>ERZ1740070.650-NODE-650-length-23138-cov-11.035654_pt1 | contig 23138 bp, 22 predicted proteins | sample MGYA00581734_ERZ1740070 | MGnify/ENA primary metagenome ERZ1740070 (study PRJEB43018, sample SAMN04849744) | marine metagenome | isolation source: floating plastic debris | place: Pacific Ocean | collected 2008-09-01 | study: EMG produced TPA metagenomics...
CCCTATTTGATGCCAAGGATGTTTACATTCAGGTTTCACCCTTATTCTTTGCTAACCAAATCGACGAACCTATTCTAATCATCCACGGTAGTGACGATTCTAACCCCGGTACGTTGACGTTCCAGTCCCAGGTGTTTTACGAGGCGGTACGAGGTTCAGGGGGAACTGCCCGGATGGTACTGCTGCCGTTTGAGGACCATGGATACCGAGCTAGAGAGACGATAGAACATGTGCTGTGGGAGCAGTTTCGGTGGTTTGATCAGTATTTGAAGGGGTGATGGAATGGATGAGTGAGAAGCTAGGCCTATAGCGATCGTGCTGGGAATGAGGAAATTTAGCTAGAACTGAGGGAATGCTGTAGGGCATAACATAACCGTTCAGGCTGAGCCCTGCGACAAGCTCAGGGCTCAGCAGATCTGCTACATGCTATGCCTACGTTTGAGTACGACACAAACAAAAGCCGATCTAACTTGACGAAACATGGCATTGACTTTGTAGAAGCCCAGAAACTGTGGGATGACCCCAATACTTTTATAATCCCTGCTAAAACCGTAGATGAAAATCGTTTTTTGATTATCGGTAAAATAGGCGAAAAGCATTGGACAGCAGTGATCACCTACCGAGGAAAAAATACACGCATTATTTCAGTTCGGCGATCGCGCAAAGAAGAGGTAGCGTTTTATGAAAGCTGAAGAGTTCGACCAAAAATTTGAAGCTGAAGAAGACCTGACTCCTTACCTTGATCTTTCCAAAGCCAAACGTCTGGGGAGCGATCATCAGAGCATTCGCATTGACTTGCCTACTTGGCTGCTGGAGCGCATCAATCAAGAAGCTAATCGCTTAGGTACGACTCCCCAGGAGGTGATTCAAACTTCCCTGGCTAAGCATCTAACAGTTAGCAAACCTCAGTAAACGATCTAAGAACTACCCACTATCACCATAGGAAAACTCTTTTAGATAGTGAGCAGACATCGCGATCGCCTAACGAGCCTCGTTATCCAAAAATTTTTGCCTGCTCTACTCGCTTAAGTAAATCCAACGAGGGAGTGTACCTTCCCGATTTCCCGATACACTAGACCATTGTGTCCTTTGCTACTCGAGTGCCCCCATGACAGAGCAGATTGGCCTGTTTGGTGGTCAGCCCGCCCCCGCAGCTGCCCCCCTATCTCCCGAAACTTGGGAGCAGATTCCCACCAGTGCCAGCATTCCAATTCCCGCAGGAACCTACGAAAATTTGGACCAGCTGGCGAGCCACTGCAACCAGTGTCAGCGGTGTGACCTGGCCAGCGGTCGTACCAACGTGGTGATCAGTCGGGGCAGCCCCAACGCATCGATCATGATTATTGGGGAAGGTCCAGGACAAAATGAGGATGAGCAGGGGCTGCCCTTTGTAGGTAAATCGGGGCAGCTGCTCGAGAAAATCTTGGCCTCCGTGCGGTTAGACACCCAGAACGATGTCTATATTTGCAACGTGGTGAAATGCCGTCCCCCCGGCAACCGCACCCCGGTGGCGGGCGAGGTGGCGGCCTGTGTTCCCTACCTCAAGGAGCAGGTGCGGCTGGTGGATCCCAAAATTATTCTGCTCACCGGGGGCACGGCCCTTAAAGGATTGCTCGGCGTCAAGCAGGGCATTACCAAGGTGCGGGGCAACTGGATGGAATGGGAGGGCCGCCACTGCATGGCAATTTTCCACCCGGCCTATTTACTGCGCAACCCGTCTCGCGATAAGGGCAAGCCCAAATGGCTGATGTGGCAGGATATTCAGGCGATTCGCAAGAAACTAGACGAACTGAGCGCCTAGGGCGGGCGGGGGACAGCTCAAAAAATAGCTAGAATTGCTGGAAGACGTGCCATGGTAAAAAACATGGGTTCCGCCAGCTTGACTGACACAGATATTCCAGCCATGAATGCTGAGCAGCAGGCGCTGTATGGGCACATTCAGGCCTTTTCCTTGGATCAGCCAAATGTCGAACTGTCCTTTAGCCAGCGACTGGCAAAGGAAAATGATTGGTCATTGGTATACGCCCATGAAGCCATTGAGGAATATAAAAAGTTTGCTTTCTTGAGCGTGGCAGCAGAACACCCGGTTATTCCTTCAGACCCGATAGACCAGGTTTGGCATTTACACTTGACCTACACCCGCTCCTATTGGGACAACTTCTGTCTTAAGCTTTTAAGGCAACCTCTGCACCATGATCCAGCTTTGGGTGGGCTAGCCGAAAAGCAACAGTTCAAAGATTTCTATGGCAAGACATTGGAGAGCTACCAACAGTTTTTTGGGGTGGAACCTCCAGCCAGGGTCTGGCCCACCACAGAAGATCGCTTTAGGCAGGATTTAACGTTTGTGCGCGTTAACATAGGGCAAAATTTGATATTGCCCTATGGGCTGCTCAGCAAGGGAATTGTCGCTACTCTGTTGTTCTTGCTAACGTTGTTGCTGAGTGGATTTTATCTTGTTAGTTCCCAGGGGTCCCAAAACCCCATAGTCGCCACCCTACTGGTTGGGTTTTCTGTGGTGATTGGCTTTGGCTGTGTTCAATTTATGAGAGGAGCTGTAAAAGCGATTAAAAATCGGGCTAATCCTAGTTTGCCTGGCTGTAGCGCTGGTATCGGCTGACCGTTGCCCAGCAAAAAGTAAAAGTTTACTCAACCGAAACTGCCCCCGCCCGGCAGTCTACTAGCCATCGCTGTACCGCCTGGCCCACGCTGCCCTGGCTGCTATCGCGGGTGGGCAGCTGCACCTCACCCTCGGCTGCGATCGCAGAAAACATAAACACCATTTGCCAGCTCTCCCCATCGGGCACTAAAAACAGCCAGTGGAAATGATTGATTTCAGTTACCTCCAGGTCGGAGTATTGCCGCTCTAGGGTTGTAAAAAACAGCTGCTGGAGCTGCGGGTAGCTATCAGTATCGGTTGTATAAACCTGATCGGTAATATCCAGCGGAGTGCGCTCCGGCAGACTGGCCGCCACCACATAGGCGGGGCGATAGCTGTCGGGAATATCGGCCACGCTGCTTTGGAGGATCCGGTTGGTATAGCTGGGAATATCACGGACCAGAAGATTGGTCAGGGTTTCAAAATCCCTGGGGCAAGCCGCTGACGAACGGATAAAGCCGGACTCGGGGGCCTGGGCCAAAGTCGGCACATCCAGCCAAAGTCCGAGCAGGGGGGCGATGCGACCAAGGGCGCTAATTACACTAGCCATGGGTAATTTCGTCACAGATCTGCTGAAATGCAGCAGCGGGGCTCTCCGCCTGGGTAATCGGACGACCAATCACCAAATAGCTCGCCCCGGCCGCGATCGCAGCCGGGGGAGTCATGGCCCGCTGCTGATCGCCTCGAGCTGAACCCGCCGGCCGCACACCGGGACACACCAGTAAAAACTCATCCCCGCACACACGGCGGAGAACGGCGGCCTCCTGGGGGGAGCAGACAATGCCGCTGAGGCCGCTGTCCTGGGCCAGCAGGGCCATTTGCAGGGCGTAGTCCGTTAGCTCCAAAGATACCTTGAGTTCAAAGGCGAGGGCACGGGGATGAATGCTGGTCAGCAGGGTGACGGCAATCAGCCGGGGCGGCGGACAGCCAGCTTCGGCAGCGCCCTCTAGGGCAGCGGCCTGGGCCGCCTGGAGGGCGGCCTTACCCGCAGCGGCATGGACGGTGATTAGATCAACGCCATAGCGGCCAGCGGCGCGGCAGGCTCCGGCCATGGTGTTGGGGATATCGTGAAACTTTAGATCTAGAAAGATGCGCTGCTGACGCTGTTGGAGCTGTTCTAAAATCGCCGGGCCTGCGCTGACAAAGAGTTCGAGACCCACTTTCCAAAAGGTGACCTCAGGGAGAGCTTGGAGGGTTGCGATCGCAGCTTCCACCGTCGGCACATCCAACGGCACAATAATCCGCTCGGCAGCTGATTTTATAGCCGTCACGCCACCAGCCTCACAAATTTTTTCTTACCCACCTGCAGCACCTTACCCAGCAGCTCATCGGGACTACCAAATTCCACATTGGGGTCAGTCACCTTCTCCCCATCCAGCCGCACCGCGCCTCCTTTGATCTGACGGCGGGCATCGCTGCTGCTGCTGCACAGGGGCGTTGCCCCCAAAAGATAAAAAACCTTGGCCGGAAAGTTCACAGCGACCAAGGAAAATTCAGGCACCGCTTCGGCCTCGCCCGAGCCCCCCTGCACCAGGTTAATAGCATCTTTTTGGGCCTGCAAAGCCGCCGCCTCACCGTGGTACTGGGCCGTCACATCCAGGGCCAGCTGCTTTTGCGCTTCCCGAGGATTGTCGGGCAGTGTTTCCAGCGACCGATTGGTCAGCAGCTCAAAATAGTTTGAAATTAGAGCATCGGGTACTTTTTCCAACTTGGAATACATCGACAGCGGATCTTCTTGTAAACCCACATAGTTACCCAGGGACTTAGACATTTTTTGACTGCCGTCAGTCCCCAACAGTAGGGGTAGCATCATGCCAAATTGGGGGGTCAACCCAAAATGGCGTAGCAAATCGCGACCTACGGCAACGTTAAATTTTTGGTCGGTACCCCCTAGCTCCACATCGGCCTGGAGCGCCACCGAATCGTAGCCCTGCATCAGCGGGTACAAAAACTCATGGAGATAGACCGGATTTCCCTGGTCGTAGCGTTTAGCAAAGCCCTCTTTCGCCAGCATTTGCCCAACGGTCATGGTGCCCAGCAGCTCTAAAATTTTGCCCAAATCCAGATCCGACAGCCATTCTGAGTTGTAGCGAATCTCTAAGCGGCCAGGGGTATCAAAATCCAAAATTGGCCGCACCTGCTGGATGTAGGTTTCGGCATTGGCTTTTACCTCAGCTTCCGTCAGCTGTTTGCGCACCTCCGATTTGCCTGTGGGGTCGCCAATCCTTGCCGTAAAGTCCCCAATCAGCAAAATAGCCGTGTGCCCCGCATCCTGAAAGGCCCGCAGTTTTCTCACCGGAATGCTGTGACCCAAATGAATCTCGGCCCCGGTCGGATCAATTCCTAATTTGATCCGGAGAGGGCGATCGGTGTGCTGTAGTCTTGCCAGCAGGTTTTCATGGGGATCCCTCGACTCCGGCTGGTGCGGAAATACCTCGCTAATACCGCGATAGATACCTTGAAGTTCGTCAGGGATGGGGGGCATTACAAACTCAGCAGTATCGGCCATAGTCTTAGTTGTATCAATAGTTTTCAAATTTTCCTGGACAATCGACCGAGATCCACTATAGTGGCGAATAAAACAATTTTTCCAAATTCAACTAAGTAGTACGCTCTTTATGCCCAATGCATCCGCCGCAAATTATTTTACTGGTCGATGGATCCGCTGACATAGCTGTAATGCGATGCCCCGGCTATCGCTTTGGCCATCGTGAGTTTTTATGGACATTGCCAAAGTTAATATGGGCAGCCTTAAATCACTCTCTAAACCCTTCAGCAGATCCTATAATTTAGACCCCTGCCCTGTATTTCCGTAAGGATGTAGCGTATCTGTGGCATTTAACACTATCCGTCAAACTCGAGTTCCTTTACAGGTCACCGGTGAACCTAAGCTAATTCAGCATATTCAAGATGTGCTGCAGATTAGCGGGGCCACCCTGCTAACCGCCACGATGCTATGCAGTGCAGTTGCCGCCGGTGGGCTAGTCGGTTTAGCCATTAGCTTTCGCAATTTGCCAGATGTGCGGGTGCTGCGCAACTACATCCCCACTGAAACCAGCTACGTCTACGACATGGAGGGCAACCTCCTAGACAGTCTGCACGATGAAGCCAACCGAGAAGTTGTCGATCTCAACGAGATTTCCCCCCACCTCAAGCGAGCAGTGCTGGCCGTTGAGGACAGCGACTTCTACGTCCATAGCGGTATCAACCCGGTGGGGATTGGCCGGGCGTTTTTAGCCAATTTTCAAGCAGGCAATACGGTGCAGGGTGGTTCTACAATCACCATGCAGCTGATCAAAAACCTGTTTTTGAGTCCGCAGCAGGCCATTAGTCGCAAGGTGGCTGAGGTTGTTTTAGCCCTGCGCCTTGAGCAGATTTTCGAGAAAAATGAAATTCTCGAAATGTATCTCAACCAGGTGTATTGGGGTCACAACACCTATGGTGTTGAAACGGCGGCCCAGAGCTACTTTAATAAATCATCCAAAGAGTTAACCCTAGCCGAAGCCGCCATGATGGCGGGGTTGATCAAAGCGCCTGAAAACCTCAGCCCCTTTGTGGACTACCAGGTAGCTAAACAGGAGCAGGCGCTGGTACTAGACCGGATGAGAAATCTGCGGTGGATTACCCCAGCCGAAGCCGACGCTGCTAAAAAACAGCCCCTGCGGCTGGGTCAGGTGACCTCCTTTAATTCCAGCAAGGCTCCCTATGTGACCGAGGCCGTCGTCCAGGAACTACAGGAACAGTTTGGCCAAGAAGCCGTTGTCAAAGGCGGTATGCGGGTACAGACAACAATCGACATCGAGCTGCAAAACCTGGCCAAAAAGACCGTTAGACAGGCCCATGCCAGTCGATTTGGCAACGGTGCCCTCGCCGATCAGATGGCACTGGTGGCCATCGATCCGCGCACCCACTACGTCAAAGCCATTGTCGGCGGCATAGACCATGAAAGCAGTCAGTTTAACCGAGCCGTACAGTCTCGTCGTCAGCCGGGTTCAGCCTTTAAGCCCTTTGTGTACTATGCGGCGTTTGCCTCCGGACGCTACACCCCCGAAAGCATTGTGGAGGATACTGCGGTTACCTATCCCGATGGGTCTGGCTACTATTCTCCTAAAAACTACGGTGGTTCTTTTATGGGCAGCATGCCTATCCGTCGTGCCCTAGAACTCTCACGCAATATTCCAGCCGTAAAACTAGGCCAAGCGGTAGGTGTACCCCGTGTGATTGAAGTGGCCCGGACCCTAGGTGTGGAGAGCCCCATGGATCCGGTGATTTCCCTACCCCTCGGGTCCGTGGACCTCACACCGATGGAAATGGCTGGAGCCTATGCCACATTTGCCAACAATGGCTGGCACTCTGACCCGACGCTGATCGCCCAGGTGACCGACAGCGATGGCAACCTGCTGCTTGACAACACACCCAAACCGCAGCTGGTGCTCGATCCGTGGGCGACTGCGGCCCTAAACGATGTTTTACGAGGGGTAATCGAGCGGGGTACGGCCACCAATGCCCGCATCGGTCGACCGGCTGCTGGTAAAACTGGCACCACTGACTCCCAGCGAGATGTTTGGTTTGTGGGCTATGTACCCCAGCTAGCGGTAGCCGTGTGGGTCGGTAATGATAACTATGCCCCCATGGGTCGAGGAGCGACCGGGGGAGGCTATGCGGCCCCTGTCTGGCGCGATTATATGGTGCAGGCTTTGCGCAATGAGCCAGTGCAAAATTTCCGCCGTCCGTCGGAGTTTATTCGTCCATAGGCCCTAGGAATGAGCCGCCGATTAAACCTCTTTGATATCCGCCTTCATCCGGTCTAGGGTCACCTGCATTTGCTCAAACATTTTTTGAGGGGTCATGCCAAACTGCCCCAGATGGGTTTTGAGCTGCTCCATGGTGAGCTGAGCGGTAAAGTCTTCGGATAGCTCAAATCGTTTCATAAAGACGCGATAGCGATCCATAATGCTCTCCATTTGATCGATGTATAGCTTTTTGCCATCGCGATCAAATTTGCCATAGCTGCTACCGAGCTGCATAAGGGCCTGATAATCCTGAAAGAGCTTCGTGGCTTCCTGCTGCACGATCTCTGAATCGAAAAAGCTCATACATGTACTCCCAGGGACTTAGTTTCGTTGGCTGCGCGCTGTCGATAGGCATCCCAGCCGACTACCCTCTTAGATTAAAAGCTCGTCGCAGCATACGCAAAGGCGAGATATCCCTACCTGCTGCCGCTAACGCCCTAACAGACGCTTTAACCAAGATTGTTGTTCCGGCGTAGGTTTGGCCGTCGCCTGGGCTGCCTGGCTAGCCGCCTTGCGTTTTTCAGCCACTCGCTTTTCCAAGACCTGATTATATTTTAGGGCCACAGAGTGTTTGGGGTTTAGTTCCAAAACCCGTTTGAGATGGGCGCGGGCCATGCCATAGGATTTTTTCATCAGATAGGCCTGACCCAGCATGGAGTGGAGCTCAACCCCATTGGGGACAATTTTGAGCGCTTCCCGCAGCTCCTGGATGGCCAAATCGTAATTGCCCTGGTTTAGGTATGTGCGAGCGCGGATACCGTACTTTTCGGCATAGTTAATGACAGGCGGCTCGGGGGGAGTGGATTCTTCCGAATTGGGTGCCGCTTCTGTTGGTTCGGGTGACGAGTCTACGGGAACTAGTCCCCAGGGTTTGGGGCGAATTGGGTTACCAATCTTGCGGTGTAGAAAGGCAAGATTGAGCTGACTGAGCCCGGATAGAACAGCTGAAAACGTATCTATTGAGCTGAACTGGTCAGTAATTAGCTGGTTGACGGTGTTTTCATAAAAAACGTCCACTTCAGCTTCAGGAATACGCAGCAGCTGCTGGGCACTCTCAAAGGTGGGGTTGAGTTTGCCCTGGCGGTCTAACTGTCTGACTCGAAACCGCATGTTGGCCAATGCTTCGGAGCGACTTTTGTCCTGTTTGAGACGTTGATAGGCGGGGTTGATAATACGGGCTATTAGCTGTTCGGATGCCTGACTAATAGGCGCATGACTGCCAGCTTGGACATCAGGATGAAGGAGCTTAGCCACCTGGTGATAGCGCTTGAGAATGCGCCGATCCTCAGCATTTAGGGAAAGACCCAAAGCAGCGTAGGGATCTTTCTCTGCAGCTGTGATCCATTCATCTTGAAATGACTTGGCGTTGGTCATGCAGTGGCTGGCTCAGAATTGGCTCACGTATACGCTTTAAACAATACGAACGGGCTCGATTCCGGCGATTGTTGATATATGACTGACAACTGGGATTAAAAAGTACACCCGGCACCCAAAGCTCAAGGTCTGCACTCAAACCTTGTATCTCGAAAAATTATATAGGTCAGGCTTTTCAAAAAGTGTGGATGTTACACTTTTTGCAACTAAAGATCAGATCCCCCATCTAAAGTGTAGATGCCTGGTCCTTGGATGTGACAACGGTTATTCCCAATAATAACTGTTTCATTTGAGAACTGGACAGGGGTGGGCTGCCATGGATTCTGCTGTGGCCTAACAGGTGGCCTAAGAGGTTCCGGTATGATCAACCCCCCATTAAATTTTAGGGTCGTCTATGAGTGCCCCTCCGGCCGAAAAAAGTAAAATCGCTATAGTTGCCCTAGCATTCCTGGGGGCGCTCCAGCCAACGCCGCTACCCCTGGCAGGATTACATAAGTTTTATTTAGGCCAGTATGGCTGGGGGGCTGTTTATCTGGTCTTGGGGGTAACGCCGCTATCTCGAATTGCCTGTTTTGCCGAGGGACTGTGGTACCTATTGGGGCTGTCTCGATTTGAGCTAGGTGGCAGGGCAGACATCCAGGGAAGCCCCGGTGCCGCCATCGGTGAAACGATGACGGCGGTGGCAAGCGGCCTGCGCGAGATCGAACAGCTGCGCCGCGAAGGACTCCTATCGGAGCATGAATTTGAGCAAAAACGACGTAGTTTATTAGAACAGATACCCTAGGTGGCATGGAAACGCTACGACGGTTTGTGCTCAGACAGGCTCTACGCAGTTTGAATGTCCTGGAAACAGGCTTAAATCCTCTCAAAAAGCAGCTGGAACAGAACCGCTACTATCGGTTTCGCTCGGCTGCAGAAGTGAGATGGGGCATCCAGTGGGGCGTACGGATTGATGCGAATCGAGCCACCGTAGATGACTGGCTGAGACTGCCGGGCATTTCGATCCATCAGGCTAGGGTCCTGGTGGAGCTTAGCCAGTCGGGCACGCCCCTCACCTGCTGGGACGATGTGGCGGCGGTGACGGGGATAGGGTTAGATCACTGGCAGCAGCTGGGGGATATCGTGCAGTTTTATTATTACGATCCCGACAGCGAGGTGGTCCGGCTCCCCGTCAACCGAGCCACTGTTAGAGATTTGGCAGCCATTCCTGCGGTTGATCTTGGCCTGGCTGAGCGTTTGGTTTACGAGCGACAACGGTCTGGTCCCTACCGGGACTGGCTAGACCTTAAACGTCGACTACGGCTGCAGCCCCAGATAGTTACCGCCCTGTTGCACCACCTGCGGTTTTAACTGATGTTCTAAGCAACAGGGTGACAACCCCATCAACTTCCAGTGATAGAACTCACACCGAGATCGTCAAAAACACTGTTTACTTGGTTTATCGGTCAATTCTATGGAAATGCCCAGACGCTGCTTGTAGAAATAGATAGCTGACGATAGGTGTAGGGTCTGTAACCATGCGGGGAACTAGAAAACTTAGTGAGATTATCAACCGGGGTGTCACAGCCGCTGCTTTGACCGGGGCAATTGCCGTGATCTATGCTGCCATGGCTAACGATAGCCGGGCTAGCGGCGGTGAATTTTTGAGACACCAGGTGCAAACAGTTTTTAAGTTGGATCCCTCCGAGCTGCAGATTCCCAGGGAGCGTCGGACTCCCCAGGAGAGTGTTGCTACCCTGCTACTGAGCTATTCCGATCGGATCGACTGATATTGCACCCGTACCCGCACCAGTTTGAAGGCGTCGACGTGCAATCAGAGAACCTTGGAGAACCCGGATCGAATTAAGCGTTAAAATTGCAGGGCACATTAGCTGGGCCTGGGATGACGTCTGATAATTCTTCTGCTGAGACCGCCGCTGAGAGAGCAGCGGGAACGTCGCTTAAAGCCCTGGTAAAATCTAACGCCAAGCTGGTGGTGATTGCTGTGGCTATTGCCGTCGTTGTGCGCTTGTTTATAGCAGAACCCCGGTTTATTCCTTCGAATTCGATGGACCCGACGCTGCACATCGGCGATCGGTTACTGATTGAAAAACTCTCCTATCGGTTTCACTCACCCCACCGTGGTGACATTGTGGTGTTTGAGCCACCCCCGCAGCTTCAGGCCATTGGCTACCGTCGGGAACAGGCGTTTATTAAACGCATTATTGGCCTACCCGGAGATACCCTCGCGGTGCACCGGGGGCAGGTGTATCGCAACAGTCAGCCCCTTGAGGAGAGCTATATTTTGGCTTCTCTAACCTACGAGATGGGCGCGCTCACCGTACCCGACGATGCCCTGTTTGTGATGGGGGACAATCGTAACGACAGCAACGACAGTCATATTTGGGGATTTTTGCCCACAGACAATCTAATTGGCCGGGCCACCCTGCGATTTTGGCCTCCGACCGACTTTGGGTTGGTGTCAGCCCCATGAACGGCGGAATACCGAACCTCCTTACCCTGGAAGCTTTGCTAGTCTAATAACTATAGAATTGTCTTAAATGTGCGATCGCAACGAGGAGCTACGCTATGGCGGCAACTGACTTCAAAGATTATTATCAAATTCTCGGGGTCAGTAAATCAGCCAGCACGGATGACATTAAGCGAGCGTTTCGCAAGCTTGCCCGCAAGTATCACCCCGACGTCAACCAGGGCGATCAGGTGGCTGAGGCCAAATTTAAGGAGATCAACGAAGCTAACGAGATCCTATCGGACCCGGAGAAACGTCGAAAATACGATCAGTTTGGCCGCTACTGGCAGCAGGGGGGGCAAGCAGGAGCCGCCCCCGGTGACTTTGGCGGGTTTGATTTTAGTAACTACGGCAGCTTCAATGAGCTGTTGAATGAGCTGCTTGGCGGGCTTGGCGGTGGCTTCCCCGGCGGTGCCCGCACCAGCTATCGTCAACAGACCGCCGGAGCCCCAGGCTTTGGGTTTGACCCGACCGGGGCCAGCAGCGCCCAGTTTGATCAAGAAGCCACCGTCACCCTGGCCATGGCGGATGCCTTTGCGGGTACCCAAAAGAAATTTCGCATCGGTGGTGATGCCCTGACGGTTAAGATTCCAGCGGGTGTAAAACCCGGCAGCAAAATTCGCCTGCGCGGTAAGGGGCAAATGAACCCCTACACCCAGCAGCGGGGCGATATCTACCTGACGGTTGATATCCAGACCCATCCTTTTTTCCAGTTTGATGAGGATAGTAACCTCAGCTGTGAGGTTCCCATTTCCCCCGATGAGGCCGTTCTTGGGGCCAAGATCGAGGTTCCCACCCCCGACGGCAGCGTCACGGTAAATATTCCAGCCGGTATTCGCTCGGGTCAAACCCTGCGACTGCGCGGCAAGGGCTGGCCAAAACCCAGGGGCAGCCGCACCGACCAGCTGGTCAAGGTTATGATCAAGGCCCCCAAGAGCGTCACTGACAAAGAACGCGGTCTATACGAGCAGCTGCGGGAGCTGCGCAGCTACAACCCCCGCCAGGATTTACAAAATGTGCAGCTGTAGGCTAGCGCCTAGGGATTCGATTCGACAGCCGCTGGGTCTGTGACATACCGCTCACCGTTATACCTGAGGGTGAGCCTCGGGGGCGTTGCCAGGGGAGCCTGATCGGCTGCAGACGGCTGGGCGATGAGCTCCGGCGTTGGTACCCCACCGCTCTCCAACATGGTTTCCAGGTGGGTGGCTGTTTGCACCTGCTGGTTGAGTCGGGCGGCAATGTCGGTTTGGGCTTCTAGCTCCGTTGTCGATGACACCAAATCAGACAGGCCGTTAAGCAGGTTGCGGACGTTGCCGCGCAGGGCGGGGTCCCCCGTTAGGGTATCCACATCGGCCATAATTTTTTGCGCGCTTTGAAATACGTCTCGGGCTGACTCGATGGTCTGCTGTAGCAAAACCAGATTTTCGCTGCTATTGAGGGTGGAGGAAATATTTCGCAGGTCCTGGGATGCGATCGCAGCGTTGGCCGTTAGGAGCTCAATATTATTGACCAGGGTGCCGTCTTGGATGACGGGGGCCAGGGTATCGATAGCCAGACGCAGCTGACCCGTGCTAGCGCTGATATTATCCAGGGTAGTGGCCAAATCGGCCTGGTTAGTTGCCAGGATAGTATTCACCTGGGCCAGGGTCATCTCCAGCTGCTCCGATGTGCGGATGGTGCTGTTTTCTAGCTGTGCGGCCGTCCCAGAAACCGCTGCTAGGGTCTGGCGGGTGGATGTGGACAGCGGTTGAATTTCCTGACGCAGGTCTTGGGCGGCCAGGGTCACCTCCTGGGTTAGCCCCACCACATTTTCCGAAATCATGCGGGTGTTGCCCAGGATTTCCTTCACACCATTGAGGATTTCAGGATCGGCCAGGGCTTCGGAAATTCGCTCCGATGATTCTAGGAGATCTTCATAGTTGACCCCCACCACGCCCTCTAGGCGATCACCATTACAAAAAATCAGGCTGCTGTTGCAGTCTGCCGTCGTAGGCCCTGGGATGGAATCATTGTCCAGATTGGCTTCTAGCGGTGGTTGAATCGTTATGGTGGTTTCGCCAATTAGACCGGACTGGCTGGTCTTGATCACAGAGTCAGCCGGAATCCGCAGGTCTTGATTGTTGATTTCAACATTGACAGTTACCCGATTGGACTCTGGAGAAATGCGGGTAATTTGCCCCACCGGCACCCCGCGATAGCTTACAGCCGTACCCTGTAAAATACCGCCAGCGCTTTCAAAATCGACCATGAGTCGGTAGCTGCGCTGGCCGTAGCTCACCCCCCGCAGCCATATGGCCAAACCGCCAAATAGGGCTACCCCCGCCAGGATCAGTAGCCCAACAGAGCCTTCACGAATGGTTCTTGCACGCATGGTTTCCTATGGATTAACGGTAGATGGTAGAGCCAATCGAATACCCTGGGAGAAATTATACGGGGGGATTCTATCACTATCAATTAATTAGTAACCTTACTGGGCCACTCGAATCGGACCGTCAATGGCAGCATTAAAAAACTGCCGGACATAGGGGTTGGGGGTAACGTCGATTTGATCCACCGTTCCCATCCACTGAATAGAGCCCTGGTGCAACATGATGACCCGATCGGCGGTGCGACGGATGGTGCTGTCCTGGTGGGTCACAATCACATAGGTGCTGCAACCACGGTTGCCCTGGATATTGCGAATCAAATCTTCGATGACGGTAGATGCAATGGGATCGAGGCCGGCGGTGGGTTCATCGTAGAGCAGGACAGTGGGTCTTTCCTCCGCCTCGCGAGGGTTAGCAATGACGGCCCGGGCAAAACTGACCCGTTTGCGCATACCGCCTGAGAGCTCAGCCGGGTAGCGATCGCAAATATTTGGCAGACCGACCATGTCCAAGGCCTGTCTGGTCAGCCTCCCGATTTCGCCATCCGACAGGTCCGAACTTTGATAGAGGGAAAATCCCACATTTTCCTGGACCGTCAGCGAGTCAAACAGGGCCGCCTGCTGAAACACCATGCCAATATTGACCCGATCCTGGGCGTCTTCAATCAAACCGTGGCGCTGCTGACCGTCAATAAAAATATCGCCCTGGTCAGCCGCTAGCAGCCCGGCAATGATGCGTAAAATTGTAGATTTGCCCGTACCAGAGGGGCCAATCAGGGCAACCGCCTCCCCTGGGGTCACCGCCAAGTCAACATTGTCCAGCACCTGATTGCTGCCAAATCGTTTAGAGATTCCCTTGAGTTCAATAATGGGACGATCGCTATCGCAAGGGGATTGGGGAACAACCCCACCGGGTTCCAAGACAGACATTAGGAGCGTTACTAACGGTTACGATAAGTCGCTAACAAGCTGGGGACAGCTTATGACAAGATAACCCATGGTCATGAAAAGGGCGTGAGAAATAAGCCTATGCTCTTGTGGATCGGTTCACTAACAAAGTTCTTGAAGCGTAATATCCGGTTTGTTTGGCATGAAACCAAAGATTTAACGCCGGTTCACAGTCGCTGGGTGCGCTGGCTTTTACCGGGTCTACTGGTCAAGCGCTGGCTTTTTTTAAGCACCGTGGGGGTGCTGCTGGTCGGTCTGGGGGCGATGATCGCGCTGAGGCTCACCCCGGTCTTTTTTACCGTTCGGTTTGTATCGACGGTGCTGCGCACCATTACAGAATTTATTCCCCGCTACATCAGCGGTCCCCTGGCTATTTTGTTTGGGGTGTCTTTAATTATTTGGGGACAAAGCCGCACCCTGGGCTCGATTACGGAAGTGCTGCTGTCCGGCAGCCAGGAGAGTAGCCTGTGGGATGCGATCGCATCCCACCGCAAGCTTAACCGTGGGCCGCGTATTGTCGTTGTTGGCGGCGGTACGGGGCTGTCTACCATGCTGCGGGGGCTAAAGCGCTACAGCGCCAATATCACCGCCATTGTCACCGTAGCCGACGATGGTGGCTCCTCCGGGCGACTGCGCCGGGAGATGGGGGGGCTGCCACCGGGGGATATTCGCAACTGTCTGGCTGCCCTTGCCGACCAGGAAAAGCTGGTCACCGAGCTGTTTCAATATCGCTTTAGCGGCAGCAGCGACCTCAGCGGCCACAGCTTTGGCAATTTGTTTTTAGCCGCCATGAATGAAGTGACCGGCGACTGGGAAAAAGCGATTTCTGCTAGTTCCCAAGTGCTGGCGGTGCGTGGGGAGGTGCTGCCCTCCACCCTTAGTGATGTCAAGCTGTGGGCCGAACTCAGTGACGGTCGTCGGATCGAGGGGGAGTCCAATATCACCAAGGCTCGGGGTCGGATTATTAGCATTGGCTGTACGCCCGCTGCCCCCCCGGCGCTGCCCAAAGCCGTGGCCGCCATCCGGGCCGCTGACTATATCATTATCGGCCCCGGCAGCCTGTACACCAGCATTGTCCCCAATCTGCTGGTGCCCGAAATTGCCGATGCGATCGCATCGGCCCAGGTGCCCTGCATCTATGTGTGCAACATCATGACCGAGCCGGGGGAAACCGACCACTACAGCGTCTCGGAACATATTCGCGCCATCGACCGTGCCTGCTGTCGCCGGTTATTTGACGCTGTCCTGGTGCAAAAGCGATCGCCCTCAGCGACAGCCCTGGAGCGCTACCGCAAAGAAGGGGCCGAGCGGGTAATATTTGATCGAGATGCCGTCATTGCATCGGGGCGACGTATCGTCATCGCCAACGTTATGAATGAGACTGAAACCGGCACCATCCGCCACGATTCGCTACGGCTGGCCAAGGTGCTGATGCGCTGGCACTCCAGGGTATTTTGACACCACGGTCAAAGGCCGCTGCGTCTATCCCGCAAAAAACCGCCGCGATACCCAGCTAATCACACCGCTGGCAATGGCACCTGCCATCAGAATGCCGATGGACGGCATAAATAGCGGCTCCCACAGGCTGTACCACAGGTCAAACCCCAGGTTGATATCGGCCGCCTGCCCGGCCAGGGCCGTCGCAAACCACAAAAAGCTAAATAGTACAAAAAAGAGATTGATTGCCAGGGCCGTATTGAGCCAGTTGATTAAACGGTCTTTCATGGGGAGTTTTGCAAAAAGGCTACACCGAAAAGCTTGGATGGCTAATAAATCCTTCTAGAAATAGGTTGGGCATGACACTTTATGATAGAACGCCATGTTTTAGGGGGAAAGGATCACCGATGTGACAAATGCTTACCAAACTAAACACCGGGTCCAGTTTTCTCAGATTGGCCTAGCTTGGCCGCACTTGTAGTCGGTAGATCCGCAAATTATCCCCTCGAACCATTAAAAAGATTAGCCCCCACCCACAAATATCCAAACATCTCAACCATTGTCCAAAGGCCCGGCTACTAATGTTGTCTAAGCGGGGTTGAGAGCCCCTAGTAGGCAACCTGTTTTACAGAAAATAATCAAAAAAATAATCAAAAAAATGGCTATCCCTGATGGGATAGCCAGACTATAGAAATTGAGTTTTACTCGAGGCAAATGTTTTGAGGTAGGGGGCTAAACCCCTACACAGCTTCAATATCTAGCCCCTGGGATGCTTGTAGATTATCAGGATCGACATAGTGGCACACGGCTTCATCAATGCAAATTAAAGCCCAGCCAGACTTTTCTATTCCCATTAACTCATAGGGCCCATCTTGAACAAAGAATCCCTTATGATTTCTAGTGTCGGGCTTGACTTCTACAGCACTCTTATCCATTTTTTAAGGCTCCTTGAAACGGGGTGAGTTCCAATAAACAAGAATTACTTATTGGAATCTTTTCCTTAGCTTATCAGTTCCTTTTTATTTCGAGCGTTAAGTTATCTGACCAAAAACAGGAACCCAAAAAGCGCGGGGATCATGGTCCCACAACCCTTACAAAAAGCTGAAGCAGGCTAGTAGCAAGCCTTGGAAACCGCCGATTCGAATCGTTAAAAACTCAGGTTTAGAGACAAAAGTTTATGAATATCTGTAACCCCATTTAGCGGCGACGATCCGGGCGCTTTTGGCACCAGCCTTTTCTAGCTCAGGGTTTCAGCTATCAAAAATCCACTTTTCTACTCGTTTGAGGCTGTCCCAGTCGGGTTTTCTGGTTAACCCTTCTTTAAAGTTCTGTCGAATATCGGCCTGTACCTCCTCAACCGACATGACCAGCTGGGTGGCCAGCTCCACATGTTCACGCACCCCTTTACGACCGCTGTCTAGGATGGCAATGGCCATATTGATGTGGGCCTGGGGGTCTTGAGGGGTGATCCGGATGGCCTTTTGAGCTGTCTTAAAGGCGGCGTTGGGCTTTTCTGCTAGGAGATAGAGCCAGGACAAACAGGTATAGATAGCGCTATTTTTGGGGGCTCGAGCGCTCAGGTCCTTAAATGTAGGGATGAGGGTATCGACGCTCTCACCGGCCTGGTAGCGCTGAAGTCCGTCTTCAAATAGTTCGTCAATAGATTGGCTCATGGGGAAGTCATTGTCAAAAAACCTCCCCATTTTAAGCCGCCTTAGGCGCTAAAGGATTTGCCACAGCCGCAGGTTTGGTCGGCGTTGGGGTTGGTAAACTGAAAACCGCCGCCAATCAGGGCGTCGCTATAGTCCAGCATGAGACCGTAGAGATAGAGCATGCTCTTTTTGTCGCAGATGACTTTGAACCCGTCATAGTCGAACACTTCGTCATGTTCGCCAATGTTGCCAGTGGTTTCAAAATCCATCATGTAGGACATGCCAGAGCAGCCCCCCTGGCGCACGCCTACCCGCAGACACAGCTCGTCTCCCTGTTTCTCTTTGAGGGCGAGCACATGCTGCAGAGCGGCTTTACTCATCATGATTCCCTGTTGCGGTTGGGTAGCTTGAGTCATGGGTCGTCCGGTTGATAAAGATTACTAGCGGTTGGTGATTTAATCTAGTGTAGCTCAGCCCCTGGCAAGGACCCTTCCTAGCTTTAATAGTTGGTATTGAGCGTCTCCGGTCGCGGTCGACCATAATTTTTTGGGCCACAGGTTTTTTAGCCACATTAGCCACAATAGTTGAACAAATCTATCGGGTCATCGCTATTGGCTTAATTCTTTTCCACAATAGAGGCTGTTCATATTCCCAAACTAGTTATCGCATTGATGCGATCATGGTTGCCAATGGCGCTCCTTTATAAGTAGCTCTAAATTATGACCCCACTGAGCCCGTTTACCCGTCGTCGGATCCAAAAGCTACCCCAAACGAACAGCGTTTGGGAGGGCGGGCGCTGCTCTATGCCTGAAGCGCAGGACGAGCACCAGGACTGCATTTTGTGGATTGATGGCAACCAGGGCTATGTGCGTAGCGTGGATATGGTGGCCGCCGACAGCGGCTATGAGGCGGTGGCCCGCAGCTTACTCCAGGCCATTGAGCATCCCCAAGGCCCCGCCGAACCTGGCCGTCCCCATCGCATAGTGGTCAACGATCGAGAGCTGCAGTTCTTTTTGCGAGGGGCGCTCCAGGAGCTGGGGATCGATGTCATCTATGGGGCGAAACTGCCCTGGGTGGATGAGATTTTTGATCATTTGCTATCTCAAATCAGCGTGCCCACCCTGGCCCTGCCGCTGGTGTATCGGGAGGCGCTCCACCAGCAGGCACTGGCCCTGTGGCACCAGACGCCCTGGTATCGCCTCAGCGAGCAGGAGCTGCTGGCCATAGAGGTAAATCGCTGGGAGACCGACACCCTCTATGTGTCGATCTTGGGAATGGCCGATGTGGACTATGGGCTGTTGTTTTATCGCAGCCTGGAATCGCTGCTGCAGTTTCGTGAACGGGTGTTGGAGTGCGATCGCATGTCACCCCAGGCCCTGCAGCAGGTTTTTTTGACCCAGGACTGCTTTTTTCTTAACTATGTGGTGGCGCGTCCGCGTCAGGCAGAACCGGACGACTACGAATTTGGCAGTATCCATCCCCTAGAGGGGATGCGCCATGAGCTAGATGAGGCTGAAGCCGCCACCCTGATTGTGGTGTTAGACGCGCTCTGTCAGTTTTTTCAAACAGCGCCGGACTCGCTCAACGTGCTAGAGCCCATGGCCCAATCCCTGCGGGTGCCCAATCCGATGGCGGATGACGACCCACCCCACTGTGAGGTGAGCGTCATGTCACTGCCCAAGGTTTCCGCCAGCCTGATGTCGGAAACGGAGGAAATGATCGATGCTGAAGAGGAGAGGCTAGAGGATACGCCGGTCCTCCATGATGACCTGGTGCCGGATGGGGCGCTGATCCTGCTGAGCAAGCTGTCCCCGGAGCGCTTAAACCAGCTGCGCTTGAGCCAGGCCCACCACCAGGCCGCCTTTCAAGATAGTACGGTCAGAGACCCCTGGCCCGTAGTTATCATTCAGACATCGCGTCCCAAAGCCAAGGCGTTGGCAGAACGCATCCAAACGCTGGGCGGGATTCGCGCCATGTGCTTTAACCCCGGTCACGATCCCTTTAGCCAGCTCACCTTTCAGCTGGGCATTTGGCAGACCGGCGATCGCAACCTGCATTTGTTCCATGAGTATGACATCAGCGACCGGCACCACCGTCAGGCCCTAGACCAGTGGCACCAGCAGCAAATCAAAAGCCATGGGTGCTGCAGCATTATGATTGCGGCCGGGGTTACCGGTCGCAACCGGGGCAACCCGCAATCAAAGGATATTGTCGCCTCCTGGGAGGTGGGGTATTGCGATCCTGAAACCCTCAATCTGGAGCCCCTGGTGCTGGGGTATGCCGGTGAGTAGGCCCATAAACAAGCGACCAAGGTGCATACAACCAACAGCCGTCCCCATGTTCCGTAAAACAGGTTCTACAATCTATAGATGCTCTAATCTGTTTCGACTGTTTTCATGGCTCTTGCGTCCGTTACCCGTGCCCTCAGTAAGGCTGCCCTCACCCAGGAACTGCTCACCAAGCTAGACCAGCAGCAGCGGCTGGTTTTAAATGGGGTACCGCGTTTGCCCAAGGGGCTGGTGGCATCGGCCCTGGCCCAGGCCCAGGACCGGCCCCTGCTGGTGGTGACGGCCACCCTAGAAGAAGCGGGGCGCTGGACGGCGCAGCTAGAGGCCATGGGCTGGCCTCGGGTATCGCTATACCCCACCTCCGAAGCCTCCCCCTACGACCCGTTTGATCAAGAATCAGAAATGACCTGGGGCCAGCTGCAGGTGCTGGCGGATCTGCTCAAACCGTTGGACAAATCCGGTAAACCCACTGTGATTGTTGCCACCGAGCGGGCGCTGCAGCCCCACCTGCCCCCCGTGGATGCGTTTAAGCCCTACTGTCTGCAGCTAGACCAGGGGATGGAGCTGAACCTCAAGGAGCTGTCGCGTACCCTGGCCACCCTGGGGTATGAGCGGGTACCCACGGTGGAAACCGAGGGCCAGTGGAGCCAGCGGGGGGACATTATTGATGTATTTCCGGTGTCAGCGGAGCTGCCGGTGCGTTTAGAGCTATTTGGCGATGAGCTAGAGCGGCTGCGGGAATTTGACCCGGCCAACCAGCGATCCCTCGATAAAATTACAACCCTGCTGCTGACGACAACGGACTTTAGCCCGCTGATTGCGGCCACCTTAGAAAAGCAGGGGGTGCTGGCAGACCTGATGCCAGCGGCGGCCCAAGACGATTATGAAAACGGCCAGCGGGTAGAAGGACTACGGCGATTTTTGGGGATTGCCTTTGAGCAACCAGCGTCGCTGCTGGAGTACCTGTCAGAGGATACGCTGATCGCCATTGATGAACCGGACCAGTGCCGCGCCCACAGCACCCGCTGGTATGACCAGGTGGATAGCTACTGGCACGAGGTCAATGACACCCTGGGGGCCAGCGATGAGATTCAGCTGCCGGGGTCAGCGGTGCCCCGACTGCACCGACCTTTTGACCAGGCCCTAGAGGACCTGTCGCTGTTTTCCCAGGTGCTGCTGTCGGAGATTGCCGAGGAGGGGGTGGGGCTAAACCTGGCCAGCCGTCCGGTACCGGCCATTCCCCATCAGTTTGGCAAGCTGGCAGCAACGGTGCGGGGGGAGTGCGATCGCAAACACCAAATCTGGCTGATCTCCGCCCAGCCCAGCCGGTCCGTGGCCCTGCTCCAGGAGCACGACTGCCCCGCCCAGTTTATCCCCAACCCCAAAGACTACCCCGCCATCGAAAAGCTCCACGGCCAGTATGTCCCCGTCGGTGTCAAATATTCCGGTCTAGCCGAGCTAGAGGGGTTTGTGCTGCCCACTTTTCGCATCGGCATTGTCACCGACCGCGAGTTTTTTGGTCAGCATACCCTGGCCACCCCCAGCTATGTGCGCAAACGCCGCCGGGCCGCCTCCAAAAAGGTGGACCCCAACAAGCTGCGCCCCAACGACTTTGTGGTCCACCGCAGCCACGGCATCGGTCAGTTTCTCAAGCTAGAAAGTCTCACCATTGATGCCGAGACGCGGGAATATCTGGTAATCAAATACGCCGACGGGCTGCTGCGGGTAGCCGCCGACCAAATGGGCTCCCTCTCTCGGTTTCGTGCCTCCGCCGAGAAAAGCCCCCAGCTCAACAAAATGACCGGCAAGGCCTGGGAAAAGACTAAAACCCGTGCCAAAAAAGCCATCCAAAAAGTGGCTGTAGACCTGCTCAAGCTCTACGCCCAGCGCTCCCAGCTAGAGGGCTTTGCCTACCCCACCGACATGCCCTGGCAGCAGGAGCTAGAAGACTCTTTCCCATACCAGCCCACCCCGGACCAGCTCAAAGCCACCCAGGATGTCAAGCGGGATATGGAAAGCCTGCGCCCCATGGACCGCCTCGTGTGTGGCGATGTGGGCTTTGGTAAAACCGAAGTGGCGATCCGCTCCATCTTTAAGGCCATTACCGCTGGTAAACAGGTGGCCATGCTGGCTCCCACCACCATCCTTACCCAGCAGCACTACCACACCATCAAAGAGAGATTTGCCCCCTACCCGATCCAGGTGGGGCTGCTCAACCGCTTTCGCACCGCCAACGAACGCAAAGACATTGTGCAGCGGCTGGCCACCGGGGAGCTAGACATTGTTGTCGGCACCCACCAGCTGCTGGGCAAAGCGGTCAAATTCAAAGATTTGGGACTGCTGGTGGTGGACGAAGAACAGCGCTTTGGCGTCAACCAAAAAGAAAAAATCAAAGCCATGAAAACCGAGGTGGATGTGCTCACCCTCAGCGCCACCCCGATTCCCCGAACGCTATATATGTCCCTCTCCGGCGTCCGGGAAATGAGCCTGATCACCACGCCGCCGCCCTCTCGGCGACCGATTATGACCCACCTGGCCCCCTTTGACCCCGAAAAGGTGCGCGCCGCCATTCGTCAGGAGCTCGACCGGGGTGGTCAGGTATTTTACGTAGTACCCCGTGTAGAAGGCATCGAAGAGATCGCCGCCCGCATCCGCGAGATGATTCCCTCCATTCGGCTCGCGGTGGCCCACGGCCAGATGCAAGAGGGCGAACTAGAGGCAACCATGCTGGCCTTTAGCAGCGGTGAAGCGGACCTGATGGTATGCACCACCATTATTGAATCGGGGTTAGATATTCCTCGGGTCAATACAATTTTGATCGAAGACTCCCAAAAGTTTGGCCTATCCCAGCTGTATCAGCTGCGGGGGCGGGTGGGTCGAGCCGGGATTCAGGCCCACGCCTGGCTGTTCTTCCCCCGTCAGGACAAACTCTCGGACAAGGCCCGTAAGCGGCTGCGGGCGATTCAAGAATTTACCCAGCTAGGTTCCGGCTATCAGCTGGCCATGCGAGACATGGAGATTCGCGGTATCGGCAACCTGCTGGGGGTGCAACAGTCGGGGCAAATGGAGGTGATCGGCTTTGACCTCTATATGGACATGCTACAGGAATCCATCGC
>ERZ1740070.651-NODE-651-length-23134-cov-7.131288_pt1 | contig 23134 bp, 28 predicted proteins | sample MGYA00581734_ERZ1740070 | MGnify/ENA primary metagenome ERZ1740070 (study PRJEB43018, sample SAMN04849744) | marine metagenome | isolation source: floating plastic debris | place: Pacific Ocean | collected 2008-09-01 | study: EMG produced TPA metagenomics assembly...
AATGTCGCCGGTTCGACTCCGGTCACCCGCTTTTCATAAATCACGCCGACCGCAGCAGTTGCGGACCAGCCCTACGCAGGGCGGCGCGGCCAGGGACCTTTGTGATCCAGTCAAATGACCGGATCACTCGGAGCACCCTATGCCGCGCTGGAACAACCACATCCCGAAGGTCCGTCACCACCGTGCCTCGGGCAGGGCAGTCGTCACGCTCGATGGTCGAGACGTGTACCTCGGGCCCGACGGCACACCAGAGGCCGAGGCCGAGTACCGCCGCGTCATCGCAGAGCACATCACGCTCGGCGAGGTCCGACCACGAGCAGCGTCTGCTGGGTCTGGATCGTGCACGATCGACGATCTCATCCGACAACACCATGTCTGTGGTGACTCGCTTGAACGGAGCGTCCTCGCGATCTGTCACAAGCCGCACAGCTGCTTCGAGGATACAACGCTTGTCACGCGTCAAGAACTCCTTGCGGTCCCGGTCGAGAGCGGCTTCGGTGCATGCTCGCCGTTCGGCTTCGCGTCGCTGCGTTCGCTCGGCTTCGAGCGCGGCGACTTCCGCCTCTTCTCGAGCTTGCTGCTTTGCTCGTCGGTCTGGCGGCGTGACGTAGTTGGCGGGGATGTCGTACAGGTCACGGATGGCCTTCAAGATCCACCCGGAAGCGTTCTTGAAACGGGTCGGATTGTCTTGAACTCGCTCGATCGCGTACCAGGCCCGTACGTGGTCAGTCATCGCAGCTGCAACCACGGCTTTCGAATTTGAGCCACATGCGTTGCGCACGGCCTCCGCTAACTCGTCCGTCGCGAGGGTGGTTTCAAAACCAGCGAGCGCTTCAGCAGCAGCTGCTGTTGCCTTTGGTTTGTTCTCTTGGAACTGTTTGCCCTTCACAGTGACGGGGCTGACCCGTCGCGGTGGTGGTGTACACCGGTCATCTTGACCGGTATACGTCGCCAATGTGCTGCCGGCGATGTCAGCGGCAATTCGATCAAATCGAACGCGGTATTTGGTTGGATCGCGGCCCGTTCCGACACTCAACACTTCGAGCACGCCAAGTGTCTTGAGCTTGCAGATCGCGCGAATGACCGTCGATACGCCGACCCCGGCATCTTTCGCGATTGTCCTCTGCGCTGGATAGCAGTCCCACTTGTCGTAGTCCGCTCGGCGCGCGATCTTGGCGAAGACGGCTTTGGCGCTTCCTGTGCTGCCAGTCCACTCGGTGCATAGTCGATCGATCGTTGATAGATCGACACGCTGGCCGAACTGAATGTCGAGCGGCTGTCGCCGCTTGCGTACGCTTGTCATTGGTATACCTCCACCGTCGCCGCCGCGAACGTCTGCAAACGATCGGCGGCGATGTGTGCTTGGTGAGTGAGTGGTTAGCGGCCGGCGGCGTTTAGGTCCGCGGCGGTCGAATTCGATAGTGCGGGGCTTCGGCCGAAAGAGATTCGGGACGAAGAGCCTCGCGGTGGCTGGGGTTGCGAGAGGCGCTCGACGAAGCGCTGGAGCGCCTAAACGCTCGTGCAGCGGGTGCCTCCAACTTGGACGGTCGCAAGGATCACCCCGCGGATACCCTGCTTCGACCAGCGGTAGATGCTGGCGATGTGGGTCTTCTTGCCGCCAGGACGGCGTGGAAGTCGCTCTGTGGCCTCGGTAAGCGAGATGACGTGTTCTTTGCTCAGGTCGATCATGCGCGTGACTCGTTGTTGCGTGGTGTGTTGACCCACGCAGCAAGAGAACCACACAAGAAGCGCGTTGTCCGTTGCCTCAACGTTCCGGAACGTCCTCCGGCGGCCATAACTTGTTGTCGAGCATGGTCTTGCGAACGTCGTCTAGGCAGGAGGGGGGTGATGCGGTATCCGCTTCCACGGATGTTCTCGATCGCGGCCTTGCCCCATTTCTTGCGAACTCCGAGTGCGTAGTTTTGGACGTCTCCTTCTGAGACGGCCCCTTCTGTGTGCGGGGCGATGTGTTTCCCGATCACAGGGTGTTCCGACGACAGGAGGAAAGCGATGAGTTCGCGTTCCCGGTCGGCCAAGCTCATCGCGTCCAGGGGCTGTCCTCTATCCGCAGTTTCCCTGGCACTGGTAGACCTCAAGGGCCTGTCGGCGACCTGCGCGAGAGCTTCGCGGGCGAGCGTGACCCAGCAGTCAACCCGCTTTCGCTCGGCACGATAGTGCGGGTCGGAACGAGCCGGAAGGCCAACATATGCCCGTCCGAGCGCATAAGGGTCGTCCCCGCATCCGAGCCAAGGGACTGCGAGTTGTGTGGCTTGCAGGAGGTGCTTGTCAGCATCACGGTCGCACAGGAGGCAGACAATCAACAGCACGCGGCGCGACCATTCGACGGGGTCTCCGGCCGCTCGATCAGTCAGCCCGAAGTGGAGAGCTCTTCCCATCGCAAGCCATCGTCGCTGAATCGCCGTTTGCGAATGTCCAGTTCGACCGCAGCGAGTCGCCGGAGGAGCATCGCAGTCGGATGAGCACGCCCTACGACGCCAAGTACTTCGCCCACGAACTCACCCGGCAGGCGTCGGGAGCTGATCCCGATCGGCTATCTCGGGCGATCTTCGATGCCCAAGTCGACTTGAATCTCCCGGCACACGCCTTCGAGGTCCGTCCAAATGAACTCCGGCAGCGCCCAGCGGTCATGTAGCATCGCCCCCCAGTCAGTGAGCGGCTGCGTGTATCCGTTGGCTTCGAGGAAGTCCCGCAGATAGTTCTGTGTGCGACGGGACTCTGTGAAGATCAGGGCCTTCCGCGATGCGCCCTGCTCTTTCATGGCTACGAAGCCGGCGTCGAGCGCATCGAGCAGGCGATTTGTCTTCTGATCGACCGGGATGCCGCGAGCGATCTCGGCGAGCAGCTTCTGCCTGTCGATGGCCCGGACCCCATCACTTGGCTCGTCGGAAGACGGGAACTCATTGTCGTCCGACTCGAACTCATCGAGCAGTTCTTGGAGGTGCCGACCGCGGCTACGACGTGAACGCCGAGTGGTATCGGCCGCACTTCGAGTTTCGCTTCCCCGTGCTTGGCGAGGCTGCCAAGCAGCACGTCGGCATGACGCTCCGCGCCGCCGTTGAGCCGTGGCGGGTGCTCGGCGAAGAGCCAGCGGGCGGCGGAGTGTCGCGTGCCGTTGATAGCTCACTTGAGCGGATCGAAGTCAAGGCGATTGGAATGACACCGGGTCGGCACCGCATTGCATGTAATGGCCGCTCTGTTCCGCTGCATCCCACCGGAACCGACGGCGAGAGTGTCGCAGGGGTGCGCTTCAGGGCGTGGCAACCGCCACGGTGCCTCGACCCGACCATCGGCGTCCACACACCTCTGGTGTTCGACGTCATCGACAGCTGGGCGGGGCACGGTCGCGGACGGTCGATTGGCGGCTGCACGTATCACGTCTCGCACCCCGGAGGCAGGTCGTACGACGGGCCTCCCGTCAATGCCAACGAGGCCGAGTCGCGGCGAGTAAGCCGCTTCTCGACCGTCGGCCATACACCCGGACCGATGGCGGAGATCGATGGGCTTGCTGATCCAAGGGCACCGATGACGCTTGACCTGCGACGCTAGGCTGCGGTCGTCACCGGCGGTCCCATAGCAGAAAGGTCGAATCATCACGGACGCAGCCACCCATCCGAGCCAAGGCGAAACTCCGGACACACTCGCCGCGGTTCTTGAGCGATGTGACGAGAGCGCGGCACTGAAGTGGTTTGACGAAACTCCGGCCGATGACGCGGTTCACGCCGCCGCTCGCCTTGACGATGACGAGCGTTCGGCCCTGCTCTTATTGCTCCCGCCCGATGCGGCTGCAGAACTTCTCGCGCTACTGCCCGACGTCCACGTCGTCGAGGCGATGGAAGGTATCGATCCGCTCCGGGCCGCGGATATCGTCGAAGAACTTCCGAGCGACGAACGAGCCGATCTCATCCGCTCGCTCGACGCGGAAGATGCCGAGGCGATCTTGACGGAGGTCGAGCCGCCGCTGGCCGCGGACATCAGAAGGCTCGCCGCATACGAGGAGGATTGCGCCGGCTCACTGATGGTGTCGGAGTATCTCGCGTTTCCATCTGATGTTACTGTTCGTGAGTTCCTCGACGACATCGAGCAGAACACGGAGGCGTACGCGGGTTACAACATCCAGTACACGTACGTCGTCGGGCATGATCAGCGACTGCTTGGGGTGCTTCCGCTTCGGAGTGTGATCCTCGCCAAGCGATCGACGCCGGTCGGCGACATCATGATTCGCGAACCGGTCTCGGTCCGCGACACCGCATCCATCGATGATGTTCGGTCGCGGTTCCGTGAGCATGGCTTTCTTGGCTTCCCAGTTGTTAGTGACGACGGCAGACTGGTTGGTATCATCGAGGCGAGCGATGTTGCCAAAGCCGATGCTGATGATGCGGATGAGCTCTACCGCCAGTCACAAGGCATCGTCGGCGGCGAGGAACTACGGAGCATGCCGCTCCTGACGAGGTCCCGCCGCCGCCTCGCGTGGCTCAGCGCGAACATCGTCCTCAACATCATGGCGGCCAGCATGATCGCCCTCCATCAGGACACGCTTGAGGCCGTCATTGCTCTCGCGGTCTTTCTTCCGATTATCTCAGACATGAGCGGATGCTCGGGCAATCAAGCGGTTGCGGTCACCATGCGGGAGCTCACGCTTGGGGTCACCAGGCCGCGCGATGCATTGCGCGTGCTGGTCAAAGAGGTTCTTCTGGGCCTTATCAACGGAACAGCGTTGGGTTTGCTCATCGGCACCGTTGCGTTCCTCTGGAAGGGCAACTTGGTCCTCGCGGGTGTCGTTGGCTCAGCGCTCGCCCTGAACACGACGATCGCCGTCTGCATCGGCGGGCTTGTGCCGCTGTTGCTGAAGCGATTCAAAGCGGACCCCGCGCTCGCGTCGGGCCCAATTCTGATCACCATCACAGACATGTGCGGATTCTTCATTGTTCTGACGCTCGCTTCCTCGGTGCTCCATTACTTGACGTGAGCACAAGGCGCGTTAGCGTTTCGCTGCGATTGCCAATTGAGCTGGTCCCGGGCACGATTCGCCCGAGCACGTGCTGAGCGTGGTCTGATATCGTCCGCAGCGGGCGTGGTTTCGCCAGCTGTGCCCGCGTTCGCCGCGCTGCTGCCTGGGCGGTCTTTTCGGGTTGGACCAGCGTTGGTGAATCTCTCCGCACGCGCGTTCCGAACCCGACACCAGACCAAGGAGTTTCTTCTGATGGCAGATAACCACACCAAAACGTGGCCCGATCTGGCGATAGGCCTTTACGAGCGATTGACTGGCCGAAACGCACAGATCACCTACGAGTTCGAGAACATGCACATCAAGGTTCCAAGTGGGACCGGCACAGACGCAGAACACGCGGACTGGCATCTCAACGGAGTGATCAAGATTCGAACGCAGGACGACGCATCCGGCCCAAACTGACGACGGTCGGACGCTTCACGGGGCGTGTTTACGGCGTGCCCTTTGCCCTCAACGCGTCCGGCCAACGCCTCGTCATTCGATTCCCGGCGTCTTTCCGAGCCCTGTCTGCGCTATGGAAATTGCGCCGATTGCCTCGGCCGTCAATCCCGATGCCGTTCCATTTGGTTGTAGACGTCAGGCTCGGACCGATACCCGTGGGCAGGAGACGGGTATGACTGCGACCGGTACGAACGCAACTCGATCTCAGGTGGGTCGGGTTCTGCTCACTGGCTCGACCGGCTATATAGGTGGTCGGCTTGCTCCCGAACTGCTTGAACGGGGGTACGAGTTAACGTGACTCGTGCGCACGCGTCGTAAACTGGATGGCAGAGACTGGGCAGTCGATCCACGCGTGTCGATCGTCGAATGCGACGTTCGTGACGTCGAAACTGTTCGCGGTGCGGCCCTGGGGTGCATCCACGCGTATTACCTGATCCACGCCATGGAATCGGGCTCCCACGACTTCGCAGACCGGGACCGCGATCTCGCTCGAAAGTTTGCGTCTGCGATTCGCGAAACGGACATCCAAAGAGTTGTGTATCTGGGTGGACTCGGAGAACTCGGTTCCGGCCTGAGCGACCATCTGCGTTCACGGCGCGAGGTCGAGTCGATTCTTCGGGAGTCCGGACTTCCCCTGACGGTGCTGAGGGCGGCGATGATTCTCGGCTCTGGATCCGCGTCCTTTGAGATTCTCCGCTACCTAGTCGAGCGGCTGCCGGCGATGGTGACACCCCGATGGGTCCAGACCCGATGCCAACCGATCAGCGTCATTGACGTGTTGGCGTATCTTGTTGGTGTGCTCGAGCTCAAAGAATCGGGTGATGCCTGCTTCGACATCGGTGGTCCGAGTGTCGTCTCTTACAGAGACCTCATGGCGGACATGACCGAAGCCCTTGGGCTACCCCCGCGTCTCGTCATCCCCCTGCCCGTACTTACGCCAACGCTGAGTTCGCTCTGGATTGGGTTGGTGACGCCGGTGAGTCCGGCAATCGCCCGTCCACTCGCCGAAGGTCTTCGCAACGAGGTCGTGGTACGTGACAACAGAATTGCGACGTTGATCCCTCGGGACACCATTCCGCCGCGTGAGGCAATTCGGCGTGCGGTTGATCGCATCAACACCGGCCACGTTCCCACACGCTGGTCTGCGGCCGGTGTGATGCCCGGCGATCCAGATTGGGCAGGCGGTACTGTCTTCGCCGACTCGCGAGAGATACATATCGACGCTCCGAGCGACGCCGTTTTCGCCGCAGTGTGTCGAGTCGGTGGAGGGCACGGGTGGTACGCCGCGGACTATTTGTGGCGTATCCGAGGCTGGATGGATCAGCTTGTTGGCGGTCCCGGACTCCGAAGGGGCCGACGGCATCCAGAGACCGTCGCCTACGGCGAAACCCTCGACTTTTGGCGTGTCACCGATGTCAAGCAAAATGCAAGGCTTGAACTCCGAGCCGAGATGCGCGTGCCTGGTGTCGCGGAGCTCGCGTTCGATATTGATCCGGGCGAGTCAGGGAGCGTGCTGACGATGACTGCACGCTTCCGCCCGAAGGGGCTCTTCGGCATCGCCTACTGGTACTGCGTGTTGCCGCTGCACGGGGTCGTGTTCCGAGGCATGCTCAAGGGAATGAAGCGGGCGGCCGAAGCCATCTCCGCGGGTGAAGCAAACGCACCCGCCCACACGCAATCAGGGCTTCGCGATGGGAATCGAGTCGCATCAGGTCACGTTGACTCGTCCGCGACGTAGTTCGAATGAAAAGGGCGTGGCAGTACCGCCGCGGCAGCGTTGCAAGCCGTGCCATGCTAAGTCAGCCGCGTTGCCGATCGCTAGCCGGATCGTCCATCACCGAGTGAAGACTTGGTTGGCCCGTACGCACCGACTCTCTAGAGATCGCGAGGTCAGGCCGAAGAGACTCTGGTCGCGCCATACTCTCGGAGCACTGCTCGGGCGGCATCCCAGCGATCTCGGTCGCCGCATTCGATTCCGACAAGGACAGAACCAGCCTCCAGCGCCGATTCGTACAATTTCATCTCGTGCTCGGGGACAGTCGCCCCAATGAAAGCTCCAACGACAGCGCCGCCAGTCGCTCCCGCGCCAGCGGCAGCCAACGCTGCGACAACAGGGCCGGCCGCGAGCAACGCTCCACTCGAGGCCAGAACGCCGATCGCAGATAAACCGCCGGCCAGCGCAGCGATCGCGCCGCCGGCGGTCGCTCCGATCGCTGTACCTTCGGGCAGCTTTGACTTGGTTTCAACTCCCAGTCCACCGCTGGTGGGGTCACCGGTCGCCACGACGCTGATTGCATCGCCGGGAATGCCGCGCGCTTCCATTTCACGCAGTGCCGTCAACGCCACGTGCTTGTTCTCAAACAGCCCTGTGATCATCTTTGCCATCGGACTTACCTTTCAGCGGGCAGGAACCGGCCACGCTCGTCTGTTTAGCGACGAGCGTATCGAATGATGGTCCCGAGGAACATCACGACACTGCCGGCACCCGAAGGCAACGGGCGCAACGCGTGCAGACCGCAAACAGGCATGAGCCGCGTCGCTCAAGCGTTGCTCGTCGAGGCCGCTAAGTCGTCTCGTTCTTCAGCCCTTCGCACCAAATACGGGACAGTCGTGCCGTGGACAACAACCGAAACCAAGATCGCGAAGAGGCTCACAGCCCAGACAGTTTCCGCTCCCTCAAACGAGCCGTGATTCGTCGCGTACGCGAGGTAGTACAGCGTCCCGAGACCGCGAATGCCACTAAACGCAACGATGCTGCGTCCCAGCCTCGGCAGCCCGTGCGATAGCGGACCTAAAAGGGCAAGCCAGCCCGCAAGCGGCCTCAATAGGATCACCGCGCCGCCGCCTACGAGTGCTCCCATCGGCGTGAGCGCGTCCAGCGTGCCGCTTGCGACAAGACCGCCAATCCCGAGCAGCAGCGCGACGAGCACGATCTGCTCGACCTGATGGACAAAGCTGTGCGCGTGATAGGGACGCTCTGTGTCTGGCTCGCATTGCCGAACCGTGACCGCCCCGACGAAGACGGCGAGAAACCCGTACCCCTCGATCATCTCGGCGACGCCATACGCCGCGAACAGTGTCCCGAAGATGACGACGCCCATCGCTCTATGGACGCCAGCGGTCTGCTCGGCGGAGGCGCTGAACATTATCGCTGAAGTCAATCGACCTACCACAAGCCCGACCCCGACGCCGGCGAGGCAACGCCACGCAACATCGAATCCAACCCACTCCAACAAGACTTCACCGAACCCGCCGCCTGTCGCCGTGGCCGCGGCGACAGCCATGGCGAGATAGGTGAAAGGAAATGCGAGGCCGTCATTCAAGCCAGCCTCGACGGTCAGATTGAACCGTACGTCGTCGCGGCTACCCTGCCCCGGCGGCCCGACCTGGACGCTGCGGGCAAGAACCGGGTCCGTCGGGCTGAGCACCGCACCGAGAAGGAGAGCGCCGCCAAGACCCAAGCCGAGCAGGTAATGGCCGGCGGCAGCGAGGGCGATAATCGTCACCGGCATGGTGATGCCGAGCAGCGGCCAGACCTGCAGCCAGCCACATCGGCGTGAGTCGCGCGGCCGAATCGAAAATGGCCGATCAATAGACAGGCCCGCGGCGAGGAGCGAGACGATCACCGCGAACTCGGTCACGTACTCGACGACAACGCCGTGCAACTCACTTTGGACCGGTCGAACCGCGCCAAGGCCGAGTGGGAGCTTGAACAAGGCGTATCCGAGCGCGATGTAGACCACGGGCAGCGGAAGCCGGAGTCGTTCCAACAGCCGTTTCAGCGCGACGGTGCCGAAGAGGGCGAAGCCGAGTACGACGTAGATGAGCATGCGATCACTCATGAACATGCAGACTCGCGGCTGTGGTGACGACCGAAATCAAGAATCGCACGGGTTGGTCGGGAGCATGCGAGCGATGCGCCGCAGAGCCGGCAGTGAGTGGCCGTGTGGAGCGGCCCACATGGTGGTGACGCCGATGGCGCACCCGACGAGCGTTGCGAGCACATGCTGCGTGCCGCTTTCAAGGCTACTTCTGAGCGATGGTTGGACGATGGGCACTGTCTGTATCGCACCGACGAAGATCTCGGGAAGACCGACGGGAGAGCGTGACGGCATGCGTGCAGAGGTAGTTTCTGTGTTGGATTAGTCAGGGCCTGCGGCATCGGCTTTACCTTCGCGGATGAGTTCGTCGGCAGTGCGGTTCGCGTCGGCATCTGTCGAGGGAGAAGTTCCGGGTGATCGCTTTGGAATCTGGACCTGCACGTGTACCCCGAAGTGGTCCGAGCCCTCGACCCGGAACCGCTCGAACGTGCCAACGCGGAAACCGCCGGACACAAAGACGTGGTCTAGCGGGTACCGAAGCAGCGGGTAGTCGGCGTGGTATGTGTTGAGCAAGCCTCGCCCGACCCGTGGGTCAAGCAGGCCACTCTTGCGCTGGAACAGGCTCGTTGTGCGCGACCAGGCGACATCATTGAAGTCACCTGCCACGATCCAGCGGTCGTCGCGGTCATCGGCAACACGGTCCGCGACAAGAAGAAGCTCTGCATCCCGGATGCGGCTGTTGTGCCGGCCGACCTCACCTTCGATCGGAAGCCCCGGCGGCGTGGGGTGCAACGCGACAAAGTTCACGGACTCTTCGCCCACAGCGATTGACGCGTGGATCGAGGGGCGGCACTCGGAGACCAGGAACTCGATGCTTGCTTGCGTGAGCGTGTGCCGCGACCATACGACCACGCCGAGCCCGTCATCTTCGATGTGCTCGGCGCGGTGGGGGCGGGCGTCGCGTAGCGGTTTGAGCGAGGCGAGCCACTTTGTATCGACCTCGATGAGGAGGTACACATCCGCGTCGAGGTCGCGAAGCGTTTTCGCCGCATCGTCCTGCGAGCTGTTGCGGAAATCAAGGTTCGCGACCACGAGCGATAGGTCGGGCGATGAGGCGGTGGGCACGGACCTGGGCCAGACGCGCGTGAACTTCACAACGTGCGATGCCTGCCAGCCCGCGAGCACAGCGGCGATCAGAGCCCAGAACCAAGGCTCGCGACGCCAGTCCGCGACGAGCGCAGCGCCGGCACACACCACAGCGAGTGCGAGTGCGACCAATGCGATTTGCAGGCGCGGAAAGTCGCAGATGCGCGCGATCCACCAACCCGTTCGGACAAATGGAGCGGCGGTGATAGTTAGCAGTGCGATCGCTGTAACTCGGATGGTCCAAGCAAGCAGGTGCGTCCACAACTCCACAGCAAGCTCCTCTTCTCCGCGGCGCTCGTGACCGCGATACAACGGTCTGCAACGCGCACGTGCTGTTCACTGTACGAAAGAGCCCCCCGCGGCGACTCGCGTCGCGCAGGGGGCGCGGGATGGTCATGCATCGCTGCGTGCTTGCGGCGAACGCGACTCACTTGTAGGAGTCACGGAGATCCGTCAGCGCATCACGGCCGCTTTTAACGGTTTCGTACTGCTTGAGCAGCATGTCGTTAAGCGGATTGCCGGCGACGTTCGGCAGAACGTCCTCGTACTTGCCGACGATGGCATCCTCGCCTCGCACCGCCTCGTCGAGCACTGCTTTCTCTTCACCATCTTGGATACTGCCGCGAAGCGATAGCCACCAGCGGTGCAGAGTGCCCTTCACGCTGCCGGATTCCTCGGGCGAGTCGCCGCTGCGGGCGACAGCGCCCTGGAGCTCCGTGGCAAAGTTTGCTCGCTCGCGACCTATGTCACGAAAGACGCTGGCGACGCGGGCGTTCTCAATTTTGTCGGCCGCCTCGGCAAACCCCTTCTCGCTATCGATGTTGATGGCGATCAGATCCTGAATGCCGTCGATGGTTTTCTGGTCGAGGTCGTGGAGAGTTTCCATTGTGGTACTGCCTTCTGTGAGGTTCAAGTTTGTGATGGACTGGTGATGCGGGGGAACAAGTGTGGTTCGAAACGACATCAGTCGTCTTCTGTCGCGTCGTCGATCGCGTCGCTTGCGTCGTCGATCGCGTCATCGACCGAGTCGGCTGCGTCGTCTGCGGTGTCGCTGATGCTGTCTGCGACATCGTCGGCGTCGTCGATGCCGTCGTCGCAACCTGCCAGGCTGGCAATCGCTAGGCACGATGCCGCGGCACCAAAGATTGACCACGTTGCGAAGTTCTTTGCGGTGCGTTTATTAATCATGGGTATTCCTCTCAATTTGTGCTTTGGTGCGTTTGGTCAGTGTGCGGCTGGTTCTCGTTCACGCCGCCACTTTGCCTCGGCGGGCTACTCCCATGACGAGAGAGAGGATGAACAAGACCAAGAACACAAAGAACAGAATCTGTGCGATCGACGCGGCACCCGCCGCGATGCCGCCGAAGCCGAATACGGCTGCGATGATGGCGACGATGAAGAACGTTACGGCCCAACCAAGCATGTCTTTCCTTTCGATGCCACGCGAGTGCGAAGCGTGTTTCCTGCAGTCTGGCGAGCACAACTCGTGCTGCGACTTTCTAGATATTCGTCGGGGACGATGACACCGGCGTGATGCGGCCGATGAAACGTCGCTCACACTGGGACTCAGCTATCAATCTGTTGCTCGACGTTTTCGCTGGCCTCTTGCAGGTCTTCGCCGGCACCGTCCACGGCGTTGCAGCCGACGAGGCCGCCCGATATGGACACGGCACCGATGAGGCCGATGACGGCTGCGGGCCACCGGCGCGTCGTCTGACGCGAACGGGCGTGTGTGTTCTCGATCTCGTCGGGTGATTGCGTGTGCATGTGTTACCTTTCTGTATTTGCTGCAATTGCAGGGCCGCAGAATGCGACCCCTTGACTGGTAGAGCATGGGTTCGCGCGATGAGGCACCGGACGGTTTCGGATGAAAATCGCCTCATCTTCGCTGCGCAGTTCGCGGGTGGGCGGCTGCGTCGGTACCGTTTGGTCGGGAGGCTTGCATGCGTGCGATTGACTTGTGGCTCGGTGCAGAACACGCGGAGGGCATCGCCGAAGAGGCCGGCGACTGCGGGCACCATGTGGTTGCGATCACCGATGGCGATCCCCGGCTCATTCGCGTCGTGTGCGTGAAGGGCGACCCAGACGAGTTCATCGAATCGGTGCGTGATCGCTTGCGCGAGGAGCCGTGCGGCGATGAGCATTACATCGTCTACGAGCCAACGGCGTTCGAGCCCAAGCCCGAAGACGAAGAAGAAGACCAAGGCGACGAGCCGGTCGCCGGCCGAGACGAGATCGAGAGCTTCGTGGCCGAGGGCGCGCAGCTCACGCGGACGTACATCGCGCTGTCGGTTCTATCGGGTGTCATCGCGGCGGCGGGGCTGTTGCGTGAGAGCGTGGCGGTTGTCGTCGGCGCAATGGTGCTCGCGCCGCTGTTTAAGCCGATCGCTCTCGCGGGTGTTTCGGTGGTGCTTGGGAATCCCCGTCGCGCACTTCGCGCTGTGGCGTGGCTGGTGGTTTCGCTCGCGCTGAGCGCAGCGTCGGCGGCACTGACAGCCTTGCTCACACCCGATTCAACCGTGACAACACTCATAGAACTTCGCACCGGCACGACACCCTTCGACCTTGTCGTCGCGCTTGCCGCAGGGATCGCAATGGCTTTCGTTGTGGTCAAGCGCGACTCGCTTGCGATGGTGGGAATTGTGGTCGCCGCGTCTCTCATGCCGGTCGCCGCGGCGATGGGCGTGGTCGCGGCCGTTGGCGAGTGGGCCCTCTTGATCGGAGCGGCGTTTACGCTTTCCAGCAACGTGTGCGGCATTCTGCTTGGGCTGATCCTCGGGCTCCGGGTCGCGGAGCTTCGCGCGAGTCGGCGGGGCGAGGGGGCGTTGGCGGACACCCTGACTCGTCGTTCGCTTGTCGCCGGCTTCGTCGTGGCCGCCGGCCTCGCGGCATTCGGGATCTATAGCTACATCAGCGCAGACGAGCGAACCAAGGAGTCTCCGATCGGAGCCCCCGCCGGGAGTCGCTGGGTGTCGCCAGACGAGGCTCGGCGGCTGCAATCCGAAGGGAATACTGTAGAGCTGCGACTCGTCGCACCGGCTGACGAAGTTTCCAGCGAATCCGCAGCAAGCCCGAACAAGCAGAGAGATTGACCATGCGTGTGCTTGTGATTGAAGATAACCCGAAGATGGCGGCGGGAATCCAGCGAGGCCTGCGTGAGCACGGCTATGCGGCCGACGCGTGCCACACGGGCTTCGAGGGTGAAGAACTCGCCGCGGGCGGCGAGTATGACCTCGTCGTGCTCGACCTCATGCTGCCCGACCGTGATGGCGTTGAGGTCTGTCGGAATCTTCGGCGGCGCGAGATCGCCACGCCCGTGCTCATGCTCACGGCGCTGTCCTCAACCGACGACAAGGTCGCGGGTCTCGACGCGGGGGCGGACGATTATCTGACTAAGCCGTTCGAGTTCGACGAGCTGCTCGCACGCGTTCGGGCTCTGCTGCGACGAGGCGAGGCGTCGGAGGGACGGGTGCTTCGTTGCGATGATCTCGAGCTCGATCTCTACACGCGTCGCATCACGCGAGGCGACACCGAGCACGATCTCTCGAACAAAGAGTACGCGCTGCTCGAATACTTCATGCGCAACCAGGACCGGGTCCTGAGCCGGGCCCAGATCGGCGAGAAGGTTTGGGATATGAATTTCGATCCGGGCAGCAACGTCATCGACGTGTACGTCTCGAGCTTGCGTAAAAAGGTCGATCGGTTCCACGAGCGTGATCTGATTCACACGGTGAAGGGTGCCGGGTACCGCTTCGGCATCATCGACTGATGGCCGCCGCCGCCGCGAGAGCCCTCGTCACGCTGTCGCGCGTGCCGCTGCGTGCCCGTCTGACAGTGTGGGTTGTGGCGATGGTGGTGCTCATCCAGCTGCTGCTGGGCGTTGCGTTCTGGGTGTATGAGCGCGAGAAGGCCACGGCGGATCTCGACTCGCGGCTCGCGATCATCGCCCGTGGTTTGGCCGCAGAACTCCAGCTGGCCGATCCCGATGATCGCCGGGCGACATTCTCACTGAGCTTGCGATCGCACGCCCTGCTGCACGAGGCTCGTTGGTACTCCGCGGAGTATGAGATCGACGGCACGATCGAACGCGTCTCACGTCGCGGAGAGGGCCAGCCGCGCTCCGCTGCTCTGTCCGCCGAGGCCGAGCGAGCCGACGGCGTGCCGGGCGGCGGCCGCGTCGCGACGGCCGTGCATGAGTCCGCGTCCTGCACGGTGCGCCTCATCGTGACACGCGAGCGCATCGAGCAGCGTCTGGCGTTTGTGGTCACAGTGCTATCCGCAGCAACGGTGTTCGGCGCGTTCGCAAGCGGAATCAGCGGCTGGTTCATTGCAGGTCTCGCGACGAGACCGCTCACAGAGCTCGCGTCGGCCGCGACTCGCGCAACGCTTGAGATGCCAGAAGCGGCGGGCGAGGAGTGGGGACCGGGTGTCGATGCAGCGATCGGGCGAGGCACATCGGAGATCGCAGAACGGCTCGAGGCATCGGTTGAGAGCACCAAGCAGACGCTTGAAGCGCAGGCGCGGTTCCTCTCCAACGTGTCGCATGAGCTAAAGACTCCCATCGCGACGATACTGCTCGAGGCGCAAACGCTCGACCGATCCGGCATGCCCGGAGATGGCGCGGAGTTCGTTCTTTCGGTTGAGGATGAGATGCGAAAGCTCGGCAACCTCGTCGAGAGCTTCCTCATGCTCACACGCGTGACCAACGCGGATGCCGAGGTGTCGCAGCGCACCGTGCTCGCCAACGAGGTCATCATGGATGCCGTCGCCGACTGCGACCCGTCGGCTCGCCAATACGGCGTTCGCATCGAGCCATCACTCGCGGACGATGACGCGGGCCTCGACGCGATGATCCTCGGCGACGCGGAGTTGCTTCGTACGGCCGTGAACAACCTCGTGCGCAACGCGATTCGATTCTCGCCGCGGGGCGAGGTCGTTTCGGTGGTCGGCGTGGTGCGTGGTGGCGTCTTCGAAATCCGCGTGCGGGACCGCGGCGAGGGTATTCCGAAGGACGTGCTTGGCAACATCTTCGATCGCTTCGTCCGGTCGTCCGGCGAGGCACGACGCGGCCGAGGCCACGGGCTCGGCCTCGCGATTGCGAAAGGCATCGCGGAGCTCCACGGCGGCGATATCACGGCGGCGAACCACCCGGACGGTGGAGCTGTCTTTACGGTCATGCTCCCCATCCAGCAGGACAAGAGGACCAACGCGGGGTAGCCTCTTACGGTCCCTGCCGACGATGCCAGGGCTGATTTGGATTCAAGTCCATTTTTCAGCCGGAGGTTCGTATGGCGGGCGTTCTATTTGTTTCGCGGTGTGTAGCGTCAGCTTGCGTGGTGCTCGGACAGAACGTCGCGGGCAATGGCGATGAGCTTGGTTCGGCCGTCTCGTGCATCGACGCGCACTTGCAGTACGGCGTTCGCCTGACGTTGACCCCCGATCCACGGGTGCTCGGGCAGCCGGCAACAGCCTTGGGAATGTTTGGCTTCGTGCCATGCGAAGGCGGAGGCGCTTGATGGGCGGCACGCGGGCTTGTGCATGATCGTCATGGCCCGTCGCTGCTCTCGCCCGCTCGTGTAGTCGGATTCGCAGCTGCTCCGGCGATATGCAGGGGTGCGTCCTCGCGGAAAACAAGCGTCCTGTGCGGGAACGGGATGCGGATGCCGGCCTGGTCCAAGCCTCGCCGCACGGCCTCGACGACCTCATCGCGTGAGGCGCGTTGCTCGCGCGGCGTCGGCCCGGTCCACCAAGCGATCTCAAAATCGACACTGCTCGCCGAGAATGCCTGGGCGAAGATCTCGGGGGTCGGGGCTTCGGATACAGATTCGCACGACGCGACCGCCTTGGTGATGACGTCACGGGCCGTCGCGACATCCTCGTCGTACGCGACGCCGCAGATGATCTCGAGGCGGCGCGTCGGTTTGTTGGTGTAGACGTACACCGCGTTCTTGTAGATATCCGCGTTCGGCACAACGAGCAGCTCGTTGCGAACGGTGCGAATGAGCGTGTTGCGAACCGTGACATCGACAACGCGGCCCTCGAAGTCGCCGCACGCGATGAAGTCGCCGTTCTCGAAAGGAAACCGCCAAAGAATCAGCACGCCAGCGAACAGGTTCTCGAAGATGTCCTTGAACGCCAGGCCGATCGCAATGGAGCCGATACCGAGCGCCGTGAGTGCTTTCGATGGCGTGAGGCCCGGGAAGGCGACCATCGCCGCGATGAGCAAGCCGGCCGCGATGACGAGCACGTAGGTCAGGCGGGAGATGAGTTCTTTGAGCGAATGTCGAAGCGACACATTCCGCAGTAAGCGATTGGCGGCCCTTCGCGCGATCGTTGCAGTCACGAGCGCGGCGAGCACGATGATCAGACCTGTGACGAGCAGCGGCAGCTGTTCGAGTAAGTCCTCAGCGATGCGCCGGACGGAGGCCTCGACCGTTTCGATACCGAGCGAGGCGTCGGTATCCGGCGATGTCGGTGCAGATGCGTCGTTGGTCGCCGACGCGGTGTTTGCGAGTGGTGTCATCGTCCGCCCCTTTGAGTTTGCGGGTCGATGGATGTGAATGTGAAAAGCCGGAAGCCGGCCGTGAAGCCGACCCCGGCCCAAAGGGTCTGTGCGTGCCGCGGTTACGCGGCCGGGGGAACTGTTAGCGCTTGACGGGCCCGTAGGAGCCGTGCCAAGTTGGACGATTATCGCGCCAGAGAACCATCTGGTCCCCCTTGCCGTTGGCAACCCAGTTGGCCATCACGACATCGTTGCCCGACGCCGTGACCGCGCGTCCATCGACGGTGATCGCGCTGCCGACGGTGATGTTCGTGCCGTGCGTATCAACCCAGTCAACTGGGCCGAGCACGATCGTGCGGTTGGATGCGGGCTTGTTCTGATCGGCCTTGCTATCCCGCTTGACAACATCGGTCGTCAGAACCGTGACCGTTTTCACCTTCGTATCGGTGCCAGGGAAGGTCATCGAGCCGAACAACTTCGCGGCGCCCGTGAGCGTCACCTCGCGGCCGTTTCGGAACGCCTTGAGCATCGCGAGATTGTCACGCGTTGCTTTCGAATCCGTCCGGTCTACCGCCTGCGTCATGTCGCCGTTTGAGCTACGCCGGTGATCGTCGCTGTGCCAGCTCTGATCGCCCGACGTTTTTCGCTCAAGCTTTACCGGCTGCGCACCAAAGGCCGCATACACCGGCTCAAAGCGAACAGACTCGATGAACACCTGCGCGTCGTCGGGCATGTCCTCACACTTGGCGAGCACGTCCGTGCGAGCGTCAATCGAGTCCCGCTCCGATCCGATCGATGCGACCGTCATGGGCACGCACTTGTGCGTGGCGCCGATGCCGAGCACGTTGGTGTCCGGATCAAGGCTCAGCATGAGCAGCTTGCCGCTGGTGAGCTCAACGACCGCGTCGGCAATCTCGCCGCCACTCTCGTCACGCGGGGTGTCCGAGGCGCGAGCCTTCATGCCAAGCAGGTCGGACGCAAGGAAGAATCGGGTCGGCTGATCGCTCGACGACGCGTCGCCACCGCTGCGCTTCACGTCCTCAGCCGTCCACTTCGCGTCGCCCATCGAGTCGCGATAGTGCGTGGTCGTATCGCCGACAGAGATCTGCTTAGCGTGCCAGTTCTCCTCGTGCTTGCGGTCAAAGGCGACGACGGTCACTTGATCCCCGCGGTTGAGCGAGGCGTCTCGGCCGAGCACGTACCACGCCGGGCCGACCATGATCTTCCTTGTCTCGCCATTCTCGGCACGGACGCCGATCCATACGCGGTCGTCGCCGTTCTCAGTCTCGACGCGCTGGACGACATCAATCGTGCCGCGCACGGTATTCGTGCCGGAGTTCATGAACGTCTGCTGCGCGACTTGGTCGGCGTCACCTTCGTCGTCGATCAGGTCCGACGCCCAGCCTTGCAGGTCCTGGAACCAAGACTGGTCCTCTTCCAAGCCAAGCCAACGGTCGCGATCAAACCCGGGGCGGTTGCTCAGCGCACGCTCGTAGGTCGGGAGGCTGAGCCGGACATTCGAGGCGTTGCCATCGCTCGCAACGAGCGCGAAGTCGCTCAAGGGTGCGGCGACTTGCTCGTTACCGACACCAAGAAAACCGCCGGTTGAAAGCACGATGTGGCGAATGACGCCATTGCCACGATCAATGATGAGATCCTCGACCGAGGCCATCTCGCTGCCGTCCGCGCCGATCACGGGTGAGCCCATAAGAGCCGAGACCTTGTGGAACGAGAGTGTGGTCTGCGTTACTGAAGCGCGGACCGTGTGGTGCGATTGGTTCGCTGCGTTCGATGCAGCACTGCGTGCGGCGTCGCTATCTGGCGCTGCCGATACAGCAGCGGGCAGGCCGGCCGCGGCGATTAGAGCGGTGAGAGTCGAGCGGGTGAAGCGGCGGGTTCGGCCGTTCATAGTGTGTGTCTCCTGTGTTGTGTTGCGTGCCGCACGATGGGAACGTCCCGCCGGTGTGGCTTGCGATGTCACACGAGAACTATCGCCGGCGAACTGCCAGCCCCCGTGATGTCGCAGTGAAACTCGCTTCATGTTCCGAGAAGTCGCCGAGGCCGCCGCCGGGCTCGGGTTTTCCGCCCGCGTAGGACCTCGCGTTCCCTGGATGAACTTCATTTCACATTGGCCATCACGCGGATTTCATCGGTGGACACGAATCTTCTTTTCGTACACATCGAGCGGTGCCACGACGTTGGGTTGCCGCACGATCTAGTTCACCTTTGCGACGTCACATGCCATCTGGAGATACTTCGATGACCACCACCGCGAACCCGATTCCGAATTCACCCTGGCGTCCACGGAACGAGATCGAAGAAAACCCGATTTGCCTCGCCAAAGACTCTGCCGAACAGATCATCCCGCTGCTCGACCGCCACCTCGCGTCCTTCTTCGTGCTGTTCCATCAGTATCAGAAGCACCATTGGCTCGTCGAGGGGCCGCAGTTCCGCGACCTGCACCACTTTCTCGAGGCGGGGTACAACGAGGTGCACAAACAGCTTGACGCCGTGGCAGAGCGCATCACCGCGATCGGCGGCGTGCCCACGTCTTCACCTACGAACCAAGAGCAACTCGCCTACATCGACCACGAGCCCGAGGGCATCTTCCGCATCCGCGACATGCTCCGCCGCGACCGCCGCGCCTGCGGCACGATCGCCAGTGAGCTGCGCGACACCATCCGCGTCTGCACCAGCGAGGGCGACTTTGGCACCGAGACGATGCTCAAGGGCATCTTGCTGCAAGTCGAAGACCGCGCGCACCACATCGACCACTACCTCGGCAACGACTCGCTCGGCTTCGAGATCGCGCCCGATAGCAAGCACGCCAGCGGCTGAAGGAGAACGCACATGTATGGCAGTCAGAGCGGCGCGACGACGAGGTCGGGCCGCACGCAGGATCCTTCGCAGAACACCACCCAAACCGTCTGGGGGCGGCCGCCGATGAAGCACAAGGCAGTAGATACCACTTCTACCAATAACGACCGGGCCGACGGCGACGCGCTGGTCGATGTGATTGAGCGAAGATCACCCGAAGGTCGGCCTGCCGACGGTGGATCAGCCCCAAGGACGGTCGCGGTCGCGATCGCCATCCGCTTTGGCCTCATCGTCATCGCGGCGATTCTCACCGCGGTTCTCATCGGCCCACCGATCGCGCTCGCGGTCTTGGGCGTCGGGGCGGTGCTCGTGGCTGTGGACCCTTCGCTGTGGTCCGCGATCGAGCGGGCTCGCGAGATCGCAGAGATCGGCCGCGACGAGCGCGTCGTCACAGATGACGAGACCGGCGGTATGTCATGATCCGCGTGGGCACACCCGTCGAGTGGGAGTGGGGTTCCGGTGTGGCAACCGGCAAAGTCGTCGAACGGCATGAAAGCTCGGTGACTCGGACGATTGATGGCTCAGACGTCGCCCGGAATGGCTCAGTTGGGGATCCGGCACTCGTCATTGAGCAGGACGATGGCAGCCGCGTTCTGAAGCTCAAGAGCGAAGTACGCAGGAAGGAATGAGTTTGTTGCCCCACCAGTGCGTTGGAGAGCACTCTGCGGGTGTCGCTCCGCGGTACGCATGTCGATCACGGTGATAGCGAATGGCAGCCGCCTCAGCACACGAGATCATGCTGGCGAGACTTGCTATGGGTTGCGATCGTTTGCAACGCCACTTTGGCTGTCACGGTAAGCAGAGGGTGTCTGCGATCCGAATGCCAATGATGCGGCTGACCTTTCCCCCTGAACCCATGCCGGGTCGTATCTTCGGATCGGCTGGCAATCAGGAGGATCGGACATGGCCAGGAAGCGTCATTCGGCCGAGGAGATCGTGAACAAGCTTCGTCAGGCGGAGGTCGAGGTCGGCAAGGGCTCGTCGATCGCTTCGGTGTGCAAGCTGCTCGGGGTCACCGAGCAGACGTACTACAGGTGGCGGAAGGAGTACGGCGGTCTGAAGACCGACCAGGCGAAGAGGCTGAAGGAGCTCGAGAAAGAGAACGCCCGGCTGAAGCGGCTGCTCGCCGACGCCGAGCTCGACAAGGCGATCCTGAAGGAGGCCGCGTCGGGAAACTGGTGAGCCCGGCACGCCGGCGACGTGCGGTGCGTGGCGCGATGAGCGACTTCCGCGTCTCGGAGCGTCGCGCGTGCCGGGTGCTGGGCCAGAACCGGGCGGTGCAGCGGCACACGCCAGTGGTGCGTGATGACGAGGATGCGTTGACGAAGCGGATCATCGAGCTGGCCGCGGTGTATGGGCGGTACGGGACGCCGCGGATCGAGGCGCTGCTCAGGCGTGAGGGGTGGATGGTGAATCACAAACGGGTCGAGCGGATCTGGCAGCGAGAAGGACTGAAAGTGCCGAGAAAGCAGCCCAAACGCGGTCGGCTCTGGCTCAACGACGGGAGCTGCATACGGCTGCGACCAGAGCACAAGGATCACGTCTGGGCGTACGACTTTGTGCAGACGCGGACGACGGACGGGCGTCCGCTGAGGATGCTGGTGGTCGTCGACGAGTACACGCGGGAGTGCCTGGCCATCGATGTGGCGCGGACACTCAAGAGCGACGATGTGCTCGAACGCATCGCGTGGCTGATGGCGACACGGGGCGTGCCGGGGCACATCCGCAGCGACAACGGCCCGGAATTCACGGCGACCGCGGTGCGTGCATGGCTTGCGAAGGTGGGCGTGAAGACGCTCTTCATCGAGCCGGGCTCGCCGTGGGAGAACGGGTACGTGGAGAGCCTCAACGGCAAGCTGCGAGACGAACTGCTCGACCGCGAGGTCTTCGAGACCCTGCTGGAGGCTCGTGTGCTGATCGAGCGGTGGCGGGAGCACTACAACACGGTGCGGCCGCACTCAAGCCTGGGGTACCGGCCGCCAGCACCTGAAAGCATCGCTGCTGGCCCGCCCTCCGCTCCGCTACGGCCGGCCCAGCAGCGAAAGCACCAAGCCCAAAGACTCACATAGACTCTGGACTGCTTACCGGGGAAAGGTCACCCTCGTGGTGGGTCGATGTCATCGGCCGGGTTGGCGTCGTCAGCGACACGCGGGCGGCGGGCCGCTATCTCACGGGGAGGTTCACGTGAACAGCCCCAATCAGTCCGACATCGTCGCGCTCCAGCGCGGCCTCAAGAACCGAGCCCCGGCTCGCAACGGCCTCCGGCTCTACACCACGGACTTCGACTCGATCTCGCTCGGTGGGTTCTACAAGAGCCGGTCGGCCTTCCTCGTGTTGTCGGGGCCGTCGCTGAACGACATCGATCTCACGCAGCTCGATCGTCGCGGCATCGTGACGATGGGCGTCAACAACTCGTGGACCGTGCACCGCCCGACGCTGTGGACCTGCGTCGACGATCCCGGCCGGTTCATCGACACGGGCTGGAAGGACCCGGGCGTGCTGAAGTTCGTGCCGGTCTGCCACTGGGGCCGCATGCTCCGCATCCAAGCGAGCGACGGCACGATGCGTGACAGCGCTTACCGGGTGTCGCAGATGCCGAGCGTGCTGTTCTTCCGGCGGAGCAACCACTTTGACCATGAGCGGTTCCTCACCGGCGACACGGTTCCATGGGGCAACGACCCGAAGTCCACCGACTCGCTGGGCATCAAGGGCAAACGGAGTGTGATGCTCGTCGCGATGCGCCTGCTGCACCATCTGGGCTTCCGGACGGTCTACCTGCTCGGCTGCGACTTCCGCATGGCCGCCGACCACAAGTACGCCTTCGACGAGACGCGCGAGGCGGCCGCGATCCGGCACAACAGCGTGCTGTACGACTCGCTGAGCCGGCGCTTCGAGGCGCTGCAGCCGCACTTCGAGAAGCACCGTTTCCACGTGGTGAACTGCTCGCCGGGCAGCGGGCTGGGCGTGTTCGAGCGGATGCCGTACGAGGACGCGATCGCGGTGGCGAGCGCCGAGTGCTCGAAGCCGATCAACACGCAGGGCTGGTACACGCCGGTTGATGCCAACCGGGAGATTGCCCGGGAGGCTGCCAAATGAGCGAGCCCACCCGGTACTACCTCTATATCCCCGTGTGGGCGACGGGCCGCGCCCCGCAGGGCGGCGGGTCGAGCGACTATTCGACGCCCGATACACCCGAGTCCTCGTACGAGACGCCGGCGAGCAGCACGCCCACGCCGTCGGAGGGCACGAGCTACTCGACGACCGGCGACGTGATCTTCACCACCGGCCCGAGCGGCACGCCAACGCTGACGTTCTACA
>ERZ1740070.652-NODE-652-length-23100-cov-4.587242_pt1 | contig 23100 bp, 18 predicted proteins | sample MGYA00581734_ERZ1740070 | MGnify/ENA primary metagenome ERZ1740070 (study PRJEB43018, sample SAMN04849744) | marine metagenome | isolation source: floating plastic debris | place: Pacific Ocean | collected 2008-09-01 | study: EMG produced TPA metagenomics assembly...
GCGTCGACGCCCGCGGGCGGGCGCACCTGTGCCGCTCCGACGAGCTCGACGCCGAGTCGCAGCGGGTGGAGATGGCCCGCGGGCAGGTGATGCCCGAGCTGCGCGAGGCCGAGCTGCGCACGGCCCAGCTCCGCGAACAGGCCCGCCTGCTCAGCGTCGCCCAGCGCGACGCGCAGGAACGCCAGCGCCGGGCCGAAGAGGACACCCGGCGCACCGCGACCGCGGCGGCCGCCGCCGCCGAGTCGATCGAGACGCTGCTCGCGGCGCTCGAGAACGTGCGCACGGGCGAGTTCGACCAGCGGTTCAGCGCCGCCGCCCGCGAGCTTCAGCAGGCCGCGACCGAGGCGCGCAAGGCGCGCGATGTCGCGGCCGGGTCCGGAGCCATCGGCAACGGCGCGGCGAACCAGGTGCTGGGCGGTCTGCACCTGCGGCGTTCGCTTGCGCTGCTCGAGGTCGCGCGTCTGCACGAGTACATCGCCGAGGTGGGCGTGCCGGTCGCGACCGATGCCGCGGGCATCGAGAGCGACGCGGAGAGCGCGCACCAGGCCGGCGTCGACGCGTACGGCGCCGCCGCGAACGCGTACCGCGGCTCACGCATCCGGGGCGACGTCGGGCAGCGCCTGACCGAGCTGGCCGACCTGCTCGACCGCATGGCGCAGACCCCGCTGGGCGGTGTGCCGAGCCTGGCGATGCCGGTCCCCGATGCGGAAGGGTTCGAGAACACCGACAACGCCGACGCTTTCGATGACCAGATGCCCGACGAGGGCATGGATGCCACCGAAGGCGACGCCGCGGGCGATGCACAGGACGACTGATCCGAACGATCGAAGGGGACGCCCCGAGCTGCACGCGGTTTGAGACGCGCCACCATCACAAGCAGTGCCATGAAGACCTCGATGCCAGACCCCATCTTGCCCGCAGTGCAGCAGCACCTGATCAGCCCGGCCGAACCGGCGGTCGCCCGCGTGGTCTCCAGCGAGCTGTGCACCAGGTCGTCCAAGGCCGCGGGGTATGTGCGCCACGTCGCGATTGATGTCTCGGGCACGCCGCTTGCCGGGACGTTCCGCGCCGGGCAGTCGTTCGGCGTGGTGCCGCCGGGCGTCGACGCGAAGGGGCGCCCGCACAAGCTGCGGCTCTACAGCATCGCCAGCCCGACGCGCGGCGAGGACGGCGAGGGCACCATCCTTGCGACCACCGTCAAGCGCACGATCGATGAGCACTGGGACGACCACAGCCTGTTCCTCGGCGTGTGCAGCAACCACCTGTGCGACCTCAAGCCGGGCGACGAGGTGCTGGTCACCGGGCCGGCCGGTAAACGATTCCTGCTGCCCGAGGACGTGAGCGCGCACGATTACGTCTTCTTCGCGACCGGCACGGGCAGCGCGCCATTCCGCGGGATGCGGGGCGATCTGGAAGCGGGCGGCTTCACGGGGCGCGCGGCGCTGGTTATGGGCGTGCCCTACACGACCGACCTGCTGTACGACGCCGAACTGGCCGCGCTGAGCGAGCGCGTTGACTGGTTCAGCTACCTCAAGGCGATCAGCCGGGAGAGCGCCGAGCCAGCACTCGGGCCGGGCTCGGGTGGGCGCGGGCTGTACGTTCAAGACCGCCTGCGGACCCACGCCGAGGAGTTGGCGAGCCTGCTGCGGAGCGAGCGGTGCTTGGTCTACATCTGCGGCATCGCGGGGATGGAACTCGGGATCCTGCGGGCGCTTGCGGTGATGCTCTCGCCGGACGAGCTGGCGGGGTACCTCGGCGTGAGCGAGGAGGCCGGGCAGCCCGCGGATTGGGAACGCCGGATGATCCCCCGTCGCCTGACCCCGACCAAACGCCTGTTCATCGAGGTGTATTGAGCCGCCCAGACGATCCAACGCGTGCGGATGTGCCCCGAGGCGGGCCCGCCCGTTTGACCCCCCTCGCGGGCGGTGTTAGCTTTCTTCCCCCTTTCCCGGGCCGGCCTGGTGGTCGATCGCCGGGCGACCCCAGACGCCGACTCTTCGGCGGCGGAGCAGCAGCGTGAGCATCGCCCGAGCACCCCGCCCCACCGCCTTCCATTTCACGAGGCTTCTCGCGGCCGCTCTCGTCTGTGCCGCGGGCACCGGCGCGGCCCTTGCCGACATCCCCGCGGCGCTCTCGCGGGCGAAGACGGTATAGAGCAGTGACCGCGACGAGATCGCCGACCACATCGCCGAGCACGCCGAGTCGCTCGGGGGCGGCGACGTCGCCCGCTCGCGGAACGCCCGGAACGCGTTGCTGGAGCCGCTCGGACGGGGTGACGTGTCGGCCGCGTTCCGCCAGGCGTACGCCCGGGCGTTGCAGCCGACGATCGACCGGCTCACGTCGAGCGCCGATCCGCTGACACAGCTCACCGGGCTCCGGCTCGCCGGGGCGAGCGCGAGCGAGGCGGGCGTGCGCACGCTGACGGGCTACCTGACCAGCGAAGACGACGGGCTGCGCATGTTCGCGATCGGGCGCCTGGAGCGGGCGCTCGGCACGCTGGGCACGCCTTCGGGTGTGCTTGGCGCCGGGGCAACCGAGCGCGAGGCGATCGATGCCTTGGGCGGGCTGATCGAGCGGGACCAGAACCCGCGGATGGCCGACGCGGCGGCGCGGGCGCTGGCCCCGGCGACGCGGCTGACCGATCCCGAATTCCTGGCGCTGCGCCAGCAGGCGATCCGCACACTGAGCGACGCCTCTGGCAACCGCCTCGCAGGGCTCGACCACCGCGAGGTGAGCCGCCAGGAACTGGCGACCGCCGTGCGGGCGGTGGCGATTGTGCGCCTTGCCGTGGCCGACCCCAACAACCCGCCGACGCGCGAAGCTTCAATCGCGGCGACCCGCCTGGGCGGGGACGCGCTCGGACTGGTGCTCGCGATGGTGCGTTCGGGCGCAGCCCCGGCCGACCGGACACTGCTTGTGCAGCTGACCCAGGCGGCGGAGACGGCGGTCTACTTCGGGCGGTTCGGCTTTGCCCGCGCTGCCAACGGCGACGTCTCGTCGATCCAGCAGACCGCCCTCGGCTCGCTGATCGAGCAGGCCGACGATGGGCGGTACCGCAACGAGGTCATCCGCCTGCTGGGCCCCGCATCGGCCCCGGTCCGCGAGATGGGCCTCGACGCCGACCGCTTTATCCGCGATATCTGACCCCCCACGCGGGCGGCGCCTGCGGGGGTCCGACTGGCCCGGACTGGCCCCGATCGACGCTGATCGACGCCGGGCGCGGGCCACCCGTATCGTTGTGGCATGTCGCGTGCGCTCCTGCCGGTGATCCTGCTCCTCGGGCTTGTTGGGTTGGCGGTTCTGACCGACCGCCCGCCGCCCCGGGCCGATCTGGTGATGTACAACGGCAACGACGTCAACACGCTGGACCCTCAGCGCATGACGTGGATGCCCGACCTTCGGATCGCGCGCATGCTGTATGAGGGGCTGGTGCGCAACGACGTGCTCAGCGACGGGTTCGACATCGTGCCGGGGGCGGCCGAGCGCTGGGAGGTCTCCAGCGACGGACTGACGTACACGTTTTATCTGCGCGAAGAGGCGAAGTGGTCCAACGGGAGCCCGCTGCTCGCGAGCCACTTCGTGCACGGGTGGCGCCGCGCGCTGCTGCCCGACATCGGGAGCAAATACATCGACTTCGTGCTCACGATCCGCGGCGGGCAGGATTTCTACGACTGGCGGGCGGGCATGCTCGCGGAGATGGAGTCTGGCGAGGGCGAGAAACCCTTTGCCGATGGTGCGGCGTTCTGGGGCGAGACCGAGCGGAAGTTCTTCGAGCTTGTCGGCGTCGAGGTGCGCGATGAGCGCACGCTGGTTGTGACGCTGGAGCGTCCGACGCCGCACTTCCTGGACCTGTGCGCGTTCATGACCTTTGCGCCGGTGTACTCGCCGCTGCTCGATCAGTACGAGACGCCGGACCCGGTGTCGGGGCGGCTGGACCGGCGGACGGGCTGGACCAAGCCCGGTCGCCTGGTGAGCAACGGCGCGTTTGAGCTGACGGGCTGGCGTTTCAAGCGCGACATGCGCCTGGAAAAGAACCCCCACTACTGGAACGCCGACGAGGTCGCGCTTCGCAGCGTCTCGATCCCGTCGATCGGCGACCCGAACACCGCGGTGCTCGCGTACGAGACGGGTGCGGTGGACTTCATGGCCGAGATGACGGCGGGGTATCGCGGCGAGCTGGTCGACAAGAAGAAGGCCTTTTACGCCGAGCACGCCGACGAGGTGGCGCGGATGCGCGAGCTGGGGCTCGACCAGTTCGAGATCGACCGGCGTCTGCCCGACGACCCGCGCAAGGACATCCACGCGGTGCCGGCGTTCGGGACGTACTTTTACAACTTCAACTGTTTGCCCGAGCTGCCCGACGGGCGTCCGAACCCGTTCCACGATGCGCTTGTCCGCCGGGCGTTCGCGATGGTGATCGACAAGCGTGCGATCGTCGACGAGGTGCGCCGCGTGGGCGAGCCGGTCGCGCGAACGCTGATCCCGCCGCGATCCGTCGGCGGGTACGCCGGGCCCGACGGCATCGACGCGTTGTCGGACGCGCGGACGCCGGCCGAGCGCGAGACGATCGTGAACGCAGCGCGGGCGCTGCTGGCCGAGGCCGGCTATCCGGACCCGGCGAACGACTTCCCGATCACCGTTGAGCTGCTGTTCAACAAGGACAGCGGGCACGACCTGATCGCGCAGGTGATTGCCAAAAACTGGTCGCAGCACCTGGGCGTCTCGACGAGGCTGGCGCAGAAGGAGCTGAAGGTCTTCCGAGAAGACCTGCGCAAGCGCAACTACATCACCGCGCGGGCCGGGTGGTACGGCGACTTCGGCGACCCGACAACCTTCCTCGACCTGCTGCACACCGACAACGGCAACAACGACCGCGGGTACAGCTCTGCTGCGTACGACGCGATGCTGGCGGCTGCGCAGCTCGAGATGGAGCCGGATCGGCGGATGCGGATGCTCGCCGACGCCGAGCGGTTCCTCTTTGAGCAAGAGATGCCGATGGTGCCGATCTTTCACTACGCGACGGTCTATATGTTCGACCCCGACGAGATCACCGGGCTGACCACGCACCCGCGGACGAAGCAGGTCATCAGCCTGATCGACGTGCTGGGCGACGGGATCGGGCCCGAGCTTCCCCGCCCCATGCACGCTTCGAGGCCGGGCATGGCGGTGCTCGATGGCGCGCCGGCGACGGGCGGCACGCAACCCGCTCACAACACAGACGGCGACAACGGAGACGGCGCGTGATCGGGCTGCTCCTCCGGCGTCTGGCCCAGCTCCCGCTCATCGTGGTCGTGATCTACACGATCACGCTGATGCTGGCGTGGCTGGTGCCGGGCAACCCGCTGGAGAACCCCGAGGGTCGCCAGCCGCCGCCCGAAGTCATCGAGCAGCTCAACCGTCAGTACAACCTGGACAGTTTCCCGCGGTTTTACTTCACGTATCTCGATGACGCGTCGGGCTTCAGCTGGCTGCGCGACGCGGCGAGCGGGCGCCTGGGCGATGCCGCCGACCGCGCACAGGCCGAGGGCGTTGCCCCGCCCGAGCGGTACGTCTTCGACTTCGGCCCCAGCCTGCAATACGACGACTGGAACGTCAACGAGATCATCGCGGGCGCGCTGCCGGTGTCGGTGGCTCTGGGCGCAGCGGCGATGGTGATCGCGCTGTTCATCGGGGTGGGCGCGGGCGTGGTCGGCGCGATGCGCCCCAACAGCATCGCCGACCTGGCGACGCTGGCGGTCGCGCTGATCGGGATCAGCCTGCCGAGCTTTGTCATCGGCACGGTGCTGCTGCTGGGCTTTGCGCTGCTGGTCCCGCTGTTCCCGGTCGCGGCGTGGGGCACGCCTCGGAGCGTCGTGCTGCCGGCGCTGACGCTCAGCCTGCCTTTCGCGGCCTATATCGCGCGCCTCACGCGCATGGGACTGATCGAATCGCTCGGGGCCGACTACATCCGCACGGCGCGGGCCAAGGGCGTGCGCGAGAGCCGCGTGCTGCTCAAGCACGCGCTCAAGAACGCCTTCCTGCCCGTGCTCAGCTTCCTGGGCCCGGCGACCGCGCTGGCGATGACCGGGTCGTTTGTCGTCGAGCGCGTCTTCGCGGTGCCCGGGCTGGGGCAGCACTTTGTCGCCGGCGTGCAGAACAAAGACCTGTTCCTCATCATGGGCGTCGTGCTCGTCTTCTCGACGATGCTCGTGCTGTTCAACCTCGCGGTCGATGTGCTGTACCGCTTCGTCGATCCGCGGATCGAGTAGGGCCCCGGGCGGGTGAGGCCTGCTTTGGGTGCGGTCAGGCGTCCATCTCGAACGTCGCGCCGCGGAGCACGTCGAAGCTGACAAAGTCGGTCACCTCGAAGTCGCCGGCCTTCTGCCCGGGCGCGCTGACCTTGCAGACGATCGGCACGCCGGCGTTGACGGTGATGGTGTTGGCCGACGCGTTGACCGCGACGACGCGCCCCTGCACGCGGCGCGGGCGCCCGCGGACGGGCTCGAGGTACTTGCCGCCGCTGCCGACCTTGTCGATGCGCTTGGCCGTCGCCCGGGCCTTGCCGGTGACGGTCTTGCCGAGCTTGCCCTCGGCGGCGTCGGGGATCGCGCCACCGGCGGGCTCGAGGTGCAGCAGGTAGTCGCTGTTGAAGACCTCGAGCACGAGGAAGGCGGGGCGGGTCGCCGTCGCCGGGATGATCTCACGCAGGGTGGCGCGGACGGTCTCGGCGGGCATCGGCGTCGTCGGGGCGGGGTGCAGCATGCCCGCAGGATAGGTGAGCCCGCGGGGGCGCGGGGCTCAGCCCGGCAGCGAGACCGGGCCGGGGTTGGGCTCGCTGGGCATGGCTTGGGCATCGGGCGCGGGTCGGGGCACATCGCGCCCGCCCGGTCCCATGCGGAGGAAGTTCCAGAGCAGCAGCGGGCCGTCTTGGGTGAGGAAGCTCTCGGGGTGGAACTGCACGCCCTCGAGCGGCTGCTTGGTCGGGTCGCCCCAGACGCGCCGCAGCCCCATCACCACACGCTGCCCGCCTTGCTCGGGGCGCTCGGTCGACCAGGCGGAGACGGCCCACGCGTTGCCGTCCGCGTCGGGCGTTGTGGGGATCGAGCCCTCGAGCACGACCAGCGAGTGGTAGCGCGTGGCGCTGAAGGGCTGCGCGAGGCCCTCGAAGACGCCCAGGCCGTCGTGCGAGACGTCGGAGACCTTGCCGTGCATGAGCACGGGGTGCTGGGCGACGATCATCCCGTGCTTGTCGGCCAGGCACTGGTGCCCGAGGCAGACGCCCAGCACCGGCACGCGCCCGGCGAAGCGATCGATGATCGCGGCGCTGACCCCGGCCTCGTTGGGCGTGCACGGGCCGGGGCTGATGATGACGTGTGTCGGGCCCTTGCCCTCGCTCAGGCGTTCGGCCTCATCGGGCGTGATCTTGTCATTGCGCACGACCACGAGGTCGCGCCCGGGCTCGAGGGTGCGGTCGAGCTCGCCCAGGCGCTGGACGAGGTTCCAGGTGAAGCTGTCGTAGTTGTCGATGAGCAGGATCACGGGCCAAGCGTACGCGCGGCCTGCTCGCCCGGGCGGGGCGCCGGCTCGGGCCGCGATCAGGCCGCGAGGTTCCCGCGTGTCCCGGCGACGCCGTCGAGGGTCACAAGGAACAGCTCGGGCGAGAGCGGATAAGGCAGGCGGGCGTGGTCCTCCTCGACCCGGTCGCTCAGGCGTTCGACAAAGCCCTCGGGCCCGGTGCTCATCGCGATGAGCATGTCGCGCGCAGGGACGGCGGCATAGAAGTCGCCCCCGAGCCTCGGCGCCAGGATCTTGTGCAGATCGCGCATCAGCAGACGCGACGCGTCGTACCCGTCCTGCTCGGCCAGGATCACCGCTCGCCCGCCCTCGCGGCTCTCGATCACCTGGATATCCAGCTCGGGCGCGTATTCGTCGAGGTTGTCGCGGGCGATCACCTCGAGGTCGTCGGTCGAGACGCCCCAGCGGAGCATCTGCTCGCTGGTGATGCTCACGGTCATGTTGGGCAGGTCGATCACGAAGACGATGACCGTGCCGTTGACGTAGGGGACGTGCGCGACGAGCTCGCGGCTGAGGTGTTCGAAGATCGACTCGGGCTGGATGCGCGGCATGATGCGCGAGCGGGCGGCGGTGAAGGGCATGTCGGCCGACTCGAGCCCGTTGGTGCCGAAGAGCTGCCCGATAAATTGCTCGACGATGTCGGCGCCGCGGGTGGGCTCGTGCACGACCATCCGCAGGAGGTTTTCCAGATCGAGGCGGCGTCCGTTGACCAGCAGCTCACGCGGGCCGGCGAGGTCGATCTCGTAGCCGGGCCGCGCTTGGCGGATCAGCGTGGCGATGTGCTCGGCGAAGGCCTCTGGTTCGATCGGCATGGACATCAAGGCTCTCCCTCTCCTTGAGCCGGGGCGTCGGCCCCGCCTGCTTGGCGGGCATCGACGCCGGGCCGATGATCGTCCAGCCGTCTGCGTGCGTGGGGGCGTCGGGCGCCGCCCAGACCGGCACAGGCGGGCCGATCGACAGAGCCGCGCCGAGTTCTGGGGCGTATGCAGGTCCGCGGAAGGGGCGAGCCACGGATTCGCGTCGCGCGGGTGACGGCTGGGGGAAAGGCGGTCGGGACGAGATGGGGCGGGGCGGGCCCCCGTAGCCGGGTTGGCCGGTGTCGGCTAGAATCGCCGCCTAGGTCCGGGAAGCCCCGGGACAGACCGCTCGCCCCCGTGGGGCGTGCACCAAGGCCCGGCGTGATTCCACCCCGGACAGACGCGGAGACCCAGCGTGACCGAGCATGAGATCGAAGCAAAGGTGATCGACATCGTCGCCGAGCAGATGGGCGCGGAGAAGGCCAAGATCACCCGCGAGACGAGCTTCGTCGAGGACCTCAACGCCGACAGCCTCGACACCGTCGAGCTGGTCATGGAGTTCGAGGACGAGTTCGAGACCTCCATCCCAGACGACCAGGCCGAGAAGATCCAGACCGTGGGCCAGGCGATTGAGTTCATCAAGCAGGCCCAGGGCATCGACTAAACGAGCCCCGCCGATGCCACGCCTCACGCGCCGAGTTGTCGTTACCGGGTTCGGTGGTCTCACCAACCTCGGGCACACCGCGCCCGCGACGTGGGAGGGCATGCGAGAAGGACGCTCGGGCATCGGCCCGATCGACCACTCGGCCTTCCGCGACGAGGGCCAGGCCGAGGGCGCGATCTCCGACCAGTGGGCCGTCAAGTTCGCGGGCCAGGTCCGCGGCTGGACGCCCCGCGCGGTCGAGAAGCGTGAGCACAAACGCTTCGATCGCGCCGCCCTGCTCGGGCTCGACGCCGCCCTCGAGGCCGTCGAGCACAGCGGCTGGGATCACAACGCGGGCGACCCCGCCCGCCACGGCGTGATCATCGGCTCGGGCATCGGCGGCATCCGCACGATCGAGGAGAGCTACCACACGCTCCTGCACCGCGGGCCCAGCCGCATCAGCCCCTTCACGGTGCCCCGCCTCATGGTCAACGCGACCACGGGCAACATCTCCATCCGCTTCAACCTCCAGGGCCCCGCCACCGCCCACTCGACCGCGTGCGCCAGCTCGGGACACGCGATCGGCGACGCGGCAAACGCGATCCGCCTGGGGCTGGCCGATGTCATGGTCGCCGGCGGGGCCGAGGCGGCGGTCACGCCCCTGTGCGTCGGCGCGTTCACCACGATGAAGGCGCTGAGCACCCGCAACGACGACCCGCAGGCCGCGAGCCGCCCGTTCGACACGGGGCGGGACGGCTTCGTGCTCTCCGAGGGCGCGGCGATGTTCATCCTCGAGAGCGAGGAGCACGCCAAGGCACGCGGCGCGACGATCTATGCCGAGGTGGTCGGCTTCGCCAACTCCGCCGACGCGCACCACATCGCGGCGCCAGAGCCCGAGGGGCGAGGCGCGTTCAACGCGATGAAGTGGGCCCTGCGCGACGCCGAGCTCGACGCCAACGACATCGACCACATCAACGCGCACGGCACGAGCACGCCGCTGGGCGACCGGGCCGAGCTGCTGGCGGTCAAGAAGATCTTCGGCGACCACGCCAAGGCCGGCGGCGGCGGGCTCTCGGTCACCTCGACCAAGAGCATGCACGGGCACGCCCTGGGCGCTTCGGGCGCTGTTGAGATGATCGCCTGCATCCATGCCGTGCGCGAGGGCGTGCTGGCCCCGACGATCAACCTCGACGAGCCCGACGCGGACTTCGACGTCGACATCGTCGCCAACGAGGCCCGCCAGACCCCGGTCAAGACCGTGATGAACAACACGTTCGGCTTCGGCGGGCACAATGTTTCGCTGATCGTCGCCCGCTACGAGAGCTGAGCGGCCCCGCCGACGCCAGCCGCGTGGAACCGGCCGGGCACGCCCGCTTGGGGAGCGCGGCGAAGGCTTCGGTGATTCTGGCATGACGTTTGCGGATCTCCGCCGGGCTCATCCGGGCCCGCCCGGAGGCCGATCAGACCGTCATGCCCACGCCCAACGCCACGATCCGCACGCTCGATGTCCCGATCCGCGTGGTGCTCGGCTCACGCCGCCTGCCGCTGCGCGACATCACGGCGTTTGTGCCCGGCTCGCTGATCGAACTGCCCAAAGAGGCCGACCGCGAGCTCGAGCTGCTCGCGAACAACCTGCCGATCGCGACGGGCTCGGCGGTCAAGATCGGCGAGAACTTCGGGCTCAAGGTCGCGCATGTCGGCGACGTCGCGGCCCGCATGAACGCGGTCGTGCACGCCGCCCCGGACACGGACGGGGGCGACGACGGGATGTCGGACGAGGACCTCGCCGAGGCCCTGCTCGCGGGGCAGCTCTAGCACCATCGCCGGGCAGAGGGCCGATCAGCGGAAGATGTCGCGACCCTGGATGCCGTCGCGGGTGGCCCAGAAGTACGCCCGGTAGGAGCCGGGGTCGTTGGCGGTCGCGCCCTCAAGCCCGTCGTCGCCCATCGAGTACGCGTTGAGCAAGAACCGCCCGGGGTTCCAGTAGCCCGCGGGCGTCGCCGGGCGGGCTTTGGCCTCGCGGTCGGACGCGACGCGGGCGTCGAGATCGACGATGCTCACGCGGCTCACGCTGCCGTCGACGGTCAGCACGGTGGGCTCGGCGCCCGGGTTGTTCCAGTTGGGCGGTTTTTTGACCGTGCCCAGATTCTCGACCTCATCGGACCCCAGGCTCGTCGGACGCGACGAGGTCCGGCTTCGCTGCGTCGTGTCGAAACGCTCCCACATCATCACCTTGCTAGACGGGAAGATCGCATCGGACACCCGGTTGCGGCGCACCAGCGACGCGACCGGGTCGGACCGGTTGGTCGTCAGGCGCGACTCGGTGCGGTAGCGATCGGCGCTGAACCACATCGTCGGCGAATAGACGTACGAGCAGTCCCAGATCAGGTTGTTCAGCGAAGCCCCGGGGAACGTGAAGGGCAGGTCCTTGAACCGCTGGATGACCGTCCCGTCGGCCGGGCTGAACTGGACTTCGGACGCGAAGTCGCCGTCGCGGAGCCACCCGCCGACGAGGCTGTACCAATGAAACGCGTACATCTCTGAGTAAAACGGCCCCGCGCCGCTGAACTCATACGTCGGGCGGCGCGCCCCCGGCTCCAGCCCCCCCACCGGCACCTTCGACGCGACACCCCACCGGCTGACCACCGACCAATCCGGCACCCGCACCGGATCGAACGGGTTGATGAACTCGTCGTCAAAGTCGGCGGTGTACAGAGCCTGGATCTGCCCCATCGAGCGCAGGTTCGCCTGGCTCACCAGGTTCTGGGCGCTGATGCGGGCCTGCCCCAGCGTGGGCACCAAGATGCCGATGAGCAGCGCGATGATCGCGATGACCACCAGCAGCTCGATCAGCGTGAAGCCCGACGAACGACGCGCTGCCCGCTGCCCGCTGCCCGCTGCCCGCTGCCCGCTGCCCGCGATCGTCCCGATCCGTTCTGATTCCCGCATGACCGACCCTTCGGGCGACGCCGGGCCCATGCACACCGGGACCGTCGCCAACACTGCGACGCGCGGGCGGGTGCCTGGCCCCGCTCCGCGGTCAGATGCGCTCCACGCTCAAACCGGCTGCACGGGCCGAACAGCCCACCGGCACCTCCGTCCCCGCGAGCGGTCAGCGACAAGCAAGACCCCGCGAGAGCGACCCTGCGGGTGAAAACCCGCGGCGCCGCAGACTATCCGAAGCTGCGCCCGGCCCCAAGCGCCCGGCCGCAATGAACGCCAAGCGATCTCGCGGGTGACCACCCCTGTATGGTTGGTATTTGATTGTATTTGCCGCGTACAGACGCCCCGAGATCGGGTAGAACTCGCGCCCGAACGCCGATCTATGCTCTGCCGTCGCTGTCGAGCGACCGAAAAGAGATGCCATGCCACGCGATATACCCGTCGGGAACGGCGACCTGCTCATCACGTTCGACGCCGACTACCGGATCCGGGATCTGTACTACCCGCGCGTCGGGCGCCACAACCACACCGACGGTCACGTGCAGCGGTTCGGGGTCTGGGCCGACGGCAAGTTCGCCTGGGTCGAGGAGGCCGGCTGGAAGCGCGAGCTGCGGTACAAGTCCGACACCCTGGTCACCGAGGTCCGCCTGCTCAACGAAGAGCTGGGCCTGGAGATCGTCTGCCACGACTGCGTCGACTTCGACCAGCCGGTCTATTTTCGCAAGAGCTTCGTGCGCGACCTGACGGGCAAGGCGCGCGACGTGCGCCTGTTTTATCACTGCGACCTGTCGATCAACGGCTCGCCCGTGGGCGACACCGCGAACTACGACCCGACCAGCTCGGCCGTGGTGATGTACAAGGACGATTCGTACTTCCTGATCAACGCCTGCGACCAGCACAAGTGCGGGATCGACCACTGGGCGATCGGCGCCAAGCGTGTCGGCGGGGCCGAGGGAACGTGGCGCGACGCGGAGGACGGGCAGCTCGGGCGCAACGCGATCAGCCAGGGCTCGGTCGACGCGACGGTCGGCTTCAATCTCCAGGTGCCGCCTTTCGGCGAGGCGCACGTCACCTCGTGGATCGCCTGCGGGCACAGCTACGACGACGTCAAGCGTCTGAACAAGCGCATCTGGGAGAAGGGGCCCGACCGGATGATCGGGCGGACCGAGGCCTACTGGAAGCTGTGGTGCCGCAAGGAGCCCATGGACACCACGCCCCTGCCCGAGCCGGTGCGTGATCTGTACTACCGCAGCCAGCTCATCCTGCGCACGCAGATCGACAACGGCGGCGCCATCATCGCGGCCAACGACACCGATATCACCCACTTCGCCGGCGACCACTACAGCTACTGCTGGATGCGCGACGGCGCGCTCGTCGCCCATGGGCTCATCATGAGCGGGCAGAGCGAGCTGAGCCGCAACTTCTTCCGCTTCGCCGCCGGCTGCATCGACGACGAGGGCTATTTCCTGCACAAGTACACGCCCGAGGGCGCACTGGCGAGCAGCTGGCACCCCTGGATGATCGACGGGCAGAAGATCCTGCCCATCCAGCAGGACGAGACCGCGCTGACGCTGTGGGCCCTGCGCAAGCACTTCGAGGTCTTCCGCGACGTCGAGTTCATCAAACCGCTGTACACGCCCCTGGTGGCGCGGGCCGCGGAGTGGATGCTGGGCTACCGCGACCAGAACGGGCTGCCCCACCCCTCGTGGGACCTGTGGGAAGAGCGCCGCGGGGTGCACACGTTCACGGTCGCCGCGACGATCGGAGCGCTCGACGCGGCCAGCCGCTTCGCCGAGGACTTCGGCGAACGTGACCGCGCCGCGGCCTTCCGCGAGGGCGCCGAACGCATGCGCAACGCGCTCAAACGCCATCTCTGGCACGAGGAGAGCAGGTCCTTCGCGCGCATGGCCGTGCCGCTGCCCGCGGGCGGATACCGCCTCGACATGACGCGCGACAGCGCCGCGTTTGCGCTCTTCGCCTTCGGCGCGTTCGACCCGACCGACCCGATGGTCGAGGCCGAGATGCAGAGCGTGCGCGACCGCCTGTGGGTCAAGACCGACGTCGGCGGGTGCGCGCGCTATGAGCGCGACTACTACCACCAGATCGAGAGCGATAACGTCGAGGACATCCCGGGCAACCCTTGGGTCATCTGCACGCTCTGGCAGGCGCTCTTTCTGATCGAGGGCGCACGCACGCCCGAGGATCTGGCGAAGGCGATGCCCTACCTGCTGTGGACGGTCGACCGGGCCAAGCCCAGCGGCGTGCTGGCCGAGCAGTTTGACCCGCACACCGCCGATCCGATCAGCGTCTCGCCCCTGACCTGGAGCCACTCGACCTTCGTGAGCGTCTGCGCCCGCTACCTCGAGCGCCTCAGCGAACTGGGCGCACCCCGGGGCGTGCGCCAGCCGATGGCGACCGTCTGATCAGCACACGCGCGCTCGCGCCGGGCTAGCGAGCCAGCTTGGCGATCAGCCGCCCGAGCAGCTCGGGATCGCGCGACTCGAGCACGCGCCGCTTGTCGCCCTCGCTCAGCGAGGTCTTTGCGAGCGCCTTCTCGGCCCGCGCCCACAGGGATTTGAGCTTTTTCTCATCGCCCGCCGCGAGCGCGAGGTCGCCCACGATCTCGCCCAGACGCTGCGCGACGATCGTGTCCTCGTGCTGGTAGTAGCGGTCGATGATCTTCCGCTGACTCCGGCTGTATTCCTGTCCGCCCGCCATCAGCCCGCCTCCGTAACCACGCGCCCGCTCCCGGGCTCGATGACGCCGATGCGTGTTACTGTCTCCCCGAGCCGGCGCAGCCGCCGGGCGACGCCCTCGGCGAACGTCGGGCGAACGATCACGCAATAGCCCACGCCCATGTTGAAGACGCGGGCCATCTCCTCGTTGCTCACGCCGCCGTGATGCTGGAGGAACTCGAACACCGGCGGCACGTGCCAGCTGCCAGACCTGATCCGCGCGTCGACCTTCGCGTGCAGCGCCCGCGAGAGGTTCCCCGCCAGCCCGCCGCCGGTGACGTGGGCCATGCCGGTAATTACTTTCTTGACCTTGTACGCGCGCTGCGTGCGCACGATGGGCTGCACGTACAGGCGCGTCGGCTCGAGCAGCACCTCGCCCAGCGTGCGCTCGGGGTCGAGCTCTTCGTAGACCTTGCCCAGGTCCAGCCCGGCCTCCTTCACGATCCGCCGAACCAGCGAGTACCCGTTGGAATGCACCCCGCTGCTCGCGAGACCGAGCACAACGTCGCCCGGCTCCACACGCGCCGTGTCCATCGCCCGCCCCAGCTCGACCACACCGACCGCGAAGCCCGCGAGATCGAACTCGCCCGGCTGGTAGCCCTCGCCCATCTCGGCCGTCTCACCCCCGAGCAGCGCGGTGCGTGTCTGCTCGCACGCGCGGGCGACGCCCGAGAGGATCGCCGCGAGCTGCTCCTGCTCGACCTTGTTGACCGCGATGTAGTCAAGGAAGAGCAGCGGCTCGGCCCCCTGCACGATCAGGTCGTTGACGCTCATCGCGACGAGGTCGACGCCGATGGTGTCGTAGATGCCCGTGTCGATCGCGAGCTTGACCTTGGTCCCCACGCCGTCGCAGCAGGCGACGAGGACGGGGTCCTTGAAGTTGTGGCGGAAGAGCGACTCGTTGTAGTCGAGCCGGAGCATGCCGGCGAAGCCGCCGGGGTTATCGATGACGCGCTGCCCGAAGGTCCGGCGCATCATGGACTGGATCGACGAAGCGAACCGATCCCCCGCCTCGATGTCCACGCCCGAATCGGCGTAAGTCAGGCCCCGGGGGCGGTCTCCGGCGGTGCGCGCGTCACTCATGCCGTGATCGTACGCGGGGCAAGCGAGCCGCCCCACGCCCATCCCGCTAGAGTGGCTCCGCACGACGGATCCGAAGGAGCGATCATGCCGGAAAACTACCTCTTCACCAGCGAATCGGTCTCGATGGGGCACCCCGACAAGATCGCCGACCAGATCTCAGACGCGATCCTCGACGCGATGCTGACCGACGACCCCAACTCGCGGGTCGCGGTCGAGACGATGGTCGCGACCGGGCTGGTCGTCGTCGCCGGCGAGGTGCGGACCAAGACCTACGTCGACATCCAGGACGTCGTCCGCGAGACCATCACCGAGATCGGCTACACCGCCGCCCGCCTGCGGTTCAGCGCCGAGTCGTCGGCCGTGCTGGTCGCGCTCAACAAGCAGAGCCCCGACATCGCCCAGGGCGTCGACACCGAGGGCGCGGGCGACCAGGGCATGATGTTCGGCTTCGCCTGCCGAGAGACGCCCGAGCTGATGCCCCTGCCCATCCTGCTCAGCCACCGCCTGGTCGAGCGTCACGCCTCGGTGCGGCGTGAGAAGATCATCCCGGGCCTGCGCCCCGATGCCAAGGCGCAGGTCACCGTCGAGTACGACGCCGACAAGCCCGTGCGCATCGACACCGTTGTCCTGTCGACCCAGCACGACCCGAGCTGGTCTGACCGCCAGGCGGACCTCAAGACCGAGGTCATCGAGCACATCATCAAGCCCGTGCTGGGCGAATGGTGGAACAACGCGATCACCGTCCACATGAACCCGACCGGCAAGTTCGAGATCGGCGGTCCCCACGGCGACGCCGGGCTCACCGGGCGCAAGATCATCGTCGATACCTACGGCGGACGCGGACGCCACGGGGGGGGCGCCTTCAGCGGGAAAGACCCGACCAAAGTCGACCGCTCGGCGGCGTACATGGCCCGCTACATCGCCAAGAACGTCGTTGCCGCCGATCTCGCCGACCAGTGCGAGATCCAGCTCAGCTACGCCATCGGCGTCGCCGAGCCCACGAGCGTGCACGTCGATACCTTCGGCACGGCCAAAGTCGACGAGGACAAGATCAGCGCCGCGATCCGCGCGACCTTCAGCCTCACGCCCCGTGCGATCATCGAGACCCTCAAGCTCCGCAACCCCATCTACCGCACGACCGCCCGCCACGGGCACTTCGGTCGCCGCGCATTCGAGGAGAACGGCATCGAACACTTCACCTGGGAAAAGACCGACAAGGCCGACGCGCTCAAAGCCGCGGCCAAGTAGCTCGGCCGCCGGACCCTTCACCTTCCGGCGCGCATCGACTCGCCGGCCTTCAGCCCCCGCACGCTCTCTCTCCTCGCCCGCTTTCCTCACCCCCCCGGCGCCACCGGCGCCCGATCGATCCGCTCCGCGGGCACGACGCCACGCCAGCACTCCCTCCAGCGCGAGCAACGCCCACGCCGCCGGCCCGGGGATACACCGCGTGTAGATGTCAACGCTATCCAGTTTCGCGACCGCCATCGTCTGGCTGTTCGCGAAATGGAAGTTCTGGAAAGGCGGGCACTCTTTGAGCTTGCCGGCGAAGATGCCCTGCGTCCAGCCGTCGCCCAGATCGTTCTCCCGTTCCATGATCTGGAACGGGCGGAACCGCCCGTTGATGAAGGCCTTGACTCTGCCGGTGATCTCGCCTTGATAGATCACGCTCACCCAGTACTCCTTCCGCCGGTCCGTCCGGTCGGCATCGGGCACCGTGAAGACGACCTCGGCCGGCTGCCCGATCGGTCCGGTCTGGAGGATGAGCAGGCCCGTGTGCGGCCGTTCGCCAGGCTCCGGAGGCTCACCCTGTTCCCACGCGCCCTCTTCGGTCACCCGGTCGCCCGAGCCGAAGGGGTCCCCGAACGGGTTGCGCGGCTCGGGGGGATCGTCCGGCGCGTTGCCGTTGTTGTTGCCCCACTGCTCATCGAACGACCAGCGGGCGAACGTCGAATGATCTTCGTCCTGCGTCCAAGCCGGCGGGGCAACCGCCTGACCACACGCCGCCGATGACACACCGCCGACGGCAAGCAAGACACACACCGATCGCGCCACGCGTTGCATCGCGCCCTCTCTTTCCATTCATCTGTGCGTCGCCGAACGTCCTCGGGCCCGCCCGGCCGGCGCACGACACCGGGCGGGCCTCCCACATCCACGCGCCGCTCTCCCTCTCCCGGACGGCGCGCGGTCAAGTCTGAAGAAACGCTAGCGTGGTCCCGCGAAACGTCCAGCAGCAATCACCGAGCAGCACGCGCTTCGGGCAATACCGCCCGGGCCATCCACCGCGGGCCCACCCCCGAGCGCGGCACGCGCCACGCCGGACTCATCGCCTGGCGTACAACCCACGCTCGCGGATGTACGCGGCCACGCTCGCATCCAGACGCGGCGCAACCGGTCCATCCAGCGACACCCGCACCGCCGTCGAAGACACCGCGTGCAGCGGCGTCTCAACAATGCGCCCGATCCACCGCTCAACGCGGTACTCAGCCTGCCCCCCGGCGCGCAGCGCCGCCGCGAGCGCGGCGCGCGTGCCCAGCGGCTCGCGCAGCACCACCGCCGGCTCGGCCAGCGCCGTGATCGCATCCGGCTCGCGCCAGCGGTGGAACGCGACGACCTGATCGGCGCCGATCAGAAAACGCAGCTCGCAATCGCCCGCAACTCGGCGCGCCCGGCGTAATGTGTCGACCCAGTAGCTCGGCTCGCCCGCATCGCCCCGGGCGATCTCATCGCGCCATACGTGCGCCCGCCGATCGCCCTCGATCGCCAGCTCGAGCATCCGTACCCGGTCAGCCCCGCTCGCGATCGGCCCAGCGCCCTTGTGGGGCGATCGGGCCGCGGGGACAAACACCGCGTGCCCGGCATCGCCGAACAGCCCGTCGCGGGCGGCCCGCGCCATCGCGACGTGCCCGGGGTGCACCGGGTCGAAGCTGCCCCCAAACAGCAGCACGGGCGCCCCCGCCGGGGCGGGCCAGGGGCTGATCGCCGCTCGATCATCGCGATGGTTCGGCTCGGCAGGCAAGGACTGATGCTAGAGCCGCCCGCGCCGCGGGCGGGCCCGCGACCCCGATCCCCTCAGGCACCAGCACGTCTTGTCTCGCCCCCCGCTGGCACGGGCGGGGGGTGCGGGGATACCATGGCCCAAGCGACGGCCCCGTCGTCTAGCCAGGTCTAGGACATCAGGTTTTCATCCTGAGAACGCGGGTTCGAATCCCGCCGGGGTCACTTCCAAGATTCGCCGCTGCCTCACTCTCTCGAGTTGGCTTTGGGGATGCTCCGCCTCACACCACGAAAGGTCGCGTCCGTCCGCATCCATCGAGGTTCGCGGTGTTCGACCCGGATCGGCCGGGGCGCGAGACGTGCTGATCGACACGGCGAGCGGACCGGGTGACGCGCGTTGCCGACTCGGTATCGCCCAAAGCCGCTCAACGACGCTTCGGCTTCATCCGCCATGTTGCGCACAGTTTGCATGGATCCGAACCGGACGGGTTTCGCGGCGCGCCCGGTTTGACCGCGGAACGAGATGCGTGCGCTGCCGTTCTCGGGGATGGTCAGGGCCAAAGCTCCAAGCACATCGGCGGACGCTGTGGCCCCGTACCGATAGCGGGACCGGTGCCGTGCTCGCCGGTGCGGCAAGATGAGCCGCGATTCACCGCACGATCACCTCCAACTGATGCAGTGCTCGCACTATCCATTGATCGGTGGTGCCGGGTCCACCGCCGCAGCAGTGTTCGATTGGCCCGACTGAAAGGAACGACATGCATACCAAGCGAATGACCACGCTCTTGTCCCTGACGATCGCCGCGGGGACCACACTCGCCTTCGGCTTCAACGCCGACGCACCTCCCAAGCCCGATTCGACAACGCCAAAGTCACAGTCAAATGCGAGCGAGGACGCGCGGCTGCTCTCGTTTCATAAGGTGAGCTCGCTGATGGGTTCGGATGTTGCCAACTCGACCGGTGAAGTGCTCGGCACGATCAGCGACCTCGTTGTCGACCGCGGCACCGGCGAGATCGGCTTCGTCGTGCTCGAGCACGGCGGCGTGCTCGGCCTCGGTAGCGACCAGGTTGCCATCCCGTACAACGCTTTCCGGCTCGACCGCGCTCAGAATCGCTTGCGGCTTGGGGTGACGGCGGCGGTGATGGAGAACAGCAATCGCCAGACGCCGCCCGGCTGGATCGAGGTCGACCTCGACGCTTGGGACGACGCGGTCGCCGCGCTTCGTAACGAGCTGCTCGGCAGCGGCGATGGGCGGCTTCGAGACCCCTACGACGGCGCGATGAACACCGACAAGCGCCTGACCGTGGAAGGTGTGGTTGAGTCGTTGGACCGCGATCACATCGTCGACGGTCCCGAGCAGGTGATCGCCGCGATTCGGTCGTCCGATGGTGCGACCACGCGCGTCGCCCTGGGCCCGAGCTGGTTTGTCGCTGGGCAACGCGACGTCATTGCCAGGGGAGACCGTGTTCGCATCACGGCCTTCGCGTTGGAGACGCCGGGTACCGATCTCCTTGTCGCATCCGAGCTCGAAGCCGACGACCTCTCGGTGCGACTCCGGGATCAGGACGGCTCGGCGAAGTGGCTCGACATCCGCCCCGAGCAGGTGATGGACACCAACGAATGGGTGGAGCCGATGGTGCTTATGTCAGACGTCATCGGAATGGACGCGCACGCGCTCGGCGAAGACAGCGGCGAGATCGAGGACGCAGTGATGGAGGCATCAACCGGCAACGTCTTCATGCTCAGCCTCGATCCCAACGAGAACATCCTGGGCATCGGTGATGAGCTGCGATGCGTGCCCTGGGCGATTGCGGCGATCGGGCGAGAGCGTGTCCGCATCGACGCGACCGAGGAGATGCTGCAGAAGTGCGAGCCGATGCCGGACGATGTGCAGGTCTTCATCACGCCGGTCCGTCTTCAGACGGCGTACAGCGCGTTCGATGTGCCGGCTGATACGTTCGAGCCGCGCCCGAACGACGCATGGAGCGAAGCCTACGCACTCGGCGGCTGGGAAGCCCGCGGGCCACTCGCCGCCGCCGTCAACCGCGGCGCCTCAAGCAGCGTGCAAGGCATGCTCGAGCGGATGGAAACCACAGCTCTTCCCGCCGGAGTAAGCGACGCCGCTGTGCTGCTCGTCAGAACCAATGATCGGTCGATGCGCGTGCTTGTCGGGCCGAAGTGGTTCATGGATCGGCAGGACACGTCGAAGATCATCGGCTCCAACGCGACGGTCACGTTCAAGGAAGCGAGAGTGGGCGGCCAAACGTACCGCGTCGCGACCGAGATCGAAACAGACGACGGCCGCGTCATCACGCTTTGGCGCGACGGACGCCCGATCTGGGACGTGAGCTAACGATCACGAAACAGGCGATACAACCAGCGTCGCTCGAAAAGGGCGGCGCTGGCTTTGCGACCTCTACGGGAACGACTTCTGGGTCACCCGCCCGGGCGCCGACAGGCAGCGCGGCATCCCGGGCGCAGCATTTCAGGGTGTCGAACGCCCCATGTCCTCGGCATCCTCCGTGCCTTCATCGATCACCTCCGCCGCTTCTTCGCGGTCGTCCGGGTCCGCAGTCGGGTTCACGCCTTCGCCCACATCGCGGAGATCAAGATCCGCGAGCATCGCGAAGTGATCGGAGCCGGGCATGCGAACACGGCTGAGCCCGGCAACACGAATGCCGCGTGAGACGAAGACGTGGTCGAGCGGGTATCGAAGAAGCGGGTACTCCGCGTGATAGGTGCTGAACATGCCTCGCCCGACCCGCGGATCACGGAGCCCGCTGAGGCGTCGGAACAGCCGGGTCGTGTGTGACCACGCAACATCGTTGAAATCTCCCGCCACAATCCAGACCGCCTCAGCATCGGCCGCAACGTCTTCGGCCACGAGCACAAGCTCGGCGTCTCGAATCCTGCTGTTGTGCCTGCCGGTCCCTGACCGCTTCGCGAGCGCCGGCGGCGTCGGATGAACTCCTACAAAGCGGATCGGCATCCCCCCGATGTCGAGCGTCGCGTTGATGGACGGACGGTCTTCCGAGACGCGGTGCTCGACCCGGGCCTCGTCCAATGGCATGCGCGACCAGAGCGCGATACCCAGCCCGTTGTCGCGCACCTCACCGACCCGGTGCGGGAAACGATCAGCAAGCTCACCCAGCTCGCGCTCCCAGGTCTCGTCGATCTCGACGAGCAACAAAACATCAGGCTCTTGCGATTCGATCGCGCGAACAACGTCGGCGTGTTGCCTGTTCTCAAAATCGAGGTTCGCGACAAGCAAGCGCACTTGCTTCGTCTCGCCCGACTCGACAGAGGTCCGCCACAGACGCGTGTAAGGCAAGACGTGCACAGCCTGCCAGAGGAACACACTCGCGATCACGATACATGTCGCCGAGGTCTCTGGACGCCATCCGTACCGCCAAGCGAAGCCGAGTGCCGTCAGAAGCAACGCGACACAAACACCCGCGAGATGCAAACGCGGAAAATCGCACGATCGAACAAGCCACCAGCCCGTGCGGACCAGCGGGAGCAGCGTGCAAACGACGACCGTGAACGCGGCGACTCGGACACACCAGATCATGCAGGCCGCGAGGATCCCGGGGGTTTGCTGGTCGCCCAGCGTCATTCGTTCGCCGCCCGCTCGTCGCCATCGCGCGTTTCGATGCGCAGCGGCTCCTTGAACGTGAGGGTGCGGTAGGGAAAGGGAATCTCGATGCCGGCCGTATCGAGTGCCGACTTGATCGCCTCGACAACCTCATCCCGCGACGCGCGTTGGTCCAGCGGCTTCGCGCCAGTCCACCAAGCGATCTCGAAGTTCACGCTGCTGTCCGCAAACTCTCGGGCGAACACCTCCACCGCCTGCCCGGTCGACACGGAGGCGCATGAGCGCACCGCGTCGATGATGACGGCCCGCGCGCCCGCGACGTCCTCGCCGTACGCGACACCGCAGATCACCATCACGCGCCGCTCGACACCGCTCGTCAAGATCTCGACCGGCGTCTTGTAGATCACCGCGTTCGGAACCACGATAAGGCGGCCGTCAACGGTCTGTATCAGGGTGTTCCTGATGGTGACGTCCTGCACGCGTCCCATGATGCCGTCGCACTCGATGAAGTCATCGGTCTCGAACGGAAACCGCCAGAGGATGAGGATGCCTGCGAAGAAGTTCTCGAAGATGTCTTTGAACGCCAGCCCGATCGCGATCGATCCGATGCCCACCGCCGCCAGAGCATCGGCGGGCGAGACGCCGGGGAAGACGACCATCGCGGCAAGCAACAGTCCCAGGCTCCACACGCCGATTTCGAGGACTCGCTCAACGAGGTCCTTGAGCGACCGACGCAGCTTCCGATCGCGCAGCAC
>ERZ1740070.653-NODE-653-length-23095-cov-7.106814_pt1 | contig 23095 bp, 18 predicted proteins | sample MGYA00581734_ERZ1740070 | MGnify/ENA primary metagenome ERZ1740070 (study PRJEB43018, sample SAMN04849744) | marine metagenome | isolation source: floating plastic debris | place: Pacific Ocean | collected 2008-09-01 | study: EMG produced TPA metagenomics assembly...
GGACACAAAGTGCATGTAGGACATCGTCAGCGACAGAGTACTGCACAGCACTAGCCCAACCCAGCCATTCTCTGCTTGAGATAGTTCATCATACAAATCGCCCAGAATAGTGCTTTTACCACAGCCAGCTGGAGCAATGATGGGAATAATCCGCGGCTGACCTGACAATCCCTGTTGAATAGAAGGCAGATAGTTTTCACGAACCACAGTCCGGGGAATGCGGTGGAGAATTCTTGGCGTCAGGGCAGTGCGGGCAGAGTGGGCGTGGTGTTGAACCTGGGTAAGGAGAGTGTTTGGGGAAGCGGGGACAGCCTTCGACGTGGGTTCAGCCGAACGGGAGTTAGCAGGAGGCTCCGGTGCTTCGATAACGGTTTCGGGATCGATATCTAATAGATTGCAGATTTCTTGGAAAATAAGCCGATCAACGGGTTTGCCATTAAAAAATTTCTTGACCGTAGACCAAGTGGCAATACCCCGTTCTTCAGCAATAGCCTTCTGGGTCAAACTATAGGCCCTAAGCATCAGCCGAGCACGCTTTTGCCCCATTTCAGACAGCTTTAGTGAACGCTCTCCTCGGTCAATCACAGGGCAAGGGAAAAGGCGAAGGGCGAAAGGCGAAATGGGGATGTCGGTGAGCGTGACGAGTGTTGCTCTTTGAGATATCCGTAATAGCGATTATGGCTGCCATTGTGAATATCCCAAAAGCAGAAGTCATCACAATTTTGGAAAACTCCACTTTTGCCTACTCTTCGAGAATAGCAAAGCTCTACATCCTTTTGCCTTCATCCTTTCAAAATCTCATATATCAAGTCATATACGCTCTCATACAACCCATATATGTACTCATATAAGCCCTTGCAATCCTGGTTATATGACCAAGCGAGGAGAGCAAGAGCTGTGTTTTATTCCGATCATCTTAATGCGGCATGGCACCTGGTGCGGGGTAAAAGCAACGCGGCAGGTGTCGACGGTATCACGGTTGATATGTTTACAGGCATTGCCGCAGAGCAGCTGCGGCAGATGCAAAAGCAGCTCCGGCGCGAGTCCTATGGGGCCAGTCCAGCGAAGGGATTTTTGATCCCTAAAAAGAGCGGTGGCCATCGGATGATTGGGCTATCGACAGTGCGGGATCGAATTGTACAGCGGTTTTTGCTGCAGCAAATCTACCCAGATTTGGAAGCCCACTTTAGCGATAGCTGCTATGCCTATCGACCGGGTTATTCCATTTACTCTGCCATCGAGCAGGTAATGGAGCGCTACCGGCAGCAGCCTGCATGGGTGGTAAAGGCAGATATTCAGCAGTTTTTTGACCATATTTCTTGGCCCTTACTGCTGTCTCATCTAGAGAACCTGGCAATTGAGCCTGTCCTTCTACAGCTGATTGAGCAGCAGTTAAAGGTTGGAGTGGTCTTACAAGGTCGACGCTATCCGCAAAGCCGGGGGGTACTGCAGGGGGGTGTGCTCTCCGGTGCGCTAGCCAATCTTTACCTGAGTAGCTTTGACCGGGACTGTCTGACTGAGGGCATTCCTCTGGTGCGCTATGGCGATGACTGTGTTGCGGTCACCGGCAGCTGGCTCCAGGCGAGTCGTGCTTTGGCCTTTATGCAAGATCGGCTGGCAGAGCATTATCTCAGCCTCCATCCCGAAAAAAGTCGAGTGTTTGGCCCATCCGAGGAGTTTACGTTCCTTGGCCATCGCTTTTGTGAGGGTCAGGTAATCCTCCCAGAATGGCGACAGAAGAAAAGGCGAAAGGCGGAAGGCGAAAGGCGAAAGAAGGCGTCTTACTCTGGCCCGCCTAAGGCTTGCAGTTTGGTCAAAACAAAACGAGGCCGCAAGGTCTCTTCCCCAGATACCTATTGGAGTGAACCAATGACAACGTTATATGTAACCGACCAGGGTGCGTATCTACGCGTCCGTAATCAGCAGTATCAGGTTTTTCATGAGCGGGAGCTAAAGTGCAAAATCCCGGTAAACCGGGTGAGCCATGTGGTGCTGTTTGGCACCTGCAATGTTTCCCACGGGGCAGTCAGTTTGTCGTTACGGCGGCGAGTGCCGATTTTATACCTGGCCAGCAACGGGCGCTACTTTGGTCGGCTAGAAACTGAGGGCCATGCCCAGATTGAGTACCTGACCCAGCAGGTGACCTGTGCTCAAGACCCTGAGTTTGTAAAACGGCAGGCGGCCAGCATGATCACGGCAAAGTTACACAACTGCCGTAAGGTGCTGTTGCGGATGAACCGCAAACCTAAGAAGGCCAGCGTCATTGAGACGATTGATGAAATTGCCAAGCTAATGGAGCAGGTACCGACAGCGGATTCGGTCGAGTCGATGTTGGGCTATGAAGGTCAGGGGGCAGCGCTATATTTTCCTGCCTATGGCAGTCTGCTTAAGGGGCAGTTTGACTTTGAGAAACGCACCCGGCGACCTCCCCAGGATCCGGTTAATAGCCTCTTAAGTTTGGGCTACACGCTGCTATCTCAGCATTTGCACTCTATGGTAGAGATTGCTGGGTTGCACACCCACTTTGGTAATTTACATAAGCCTCAGAAGAATCGGCCTTCGTTGGTATGCGACCTGATCGAAGAATTCCGGGCTCCCATTGTTGATTCGTTTGTTGCTTATTTAGTGAACTCCAATCAGTTTACCGAAGAGGACTTTACGCCACCAGATGCCCGTGGTGGTGTGTATCTGCAGCCGGATGCGCTCAAGACATTTCTCAAACATTGGGAAAAGCATCTCAATAAAAAGATCAAACACCCAACCACTGGGCACACCGTTCCCTATCGTCGTTGTTTTGAGCTGCAGGTTTGGGAATATATCGCCTGTTTGATGGGTGAACAGGAAAATTATCGGGCCATGCGATGGGAGAACTAAACAATGTTTTATCTGATCTGCTACGACGTGGTGAAAGACAAACGACGCAATAAAGTAGCCAAACTGCTTGAAGGGTATGGTCTGCGGGTTCAAAAATCTGTTTTCGAGTGCGTGCTCACAGAAAAACAGTACGAAATGCTCACCCGTAAGCTCAACAAGTATCTGAACGCAGATGAAGATCAGCTACGGTTTTATCCCATGTCTGGCCATACACGACGTAAGGTGGTCATCCTTGGCACTCAGCCAGAACGAGAAATTGATGACGACGCATTTATTGTTTAGCACTTTACCCAGAGAGAACCCAATGACCAACAGTTTTGTGACGAGCCACCGTGAACTCAAACTCTATGAAGCAGCATTTGACAGTGCCATGCAGATATTCAATCTGGTACAAGACTTTCCGCCGGAAGAACGGGCATTACTAACTGACCAAATTATTAAGTCATCTCGATCGGTATGTGCAAACCTAGCCGAAGCTTGGTATCGACGCCGTTATAAAAAAGCGTTTGTTGCCAAACTAAATGAAGTTGAAGCAGAAGCAGCTGAGACTCAAACCTGGCTGGAGTTTGCCATTGTCTGCAATTATCTCGATGCCGAAGTAGGCCAAGAGGTTTTTGGCAGATACACCGAGATTTTAGCTGGAGCAAGTCGGTTTATTGAGCATGCTGAAGCTTGGGTCGTGTCGTGAGTCATCGTAGCCGGAAGCATAGAAAACGCTTTGCCTGTGGACATCGGGGGTTTGGTAAATATTGCCATCGCTGTGCTGATGCTGAACGGCTTCGACAGCAAAAGCGGACTGCCAGGGCGGCGGGGAAGCAAAGGCGACGACTAGAGCAGCAACACAATGGAATTTCTCTGCGAGGTTTCCCTAAAGCCATTGCTGATAAAACACGGAAGGTATTGACAGCGATTGATCAAGGTACTCAATATTGGCAGCTTGCAGGCAAGCGTTTGACTGATTGGCGGCAAATGATCAGAATTCCGGTCACACGGCGATATCGACTATTGTGTCGGGACAATGGAGACGGGATTAGACCGGTAAAACTATTAACCCATGAGGATTACAATAAGCTAGTGCATAATCCTCAGCGGATGAAGTGATGATCACTGTTAGCTGTATCTATGGGGTTCTGGCGATCCCCGAAACACTTATTATTTCGTCAACCCCCTAGATACATTGGTAGGCAATGCTTTCAGACGTTTTCCACAGGGCATTATTGAGAACGATTCCTGGGTAAACGTTTGGAGGCTTGACCCCTATAGATTGGGATGGTTAGAATGCCTGCATAGAGCGGCTTCTGAAAGGGGGCCCTCATGACTTCTCTCGAAGTCGAACTAATGGAAACAACAAATTGATTTTCTGGCGGACAGCTTTCCACAGCGCTCATGACTTCTCTCGAAGTCGAACTAATGGAAACTTGTTCAATTAGTTTCACAGAGTATGAAACTGTGACTCATGACTTCTCTCGAAGTCGAACTAATGGAAACTAGTTACCATGGGGGTAAAACTCCCTAAATAACTCCTCTCATGACTTCTCTCGAAGTCGAACTAATGGAAACGCGTGGTTACCTATGCAGGTACACCACCGAAGTCGTAAAGCCTCATGACTTCTCTCGAAGTCGAACTAATGGAAACGTGTCATAAGCCATTCTAAAATGGGTTCACGATACTCATGACTTCTCTCGAAGTCGAACTAATGGAAACTCTTCATCACCTTCCCACGGCCGCTCATTGAGCAGCTTCTCATGACTTCTCTCGAAGTCGAACTAATGGAAACCTGCGTCTGGAAAGCTCCAGGTCCACTAGCTAATGGAGCTCATGACTTCTCTCGAAGTCGAACTAATGGAAACCGGCGTGGTGTTAGGTCAACTAAATGATACACCCTCATGACTTCTCTCGAAGTCGAACTAATGGAAACAATGCAAGCGCCTGTAAATACTCTTTATTAACCACCGACTCATGACTTCTCTCGAAGTCGAACTAATGGAAACCGGAGAGTTTCCGTGTGTGGGGTCCATAAACGCTGTACTCATGACTTCTCTCGAAGTCGAACTAATGGAAACTTTGCTTTTTGGCTTTGTCAGTCGCAAAAGCAAACTCATGACTTCTCTCGAAGTCGAACTAATGGAAACACGAGTATAGACGTTCCCGAAGTTGCATTAACGCGGCTCATGACTTCTCTCGAAGTCGAACTAATGGAAACCTGATACTAACACGGCCACCTGGCTCGTTTCGTGCGGCTCATGACTTCTCTCGAAGTCGAACTAATGGAAACCTGAACATTCTTAGGACGCTGGCCCCAGATGTTCTTCTCATGACTTCTCTCGAAGTCGAACTAATGGAAACTTGGAACCAATCATCAACCTGTTTTTGTGTCAGAGCTCATGACTTCTCTCGAAGTCGAACTAATGGAAACGTTAATACTCCAAAAATACCAATTAGCATTTAGAAGTGCTCATGACTTCTCTCGAAGTCGAACTAATGGAAATCTGAGAAAAAGCAGCAGGTGATTTATCACCTGCTGCTTTTCAACTTTTAACACTCGTCATGCGCACCAACTAAGTCACCCATAAACCCAAACCAGCTACCCTAGCAATAGGCACTTAGCGGTACCCCCCATGTCAACCCCAGCTATATTAAATCCCCAGCTCTGCCATATCCTCATGGGTCCACCCGCCGCAGGCAAAACCACCTTTGCCCAAAGCTGGGTACAACGCAATCCAGAGCTCGTACATATCTCTACAGATCAGGTCCGCCTTGACCTATTCGGCACCATCAATATCCAAGGTCACTGGGAGCAAATAGAGTACTTCATCCTACAACAAGTCGAAACAGCTATTACCCAGAGCCGACCCATCATTTACGATGCCACTAACTCCAAACGAGCCTGGCGACTCGACTTACTCCAAAAACTTAATCGCTTCAACGTTCAATGGATGGGCTGGCGCATGACCACATCCACCTCACAGTGCATACAACGTAACCAACATCGCGCCGCTACCGGAGGTAGAAACCTCCCCAGAGCCATCATCGAACAAGCCGCTGATGCACTCAACCACAAACAGTTTGGCCCACACCCTGCTGAGGGATTTATAGACATACAAGATGTCCCCATTCTCAAAAATACCCAGACCATAGACTTTGACCGCATCGAAAAACTAATCACCGAACTTCCCCGACGAATCCAAAATCGTCAAAACCGCAACGCCACAACCCAAGCTGACGCCCATCCCTACTCCACACTAATCGCCTTTGAACGCCTGATATACCTCATCGTCCTATTAATACAGGTACCGGGTATCGGCACTCTTCACAAAGACGAGCCAGACTATCTGAAGACTTTATTAGAAGATAAAAATTTACCAGAAATCAAGAACTCAACAGTAGAAATCGCCCTGCTGCTAAAACATAGACATGGCAATATATACAGTGATTTAGACACTATCACTCAAGATCTTCGCTGGCTAGAAAAAAACCACATCGCCAATAACCACTATGTAGACGCCCCTTTTGAGTTAGCCAGTCAATCCTTACCTGATGACCTTTGCATTCACCGTTACTCAGAGCGTGATCAGTTTCTACGCCTCATGCAACTGATTCGATTTATTGCCCATCATCCCTTCGTCGACTATGCCAGCGAATATCCCAAAGAAAGAGCTGCTATCCGACTGCGAAAAGCAATGGAAACAGCAGGGATCTATCTAGGTAGCACAGCCCATCACACCCTTCGCCGAGATATTCAAGAAGCCTTAAACCCCTACGGTATCTTCAAGGACAGCGCCTCAATGAAAAAAGGTTACTTTATCGGCTGTGGCATTTTATCGGAACAAGACCTACGACAAGTCTTTCAAGCATTAGACTCCCACGTCACTAATTTAGATGATCCCCTGCTAGTTGCTACCCATCAACGCATGGGAAAACGGCTAAAGCTAATGGGCACAGATATGAATGATGTGTACCCAGTGAAAGCCATACTACAAGAACCCTTTATAGATGCTGAAACTTTATTACCACAATCCTTGGGTCGCCCAGAAAAGGTGGCAGAGCTAGCTAAAGCGATTGAAAATAGCCAGATGCTAGAGTTAATGCGACTGCGGGGACGTGGTAGCTACCCAAGTGATATTGACGATCAAACTAAGGTATTACCCTTACAAATCGTATTTCAAAACCGAGCCTGGTACTTAGGCTACGTTGTCATGAATAGCGGCAAAGATTATGAGTTGTTGAAATTTGAGCGTTTAGATCGAATCGGAGCTTATACATTGGAAGGACGGTGCGATCAACGACTTCAACAAGTATGGCTTAAGCGACTACACAAACTGTTGCAAGCCAGCTATAGCCTATTTATTGGACGAAATGTTGAAGAACAGCGAGCATTTTTTGGAAAAAAAGTAGACCGAGATGGATATGAGCAGAAATTGGAACTTTGGTTTTCTTCCAGTATGTATGACTTTGTTAGTGCCGGAACACGACGTTTTACAGGGATACAGTTATCTCCCCCTAACTACGCTGGAGCAGATACCAAACAGTACAAGTTAAAGGGTACTAAAAATAAGCAATTTCCTCATCGATTGCAAGCGATGATACCCTGCTGGGTAGCAGAAGATGATTTTGATTTAGTCGCTTGGGTTTTACGCTTTGGGGGCAATGTTAAAGTTGTTGCACCGGATTGTCTAGCTCAACGGGTGTATCAGCAAGCTATTGATGCTGCAAAGATTTATAAGAGCGATTAATTAAAACTTTTGAGCAATCAGCGTAAAAAAAACGTAATACATTCTTCAAAAATTCGACCAAAGTCTACCATCGTTGCAAACATTATTGCGACTCAGTTGTTGCTGCTAAAACGCTATTACAAAATCGTTTTTGGGTTCAAAAGTGCTCTGATTTATTCAGTAGCTCTACGTAAGCGTGAATCAACAGAATGTTAGTAGGGATACCTTCCTTACTAAGTTTGATTCGTCATGCGCACCAAGTCCATTCAAGGTTTTATGTTCATTTCGCTAATGTAGCGGACAAGCCATACAAGGTAACCCTATGAATAGCCACAAGCTGTATGCCCTCCTCGTTGCCATTCATCCTTTTGATTTTGACCAGTTGGTACTGCCCCATTTGGATGCAGAACTGGCTAACCATTTAGACGAACCCAGCCATAATAAAACTCAGTTTGAGTTGGCTATTGCGATCGCAATAGCCTCCGATCGCGTCAACCTGGAAAGTGCCAATAACGGGCTACCCAACACACTCTGCCATCCTCTCAGCGGCCAACAGCGTGATTTTAGTACTAATGGCTATGCTTTCCAGCATGAGCAGCTTGCCCAAACTCTAAATAATGCCTGGTCTATTTGCCAACAGCATAGCGAACCGCTTAAAACATTTTACTGGTGGGTCTGGCGATGTTACCCCCAAGCCATGAGCAACGACCAAAACCAACTGCTATATCCTACTCATAACTTTATGCCAGACACCCCACTAGCTAGCCACAGCAGTACTGTAGCAGCATTGGCAGGGGCTCTCTCAGAGTATCCTGAAGGTAAACCCCATTTACTGATCTTTACCTTTTCTCCTGTTCAGGAATTTATCAAAGCATCCCGTAAATTTCTAGACTTTTGGAGTGGCTCCTATCTACTGCATTATTTTGGAGCCCATCTGTGCGATGTTATCGCTCAGGAGTATGGTCCTGATGCGATGATTACACCATCCCTATGGGGTCAGGAAATTATTGACACGATGCTGCTGCAACGGTATGAGGGAGAGGAGAATAGAGCAATTCGAGAGCTATTTGAACAGACGATTCGAGGTACAGAGAAAGCGGGGGAAAAGGGAGAACGTGTCGGCCTTAGTCTACAAACAGCTGGTTTTCCCAATACTTTAACTGCACTAGTACCCAGTGCAACAGCTGCTAATCAGCTTAGCCAAAAACTTACTAAAGCTCTCAATGAGGCATGGGAAGAGATCGCTAAAAATGTACGTAAAGCGATCAAAACTAAAACCATTGAGTTCTTACAGAATGACGAGAACTTTAACCAATTGTTAGAGCAAATTGCCAAAGAATTCGGTGGTGAATTTTCTAGCATTAGTACCGATCCTGAAAATACTTACTACAAAGAGCTAAATACCTATAAACAACATGGTTGCTGGGAATGGAATTCGCTCTGGGATGCCCAAATCCAAAATACTTGGGAGACCTATAGCGCCAGCATCCCACTAGGCGACCCTGGTCAAGAGTCCTTACAGAGTAAGAATAACGATACGGAGTGGACAACTGCTCAAAACGAGTTAGCTGCCATTCTGAACCCAGCAAAACATTTACCTAGCCAACCAGAACAGAACCTATATACAAAAGATCTCAATATCGGTACCTGGTGGGGTAAGCTGCAGGGTCGTCTGGGACAATCACTCCAGATCCTCAAAAATACCAGAGCCTGGAAAATCGCAGTTGCCCCTGGCGAACGCTCCTCCCTATCCGGTTCACAGAGTGCAGTTCATCCTCGGTTTAATTACGCTAAATTCCAAAATGGTCGCGGGATGAAAGCAGGCTCCCAAGGAATGTTTTGGTTTGTACTTTCCCAAGTAGATGCCTTTCGAGGTGTCTTTAACGGTTCAGAAAAACTCAATGCGCTGGAACTCAGTAAACGCTTGGCCTGGATTGATGGTGGAGTCGCTGAAAAACTTGGCGTCACCATCACCCAAGACGAGCGAGACTATCGTTCCCAGATACGTTTTCCCAATGCCGCTTCCATTGCATCAGCCTATTTTGTCGCTAATTCTCCCAAGCAATTTATAGACTATGTCCAAAAGCTAAGGGAGGAAATTGAACACACCCCTCTGAGTAAATGTCTAAATGGTGATTTCCAGACTGCCATTCATCGGCCTTTTCAGATAATTCGTGCAGATACTCAACTAAAACGTGCAGATGGAGTTCCTAAAAAAGGCCTGAACGGAGTTGCTTTCTCAGCCAAGTGGCTAGCTGAGGATATGGGCTTAAATAAAGAGGAGTCTCAAATTCTGCGGGAAGCCGTTAATAACGCCAAAAAAGACAAGGGATTTAGTCAAGCTAGTCCAGAAGATTGGTGGGTATTGGTCTTGGGTGATGGCGATAGCATGGGTCAGTACGTCACCGGACGTAGGCTCAAAAAATATGGAGAGTACCTACTAACAGAGTACATAGATGGGGATAGAAATACTGTTGACGACTTGTGTAAAAATGTCCCTAAACGCATGGGGCCAGCGACCCATGTGGGGCTTAACCGCGCTCTACTTGATTTTTCTAATCGCTTAGTTCCCTACTTAACTGAACAACGCCATTGTGGACGTGTTATCTACAGTGGTGGCGATGATGTTATGGCTGTTTTGCCCTTAGCCGAGTTACCAGGTTTCTTACAATCTCTACGGGCAGCCTGGAGCGGTGAGCGAGATCCTCAAAGAGAGTTTGAACATAAGGGTGGTTATTGGTATCCTCAGGCCCCTCACAAGATGAAACTGCCCGATCGTCCTTTATTTACTATGGGGAACGATGCCACCATGAGTCTGGGCATTGTTATCGCTCATAAGAGTGTGCCATTACCGACAGTTTTAGAAAAACTATGGGATGCAGAAAAAGAGCGAGCTAAAAAACTCCTTGGTCATGCGCACCAAAAGCCTAGTACACAAGAAACCGAACGGGCACAATCAGAACAGTCAGCACCCAAGACGTTTCCAAATAAGGATGGGTTATGTTTCCGAGTCATCTATAGTTCTGGCAATACTCTAGAAGCCTTGATGAAAGGAGATCTTCTGGAACAATGGTGCGACTTAGTAAGTTTCTGTCAGCAACAATCCATCAACCATGACAAGGACCTTAGCCCCGTCTTTCACCGATTAGCAGAGGAATTACCCCAACGCGCTAATATCAATCCAACATTAAAGTTATTTGACAAAGCAACTCGAGTAATTCTCAGCCGCCGAGAGTACCTACCTGAACAAACACGAGAATCATTCGAGGAACAAATTACTAATTGGATTAATGCTTGGGAGGACTGGGCCTATAGTGCCCGTTGTCGGGCAGCCAGCATGGATCCCGAAACATACAAACACCCAGAAGATATACCAAGGCTTAAACCCTCAGAGCTGCCTTTAGCGTTAGGCACCCAATCCGAAGACTTGGCCGCTCTTCTGCGATTCACAGCATTTTGGCTATCTCGCCGCCATCAAGAAAAAATTTGGAATTAAGGAGGTGATTCACATGGTTCAAACAATCGATAATGCCTTAAAAAATCAATCAACAACTCCTGCAACATCGCTCATATGGCATAGCCTCACACCACTGGGGGTACTCCTCATGCGAGATGCTCGGCCATTTTCCCCAGCTGATGGCTCCTGGGCTAAAGGGCAGTTTCCCCCTATGCCTACAACCGTCTTCCAAGCACTACGATCAGCCCTACCCCACAAAGCTGATGGTAGAAAACGCGATCTGGAATTTATCGGTCCCTTCCTAGCTCAGGAGAAAGATGGCAAATTAGACCTATGGCTAAGCACCCCAAATGACTTACTAGCCATAACTCAGGTCACAATCACCTCTTCGGAAGAAGAAGAATTAGAAGTTGTATCACGCCATTGGCATCGTACAGCTCGCTTTCAGCCAATGACATCTAACGGAATCTGGCAGCATATCCAATTTGCATCTAATGCTTTGCCAGATGATGGGCTTAAGCCTATGGCCACTCCGACAGTTTTGCCAGAAGGAGAAAGCATTAGCAACGAGAATGCTCAGTTAGCTCACAATGAACGTATTGGATCACGATTACCACCCTGGATACGCGCTTCGGCTTTAGTCGAGTATTTACAGGGCAAGTCGTTGACCTACAATCCTGATGATTTCCATGACAACCCGTGGGATGCTCAAGTATTACCCCACATCCAAATGCAATCTGATACCCGTCAGGTCAAGGATGAAAATGGCTATTTTACTGAAGTAGCCATTCGGATGCAGCCTGGCTGGAAATTTGTCGCTGGCATTAATCAAACCATTGAACCTACAAGCGTTCGCTTGGGAGGCGAGGGTCATCGTGTACTGGTTGAAGCTCTGGAAAAACTAGAAGATTGGGAAAAGCTGGAACCATTTCAACAACCCAGTCAGGAAACCAATGAGTATAGCAATACAGCCTATTTGTTGACCCCTGGCTTAGCACAGCTAAATCCTGAGGAAAGCATTTACTCAATTTATCCCTATAGTTGGAAAGATTCTCTTTTTTCTTGTACTGGCGATCGTCCAGTCCTTTGGGGCGGCATGTCTAAGTTCAAAAAAGATGATCAACCCAAAGACGTTGCCTATGCCCCTCAACGAGCTTTCGTTACGCCAGGTACTGTCTATCGCTTTAAGCAACTGCCCTCCGAGGCAGAAAAGCTATTACCTACTAACGGTGGCACGTGGCTAGAAACTTTGCAAACCCTAAACTACGGAACCTTACTCTGGAGTCGCCCTAATGTTTAATCTGGTTAATCTCTATACACTTTCTCCACTACACACTGGTGCTACATCTCAAGAAGGTAATCTTCTCGGTATTGCCCGAGAGTCCCATACAAATTTGCCCTATATTCCATCCAGTACTATCCGAGGCCGGTTACGGTCGATGACAGACGACCAGAAGCGAAAAGAGTTCTGGGGTAATGAAATAAAAGATGTTGAAGGAGGTACTGACAACAACTTAACCCAAGGAAATATATGGGTTGGTGACGGTTCGATTCTCTGGCTACCAGTGCCGTCTCTCAGTCATGGTGTAGTGTGGATTAGTTCACCGATGCTACTACATCGCTGGGCAAGAATCAGTGGGATACAATCTGCAGTACCTATACCCTATAGCACCAACCTAGATAGCAAGGTAGTGTATCTCAAAGATGCCATCTTGAAACAGGAAGCAAACCAGCTGACTACCTGGCAGCAGTGGGAAGATTTTATTCCTAGTAATAGCGCTACTGAACTCATACAGAAGGTGATGGTCCTCCCTGATCAGCATTGTCAAACCCTCATCCAAATGAGCCTATGGCGACAGGTAAAAATCAAACTGGATGAGCATAAGTCTGTAGATGGTGGTTTTCGATATGAAGAAGCTATCCCTCCAGACACGCTCATGTATTTTTCCTGGGGAACGACGTCTTCTAATACAAATACAGCTAGTAAAGCCTCCAGTGATTTTCAGGCCTTATTAGCCAAAGAAGAGTCAGCTGTTTTGCAAATTGGTGGCCAGGAAAGTCTAGGTCGTGGTTTTGTTCAACAATGGATGGCTTCACAAGCGCAAAAGCAGGAGGTGGCAGCATGAGTTTTGATCCACGCACCCTTGGCACTCCAGTCTATGAAGCTTTAGACGAAATCTTTCAGGAGCATAAAACAGACGAAACCCGTATCAGAGAACAACGGAGTCAGGCCGTTGAAATCTACACTTATCTAGCTACATGGGGCATGATGCGCCTTAAAGCAGAGGAAATCGCCTTAAGTCAAGATGGAAAGCGCGACGTTGTAAGAGCTTATTTCACTTGCCTACAGCGAGTAACTGATTCGGAAAGAGATGACTTGAGTTCTAGCAATGGGTTGAGATTTCTCAAGGATATGGATGGGGACGAGTATCTTGGCTTATCTGGCGTAGGACTTGCGATCGCACAAGAATTTAGCTTCTGGGCAACAGCTGTTTATAAAGGGTACGAAGGAGACAAGTAAATGGTTTTTGATCGACCTAAAAAGCCTGGTAGCAACCGCCCTTCTCCAGCGACGCAGCGACCTAGTGCGGCCACTCAACGTCCCCAGCGTCCAGGCAATAGCAATCGTGGTCGTCGTAATGACGGCGGTGGTAACGGTGGCGGTCGTGGACGGGGTGGCGGCAATGGCCGTGGTGGATTCCCTGAGGGGCAGGAACCACCGTCTCCGTGGTTAGAACATCCTGCTGATTCTTCACCTTCCCCCCACGATAGCGCCAGCTTTGTTGAATATTTACGTTGGATGCGGTCTCCTGACTCTGAGTATAAAGACTCGACAAAAGTTCAACTTCTACAGCTAGCCGAAGAACAAGGAGACTATAGCCAACAACTTAAAATACAGAATAAACGTACAGAACTCATTGCAGGCAACGATAACGTTTTTTCAGTCACCTGTCCCTGGCGGATTCGTGTTGGCGGGCATCGAGGTCCAGAAAGCATTTTACTGCCAGCATTTGACGCGTTAGGGATGCCCTATATTCCCTCCAGCACTCTCCGTGGAATTGCTCGCACTCAAGCAATTCGCAGCATTATGGCAGAAGAAAATAAAGACTGGAAAAAAGCTGACGCTGACATTGCTAAGTACTTTGGCGATATCAATTCTAAGGAAAAGGCAAACCGAAGCGGTAAAGTGATTTTCTTAGATGCGTATCCCATGCCAGAGGCCTCTGGCTCGAACGGTGGGTTAGCTATGGACATGGCTAATAATATTTGGTCCTGGGATGCTGCGGGTCGAGCCCTGAACTATTCACCTAATCCAAATCCATTTTTCTCACTCCAGCAACCCACATTTTTAATTGGCCTAAAACCAGCCTCTAACTGCAAAGATAAAATGCAGGAAAAAAATGTACTAGAAAAAGTCAGAGGTTGGCTGCTTAAAGGGTTGGCTAAGGGGGCTGGCTCCCAAATTAATAGCGGTTATGGACAACTCCTCAGTGAAGGGCAAAACGACCTTGAGAATAAGCTCTTTGACGTAAAATTCACCTTAGAAGGTCAATTAATCCATGGTCATCAACGCTTTATTAACTGGAGCTGGAGTGAACGGCGTAATGTCTGGCAGATGCGGGGACAGCCTAATGCGGAAGTACGTTCCATAGCCATCAAGTCAATGCTACGGTACTGGTTCCGAATGTTTAGCTTTAGTGTTTTGACTCCACCTAAAGTTCAAACTTTAGAAGCTAAACTCTTTGGTGCGATTACTCCCCCTGCTAAAGGATGGGCCACATTTCAGATCATTAATGGTCAGGTAGATCAAAGAGAAGCCAGACCCTTTAGAGATGGGAAAAATGATCCCTGTGGGCAACAGTCAGGGCATTTAATCATTACGAGATCTTCTGAGGCAGATCCCCATGAAGAGGATGCACTTGCTTCCTTATTTAAGACACTGACCTGGATGATGTTCCACCTGGGAGGCGTTGGCCAGGGGGCAAGAAGACCCTGTTACTCGCGTAAGAGTCGCGAACGAGCACCCTGGTGGAGAGGGGCAACTCTAATAGCAGAATCTGAAGAGCCTATGTGGGAACTACCGGATACGGTGAATGAATTTCAACTTAAGTTTCAGAAAAATCTTCAAACGTTTTACAGAGCATTAGAACATATCTCTGGAGAGCGTTTAAACTATCGCCAGCCACAGACTGTCAGTCGTGTCAGTCGAGACCGCTGGAGCGAAGCCGTTGATGCGTCTTGCCGAATTGTCGTTTGTGAGGGTCAGGAGAATTACGGTAAGCCCTATGCACTGGCCATGCTTCATAGTCAAGACTTAAAAGTCAATAACCGACGTGGACAGCTTGATTATGATCCGAATCTTTGTGGACGTGTGCAAGGTGGGGTGAAGCCTTCGCCTGTATGGATTTGCGATTTAGGGGATTATCAAGTGGCGTCTGTCTTTGGCGCAACCCAAGATCCCAGACGACAGTATCTTCAAACTCTAAGAAGTCAGGCGGACACCTATAAGCAGATTTGGCCCTTTTAGCAATGAGACCTAGTAATTTCCAAATAACCAACTTTAAGGCTTTTAGCGGACCGGAAAGTATTCCTATCCGTCCGATTACGCTCTTGTATGGCCCAAATTCTTCAGGTAAGAGTTCAATCATCCAAGCTCTGATACTTCTAAAACAAAGTTTTCTAGAAAATTCTTCAGAAAACACAACTCTACTCCCTCAAGGTAATTTAGTTGACCTTGGAACATACCGTAATTTCATCCATAAGCACAACAGTGAACAAGATTGCTCTTTCAAAATGTCTTTCCCTCAAAATAAACTTTGGGAAAGCTGGGAAAGCTGGGAATATCGTCATGAAATACAACAAAAGCTTGAAGAAAACTCTCTCAAAGAGCTAGAAGAGACAATCACAGGTTCAGACATAGGAATTGAGTTCACATTCTCCTTTCAAGAGGAAACTATCCTTTCCGAAATCAAAATATTTTTAGGCTCCTCAAATAAACCACTGATTAAATATAGCAATCAGAATCAACCCAATAAAATTCATCTCTCTTACATAAATTCAGACCATTACTTCTTCACTTCATGGTGGAATACTCAATCCCAAAATTTAATCAAAGAAATAAACAACCATGCAAACCAATTTATAGTAGAGACACGGAATTATGCATATGTATCAAGAACAGAAAAATTACAGAAAAAATTAGAAACTATCTTGAATGATTCAATTCAAGATCTAGGAAAAAGTGAGCAGTCTCTTAAAAAGAAGGAAGCTAGAATTAGAGAGAAAAAAGAATCGAAAAGGAGTTTTGATAGACAGATAGATGCTATCGATTTGGGTATGAAAGATTTAAATTCTATTCTAGATCAGCCTTGGAAGGATGAAGAACAACAAATAGATTTAGACTTAGTTTCAGAGAAAACACCAAACCTCAATAGTGTTCGAGTAAAAGGTTTCATAAGAGAACTCAAAGGCGGCAAGGATAAATTCAAGTTAGAATGCACAAAACTAAAAAAAGAATTAGAAGATGAGCGCAAAAAGCCTCAAAATCACTCATCAAAAATACAAGCAGAAATAGCGGCTTTAGAGAACGCCGTCAACGATATTAAAGAGCAAAAAATACCTACTTTAGAGGAGCAAGCTGAGGAAGCAAAAGCACTTTTAAAGCTAATTGAAAGAGTGAGGCTAAACGATCTTGAAACAGTGAGTGATGATTTATATTCAGCATTTAATCTCATTGGTATAAACATCCAAAATTTTCTAGTGACCGATCCAGAAATCCCAGACATATCTTCGGATTTTTACACTTACTATTGCTCTGAAGTATATGAAGGTAAGTTTGGGTTAATAACCAAACTAATCTCGTTAACTAAGTTTGCATCATATCTATTTCAGGAATATTTATATTCGTCATCTTACATAGGCCCTTTAAGACAGAGGCCCAAAAGGTTTTATATCTTAGATAAACCTTTTGACTCTACTGAGGAACAGAGAGGTAACAATAATGGAATAGATATCGAGACTCTAAGAACCCCTGAAACATTGGCAAGACTCAATAAACAACTGACAAAGTTTGAAATAGGCTACAAAATCGAACTTGCTTATGTGAGTGGCATTAGTGAGGCAATTCTTGAAACACCTGATGTGTGTTCATTACACTTTATAGACAGTAAAACCAATATTCCTGTAAATTTTGCAGACATTGGCTTCGGCATTGGGCAGATCCTCCCTCTAATTATTCAAAGTATAAGTCAGAAGAACAAAACAATACTGATAGAACAGCCTGAACTACACATACATCCTCGGCTACAGACCCAGTTGGGTTCTTTATTCAGAGATTGTATCTATTCTCACAACAAAAACAATTTCATTATTGAAACCCATAGCGAGCATTTAATGCTTAGGCTGCAGAAATTAATTAGGACGAAACAGCTTAAGTCAGAAGATGTATGTGTTATTTATGTTGATAGATATGAAACAGGCTCAAGATGCACAGAACTTAGGCTAGATAAAGACGGAGAGTTCATCGATAGTTGGCCAGACGGTTTTTTTGAGGAAGGTTTTCAGGAGATTTTTGGATAACCATGCTAACTACAGCAACCATAATACCTTCCTCATTTGAGGACAACCAACATGACGAATTATTATATCCTTTCGATTTGATAATACTATTATTAAGGCAGCTAGAGAAAAACAGTATTCTCTTAGTGGATATGGGAAAAGTTATTGAATCAGACATCGACAGAAATATCAGGAATTGGCCTGAAAGTCAAGATCAGTATCGCACAAAAGCCATGAGTCTTCTAAAAAACATGAAGACTAGCAAAAGAATAGTATCTATTCCATTCATGAATGGATTAAATCAGATTTCTACAGGAAATAATACTTGCAAAAAGCCATGTCAAATTGTTAAACAGATTCATACTCAAGAGTGTTCAAAGTTTTTACTCTCTAGAAGTAGTTGCTATGAATGCCTTAATGAAAATTTTACCAATATTAGTGAAAATACTGGAATCATTGCAATTGATGATTTCGCTATGAATGATAAATTCCACGAGCTGATGGCTCATAGTGGATGCTTCATAGATAAAACAAGCTGGGATCAAATCAGATTAAAAAGAGAAATTTTAGTTCCAATTTTTCAGTACGCTAAAAGCATTAAGTTTATTGATAAGATCCTAGGAAGAGCTGTTCTACAAGAGAATTGGTGTAACTTTGAGGCTGTCTTGATATGGATGATTGAAGTACTTATAAGCTCTTCAAGAGTCAAAAAAATTGAGCATATTGAATTTTATACATCTCCACCGGAAAAGTATAATTTCCCTAAAACTAATCAAGGCAGATATTCAATCAACAATTTAAACAAGAAAACGGCTCTCACGAGACTCGAAAGACTTGAAAAAAATATAAACAACCTCGTTGGCTATGAATGCTTTAAGTTTTATTTTAAGCCTTATAAAGAAATGCCTCACGATAGATTTATACTTACAGACCAAATCTCTCTCTCTTTAGGTACTGGGATTGAACTTTTTAAGGCACAAGAGCCTTATCCTAGGCAATTAAAAGATTGCACAGTTTCATGCGAAAAAGAATATAAAAAAAATGGACATCGAGTTAGGACTTTAAACGGTTTTGAACTTCGACAATGGATTTCTAATCTCTCATAATTTCAACTATGGCAATTCTACTCGTCAATCTAGGTACCGCTGACCTAACCATTAAAATCAATGGTTACTTTTTACCATTGTTAGATTTGCAAGTACCCGTTCAACAGCAGCACCATAATCCTGAAGCGCTTGAACCAGATGATGAGGCTGCGAAGCCAGTATGGTGCGATCGCAATAACCTCATCAAGCAATTCATCACTCAAGAACTAGGCATCACCCCACAGCCATCGAAATCAAACCAAATAACTACCAACTACTTCAAAGTTGACTTTCGTCAAGCCACTGAGAGAATCTGGAAATATTATCAAACAGATCCAGGTCAATGGCATCAGCGCATCAAGGTTGCTAGGTTTTTAGGCGTGATCCAAAATGCTTTAGAACTAACCTCTGAACAACTGACCTGTTATCTATTTACATCAAACCAAAGTTCTAAACAACACCAAGATACCGTTTTCGCAGCAAAAATTCTAGAACACTGGTTCAACCAAGATACCAGTGAACTTTCCCCAGAAGACAAAGCCCGAATTACTCTGGAATTCAAATATATTCCTGGCGGTTTACCTCTAGCGCGAGGAGATGAAGATTTAATCCTGTCTTACTATTACGACCAGCTGCAAACCCTTGATCGTAGTAAGACGCTATTTATCAGTATCCAAGGCGGTACAGCCTACATGAAAACCGCTTTGAAAATACAGGCTATTGGCGCTGGTTTTAAATCTCCCATCATTCTCGAACCCCAGCTAAACGTTTCCCGGTTGATGACGGGTGATACCTCTCACTGTAAGCGATTATCCTATTGGCGTTTTCAACGACAGCAAAAATATGAAAACATCAAGCAACTACTAAACCGTTGGGACTTTGCTGGTGCTAAAACGATTCTAGAAGATTGGCAAGGAACCTTAAATCACCTTGCCTCTAAGAATTTGACAGAGGATGGAGGGTTATTAGAGAAAGAACAAGCTAAGGTAGAGCGTTTGCTAATTGGCTTAGACACAGCTGTTGCATGGCTCAACTCTGACTTAGAAGCCGCTAGAAATAGTCTTCAAAAGCTATCACCTGAAGAGGCAGAGCCATTCGCTCAATACCTATTCGATGATCTTAGAGTAATCTATAATCTCTATGCTCATTTGATAATCCACAACGAGCTCAAACAAATCTCTGATTTTATAGGCCGTTTAGGCTCGTTCTATGAAGTTAGTCGAATGAAGTGGATTGAAGTCTTGGATGGCAACGAGTATCTAAAACAAGATGGAGACACTGGCTGGAAACAGCTCAATGTTGACTCAGTTTATAGCAAAAACCCACGACTGTGGGATAACTTTGTTCATAGCCACGATACAGCATTTCGTCAACTATGGCCGAATACATCAAAACGGAACCCTATAAAGGGGAAGGACAAAAACGTTAAACAACATGGCAAAAAAGGACAAACTCTGAGATTTGATCGGCTAGTGCAACGCACTTTTCTGGAAGCTATTATCCGAACAGAGTTTAAATCTCAGAATGAGTCAAAGCAAAGTTTTCTAAATACTCTCAAAATCTGGGAAGAACTTGACTTTTGGTATGAACAACGTAACCAAATAACTCACAGTGCAAAGGGCGTAGATATCCAACGGGTAGAAGAAGTCTATCAAAACCGAGATCTGACAAAATATCCCCTCACTGCTCCATATGATGAGATTCTAGATAAGATGCGTGAGATGGTCACACCGTTATTAGTTCATTATCAAAATGACTTGCCCGAAGTTCCTTTTTATGAAGAACTGCGACAATGGATTTATCAAGAACTGCAATTATTAGCAACGTAAGGTCTGGCATAGCAACAACGATTACGCCCTTCAAGTGCTAGCTGCGCATGACCTCAACTGTACAGTTTACTAACAGTGGGCCTGATGCGCAGGCAAACATAGTAAGTCAGCCATAAAATCTGGATGATAGTCATATCAGTCCCCATCATTTAGAGGTTGGCATGATGACACAGATAATAAGCCGGGCTAACCAAACTGAAAATGGGCAGCAGCATACTCTATCTGTCTCACAGAGTACTACAAAGCCACAGACAGTAAAACTTGAGCAACAGATTTGGAAGCAAAGAATAGCAGATAAATTTATAGAATTGGCTAAACACCAATATCTCAGATTCTCTAGGCTAAACCATAGCAAACCAGATATAGCTACTAGCAGAGCTAATATCTATGTAGCCAATTATATTAATGCAGAAGCTACGGTTGTCGAGACTATCTTCCCCAACAAAAAAGGCAGGATAAAGCTATTTGATATCTATTGGCCAGCCAAAATTCATAGCTATATCACAACAGCCATTGCACCTGGAGAAATAGTATATGTTATTGATCGAGATGGCATTAATTTAATTGTCCAACCACTGACTATGAAAAAGAGCTAGATTGATGTAGCTAAGCGCATGTGGTCGTCATGATCGTTCATGAGACAGACTCAAGATATCCCTCACCATCTCTGTATCAGAGTACGGGACTGGATATGGAAACAGCTAACAGGAGATCAGATTAGTACAAAACGCTAGGTTGGCGATCGCAACCCATAACCACGGCATAATATAGCTAGACTGCTTACTCAACGTCATGATTGCCGTACCTTCGCCCCAAAAGATGACTGTCGAAGCCTACCTCGACTGGGAACCTCGCCAGGAGTTACGCTACGAATTTGTCAATGGCGAAGTTTTTGCTATGACTGGCGGCTCGTTACCCCATAACGACATTGCCATTAACCTACTGACTGCTCTGCGGCCCCATATCCGCAAACAAGGCTGCCGCATCAATATGGCAGACGCTAAGGTAAACATCACACCCTCGGTCTATCGCTACCCCGATTTAACCATCAGCTGCGATGAGCGCGACAAAGCAGCGTTAGATGCCATTCGATATCCAAAACTGATTGTAGAAGTCCTCTCGCCCGGTACAGAAACCCTAGACCGCAGCGATAAGTTTAGAGAGTACCGCAGTCTGCCCAGCTTAGAAGAGTACATTTTGATTAGCTCTGCACAGATTGATGTAGAAATTTATCGTTGAGGTGAAGGACGGCTGTGGCTATATACAGCCTACCAAACAGGGGACAGCATTAAACTAGAGAGCATCGGATTTGAGTTTCCGATTGAACTGCTTTACGAAGACGTCGTATTAGAAAAAAGAGTAAAAGAGTAAACAACAGAACCACGCTAGCGATTAATCGCATCAGCAATATACGCCGCTTCCACACCTCTGGCGGGTAAAGTGACCAGGCTATTGGCCGGAATACAATAATGCCCGGCAGTAGTAGCGGTATCGATGGCAGCAAAACGGCCAGCAGCATGGACAACCAGAACAGCTTTTTGGAGGGGTAGTTTTGCGATCGCACGCTCAATCACCCCGTCATACCCATCACGCTCCAGAGTTGTGTTGCTCAAGTCTAAAATCACCACATCTGTCGAAAACATTGGCAGTGCAGCAGCCGTATCGGACGCTTGCAACTCAGGCAAATATTTAGGAAACGTACGAAAACCACGAGTATCCAGTACCTTTAAAGCAAACTCTACTTTGCCACTATCAACCATCGACGAAACGGCAGGCACAATATAGCTGAGGGTCACGTTACTAACAATCGCTTCCCTCGCTAAAACAGCTTCTAGCTTATCAATCCGGTTTTGAACAACCAGAGCAACTTCCTGTTCTACTCGCTGTCTTACACGGCGCTCCACCTCCTGAGTCACTCCTTGAAGGGTGCGACGAAAGTCCCATAAACTCTTACCAAAGACCACTCCACCCAATAACGTGATGGCCGACAGCACAAAGCCCGCTACAGTCAGAGAACTATTGACCGTACTGACATAGCGGTCAAAATTATCAGCTAGAGCAGCGTTAGCATCTTTGAGAAACTCAATCTGGCTTTTTAACAGTTCAACATCAGCCGGTGTCGTCTGAGAGAGCAGATGCCTGAGGTCACTCAAATGTAGTGCAGGTAGCCAGTCCATGGATAAGTCCGATACAAGTCGAACCTATTGTAAGGTCTGAGTTTACTATCCTAACCAAGAATCTCAGACAACCAGGGAACGTGGCAGCTCTGCAACAGGTGGTCCTCCCCAAATTGAAATTTTGTTGCGAGTGTGGCTAGACAATGGATAAAAGCGCACGCTGTCTTCAGTGTCATTGATATGCCGTTTGAGCTTTTGTTGCAACTCTCGGTATTTAATGCGCGACAGCACACATTCAAAGACACTTTCTTGCACCCGTCGTCCATATCCTTCCAACAGATCTGATACCTTTTGGCGGCGGCGATTGCACGCAATATCGTAGGTGATTACATACAGTAGCATCTTATTTGTGAATTCCGGAAATTATGGCCGGAGCGATTCCGGAAATTATGGCCGCTGACA
>ERZ1740070.654-NODE-654-length-23076-cov-4.393684_pt1 | contig 23076 bp, 17 predicted proteins | sample MGYA00581734_ERZ1740070 | MGnify/ENA primary metagenome ERZ1740070 (study PRJEB43018, sample SAMN04849744) | marine metagenome | isolation source: floating plastic debris | place: Pacific Ocean | collected 2008-09-01 | study: EMG produced TPA metagenomics assembly...
CGGCGTTTTCGGGCGCGGACATTGTCTTTCCAATCGCTTTTGGACTTGCGCGAACGCGAGCGATCACGTCGGGCGTCGGCCTCCCATTCGCTTGCGGCTTGCGTCGCCATCATGGCAATCATTGGGCCAAGGCTGTTCCAGCCGCCTCGATTCCGGTTCCAGGTCATTCTCTGCGCCTTTCTTTCATTCGCATGGTTACGAGCTTTAGATAGTTCGGATACATTTAAAGATATATCTTGGAGCTATCTAATCAAGGGCTGAACTGAAATCCTGTTCAATTTTCCATGAACGGCCTTTCTCCATCGGCGAATGGCCGATTTGTTTCAACAGTACACGACCGCAACCGCAAGCCGGTCCGAAACACCGCGCGACGACGCGCCGCTCGCCGACCGTCTGCGCCCGAGAATCTTGACCGATGTCATCGGCCAAGAGCACCTGACCGGGCCCGAAGGGACCATCGGTCGAATGGTCGCAGCGAGCAAGCTATCCAGTATGATCTTGTGGGGGCCGCCAGGCACAGGCAAAACCAGCATCGCCCGACTGCTGGCCGCGTCCGTTGGAATGCGTTTCACATCGATCAGCGCGGTGTTTTCGGGCGTGGCCGACCTCAAGAAGGCCTTTGCCGAAGCGGACAAAATGGCGGATGCGGGTCAGCGCACCCTCCTTTTCGTAGACGAGATCCACCGCTTCAACCGCGCGCAACAAGATGGGTTCTTGCCGTTTGTGGAACGCGGAACGATCACACTGGTGGGCGCCACCACCGAAAACCCCAGCTTTGCGCTCAACGCCGCTCTGCTAAGCCGCGCGCAGGTTTTGATACTTGAGCGGCTCGATCACACCGCGCTCGGCGCGCTGTTGACCCGCGCCGAGGAACTCGAGGGTCCCCTTCCCCTCACAACCGAAGCGCGCGACGCTCTGGTCGCAAGCGCCGATGGCGACGGGCGCTTTCTGCTTGGACAGGCCGAGACGCTGTACAACGCTTCGCTCTCGGAACCGCTGGATCCGGCCGCGCTGGGGGCTTTTCTACAGCGCCGCGTAGCTGTCTACGACAAGGATCGCGACGGGCACTACAACCTCATCAGCGCGCGTCATAAGAGCCTGCGCGGGTCTGACCCGCAGGCCTCGCTCTATTACCTGGCGCGCATGCTGACCGCGGGTGAAGAGCCGCTTTACGTGCTGCGCCGCCTGGTGCGTTTCGCCAGCGAAGACGTGGGGCTGGCCGATCCGCAAGCGCTGACGCAATGCCTCACCGCCAAAGACGCCTATGAATTTCTGGGCAGCCCGGAAGGCGAACTGGCCATTGTTCAGGCCTGCCTCTACCTCGCAACCGCGCCCAAATCGAACGCCGCCCACGCCGCGCAAAAGAGCGCTTACAAAGCCGCGCGCGAAACGGGCAGCCTTATGCCGCCCGCGAATATCTTGAACGCCCCGACCAAGTTGATGAAAGATATCGGGTACGGTGAAGGCTACGCCTACGATCACGAAGCCGAGGATGGGTTTTCCGGTGCCAATTACTGGCCTGAAGGTATGGAAGCGCGAACCTTCTACGAACCCGTAGAACGCGGCTTTGAGCGCAAGGTCAAAGAGCGCATTGACTACTGGGACAGCCTAAAGCTGCAACGGCGCTCATGAAGATACCCGAGTTCGATCACTTCCTCGCGCTCGACTGGTCGGGTGCAAAAGGCGAACGACACAAGGGCATAGCGCTTGCCATCGCTGAAAAGGACGGTGGGCCACCAGTTCTTGTCGATCCACCAGAGCGTGGCTGGTCACGTGTTGAAGTGCGCGAACTGCTGGCTGATCTTCCACCCAAGACACTGGTTGGCGCGGACCTTGGGATCAGCCTGCCCTATCAGGACGCGGGAGCCTTCTTTCCCGGATGGGACAGAACGCCCCGAAGCGCAAAGAAGCTGTGGGCGTTTATTGACGAGATCTGCTCGAACGATCCGCATCTGGGCGCGCACAGCTTCGTCGAACACCCGGAGGCGCGGCGCTACTTTCGCCATGGCAAAAACGACGAAGGCGATCGCTTTCTACTGGAAGGGGCTATCACCAAAGAAGGCCGTTTTCGCGTCGCCGAGGGTGCTCAGCGCGCGCAGAAATGCCGCCCGGTCAGCAACTTTAATCTGGTAGGCGCGGCGCAGGTCGGAAAAAGCTCACTCACAGGTATGCGCATGCTGCATCAGCTTCGGGGCAAGCTGAACGTGTGGCCAATGGATCCGGTGCCGGATCGGTGGAGCCCGCAGAAAGGATCGGCGCTGGTGGAGATCTACACGGGGCTTGCCTCGAAAGAGACCGCGGATCTGGGGGCGCGGACCAAACTGTTGACCTATCAAGACTTGAACGCGGCTCTAGAGGCGCTCGATTGCCCACCGGTGGATGCCTATGGCGATATCGATGATCATTCTTCTGACGCGCTGCTTACCGCCGCGTGGCTGCGCAAGGTAGCGAGCGAGCGCAGACGGTGGGAACCGCGTTTCCTTACCGCTGAGATCGCCTGGACAGAGGGCTGGACGTTCGGCGCGCTTTAGCCCGGCAGGCGGTTACCGATACAGCTTGGAGAAATCGCGGCGCGGCTTGCGGTAACCGGTCGCGCGCAAGTCCTCGAGCATGCGTGCGCGTTTACCATCAAGCGCCGGAGCCGCCGGCTCTTCACGGTATTCCACTTCGTGATCGGGACCGGGGCGATCGCTCGCGTTCAGCGCCCTGATCAACTCCATATTCTTGTCGTTGATCATACCGGGTATCAGGAAAATGTCGGCAATCAGCCAAAAGACAAGGAACGGTAGACCGATAACCGAAAGCGCCATCACGAGCTGGATCGCGCCGGTTTTGGTCTCACCAGCGTAGAAGCGATGCGCGCCAGTCCATCCGACGAGAAGCCACAGCAGATAAGCGATCTTCTTAGACTTGCGATTCGATTCAAACACCAAGTCTTTTTGATAGTTGTCCAAGATCAGCCCCTTTCGTCTTGTCACTAAGATGTATCTTAGCGAGCCCCGGCGCAAGGCTTTTGGAGCGGACCATCGACAAACAACAAAAACCACTCGGCCAAGTGACAAAGGCGCATTGGTGACTGGACTTTTTAGTCCGTTTGCGGTTAGCGGCTCTCACCGATTCAAGGAGTGTGCGCTCCTTGGCAACGCGGGCCGGCTTAGCTCAGTTGGTAGAGCACCTGATTTGTAATCAGGGGGCCGCGGGTTCGAATCCTGCAGCCGGCACCATTCTCACGTTCACTGACATTCACTGAGGTACTTGAAACCCCCAGAAATGTTAGGAGTTCAGGTAGTATTACATTCGCATTCGTTCGCGAGGGCCCGTTGACAATCAGGTGATATGGGGGCCACTTATGGGGGCCACGTTGAAAGTGGCTGAGAAAAAGGCCCCCAATGCCACTTACCGATCTTCAGATCCGCAACGCAAAACCCCGCGGAAAGCCTTACAAGATGGGCGACAGTCTTGGCCTTTTCCTTCTTGTGCAGCCAACTGGAGGTAAGCTCTGGCGTCTGAAGTATCGGATGGCGGGAAAGGAAAAGAAGCTCGGTCTTGGGACCTACCCTGATGGCGGCTTGTCCGAAGCCAGGAAGGGCCGAGACGATGCAAGGGCCCTAATCGCCCAAGGCAAAGACCCCTCGCTTGAGAAGCAACGCCAGAAAGCTCGCGCACACTTGAGCGCGGAAAACACCTTCGAAGCGATCGCGAACGAGTACATCGAGCGAAAATCAAATGACGGGGCGAAGCCTTGGGCCGAACGAACAGGCGCCAAAGCGGAATGGCTCAAGGCCGAGCTCAGCCCCAGCATTGGCCGGATACCTATCACCGAGCTTGAGCCGCCCGACATTCTCGCGGCGGTCAAGAAGATCGAGACAGCTGGCAAAATCGAGACGGCAAGGCGCGCTTTGCAATTTGTGGGCTCAGTGATGCGCTACGGCGTCGCAACCTCGCGAGTCGCGTCCGATCCCAGTCGTGACCTAAAAGACGCCCTTCTCACTCCTAAGGTGACGCATCGCGCCGCCATCCTTGATCCCGTCGAGTTTGGGGGCCTGTTGCGAGCAATAGAGGGCTATCAGGGCAATGCGGCTACGCATTTGGCTCTGCAACTCGCTCCCCATGTGTTTCAACGCCCAGGCGAGTTGAGGCGCGCCGAATGGTCCGAGATCGACTTCGAGACTGCAGTCTGGACGATCCCAGCCGACAAGATGAAGATGCGCCGGGCTCACACGGTGCCACTCTCTTCGCAATCTCTGGAGATCCTCCGCAAAGCTGAATTGATCCGCGAGGAAGATGCAAAGTGGGTTTTCCCGAGCGTTCGCACCGCGGCGCGGCCGATCAGCGATAACACCTTAAACGGAGCGCTGAGACGGCTTGGCTACACGAAAGAGCAGGCCACCGCGCACGGATTTCGAGCAACTGCCACGACGCTCTTGAACGAAAGCGGGAAATGGTCACCCGATGCGATCGAGCGTGCCCTAGCCCACGCAGAAAAGGACACAGTGCGCGCGGCATACAACCGCGGCACTTATTGGGATGAACGCGTGACGATGGCGCAATGGTGGAGCGACTATCTCGACACGTTGCGTGATGGCGGGGAAGTCGTCCCCTTCCTCAAGAAAGAATCACGGAGCTTGCGCACCTAATGGCGCGCAATCGGGCCAGCCGGAGCCTCTTAACTCACCGGCTGGCCCTATCACCAACAGCAAAAGGAGTGCTGACAATGAATGCCCAAGCCTTACCGATCAAAAGCGGCCCCGTCACCAGAAGGCGGCTCGGACACATCTCTGCGGAGATCGCAATATGATGGATCGCAACAGATGGGAGCGCTTAGCGGCAGAGCGCGCTGCACCACAGCAAGCCCGTTTTGTGAAGGCGCGAGTAGCGCTCGCTCGGCTGGATGTTCAGCGCCTTGAAGCAGTAACCGAGGCGGCCATCGACCTTTTCGACGAGAGGTGCGATTCGGATGAAGACCACTGCCTGGCTGGTGATGATGGATGCGGCTTGTTCGTTGGCGGACAAACAGGGGGCAGATGGTGGGGTAGCGACTATGAAGGAGAAGCCGAGATTAGCGGTGTTCCGAACTACGGTGAGGATCAGCGCGAGATCCTCGGTGCTTTTGCGACCAAGTATGTCGTCGATTGAGAGAGCTCGGTCGCTTTTGGCGTCGCAGAGCCCCTGTTACACCAACGAGCGGGGCTCGGCCGGCCAGCCGAAACGCGCGCTTCCCACGCGCTGCCCCGCTTTACCTTTGGGACCGCTTGGGAGGCGGTATGACTCAGAACAGTCGATTAGGATTAGACCCACTCAACCAATCTGCGTTCGGCGCGCTTTTGGGGATGGAGACTGATTGGAGAGGCCCTCTAGTCAAGCTCTTGAGGTCCGATGTGCCGATCAATTCAGCGGTCAGGGAAGAACTTGCAGCCTCAATCGAAGGCAGCAACTTCTCGGGCGCGCAGCTTGTCATGAAGGGACATGAAGCAAACACGCGTTGGACGGCTTCGCTTCGAGATCGCCAAGAGTGGCTTGCTTTTGGCCATACCGTCGCGGGCATCGTGTCAGCGGCTGAGACCGTAGAGGCAGGATTGCAGGATGCCGAGGAGAAGCTCGGAAAACCGGAGAGTTACTGCAAGAAGGCCTATTATTTCCATCGCCGATGCATAGCGTGGAAGAAGCGGGCGCGTGACGAGAGAGGCATCTTCGCTAAGATGTCAGAGGGTGAGCTTGAGTGGCTATTTCACTACGGCTCGGTCCTAGAAAAAAACGAGAACCCAAAGATGCTTTCCAGCGGCGATTGGGAGAGAATCCACCTAGGCCGCTTGGCCGCGATTCAGGCTGAAACAGCCGATCTGGATTGGCCGAAGCACCAAATCGCAAATCTCCAGCAAGTCCTCTATTGGCTCTGGATGGCTTATCCTCCCGACAAAGACTAGCGCTTTCCTGTCGGCTTCGAACCGGCAGCATGGACCGCAATAGACGTTCGCATATCTTAATAGCCGTTCAGCAAAGAAGGAACGGCTTGTGTCGCAGAAACCCACCCCATCACCACTGGGATACCGTCCTGAGCAAGTATCTCAGATCACTGGCCTAGGTCGCACGAAGATTCTTGAACTCATTGGTAACGGGACGCTTGAGAGCACGAAGATAGGCCGGTCGCGTATCGTGCTCGCGAGCTCAGTCAGAGCATTGATCGAAGGCCAGGACGCGGCCTGATGCCCTCCCCGATCCATCCAACGCTCTATGTCCGCAAGGAGGGCGATCAGTTCATAGTCGGTCCGATCGGCTGGACCACAAAGATGCCCGATCAGGTGCTCAGTTCCCGCGCTGAAGCGGTCACTACGGTGAGAGCCATTCGAAAAGCGATACCCAGTCCGATCTGCATGCATCTTGGACCGCAGGAGGCGTCGCAATGAACGCCCAAACCACCACGGCGCCTTGCATTCGTTCGATCACCGTCTCTCGCACCGAGCGCGGTTTCGTAGTCCGCTGGCAACGCGAAGGCCGACCAACACGGAGAGAGTTCACCGACCTCGGCTCAGCTATCGGGCAGGCGTACACGCTAGCCTCAATGCTCGACATGCCGGTTTTGGACCTGACGGCCGAGACGGCGAGTGAGGCATGACATGGCGGATGATCAATCCGGACCACCAAAGCCTTTGGCCCTCTTTGGCGCCATACCGATGAGCGTGATTTTTGATCGCCGATGCAAGGAGACCGACCTTCGAGTTGCCGGCATCATTGCGGCCTATGACCGCCGAAGCCTAAACCGAGGCAAGGGTGCCGGCTGCTTCAAATCGCAAAACACACTCGCAGATGCGATAGGAATGAACCGAAGCCAATTCGCGCGTAGCGTGCGAAAACTCGAACAGCTTGGCCACCTCCAGAGGGAGCCGAGGGGCGAGAAATGGGAAGGCTTTATCCTTAGATTGATAGAGAGGGATGTGTACCCGGTAGTTCAGACCCCTGAGTGCTTACCAGCACATACCCCCGCCAACGATCAGTCAGATGAAAGAGTGCTCACCAGCACACACGTATGTGCTCAGCAGTCCATACCCTGTGTGCCCAGCAGCACACAGGTGGATGCCCACCAGCACATAGGGTGTGTGGCCAGCGGTTCACACATAATAGAACCAGTAAGAGAGCCCTTAAGAGAGCCCTTAAGAGAACCCAGAACAGAACACCCAAAAGATTCTGCTGAAGCAGCGCATCGTAAGCCCGATGCGCGCAGCAAAGGTTTTTCGAATGGCGGTCAATCATACAGAGACACTCAACCTCGAGTGAACCGGACGAAGCTGCGCCATTTGGTTTTCAGAGCGTGCAGTGTGCTAGACACAAATGCGGCTTTGGCAGAGAAGGCCGGTGTTACAACGCAGCAGGTTTCGAATGCGAAGTGTGAGCGGAAACTGCCCGAAGATGCTGCCGCTAAGCTCGAGCAATTCTGCGAAGCGTTTCTAAGTTCAACGCCAGCCCATCCACCAGTCACACACTTTGGCGACTTTGGATACTACCTGCCGAGGACCTTTGCCGAGAAGCCTGCAAACGCACAAGCGGCGATCTTCGAACGAGCCCTGACACAAATCGAGGGCTTGGAGATACCCTCAGACATCCACACCGCCATCTATAGTTTCTTGGATCAAGTCTGGGACGACGCCGTATCCGCTGGCGACGAGGCGTTGGTCGGAAGAGCAAGCCGGATGATCGAGGAGTTACCTTTCCCAATAGAAGCTGCCCAACAGGCGCAATCATCTGATGGAGGCTCGCATGGGTCAGCTCATCATTGATCAAAGTATCGTTCCGCTCGTTGACCTAACCAGTCAATTGACCGATACAGAACTCGAGATCCCCCATCCGATGAAACGAAGGATGGGTGTCTCATGACCACTGAATTTCCGGCCATCTTCAAAGTCACATCAGCTGACACGGCAAAGGCTGAACGGGATGCTCTGGCTGGCATCGATCGCATTGCCCAAGGCGGCCGGCGCAAACTTACCGAATTATCGAACGACGCACAGCGCCTGCTCGACAAAGCGCTTTCAGTTCAACGCAACGAAGCCGGGGCAATCGATCTCCAGCTTGATGAGTTGCGCCAAGCGGCAAGCTTTCAGGAGCAGCGGGCTCTTGCCTCCAGAGAGTTCGCAGACGCAGCGCTCAGAGCGGCCCAGAATGAGGGAGTGTTCAACGCCGAGATGCGCGAGAGCGTCGCGGCGGCACGGCAATACGCTACAGCCCAGGATCGCCTCGCCGATGAGCTTAGACAACAGCTTTCGCTTCAGGACGCGATCCAGAAGGAACTGAACCAGACGGCCAGCGCAACCGAGGCCGTCTTCAGGGCGACCACGCGCGGGGCTGGCGCGAACAACGCCGCGATACGGTCACAAGGCGCGCTAAGAAACGCCTCGGTCCAAGCGGGCCAGCAATTGCAGGACATCACGGTACAGCTTGAGGCCGGCACCCGGGCGAGTACAGTCTTCAGCCAGCAGGTCCCGCAATTGGCCTTTGCGCTTTCTGGTCTGCGCGAAAGCGCCAACGCGACCCAGCGAGGCATTGGGCAGTTTGCAACATTCCTCTCAGGGCCATGGGGCGCGGCGATCTTTGCCGCGACCGCCGTTCTTGGGCCCTATGTCGCCAAGCTGTTCGAGACCGAAGACGCCGCCGGAAAGGCGCAAAGCGCCAACGCTTCGCTCGCTGAGCAACTCGACGCAGCGGGGGACAGCTACGAGAAGGTAATCCGGGCGATTGAGGATTACGAAGCGGCGCAAGCGCGGGCATCGCAAACGACGCTTCAGGCGGCTCAGGCTGCATCCTTGGCAGCGAAAGCCAATCTCGAAGAAGCGGAGTCGGAGAGGAAGAAGCTCGCTGCTAAGCTGGACTCAGCGCTGGCCGATCTCGACACAGCGGAACGGCTCGCCAAGTTTGGGGGCGGTGCGGAACTTGGTGCCCTCGACGCAGACATTCGGGCTTCCTCCCTCCTCGATCAGGTTAAGGTCAACGCAGCCGAGCTTGAAGCGCTACAAAATGAGCTCAATCGCACGACATTCGACCTCGCCGAAGAACAGGCGAAGATCCAGACCGACGCTGCACGCGCGATCGCAGAGGGATACAGCTTTCAGCGCCAAGAGCTGGAGAGACTGGGCCTGAGCGAAGAGGAATACCGAGAAAGGCTCAAGGCCAACCTGGAGGCCGAGGAACAAGCGCTCGCCTCTCTACGCACTTCCAGAGGCAGCCGGTCAGAGGAGGCGATCTCAGAGCGACTTGAACGAGAGGCTGCAAAGCTGCGAGACTTTGGCGCTAATGCCGCGGCTCAGGTGCGCTTTATCGAAGAACGGTTCGTTCGCGTCCCGCTAGCGGTGGCTCAGGTAAACCGAAGCGTTGCGGACTTAGACAGCCTGATCGGCGAACTTAGCGAACGCAAGCCTCCCAACTTTGAGGCTTTGATCACACAGGCCGAAGCTGTGAGAGCTGAGCTTTCGGAGTTTGGCGTAGTCGACGGGCTGCGGCTCGCTTTAGCGGACATAAGGGTGGAGGGCGCTCAACAGCTTGAGCAACAAGCCCTCATCCTTACCGGGCGACAGGACGAAGCCGAAGTCCTGCGGATCATGGCAGGCCTGCAGCGCCAATTCGGTAACGAGGTCGAGAACCAGCGCGGGGCGGTGGAGGCGATTGTCGATGCCCGCTCTCGCGAACGTGAAGAGCTCGAGGGGATCGAAGAGCAATTGGGTGCCTACCGTCAGGCGACGCAAAGCATCCGGCAAGAACTGGAAGGGCTTTTCTCCGGAGAAGGCGCCGACTTCGAGCGGGTGTTCCGCAGGCTCCAAGCCCGAATTTCAGTTGAAGCCATATTTGGCGATGCACTTCGCCAATTAGATGACACGGTCCAGAAGGAGTACAATCAGGCGGTCGAGCGGCTCTCAGATGGCGTAATCGAGACCGAGCAAGCCCTGGACCGGCTGGTCGAAGCGCTGACAGGTGCATCAGGCCAGATAAGGGGCAGTCCTACGCAAAAAGGCGCTCAACGCGCGAGGGCGGCCTTTAACGCTGAATTTGACAGAGCATTCGGCGCAGTGGTCACAGCGGGGTCAAACAATCAGATTGTCGTTCAGCGTCTTCTGAAAGACGTTAAGGACGGCGTTTCGGGGATGAGCCCACAGCTTTACGCCCGGCTGCTTGGCGATGCGCTTGTGACGCCGCTGGTAGCGCAGCTTCCTGATCAGATTTCTGTCGCGCTGCGGAACACCCTGGGCCCTGCTTTGGGCGGCCTTAGCGCCGCAGGACCAGCTGGAGCGGGCATTGGCCTCCTAGAAGGACTGCTAGGCACAGGTGGTCTCCTCAAGGTCGGGAACGATATCGCCCAGAGTGTTAGTTCGGCATTCGAAGGTCTCTTCACTGGAACACAAACTGCGGCTATCCTAACATCGCTTGGCGTCGGCCACAGTTCTAGTGGCTCAGCTCTTGGAGGAGCAGTCGGCTCAGCGGCCGCAAGCCAGTTCGAAGGAATACTCGGCAGTGTGTTAGGTCCCATCGGGGCCTTGGCCGGCGGGTTTCTAGCCGACGCCTTCAGCGGACAAGCCCGAGGGTCTGCACGCATCGGAGCGCAGGGCTTTGGAATTGGAGTTGTTGGCTTCTTTGGTGGCAACAGCGAACGAGAGCAGCAGTCAGCCCAATACGCAAACACAGCTATCGAGACGATCGAGAGGTTAGCTCAGCTACTGGGCACCAGTCTCAACACCGCTGCAGGCCGAGTAAGCATTGGCATCCGAGACGACAACATCAGAGTCGATACAGCTGGACGTGGCTTCACTAAGCTCCGTGGCAACCCAGAGGTGTTCGATTTTGGTAACGATGCTGAGGCAGCTGTCCTCTTTGCGGTTCAAGACCTCATCAATGACGGGGTCATCGCTGGCCTAACAGCGGCGGAAGAAAACCTAATACGATCTGGCCGGGACATCGAGCAATCGCTCACCGATATTCTAAGTTTCCGAAGCGTATTCGACCGATTGGCCGGGCTCGACAATCCTCTCAAAGCTGAGATCGACGCGCTCAACAGCGAGTTCCAAGACCTTATCGACACCTTCGAGCGAGCTTCAGCATCAAGCGCACAGTTCGCTGAGTTAGAGCGGCTGTACGACCTCGAAAGAGCGCGGTTGGTCGAGGGGGCAACCGACAGAGTGGCGGGATCGCTGCAAGGCCTCATCGATGACTTGACCATAGGGGACAATGGCTTCTCGCTCCGAACGCGGCAGGCTAACGCTCAAGCGCAGTTCGACACTCTAGCTGCAAGGGTGGCGGCCGGAGACGCCTCAGCCTTCGATGACTTCGAGGAAAGCGCTAGGGCCCTTCTAGATATCGAACGCCAGCTGTTCGGTTCGCAGGAGCGGTATTTTGACCGTGTCGAGGAGATCTTGGCCTTAAGCCGGAGCGCTGCCGATGAACAGCAAGCAGCGCTGCTCGCCTCCGCAGGTTTAGGCAGCCCGTTTGGCAGCTCTGGCTTTGACAGAACCCCAATCGGGATACCGATCGCAGAACAGACGGCGGAACTCGGCGCCAAGCTAGACGCCGTTAACACCAACCTTGGCCAACTGCTCCGCCTCACGGCCAACGGACAGATAAACGCTCTGAGCTCTTCGGCTCGGTCTGCGCCAATCACACAACTCGCATTTTGAAGGAGAATAACATGGTATATTACGAAGCATTAGAAATCGCCGGTCATCGGGAGACCAAAGCGACGAGCATTCCCGAACGGTTGGCTGCGTTGCGTTCAGAGCGTCAGACAAGCGCGACCCGCGTAAGCCAGTCGAACACAGCCACTGAACACACCATAAAAGCGACCGGCATAGCGGAAGGCAAACGGCAGGAGCGCGAGCGATTAAAGGCCGTGCTGAACTCGCCCGTATGCAAGGGCCACGAAGCCCGGGCCCTGCACCTTCTAGCGACAACTGATCTGGATGCAGAAGCGGTCATCTCCGAGCTGGAAATCGATGGCTTGGAAGCGAAGGTCGCAACAAAACGCACCACTGAAGCCTCGGACAACTCGCTGGTGGAAGCCATGAAAGCGAGGTTCGCAAAATGGGCACACATCACCAAACCAGCGCGCAAACGGAAGCCCTTCGCCTACGTTTCGCCAATCTAGGGAAGCGTCCATCACGCAAAGGAATGGTGCCTCACCGCAAGACCAGTGCGGCGCCCAAAACAAATCCCAAAGCGACGGCCAAACCGCTGGATCCGGTCGCGGCCTACAGGCAGCGCATCTCCGATGTCTTTGCGAGCAAGCACTTCAAAGGCCGCGAGCAAGCCGCAGGTTACCTTCTCACCGAGACCGAGATGTCAGCGGAAGCGATCGACAAGGTACTTTCAACCATCCCCAAACAAGACGCCAACACAGATGTTGGCACGCAGATGCTGCAGCTCGCGCGCGAGGGCAGCCAGCCCGACTTGGGCGATGATCCTTGTGATGATCAGGCGGCGAGCATCGAAAATCCGCTTCTCGCGATCGTCGACACACTCTCCCCGCTCCCTCGCTCAGAGACAATCGAAAGGACCTCATTATGATGACCAAGTCAAGTGCTCTCGCAATGCAGCTCGCTGAGGCGATCGCAGCGCTCGACATAAGCATCCAGAACGACGATCTCGTGCGGCTCGAGAAAGACCGCCAGACGCTGCACAAGAAGGCCAATGAAGCGCGAGAGGAAGCGTCAAAGCTCGCAAAGGCTGTGCAAGAATGGACTGGTCCAGATCCGGCACTAGTTGCCGACGCGCTTCTTGAAGGCAAAGCGCCATCTGATGCTGCAGCAGTGGGTCCGTCAAAGGAGGAACTCACCGCAAAAAAGCAAGCGTTGATGGCATCTTCTGAAGAACTGATACGCCGCGCCGAGGACCTTAAGAAAGTGATGGGCTCGGCACACCAGGACATGAACGGTAAAATCATCGAAGCAGCGCGCCCGTTCGTCGAGGAGATCATGAAGAGCTCAGAGGCCGCAGCGCAACAGTTGCTCAAGAATGCCGCATCTCTTTCAGTGATCAACGATGTAAGTAAGTTCTACCTGAGCGAGGTTTCTGCCCATCGCAAGGCAAAGGATGCCCTTTGTGGCGCCCATAAGATACTGCCTCACCAGCGGAGCTCTCAGGTTCCTGCCGATGTCGTTAAAGCCCTCAAACCTCTGGAGGAGAAAGGGAGAGCCGCGCGTATTACAGCCCGCGACGAGGTAACCTTCTTCTAAACAAACAGCGCCCCATCGAGAGCGCTGGTAAGCGGTCGCCCCGTTTCGGTCTGGGGCGGCCGCTTTTTTCATTGAGCGTCCGAAAGCAGCCGTTCCGCTTAGGACCCAAAAACTGCCGCAATCCGGTATCGAAATGCCCTTGTCCAATTCTTGCCAATCCGTCACGGCGAACGAGAAATAAGAGAAGAGTGAGCCGCGCTATAGGCTTGCAAGGTGCTCAGAATGCCAAGCGCACTTGGGCCTGCAAAGTGTTCTCGCTCTGTCCGTTCTCAGCAAATAATCCGTCGTAAAGCGCGCGAATCTGCAACCCATTGCTGCTTGCGAGCGTCAAACCTGTGCGAAGCCTGAGGCCGTCGTTCACTAAAGGGCGAAGCGCGGCGGCGAACGACGTTGTCGGCGCAGGCTGGAAGGCCACTTGACGCGCGACAAAGTCGTCACCTGCCGTTGTGAGTTGATAGCCAATGTCGATATGAAGCGCCCCCCTGGAGCGGCCAAGGTCGAACCCGAAATCCCCGACCGCGCTTAACGTGAAAGCGCTGGCCTTACGATCGAGACTGGGCAAGTTTAACCCAAAATCGCCTGCCCCCGCTTCTCCAAAGCCGTCGATTTCCAAGTCTTGCCAATCAAACTCGACCTTAGGGCCCAAAGCCATAGCTTCACCGCGCACAAGAGGCGCAAAGGCCTCTGCGTGAAAGGCGAGCAGATCGCCGTCGCTTTCGCCCGTAGCGCTCAAACCTTGAACGGTACGCAGCGAGTCCAGCTCAAGGTCCGCAGCGCTTAGCGCTGCCGCCAAGCGAACCGGTCCCATGTCGTAAGAAGTGTACAACCCAAATCCGAGGCTTTCGCTTTTGGTCTCGCCAAAAGAGCCATCAAGATCCGCGTCGCTCTCCCCCAGCGTCGCCGCGAGCCCAAAGAGAAAGGCGGCATCGGCTGTCTCGTATTCAGCGCCGAGGCTGGCGGACCATCCGTCCTGGTCAAAGCCGATAGTGCCTGCGCGGCTATCCTGATCGCCAAAATGCACGGCGACCGACCCGACAAGGCTCAGACGCGATTCATCGGCGGCCAAATAGGATACGCCGCCGCTGCGCTGGATCTCGTGTGTTGCCACGTGTGCGAAATCGCGTGTGTTGAAGCGCCTTCCCTGCGCCCCGCTGCCACCGTTGGGCGCTTGCGCGGGAGCCGTTGCCGCGCTCGTGCGGGTCGAAGACGGGGCATCGAGTTGCAGTCGCCCGAGCGATAATCGGTCCGTCATAAAGTCCATATTGTAACGTCCCGCGCGCAAAGCTGTGCTTTGCAAGGCGGACAACGTCGTCCCCCCCAACTCCGTGAGCGTTTGCGCCTGGACATTAAACGAATCTTCAAACTGCAGATCGACGGCAAGGTTGAACAGACCAAGCGAAGGCACACCCGATTGCGAGGTGGAAAGGAAATCGATGGCTCCAGCGACGCCCGCCTGACTTGCATCTAGGCCCGCCAATGTTGAGAGCGTGGAGCCATTAAACCCGCGCAGAACCCGCAAGATCTCTCCATCTTGGGTTGTCGCAATCTCGGTAACCAAAGCAAAGCCCGCCGGCAGCGTATCCAGGATAGAGAGGTTGATATCCTCGATATCATCGGGCGAAATATCGTTTGCGGTGAACAGCACCACCTCTTCGCCCGTGCCAAGAAGGAAAGGTTCACCATTGTCTGTGTCGAGCAAATCGATAACCAGCATCGCGTTGCTGCCAAAGGTCAGCATACCGTCGACATTGATCTGATCGTGGTCGGTACCCGGCGTCAGACCGCCGATCTCCATGAAAACCATGCCGTCCTCGAAGGTCGCATCACCAGTGATGTCGAGGATACCGGGCGAAAAGCCGGGGCTGAAGAGGAGTTCGCTAGCCTCTGGCCCGCCATCCTGCGCCGCCTGCAACAGCGATCCGTCAAGTGTGCCGGTGCCTGAGAAAACACCGCCATTGATGAAGGTGCCATCCACCGCGAAAACCCCGGGGCCATCTTCCAAAGAGCCAAGCATAAACGTGCCCAGATTGGTAAAGTCGCCGCTTGTGGCGAAATCGCTGCCAATCAGCATGCCGCCATCGGCAACGAAGAGCGATGCGAACTCAGCGCTGGCAAATTCGAGCTGGCCAGAGACGGTCACATCAGTCGCTGTAAGTGTTCCTTGGGTGATGAGAGCTCCATCCACGGCGAGCGAGTCGGCATCTATATCCCCTCGCGAGAAAAGGCCCCCGTTCTCCGAGACGGTTATCGCATCGCCTGTAAATTGGCCTTCGGTTACAACGAACCCTTCGATGAAGACGTCATCAACGAGAAGATCAGCGCCGGCATACAGCAAGCCGTCCAAAGCTACGATTGTTTGCGCGCCAATCAGTTGCGCGCTGCCTCCAGACGCTACCAGGCCGCCAACGAAATGCGTTTCAGGGCTCGCTTCCGCTGATTGTGCAAGCGGCTCCACGCTCATTACACGCGCGAGGCTTCGGTTAGGCTCAATGGTGTTCGTGCTCGGAGTTGAAGAGCTCGGGGCGTCAAACGAGATGTTATTCAGGACGAACAGGTCGACCCCGCTGCCTTGGACAAGGAGACCTTTACCCTCAAGGCTCCCAGCTACGTTGAAAACGGCGTTATCTCCAAGCGTTAATCCCCCTCGAAGGAACGCATTACCGCCAATGTCAGTAAACGATCCAGCGCCCGCGAGAAACGCAAGGTCGCTGAAGTTCCCGGCCTCCAGCGCACGAGGGGCGGATCCCAGCCCGGTGACAAACAAGGCTCCAGTCGTTTCAACAATGTCTGCGCGGACGTTCAACGAAGCCACCTCAACATTGAAATCAGACGTCAGCGTGTTTTGTGCGACGGTTGGTCCCAGTCCAATAAAGGCGCTCAAGCCTTCAATTGCGCCTGCAATGCCTTGTGTCTGAGTGCGCACTGGTACGCGCTGGCGATCGATAACAGGAGCGCTGTTAAACAGTATCTCGAATTTACCAGCGGTTACGGATGTATCGTCAGCCTGCAACTCTCCTTGCACTGAAACGCTTCCAGCGGTTAAGTCGCCGATCACTGTCATTAGGCCGGGTGTGTTCAGAAATCCTAGGTCCAGACTGTCTGTCACGACAGCCTCCTCGGCGACTTCAACACTGCCCGAGACACCGACGTTCCCGGTCACCATAAGAGTGCCGAAGCGCCCGATCGCACGATCATCAACCACCAAACCAGGAACTACAGCCGTGTCCGCGTCAATCTCTGCTCCAACTCCGGTTAAGCGCAACGCGTCGTCAGTTACGGTAAGATCGTCAAAAGATGCCTTTCCAGAGAATTCAAGACTGATGGAACCGACCATCGCCTTTGTGACGTCAAAACTTCTATTCTCTCTGATACGGATCGTCGGGTTCGCGTCACCAAGACCTCTGATCTCGGCAGCGCTAAAATCGCCCGTTCCCGTGCCTTCTCCATCCAAAACAATCGTAGAAGTCTGAAGAATTCCAGCGGAAAACGAGCCTTCGTTCAATGCGATGCTACGAATCTGAGAAACCGTGGTTGGGCTTTGGGGCGCGATTTCGAACCGTGGGATAATCCCATCAGCCGAAGCGTCCGAAAGTGTGAGAGATCCAATATCAGCGCTGCGAACAGCGATTGCTCCAGTTTGAGCAACCGTTACAGTTTCGGCCGTGAGCACGCCTTCACCACTCGTGAGACGGATTTCGCCGCGTGTATCAATTGTCTTCGAAGTAAGATTACCGGCGATTGTCGCTATGGATTGTAGGCCGCTGTCAAAATCCTCAATCTCAGCGTTCCCGCGCTCAACGCTGAAGGACGAACCATCCAAGCCAAGATACTGATCAATCTTGGCTGTACCGCTCAAAATGGTAAGCGATGCGTCCTCGAAGACTTGAACATTTTCCGCCTCGATGGTGACAAAGTCCGTGGCCTGATCAAGGCCAAGGTTCAGCGTAGACCCTGTCCTGACCTGAACAAGGCGAGCTTCGAGTCCGCCATCAAAAGTGCCAGCCGCGCCCGTCTCGCCATTCCCGATCTCAAATGGTAGTCCGCGTACGGTCTGGTAGCGACCGGTGCCGATAAAGGTACCGTTAATTCTCGTTAGACCGAAACCATTCTGATCCAGCCCATCGATCCGGCCTTCGCCCCTGATTTCTACAAATCGATCGACCCCGATATTTGCGAACGTAGGGAATTCGGGATCTCGCGAAGGTTCGATGGTCACATTACCCTCGACCACAAAACTTCCGTTCAAGGTGTCGCCTGCGCCCTCAAATCCGCCGACGAAAGTCTCATTCCGGTTTATCAGGCTGGCCCCTTTTCCAACGATGTAGGTTCCCTCATTGGTTGCGACGTCGCTGAAATTGTAAGTGGCTCCTTCGCCAAGAAATGCGACAACACCCAGGTTCGAAATCCCGGTCAAGTTTGTGGTCTGCCCGCCAAGGTTGAACTCCGCGCGTCCTGTCTCCGCGTTCTTGAGCAATAGAGTGTTATCAAGGCTGGTGCTATCGCCGCTGAAAAGCGCGAGGCCAGAGTTATCAAGCTGCACAGGTCCAGCGTCACCTGAAACGAAATTCACATTATCAAATCGAACGATGCCCGTATTACTGATGGCGAGGTCTGTGATCGAGCTTTCAGCGATCTGGAGAATCTGCGCAAGATCAGATGGTTCGGCGATGGTGTCTTCGTTACCAATCAGGGGTGTGGTCCGAAATGCAGGCGAAGCCAAGGTCGCGATAAGGTCGGACGAACCTATAGTATTTGTGAACGTCGCTGGCTCTGTTTGGGTACCCCCCACCCCTTGTATTGCAGCGGTCGAAATGATGAACGAACTGTTGGTTCCTGACAGGGCAACCGCGCTCTCGGTAGACAACTTGGGGATGATGATATCAATCGGCGCCCCCTGATCTCCGCCAACGACAGCGGCGTAATTCGAACCGCTGATATTGGCAGCGAGCAGGGCGTCAGTTGTCAGGTCAAACCCAATAGCCCCATCTGGAGAACCATTAAGCGAAATTCGGTTGGCCAACGCCAACGCGCTGTCGCCAGAGACGGTCACATTTGCCCCGAAGGCCAGGCCCGCCGTGCTGTCCGAAGCGCTACTTAGCACCAGGCCGATATCGCCCAGATCAATCGTCGGGCGCGGTCCGCTGCCAAACACCTCCTCAAGCGCCAGATCAGTGAGACTGATAGCTGTTTGCGATGCGTCTTGTTCGCTGATGTCGAACACGAGCGGGCGTGTCGTGTTGATGGTTCCGTTGCCAAGATTTGCAAACGGGTTGGTAATCAGGAGCGGGTCCGTACTTTGATTGCCAAGTGCAATAGTGCCCGAATTGATCAGCACGCCTTCGCCAGCGAGAGCACCGCCCAAAAGGTCAAGTGTGCCAAAATTCTCCAGCAGCCCGGCTGAGCTTATGCCCAGCGTCCCGTTTACGACCAGCGTTCCAGCACCCTGCAGTCTCACCGCTTGGTTCTCAACCGAAAGCGTACTGCCCGAGCGAACGTTGAGCTCAGCGTCGCGGTCCTGAACAGCAATAACGGCGGTTTCGGCTCGCGAAAGCGTAGGCGTGCCCGTGCGCTTAAAGACCGTGTCCGAAACAGAGAGTTTGCCGGTTGACACAATCAACGGGAAGACAGGAAGACCATCAGACACGCTCTGGGTATCCAGAAACTCCAACTTCGGCGAAACTTCTGACTCACCAGATGAAGAGATGCCCGCAAGAGGCCCTTTCACCCTAATCGTACCCTCGCCGCGGATTACTCCGTCCTGAAGCGAAATCTGGCTCGCCTCAGTCGCCTCGAGCAGGCCTGCGCCGCCAATTTGCAGTGGTGCAATCGTATTAGCTATTAGACTGGAGTTGGTTAGGCGGAGGGTCCCGTTGATCGCAGGGAGCTCGTCTTCGCTCCCCAGAACGTTGACCGTGGCGATCTGCGTAACGTCCGGGCCGGCTACCTCGATAGTCGCGCCCGCGTCGATCTGAACCGCGGGTTCACCGGTAATCCCGCCAAAGTTGAAGGTCTTTGTAACCCGCACATTGCTGTTCGCGGCAACGTTGCCCTCCTCGAGGGTGAACGTCCCGAGCGACAAGGTTCCGCCCGTGGTCGCCACCGTGCCCTCTTGAACCACCAGCGTTTCAATCGAACTGTTTTCGCGCAGCGTAAGTGTGCGGCCCTCTTGCAAGGTCACCTGGCTATCGCTTTGCAGGCTGCGGATCGCAAGATCGGCCGTGGCGATGCGAATATCGTTGCCGCGCACGACAACGCTGGCATCCGAATTATCGGTTCCCGGCAATTCATCGGCGCGTTCGGTGGGATCAAGAAGGTTGACGAAGTTGTTGTTCGAACACTGCGTAAAGAACTCATCATCGCCGCAAGCGCCATCGAACAAAAAGGTATCAAATTCCGCCCTTACGATCCCGTTGAGAGACACGCGCAAGACCGCGTTCAGGCCTTCAACAGTGGACGTCTCGGCGTCATCCAACGTCACCACAAAGCCCAACTGATCGCTGCTGTTATAGAGATCGCCGGCTCCATCGACATCGTTGGAGCCAAACTGGGCGCGGATGCTGGTGATGAAAGCTTGGTCTTCGGGTCCCTCAACATCAATCAACTGACCGACAAACGCGACGAGCCGAAAACTCCCATCAACGTCTTGCGCAATCAAAGCGTCGCGCAAGCCAAAGTTGCTTTGGATCTGCACCATTATCGCAACGCGCCCCATCGAATTGACGCTGATGAAACGCGGGCGTCCATCGGTTGAAACATTGCCAATTTGCTCTTGCGTGCCCGAAACAAAGCCAGCGACCCGGACAATCCCATCCGCCGGCGCGCCCGATTCTGGGAAGAGAAGGTTGAGTGTGCCGGCATCCACCAACAGCTCATCACCGATGGCAAGAACTGGCTCGATGATCTGGCTGACTTCGCCCGGATTGACGATCCGCCAGATACCTACATGTTCGGCTTCGGGCGCTTCGCTCGATCGTCCTGCTTGGCGGAAATAGACCTCGCCTGTGTCCGCCAACAAAACCTCTTCAAAGCGTACAAAATTCACTTCACCCAAAGTGGTCTGGTTCTGCACTCCCGACAATGTCGAGGCGAGCGCTATGACCGTGTTATCAATGACCAGCACTTGGCCCGGCGCGTCGGGACTGTTGCTCCCATCGAGCCCCACCAGCGCGTTATCCAGCACAAAAGCAGTACGCTGCGAATTGGCTGAAAATTCACCCTGAACAAAGCGTGCGCCGTCGCCAAACGTGGCGAGGCCATCGGGCCCGAGGGTTCCGGGGAAGGTAAACCCTGCGAACGTAGTTTCGCCGCCGCGCAAGAAATCGGTTCCCTGTTGAGGGTTGCCTCGGGGCCCTACCTGAGCGGGGTCGCCAGCTATATTGTCACTAATATTAAGCCGCAGCAAGGTGCTGGTTTCGGCCGAATTGGCCGAGGCCAAAAGGGGCGTTGTGGTGGCGACAAGGCCGGTTGGACCGGCAAAATTTAGGCTGGTGAAGGTACCGTCGAGGTCGAAAAAGCCAAGCGGCAAGTTGAACTCAGGATTCAGCGCATCGGCGTAGACTATGATGTTCTCCGTGTCGCCATCCGACGAGCTAACGCCGGAGACGAGTGCGGCAACCCGATCCCCTACAATCAAAGGCGAAGCGCCCGATGTGAGATTACCAAGATCGGTAAAGCCTTGCGAATTTGCTTCGAGAGAAAAAGTGCGCAGCGTCGGATTGTCAGCGCTGCCAATGGCGCCGGTGGCTATGCCTGATCCGGTCGCAAGCGCAAACGTATTGCCCCCGCTGTCGATCGAATAAAAGGGCTGCGAAAGGTTGAGCTGAAAAGTGGGCGTTACACCCTTCAAGGCCGCAAGCTGGCCGTTGAAAGTCAAAAATTGATCTTCGGTAAAACCGCGATTGACGAACAGCAGATCACCCGTGCCTCCGATCAAAACGGGAAGGATCTGTTGGACCGCGACCCCGTCAACTTCGGCGCCTTGGACCACAACGATTTCACGTGTGGGGCCCGTTTCTTCATCGGTTGAGCCGCTAGCGGTGTCTTGAGCGAAAAGCGGCGCCGCGCTTAACCCAAGCGCAAGCGCCGCCACCGATGTCGATGCACGAAAGCTCGCTCCAACGTTGAAATGAAGCGACCGGCTAAACGTAGATCTTGTGCGCACTGCTGCCCCCGAAAAATTCGTGATTGAGCGCGACCGGTTTTGTTATGGGGAGTTGTCTAAAAGCACCGAAAGACACTGTCTTGACAGTTTCTCCGCTTCCGATTTGACATTTTCAATCAGGAGGATTGATCGATAAACTCCGGTATCCTTGTAGTTTTTGGACATCTCGATCCGTCTGTGCGCAGGTTCATTTGACACCAGGTGGAGTTAGCCTTGGCGCGCGCTCGCTAAGGAAGGAGGGACACCGTGCCAGGATCGATAGGCGCGCGTAAAGGCGCTTTGATCGCTGTAACCTAGTGCAAGCGCGATCTCGGCAAGCGAACGGCGATTCTCGCGCAGATAAAACTCCGCGTTCTGCTTGCGCACGTCCTGAAGGATATCCCGAAAAGATGCGCCGTCAGCCTTGAGGCCACGAGTGAGGCTCTGCTCGCTCATAGACAATTGGTCAGCCACGGTAGCCAGGCTAACCGGGAAATTGCCTAAGGAATAGAGAACGCATTGGTGCACGCGGTTGGTGAGACGATCCAAATGGTTCAGATTCTCAAGCGCTCGCGAAAGCCGCACTTCGAGAGTGCGCAGCAACTCCGGATTGGCTTGTGGCAAATCGAAGTCGGCCAACGCCGATTTGAACTCAAGACAATCCTCGGGCTGGTCGTAACGCACCTCGCACCCAAAAAATTCGGAGCAGGGGTCCGGATCGCAGGGTTGAGAGTGGCGAAAGTTCACAATCAACGCGTCTTCGTTGTAGTGCCACAACAGCCAGCGGCCGATGGACACATATCCGACATAGGCGGCTTCAGTTACCGGGCGAAGCCAGTTGGCGTCTTGTGTATAGGGCGTCCATGCAACACGCGCCGATTTGCGATCGACTTCAAGATGCGTCTTGCCAAACTCCTGGGTCAGTCGTTGATACTTCTCGTTCACCGCCAAAGCGTGGCGCAGCGAATTCGCTGAGATAAACGCCTGTCCCACATCCAGAAAGGTCGAAGGTCTCAATCGCATTCCAGCCTTGAGGCCAAGCGAGCGCTCGCCTGTGTGCTCTTGCGCCCATTCAATCATTTCGAGCACTCGGTCACACGCAAAACGCTCTAAGGGGTTTCCGAAGAAAGGGGGCTGAACCCCAAGAATTTCGGCCAGTGCCTCAGCGGGCGCCCCAAACTCTACGCAGGTTGCAAAAAAGCACTGTGTATACTGCGCCGATGACGTAGGCGTTGAACTCGACATACTACCCCCAATAGGCCTTGCACTGCCGCCACTGCCGGTGTCGTATGACGCTTATCCACAATTGACCACAGCATTTCTTCGAATGACGTAAAACTGACTGTGCTTGAACAGTGGTGGAGCGCCACAATTGTGCGAAACATTCTGTCTAGTCTGACAAGGCTAAGCGCCAAGACATTCCAAATCTCAGCGCCCGAAATCTCAGCTGAGAATCTCTCAATTCGCGAAGAGAGCCATGTCATCGGCAAGCAAAAATAAACCTAACGTATGTCGCTCGATGCTCTTCCAAACCCAGAATTCATTAAAATGGCAGTCAGAGATAGGAGCGCGCCAACGTGCTGAAAGGGCGCGGTTCAAACGTAAATGTGGTCAAGATCACGTGGGTCAGCTCCCACCCCCAGAAGCCGACGGTAGCTCGATCCTATCATCTGCCTCGTGGTTTGAGCCCGAAGTTTCTACCAGCTACGAGTAGAGCCTTTGGCCGTTTTG
>ERZ1740070.655-NODE-655-length-23067-cov-6.278203_pt1 | contig 23067 bp, 19 predicted proteins | sample MGYA00581734_ERZ1740070 | MGnify/ENA primary metagenome ERZ1740070 (study PRJEB43018, sample SAMN04849744) | marine metagenome | isolation source: floating plastic debris | place: Pacific Ocean | collected 2008-09-01 | study: EMG produced TPA metagenomics assembly...
AGCCAACGAAAGGTCTGGATACCTCCCCAGCGTCTTGCGGCGGCGTTTCTCCCCAAGCAACACGATATATGACTTACTACGAGTCGAGCATCGGACACCAAAGTTCGGCGTCAACTCATCCCAGTATGTAACCTGCCCATTCTCGGACAAAGGTAGCTTTCGAACGGCTAGATCAGTCAGGCGAGTACGCATCTTAGGCTCATTTTAGGCTCAGAAATCACGAGCGTCTGGGTGTCACGCTATGTTCAGCTATATACACAAATTCAGCATATTTCCATGTTTTTCATATATTAAAGAGAAGGTATGTTCGGCAATGGCTGTGATTCGGTACGGATTGTAAATCCGTGTACATCGGTTCGATTCCGGTACTCGCCTCCAATCATTTTCAATAGATTACTTCTCCCCGGCTTGATCTCCTCTCAGGTGTTCACAGTCTTTCCCGTGTGGCAGTGCTTTTCGCGTTACAGTAAGTCGCGACTTTTGCGTTTTGAGCAGACCAAACGGCGGGGAAGCTCGATCAAGCTCCTACGGGTCAGTCTTTAGTAACACGGCTAAAACATTTTCCGCTCTGCAAAAGATCTGAGTATCCCTGCCAAAAAGACAATCGCGCCCAGCGCAGGTTATAACTAATTTCGCACTCAGCTTTCTATTTTCATTCAGAAATATCCAAGCCGCAGTCCTCCGCTACGATCGCATGTGACCGCCAGACTTAGCCCAGAAGCAAATGCATGCGAACACCTCTTATCACACCACCGCGAGGTGGGATGTCACACGGCCCAATCATTTGTAGGCTCTTTCATGATCCATTTGACTGACTAAGGAAAACCCAGATGAAAAAGCTCCTCCTCTCGACAACACTTGCAGTGTTTGCATCGCTCGGCGCCACAGCAAGCTTTGCTGGCGATCAATATGTCGACGACACCGGCTTTGCCGTGTCCGGGTATGACGTCGTTGCCTATTTCGACCTGCCGCAAGCCGAGATCGGTGCGCCGCAGGCCGCAGCGGTTCCAGGTCGCGCTGACATTACAGCCGAACATAACGGTGCGACCTTTGCCTTCTCTAGCGAAGAAAATCGCGATCGCTTTCTTGCTGATCCTGAGAGCTTTGCCCCGCAATATGACGGCCACTGCGCCTATGGCGTTGCCAAAGGCGGCAAGGTGCCGGGAAATCCAAATCTTTGGCGCATCGTTGATGGAGAGCTGTATTTGAACGTGACGAAAAATGTCGTGGGCTTCTGGGAAGAAGATATTCCGGGCAACATCTCGTTGGCCGATGGTAACTGGGTCGATCTGGAGCCTGATAACGCCTCTGATCGGGCAATTCCGCAGTTTTCCTCGACTGCGCCGCTGCAGTAAGCGGAACATGCAACGTCCCTCAAGGCGCGTGGTCCTGATCGGTTTGGTTGGGGCCACAGCATTGGGCTTGACCGCCTATTCCATCGCGGGTCCCACATATGGCACGATACTCACCCCCGCGCAGGCCTTCGCTGCACTAGAAAACAGCGACATCCTTTTGGTGGATATTCGCCGCCCCGATGAATGGGAAAGCACGGGCGTTGCCCAAGGTGCGGTCCCCATTGACATGCGGCGTGAAGACTTCGTCGACGCCGTCCTTGCCGCGCGCCAGTCACCTGCGCAGCCCATCGCTTTGATTTGCGCGCGCGGTGTGCGTTCAGCACGGCTGGCGCGATTTTTGACACAGGCTGGTTTGACACCTCTGATCGATATACCGGAGGGTATGCTTGGGTCTTTCGCCGGACCGGGATGGGTACGACAGGGATTGCCCGTTGTGGACTGGGCCCAGACAGATGAAGACGCCAAAACATGAAACGATCAAAATATCACACTCTTGTTCTCATTGCGCTGCTGAGCGCCATCGGATTCACACCGCCTGCCCTTGCGTGTTCGGCACAAACCGCATGTGAGGTTGCAGAGGGCGAATATGTTATCGCTTTGCCAGAGGCGGGTGCGGCGATGGCGCCTGCGGTGGTCTTTGTGCATGGCTTTGGCGGCAGCGGGCGCGGCGTGCTTGGCAAGACCGACATGGTGCAGGCGTTCACGGACCGTGGCTATGCTGTGATCGCACCAACAGGGCTACAGCGGCAAGGCGCCACCGGCGGCTCGTGGTCGTTTCACCCGGAACGCGCGCGACGCCGAGACGAGATCGCCTTTCTGACATCTGTGCGCGACGACGCGATTGCGCGACACGGGATTGATCCAGACCGGATCATCCTTGCAGGGTTTTCCATTGGCGGCTCCATGACGGCGTATCTGGCCTGCGCTGCACCTGAGACTTTTGCAGCCTATTCCCCAGTCGGCGGTAACTTTTGGCGGCCACATCCAACGGGGTGTTCAGGGCCAGTACGCATGCTGCACACTCATGGCTGGACAGATGGTACAGTGCCCTTGGAGGGCCGCGTGCTGCGTGGCGAAGACAGCCGTGACCCTGATGCCTTGATGCAGGGGGATGTCTTTCACGCCATGTCGCTCTGGCGCGAGGCGAACGCCTGTTATCAACTCAAACCAGACAGCTTTGTCACCGAAGGGCCTTTCCTGATCCGCACATGGACCAATTGCGCACCGGGCAGTGCATTGAGTTTCGCGCTGTTTCCCGGTGGCCATGTGATACCTCAAGGCTGGGCCACGCTGACGATGGACTGGTTTGAAGCGCTTTAGGCTTTTGCCTTACTCTGCGGCAATAGCGGTGGCATGATCCTGCTCTAGCACCATCGTCTTGAGCCGGGCACGTTCGGTACGGGCCAGCTGCACCACACGAGGCTCACGCAGGTTTTGAGGGCTATCGAGACGAAGCAGCCGGAACGCGTGATCCGAAATGCGCACCCCGCTGAGCATGGACAGCGGTGCAGCAAGAACAAGACTGAACGCGATCGGCAAAAGCCAGAGCGACAGTCCGCCCAGCACGATGCTTCCCATCAAGGTCAGCCCTGTCATCGTCTCGACACTGTGGAAGCGGATCACTTGCGGCCATGTGTAACCGCGGTGGGACCGGTTTTGTGGCACCCAGGACCGCGACCAGCCAAATGCCGAATATACGACGGCGATCGTCTGCTGGACCATCATGACCGGAGCATACAGGATTGAGCACAGGATTTCGAACAGTGCTGTTCCCGCCAGATTATACCATCCTCCATAATCCGTGCGGATACGGCACCGGAAGCCAAGGGCGCATGTGCCGATGATCTTTGGTATGAGCAACATCGCATAGATGAAGATCAGCACGAGCAAACCATCAATCGGTTCAGCCGTGGGCCATGCGGGTTGCAAAGGATCGGCACTGTCAAAATACGAGACGGTATTATCCGACATCGCCCTGATGAGCGACCAGACCAGGATCACCACAAACCACGCCGGTGATAGCAGAAAAGCCATCGCCCCTTGCAGCAGATGAAACCGCGAGATCGGGTGAAATCCGCGGGCTGTCAGAATGCGCAGATGCTGCATGTTTCCCTGACACCAGCGACGGTCACGCAAGGCGTAGTCAATCAAAGTTTGCGGGGTCTCTTCAAATGACCCGCCTGCGCGCGGCAGGAAGCGCACGGCCCAACCTGCACGACGCAGCATGCTTGCCTCGACAAAGTCATGGCTGAGGATCAGATCAAGTCGCCCGCGATGGCCGCGCACGTAGGGCAGACCTGCACTATCTGCAAATGCCCTGGTGCGGATGATGGCGTTATGGCCCCAGTAATTTCCTTCACTTTGCGACCAAACGGCCAGCCCTTCGGCCAGAAGCCAGCCATACACCGCGTTGGAAAACTGCTGCATGCGTCCAAAAAGAGTTTCCGCACCAATCAGGCTCGGAAAGCTTTGGATCAGGCCAGCGTCAGGATCGGCCGATAGCTCATGCGCAAGTTGCCGGATCGCGGCCCCACTCATGAGGCTGTCAGCATCCAGGACCAGCATCGCCTCATAACGGGCGCCCCAGTTCTGGATCCAGTCTGTGAGGTTTCCGGTCTTCTTGTCGATGTTGCGCGCACGGCGGCGGTAATAGACATCGAAACCGGGCAAGGCTTCTGCTTTCAGCGCCAGAAAGGCTTTGTGTTCTTGCGCAGCGATTTCGGGATCCGTGGTGTCGCTCAGAATGAACAGGGTATAGTCGTCCTTGCGGTGACCATGCGCCAATTCTGTCAGCATCGCCGAGGCATTACCAAAGACTTCCCACGGAACCTCATTGTAGATCGGCATCAAAAGCGCAATGTTCTGCGCGTCGCCGCGTCCGGGCGTATGATGCGCAAAACAAGGGTCCAGCACACGTCGGGCCAAACCCAGGACAACCGTGCTGACAGATAGCGACACCCATATGAAAGTCAGCGCGATCAGCGCAACAACGAGCATTTCCAGGTTGGTCAGCCCGCCCCGCGACAACCAGTTTGCAACCGCTATGCTCAGCAAAGTCGTCATCAAGATAGCGGGCGCAAAGGCCGCCAAGCGCCACATATGATCGCCCTGCGTCATGACAGGTGGGACAGCCTGTCTTGTCGGCAGCCGACTAAAATCCTGTTGAGCCACCACAAGCGGGGACGGATCCGGCATATCGATGAACGGCGTGCGGGTCATGGTGTCCACCGGTAAAGCCAGGTTTCGCTGAGCGGGGCCCCATCCAGACGCAGCTGCGCTCGGAACTCGATCAACTCCGCATCGCCGGGGATGAACTTAAATGCAAGCCGTGCTCCACCGGTTTCGGGGTTGCGCTGCAGTATTCCGGCATCCACTTCACCCGCGCTGGCGCGGATCAAACGCTCGACACGATCAAGATCCTCTGGCAGGCCGGGACCATCTTCAAAGTCGATTGCGACGATAATCCCGGTCTCAAACGCGTTGCCAATGCGGGTGTTGAGCACACGTAACCCCGCGCCAAAGGCACTGTCATCGCCCCAGACCAACCGATAGGTCATCTTGTGCTCTTGGCCTGCTGTCAGGCCCCCATCAGGCCGCCAATATGCAACGATATTATCGTAGATCTCGGTATCTGTAGGGATCTCGATCAGCGTCACGGCCCCTTGCCCCCACCCTTCGCCCGGCTCGACCCAAAGTCCCGGACGGCGATGATAAAGCGCAAATAGATCGGCAAAATCACCAAACGCACGGGCGCGCTGCATCAGACCAAACCCCTTGGGGTTTTCGTCGCGAAAAGCCGAGATTTGCAAGGTTTTAGGATTGGCCAAGGGCCGCCAAATGGTTTCATCCGCGCCATTCCGGATCAGCAGACCATCGCTGTCATGCACCGCAGGCCGGAAGTCAGAAAAGCGGTCGCGGTTCGTTTCATCAAACTGAAACATGGATGTCAGCGGACCAATTCCGACATGAGTCATGTCCGCGCGGGGAAAGATCGTCGCCTCAACCGTCATGACCAGCGGCTGACCATGCGTGATCGTGAACCTGTAGGCCCCCGAACAACTGGGGCTGTCCAGTAAGGCATGCAAAACGACTGTAGCACTACCAGGCAAAGGCCTCTCAACCCAGAAGGCACGAAACTGGGGGAACTCTTCGCCGTCAGGCTCGGCGGTATCTATGGCAAGGCCCCGCGCCGAAATCCCGTAAATGTCGCCTGTACCGATCGCCCGGAAGTAGGATGCGCCCTGAAAGACTGCAAATTCTGTATGAATGCCCGGTGTTTGCAGTTCTGCGCGCAGCCGCAGACCGGAATAGCCAAGCGTGTCATCAATGGGCAGATCAGGAAACTTGTCGGTCTTGTCAAAAACCGCCATGTCAAAAGCAATAGGCCGCGCGAGGCCGCGCTCGACAACCGCAATATCAACGGGATGGGGATAATAAAGACCCGGTGCAAAGACATCGACTTTCAGCGGCGTGTCAGCATCGTCGTGCCAAAGCGCGTTGCGCCCGTCAAACCAGATGGAAACATAGTCGTCATAGCTGATCTCGGTCCATTCGACCGGAATACGCACAGGTTCGGAATACGGCTCGGCCGCTAAAGCACCGGCTTTTTCGATGACAGAGGCCGGGTCAAACGGTGTTGCGTCACCCAGCTGCAATCCAGGCTCGCTGGTGGGAACCCCATGACCAATCGCCGGGCTTGCCGCCAAGGCCATAAGGCCTGTCAGAGCGTCTCGTCTTAGCATCTGCTTACGCTCGGCTTTTCCAAGGCTGCGTCTTGAACCACCCGACGCCATATGCCAACGCGATAATCACAGCGAAACCCAGCAGGTTCACCCAAGCCATCGTCACATAAGACCGACCGACTTGATCAAACAGCACACCCAGCATGCGGGCAAGAAACATTGAGGTGATGAACACGGCCAAGGATTGCTGACCGACTTTCATTATCGCGGCAATGATGTAGGACCAGAGCACTGATAAAAAGCGCCCGCTGCCACTTGGCATGATATTGGCGCCCTTGGGACCAACCAGTACCCACGCGATATAGGCGGTCGCTAGAAAGTGGACGTAGCGCAGCACGCCAAAGTCAGTCTTTTCGATCAGGAAAAGCCAGTCGCTACGAAGCTCTGCAATGGCGTCAAATTCACGGTAAATGCGGAAATAGGCAAGCGGCAGACAGATCACGACAATCGCGACAGCCCCCCAGAACAGCCGCCGGTCCACCGGTGGCGCGGGAAACCAACCTGCCATCAGGGCAAAGCCGGTGAAAAAGATCAATTGCCACCCCAACGGGTTGAAAAACCATTGCCGGTCCGACCACGGCTCTGCCGGGAAGTTCCAGCCAAGTATATTGGCACTCAACCACATCAATACAGATGCCAAAACGGCCAGTCCCACATGGACACTCGCAAATGTAACCATCACGGGGATCATTGCGAGGATCACCAGATACATCGGCAAGATATCAAAATAGTTCGGTACGTATGTCAGGGTCAAAAGGCCCAGTAGGTTCTCCTCCGGTCGGTTGAAAAACGGATGCAGGTTAAGCTGACCAACATAATCGCGACCCTCGGGAAAAATGCGGGTCATCAGCACCATCGTTGCAGCAATCGCGATGAAAAGTGCGATATGTGCCCAATAAACCTGCCATGTGCGAAACGCGATCCGCGCGGTTCCCATCGCAAGGCCCTGCTTGCGAAAGACCGATCCAAAAGCAAGGGCCGATGCCATACCGGAACAAAACACAAAAGTTTCGGTTGCGTCAGAAAATCCGAAACGGGCCGGAATCCAAAGGGTCAGCCAGTTGCTTGGAACATGAGCGATCAGGATGATGAACATCGCGATCCCACGAAAGAAATCCAGTCGCGGATCGCGCATACGCGCCATCGGTGCAGCCTTGGCGCCTGTTTCGGCTCGGGATATGGCAGACATCGGGTCGGCAAGTGTCATCTTAAGGAACCTATTGCTCAATCATTCTGCCGCGAGCCTTGCTTGCAACTCACGCGCGTCGCAGACCATCTGCAACCGTGTCTGCGCAAAGTCATCAACTGCGCCCTTACGCTGCGCAATGCGCTGTTCGAGCAATACTTGCGTCGCGTCAAGTGAGCCTGCCCGCAAACCAGCCTCGATCGTGACGCGTTCAAAAACGTCACGTTGCGCATGACTGCCGCCCATCGACTGAAAACGGGGATGTGCCGCGTGCAGGTTCGCGAATGCATCATCATAACGACCATCTGAAAATGCTGCCAAACCCTGCGTGACAGCCACACCTGGATCGCGCATGACCAACGAAACTTCGGCATCGGACTGCGCGTCTTTGGCAATACGCGCCGTCAGACGGGTTGCCGCATCCGCGCGGTTGTCGCCCACCAATGCCATCATGTAATGCAGATCGGCAAAGGTCAGACAGCCATCGTTGGTCCGGGTCTCGGCCAGGTCGGCCAGTTCGGCCCAGCGGTTGCCGATGCTGATGCCTTCCAATTCAAGCCGCACCAAAAGCGAGCTCGCATTGGAAAAGTCACGATAGTCATCGGTCTTTTCGCTGCGGATCTTATCATCGTACAGGGCAAGAACTTCATCAACTTCACCCCTGTCGAGATGGAGCAAAGCCTTGTGCCACCAAACATGGAACCGAAAGTTGTTGCAATGACCCCAGGCATGAAGGTTGTCATCAATCAACGCGATCCCTTTGCTCGGGCGATGTGTCATGTCGTAGACATGAGTCACCGCATGCAGGCCCCAGGCATCGTCACTGGCATACTCAAGACCTTGCAGACCCAGCCGCTCGGCCTCGTCATAGCTGCCTGTTTCTTCCATCGCAAAAGCCAGACAGCCCAATGTATAGCCGCGCAGGGCATGATCCTCGCCGTGCGCATCCATCACAGCTTCGACCGACTGGCGCATGCCAAGACCGTCGCCAAGGATGAAACGGATACCATGCGACAGCTTCATGCTGATCGTATCTGCCGGATTGAGACACAGGGCGTCTTCCATGCGGGCGATGGCATGGCTGGGCTTGCCTGCCAGCCAGTCTTGCAAGGCCGCGCACCAAAGCTGCTCTCGGCGTGTCGCCCCTCCTGCCTCCAGCGCATCCTGCGCGGTCTGGCTGGCCTGTTGTGCAACTGCATACAGCTCGCGGCGTCCAAGCATCAGCGCGGACAAACCCTTCAGCGCGTGACCCATGGCGAATTCCGGTGCCAGCTCCAGCAACTTGCCCAAATGAACTGGTGCGCTTTGACCATGCGAAAGCACGCCAAGAATAACACCGTTCCACTCGGCGAGAGCCGCCTGATTGGTCAGGCTGACGCGACTTTGCGCAATATCAATCAGCATTTTCTTGTCCCTTGTTGCGCCAGTCGCGCCTGTTTCAGTCACGCGACTTTAGAGGGGCCTCCATAAAGCACGTATCACGTGCCTGTTAGCGCGCATGAACGTGATCTTCAGTCACGAAAGCGTGTCTGTCGTCAGTTCGCAGATTATTGCCGAAGCGCGCTCAGAATTTGCGCAACCCTTTCAGAGTCTGCACCAAAACGCGGCGGAGCGCGTCGGACCTCGACAGGAGTTTTGGAGAATTTCAGCGGATTTCCCAGCAATTGCACGCGACCTGCTGTCGTTTGCGGATGGGGCACATCCAAAACAGCGCCCCGGGACTGCGCTTGCTGGCTTCCAAGCGCCTGCTCAATCGTATGAATTGGCCCGGCTGGAACACCGACATTCTGTAATATTTCAAGAACTTCAGCGCTGCTGCGCGCTGCAAGTGTTTCAGACACCGCCAGACCAATCGCCTCACGGTTGGCAATCCTGTCCGGGTTGGTTGCAAATTCAGGCGCTTGGGCCAGATCAGGGCGGCCCATCGCATCGCAAAACGCGCGAAACTGCTTGTCATTGCCGACGGCCAGAATGATATGGCCATCTTGCGTCGCAAAAACATCGTAAGGCACGATGTTAGGGTGGGCATTGCCACGGCGGATGGGTTCTTGACCTGAGGCCAGGAAATTCGTGCCTTCATTCACAAGCCACGCCATTTGGCTATCAACAAGAGCAAGGTCAATGTGCTGGCCTTCCCCCGTGGCATCGCGGTGGCGCAGGGCGGCCAGTATCCCAATGGTGGCGTACATTCCGCACATGACATCCGCGATCCCAACACCAACCTTCATAGGCGGCCCATCCGGCGCACCCGTCAGCGACATGATGCCACCAAAACCTTGCGCCATCAGATCATAGCCGGGCCTATCCTGTTCGGGGCCGGTCTGACCAAACCCGGAGATCGAACAATAGACCAGTTCGGGTCGGGCAGCACAAAGACGGGTGTGATCCAGCCCGTACTTAATCAGTCCACCGGGTTTGTAGTTTTCGATCACAACATCCGCATCCGCCGCGATTGCATGCACAAGCGCTTGGCCCTCCTGCGTCGTCAAATCAGCTGAGACCGAGTATTTATTGCGATTGGCAGCCATAAAATAGGCACTCAGATCACTGTCGCCATCCGGGGTTTCCGCATAGGGCGGACCCCAAGCCCGTGTATCATCCCCGCCGGTTTTAGGGTTTTCGATCTTGATGACGGTCGCCCCTAAATCGCCCAACATCTGCGTCGCCGTCGGACCAGCAAGGATCCGTGTCAGATCGAGCACAAGCAGACCGTCCAATGCGCCGGCCATATCAGAACGTCCCATCATATGATTTACGGTCGATCTCTGCTGCGATCACAGTGAACGTATCCGCCATTTGCGCTGCGGCGAGCGCTGCGGTCAGGTCGGTTTGTGATTTTACTCTGTGCCCTTGTCCACCAAATGCCTGCGCTATTGCGGCAAAATCGAAGGATGCAAACTCCACACCCGTGTTGGACAGCTGGCGCTGGCGTTGTTTCAGCTCAATCAGCGCCAACGAGGCATCGACGAATACGACAAAGATTGTTTTTAGCCCAAGCTCATAAGCCGTCGCTAACTCTCCAATGACCATCAACAGACCGGCATCGCCCGAGAATGAGATGACAGTCCGATCTGGTTCGACAAGCTGCGCCCCCATCGCCAAGGGCACGGCACAGCCCATGGTGCAAAAGCCCGAGGACTGCGTAAGCGCGCGCGGAAACTCACATTTCCACATCTGCGATAGCAAAATCCGGTGTGCGCCGCTGTCTGCGGTGGCGAGTGTGTCCCGTGGCAACGCGTCTTGACAGGTCGCGATCACCTGAGCGGGGCCCCAGGCTTCTGGCGCAGGGAATGCCGAAGACAGAGCATTCTTGACGGTGTCGATCTGCCCTTCTGCCCAGACGTCCATCAAGGGTTCATCTGGCAGAAGCGTTGTGACAGAGGCGGTACAATTGCCAATGATATTGACCGTCGACTGATGCATGTAGTGATGGTTGGGTGCAGCGGTGACATCTATCACCATCTGCGTGGTGGGATCCCACGGGTTCTGCCAGCCCGCACGCATTTCGATTGGATCGTAGCCAACCGCAAGGATCACGTCAGCCTGTGCCACGAAGGGCAACAAAACCTCATCGGCCAAGGGCGAAAGGCCGGCCCCACCCAAAGACAGGGGATGGCTTTCCGGCAAAAGGCCTTTTGCCTTGTATGTCGTAATTACCGGAGCGCCCAGCGTTTCGGCAGCTTTTTGGATGGCGGGGCCCGCATCATCCACCAAAGCATCAAGACCCACCAAAACGAGCGGGCGTTTTGCATTAGCCAAAGCCGCACGCGCACGGTCAAGATCGGCGCCAACCGGCGCGACCGCGGCGGCAGGGGTGCGCAGACGCCCTACCCCTTTGGCGGATGCATCTGCGACTGAAATCGGCACATCGATGTGAACGGGGCCCGGACGCCCTTCGGTGGCAATGGCAAGCGCCTTGTCAATTATGACATGGCTGGCCGCGGCATTCAGAGTGAAGCTATGCTTGGTGATCGGGCGGAACCCCTGCGGCTGGTCAAGGACCTGATGGGTGTAGACTTCGGCTTGCTCGGCATCAACGCAACCCGTGAGTACAATCAATGGAACGCGGTCCTGATGGGCATTCTCAACCACGTTGATCCCGTTCAAGGCGCCCGGGCCAACAGTTGCAAGCATGATACCGGGTGCGCCTGTCCTGTGATACGTCCCTTCGGCCATGAAACCGGCCGAATTTTCGTGCTTACACAAGACAAAAGTGATCCCTGCTTTTTCCAAAGCATCCATCAAAGTCAGCACTTCGCCGCCAGGCATTCCAAACGCCCACCTGCATCCCGCATCGTAAAGACGTTTGGCGACGACATCTGCTGCGCGCATCACAAGGCTCCATTCCCATCAAATTCCTCGGTGTGATGGGGCATGGCTTTGGCAGAGGCAATGCAAGAACGCGTCATTGATTATTACGGACTGTCGCGCCGCCGCATCAAAGCGGCAGCCGACCCTGGCCTATGAACACGTCACCAAGGCAATCAATTCACCACGCGTTATAAGCAAGGTATTTGCCAGACATTTCGACCTTCACCCGGTCGCCTTTGGGATTTTCGACGCGCGTGACAGTCATATCGAAATCAATTGCAGACATGATCCCATCGCCGAACTTCTCATGGATAAGTGCCTTTAAGGTTGGGCCATAGACACCGACAATCTCATAAAACCGGTAGATGCAGGGGTCGGTGGGCACGGTCTGCGCCCAAACTTTCGTGGGGCTTTCTTGAAGAACGTCCGAGGCTTCCGGCAAAAGATCCAAGGCGGCAACCAGCGCGTCTGCCTTTTCAGCCGGCATCGCATTCATGCCCATGGCGGCAGAATGCGTCCAGACAGGCGACATGCCAATCATCTCTGCAATACCTTCCCATGTCAGCCCGCCTTTCTTTTTTGCTTGCAAAATCAGCGCAGTGACGTCTTCGCGATCCAGTGTTGATACGATCATATCCATGAAGTTTCCTTTCTGTTGGCCATGTCTTTTTTCAAATTTGGGTCATTAGGATCAGGCACATCACAGCGAACACGCCTGTCAAAACTTGCCAGAACCGAACTGGATCTCGTTCTGCCAGAGGTCTGTATCGCGCCAGCTTTCCAGGAGTGGGCGCATGTAGAGCAGCTTCGAGTTCCGATAATCGGTTGAACCTGTGTTGGCTCAGCGGGTGGGTCGCCTTGCGTAAAGCATCATCCACCCAAAACGGCGCCGCATTCGCGCTATCGATGGCGGTGCGATAGGAGAGGCGCGCACGTTGTTTGCGGTTTTGAACGCGCGCTGCATCTGCCCCATAAGGCAAGCGTCCACAGAGCATCTCGTAAAGAACGACACCAAGCGAATATTGATCTGAGCGGACCCCAATGGGATCGCCCACAAAATACTCTGGTGCGGTATACTGCAAAGTTCCGAGAATGGAATTGAAAGACTGCTCTTTGGCTTCTTCAATTCCCTGGATCCTAGTCGATCCCAGATCGATAATCTTGATGGTTCCATCCTGGTCGATCATCAAGTTTTCTGGGCGAAAATCTTGGTGCAGCATATCTTTGCGGTGAAAAGCGCGCAGGCCGGAAATCATCTGACATGCCAGTCCGCGTACAACATCAATCGTCGGGTGCGGGTTATCCAGCATCCATTGGCGCAGTGTCTTGCCTTCGATGAACTCTGTGACGACGTAAAGGCCTGACCGCATTTCAGGGGCCTTTGCCGCCCGGACAACATATGGCGAGCAGAGCCGCCGCGCGATCCACTCTTCGAGCAGGAACAGACGAATATAGGCAGGATCTGATTTTGTCTCACTGGCAGGCATCTTAAGCGCAACCTTGTCGCCGTCCGGCGAGATCGCCAGAAAGATATGGCTGCGGTTATTTTCGTGGATTTTGCGCACCACGCGAAAGCCATCAACCATGTCGCCTGGCGCAGGTAACGGCAAAAATGGTAGGGCTTCACTGACCGTATCAGGCATCGGATCACTTGCAGGCAGAGCTTTCACATCAACGATCTGAATTGTCGCGTCATCACGGCTCCCGGCGGCCCGTGCAGCGTCGCAGATGTTGGATGCGGCCTCGTCCAGTGTGGCAGCTTGGGAAAGTGCATCAAGTACATCTTTAGGATGCCAATGATCGTGAACACCGTCCGTCGTCAGCAAGAAGATGTCGCCCGGTTGCAGTGCCACTTCTCGATAATCAAGGGCAACATTCTGATCGAGCCCCAGCGCGCGACTGAGTTGCGGGGCGGAACCGACCATGGGGTTCACATGATCGACGGTTAACGGCTCGAGGGATCCATTTGAAACACGCCAGACCCGGCTATCACCAATGTGCACAACATGCGCGTAATGCCCTTTCAGGATCAAAGCCGACAACGTGCAGATATGGCCCAATTCCGTCCGCTCGGGCAAAGATGCGCGATTAAGCCCATAAAGCCAGGCATTGGTTGCCGCGATGACATTGCTTGCTGCCGTTTTAACCGTCCAGGCGTCAGAGGTTTCATAGTAATCGGTCAGGACAGATTTAACGGCAATTTCAGCAGCCTCATGGCTCACTGGACTTGGCGAGATACCGTCGGCCAAGGCCAAAGTGATGCCTTTCAGACGGAGCACGCCCCCTTGAGGCAATGTCGCACCGTAAAAGTCCTGGTTGCCATGGCCCGTCTCACCTGCCCGCGAATGCTGGCCGATATCTACGACAAGACCGTCTGGTGAACCGCCGTCATGCGCCATTCATTGCGTCCTTTTTGACGTCAAAGAAGGCCGCGCGACAAAAGTCGCGCGACCCTTGGTCAAGGTGACCGATTACTCAGCAGGCGCCTGCGCTGGGACGCGTGATGAGCTGGCTTTGTAATATGTCGAGTAAAGCATCGCTCCGACAAATGTCAGACCGCCAACAAGATTGCCGATCACAGTCGGAATTTCATTGTAGAGCAGATAATCACCCCAGGTGAAATCCGCGCCCAACAGAATACCGATCGGGAACAGGAACATGTTCACGATGGAATGCTCGAAACCCATGTAGAAAAAGATCAGGATTGGCATCCACATCGCGATGACCTTGCCCGGCACACTCGTCGACATCATCGCTGCCACGACACCCGTAGACACCATCCAGTTGCACATCACAGCCCGAACAAAAAGGGTCAGCATACCACCCGCACCCGCCTCAGCGTAGCCAACTGTTCGGTTATGACCAATGTTCATAAGAGCGTCACCAATGGCATTGGGTGGCTGCGTAAAGCCCATCGTTAAGGTGATCGTAATGAAGACGGCCGTCGTCATGGCGCCCGCAAAGTTGCCGACAAAGACCAATCCCCAGTTGCGCCACATCGCCTTGGCATCAACGCCCGGTCGCTTGTCGATAACGGCAAGCGGCACAAGCGTGAAAACGCCCGTCAACAGATCGTAGCCGAGTAGATAAAGCGTGCAAAAGCCCACCGGGAAAAGAAGCGCGCCGATAATGAAATGGCCTGTTTGCACTGAAACAGTGACTGCAAACGCGGCGGCGAGTGCTAGGATAGCCCCTGCCATATAGGACCGAATTAAGGTGTCTTTTGTGGACATGAGCGCTTTCTTCGCGCCTGCATCGACCATCTGCGCCGAAAACTCGGCCGGGGTGACATATGACATATTTACCTCGTTTAATGTGCGGCGTTCGCAGGTGACGCATTTCAGCGTGGCGATCAGGGCGAACGTCGGGATGGAGCAATGCCAAGCATTGGCAAAGCCTTGAGAACTCTCGCAAAAGATTGGGAGTGCAAAGTTCAGCTGATTGATTTTTCGGGACGCACTCAAAGAAGCGACCGAGGGGTCCGACTTCATTGCCAGACGTTTCCACCACTACCGTTATATTTTTGGCTTCGACCGGTAGGGCACTATTTTCAGCGTCGTTGCTGACTTAACTTCAACAACAATCGCACGCAGAAAAGATCAACGTAAATTAACGCCATCTCGGAAATAGAACAGGAATGCGGAAAAATCAGGCTAAATTTTTGCGCGATGATTAAATCATTAGCGGGAAACAGCTGAATGCTGCGCATTTTTGGAAAATTCGGCTAGCTAAGTATGCCTAGAGCGCGGTTCAAGTCTTGGCTATGTTAATTATCGCGATGAACACTTTTCCGAAAGCGTATATTTTGCGCGCTTGTGCGCAACAAATGTACTCAAACCCATGCGCAGGGCGGGAAGGTTGGCAAATCTGCAAAACCAACTTGCCTTCCAGGATTGGTGACGACATCCTTTCCCTAACTCAGCAGCGTTGCTGACAATAAAACGTGCGCAGACATGAACAGGCAATGGCGTCTGTCGGTTTGCTGAAATCTGCCCGCATTTTTCAAGCGTTTATTCACCAAACATCGCCGCGTCGCCTGACGCTCCTATTCAGACGAATAAGCCGCTTGTCGGACATTCAAATATATGGAGTCAGCAAATTGTCACCATCAGAGCCTGGGTTTACTGCTGAACAACAAAACTACCTCATAGAGGTTCTGACCAAGTTGAATCTCAGTCAGGCTTTTCAGCCTAGCGCCTCGGGACCACCACTCGAAGAGCCCAGCGTTCATGGCGTACCGCTCGAGGATTTGGCCAAAGAAGAGGTGGCCAAATACAACATGCACCCGCTCGACATGTGGCACATGGTCGAGAAGTGGGAGGCCGAGGGCCATCAAGCCGCCGGGTTGGACAACTTCTTGCTCCGGCACCTTGGTTTTTTTGACGTCCGGCCAGCCCAAGAGGGATATATGATGCGGCTGCGATGCCCCGGAAACGTGATCCGGGGTGACCAAATGAAAACGATGGGTGAAATTGCGGAGGACCATGCTGGTGGATACGCGCATGTGACAACACGCGGAAGCCTTCAGCTGCGCGAAATTATGCCCGGCAACGTCATTCCCATTGTCGAAAAAATGCAAGATGTGGGCCTGACATCACAGGGAACTGGTGCGGATAGTGCGCGCAACTTAACGATTTCGCCAATCGCCGGCTTCGACCCGATTGAACTGATTGATCTGCGGCAACAAGCGTCACGCCTCAGTATGCGCATCCTTCGGACGCGGGAGCTGCAGGGCATCCCACGCAAGTTCAATATCTCATTTGACGGTGCTGGTTATATCTCATGTGTGTCGGACACAAACGACATTTGCTTTCAGGCCGTGTCAGTCACTGACAACGATCAGGGTATAGAGCCCGGTATCTGGCTGCGCATCGCATTGGGCGGCATCACTGGACACAAGGATTTTGCCCGGGCAACGGGTTTGGCATGTCGCCCTGAAGAAGCGGTTGATGTTGCCGAAGCGATGCTGCGCGTCTTTGTCGAACATGGCAATCGGACGAACCGCGGCAAGGCCCGGCTCAAGTATCTTCTGGACAGCAAAGGCGTGGACTGGTTCTGCCAGATGACGCAGGAAAAGCTCGACCTTCAAGGACTTGGTGTAACGCTGTCCAACCTGCCCGAAGGCATTGCGGCCCCGCGCCTTCCTTTGAACCGCCAAGGTCATATCGGTGTGCATCCTCAGGCTGACGGGCTTTTCTATATCGGTGTTGCCCTCGAAATCGGCCGCCTGTCAGCCGTCCAGATGACAGAGCTTGGGCGCATCTCGATGACTTATGGCAGCAATGATATGCGGCTGACCGTCTGGCAAAACCCACTGATTTTGGGTGTGCCCCAAGAGAATATCGCGCGGGTGCAACAAGAGCTTAAAACCATCGGGCTGAGTGACGAAGCCAACTCTTTCGCGGCTGGCGCGGTTGCTTGTACCGGTAAATGGGCCTGCAAACTTGCATTGGCCTATACCAAAGCGGATGCACTATCGATCGTGCAGCGTCTGCAAAGTAAGTATACGCTGGACAGCCCGATCAACATTCACCTCACCGGCTGTCCGAATTCCTGCGCCCAGCATTATATTGGCGATATTGGGCTGGTTGGCACTACAGCGCCAGGTGGCGGCGAAGGCTATAACATCTTTCTTGGCGGTGGATCTGACACCGACCAAGGGCTTGCGCGGCCTCTGTGTGGTCCTGTCCCCAGTGATACCGTCAACGACATACTTGAGCATGTGGTCGGAAAATACATCGCGGAGCGCCAGGAAGGTGACACCTTTCTTCAATACACGCGACGCCTCAGCGATGACGCTCTTGTTGACCTCATGCCTCAAGACTTTGCAATCGCCAGCTAATTCTAGATCGAAATGGATAGACTATAATGACAGTTCAAGATCCTAAAATTCTCGAAAATCTGGCATCGGCTATTGGCCAGACCCACGGGACGGCACCGGCAGCCTTTATCGCCGAAGACGCGCCTTTTGATGACGCCCAGCGTCACTGGCTCAACGGGCTGCTGAGCGGGCTACAAGCCATCGCGAATGCCGCAGGTGGTGCTGCAGATGCTCAGGCGGAACAGGGCACAGCACTGACGATCCTTTATGGATCACAATCGGGAAATGCCGAAGCGCTGTCCAAAGACCTGCGCAAGTTCTCAAAGACCCAAGGATTTGAAGCGACCGTTGCAGGTCTTGACGACGTGCAGGTGTCAGATCTTTCCGCACTCAACCATCTCTTGATCGTTGCGGCCACATTTGGCGAAGGGGAGCCAACCGACAACGCCGTTAAATTCGTTGGTGCGCTGATGGATGACGGGGCGCCCACCTTGCCAGCATCGCTGAACTTCAGCGTTCTTGGGCTGGGCGATTCAAGCTATGCAGACTTCAACAAAACAGCCACAGATATTGACCGACGCCTGGGCGAGCTGGGCGCGACCCGCGCCGCAGATCCCATATTTTGCGACGTCGATTTTGAAGATGATTATGCGGTGTGGCGGGATGCAGCCTTTGCCAGCGACCCGTTCAAAAATGCAGCTGGTGCGGCTGCAGCACCCGAGCCCGTAGAGGCTGGGCCTGCTTTTGACAAAAATCACCCGTTCATGGCAACGCTTACCACCGCTGAGCGCCTAAGCGGCGAGACATCGGCCAAATGCGTCAATCACATTGAGCTTTCTTTGGCCGGGGGCGGAGAAGACCTGAATTACAGTGTTGGGGACGCCTTGGGCATATGGCCGATGAATTGCCCCGATGAAGTCGATGCCATCCTGACAGAGTGCCGTTTCACCGGGAAAGAGACTGTCATGCTCAAAAGCGGCCCCGCGTCATTGCGGGCAGCTTTGCTGACGCGGCTAGATTTGCAGACGATCACGCCCAAAACACTTGAAGTCTGGAACGTCGTGAAGAAAAGCGATGACGACCACATCATTGATTTGCTGCACGAGGGCATCGCACTTGATCCACAAAAGCTTGCAGATGGGATGCGCGCGCTTCAGCCACGGCTTTACTCCATCTCGTCCAGCCCAAAGGCGCACCCCGGCGAAGTGCATCTGACCATCGGCGAAGTGCGCTACGATATGTACGATACTGACCGCAAAGGCGTTGCATCGACCTATCTTGGAAATCGCTTGGTCGAGGGCGGCAGCATAGGCGTCTATGTCCAGAAATCCGCACATTTTCATATACCAGATGATGATACGCAGCCTTTGATTATGATCGGCCCCGGCACAGGTATCGCGCCGTTCCGTGCGTTTCTTGAGGAACGCGAGGCGCGCAGTGCTGAGGGTAAAAACTGGCTGTTCTTTGGGGATCAACACGAAGACTGCGACTATCTCTATCGCGCAGAGATCGACGCATGGCGCGGCGCCGGCCTGTTGGACAACCTCAGTCTGGCATGGTCACGAGACAGTAATGAAAAGGTCTATGTGCAAACCTTGCTCAAAGAGGCCGGAGAAGAGGTTTACGCGTGGCTGGAAAATGGTGCGGCCATCTATGTGTGCGGCGATGCAAGCCGCATGGCCGCCGATGTGGACAAAGCCTTACGGGACATCATCATGATACACGGCCAGAAAACGGAGGCTGAAGCCGCGGCATATGTAGACGTTTTGACATCGTCTCACCGTTATCAACGGGACGTTTACTAAAGATTTCTTTGTGCAATATGGCTTTGCAGGCGAAGGGCAATCTTGCGAGATTGCTCTGTTCGCCGTTCTGAACGGCTGCTGCCAGTCCGATCTCCGTACTGCGGAATAGATTGGACTGGACGAGGGATCGCGAGCATGCGCCATCGCATCTTTGAGGGTTAGCAAACGGCAGGTTTTAATAATCGTGGCTAAGAACAAGCATGCCTTGAAGCGGCATGCTGCAGCCACTCTGGACTGCCTTGGTCAACCTTGGATTGTCGTTTTGGAAAGGCAAGGCGGATCGGAAGATCAGTCATGGAAACACCAAACTGACCAATCACCTGCGCGCTTAGAAGAAGGGCTGCATCGTTGGGCAGTTGCGACCTGGTCAAGATGAAGGGTGACAGTGTTATGACGTCCGGCAAGTTCCAAGAAGGTGCAGCGGTACTGCAAAGCGAAACACACAAACCCTTGCGCCGTGAGATAACGGCAAGCGGGCTACAGTACGCGAGCAGGGTGCTGGTAGGCCACTTTATGTCCCGCCCCCCGAAAAAGCCCATATCAAAGCCCGCATCGGCCTTTTCAGTGACACCCTAGTCGGCTCAACCAACGGCTTTGCTCGAACAATGTGGCACCACGCTAGCCAGGTATAATGGGCTGGACCGGTTCGTCCTGTGCCTGCATCAGAGCTTCAAAATCCTGCAAACCCAAAGTGGCCAGAGTTTCGCCATCTGGCCCTAAAATCTCATAGATGACACCGTCAGTGCCTTTGTTGCTGAACCAGGCAATGCAGTCTTCGTCCCCACCGCCTTCGGTATGTGGCGCACCACCGCCGGGCTTCTGAACAAAACTCGCAGTCGGGCGGATTTCGGTCAGATCACCTTTCGCGTCGTACAGACGCAACTCGCCTTGGATGATGAATGTGCTGTAATCCGCGTGATGCTTATGCAGAATTATCTTCTCATTGGCGGCGAATTTCAAAAGCACATCAACGACTTTCAGATCCCGATCCACGTCAAGAACGTGATACGAAAGATGCTCAATGCCATCGAGCGTGTTCCACTTGACGTTCGATTGATCGAAGGCAGCTGCAACCTGAGTTGCGGCTTTGCTTGCGCTGGCGCCCAAGGCAACGGCCGCGACAGTTGTGCCGATCTGTACCAGGCCCTGACGGCGTGTCAGTTTGTTCATCATCTCTTCCTTTCTGTAGTTATGAGGGTCTCTTAGATGTCGCGATTTGAATGCACCCAGCAGCAGGTCGAACTGAAGCCGTGCATCAAACGGTCATTTGACAGCCTGTCATTTTCGCTCAGAAGAGTTTTTTCTCATATTTCCATTCATCAGCGTCGGGCGTGACACTGTCGAGATCGAAGTCATTTTCGATCAGGTGTTGCGCAGACTGATCTCCCTGCTCGGCCGCACGCTGGATAATCCTGCGGCCAAGTTCCTCGTCGTGGGTGACACCACGGCCGCGCAGAATATCCAGCCCATAGTTGAACGCCCCGACCGAACTGCCCGCTTCCATCGACCGGCGGTCCCATTCTGCCGCTGCTGCAGCATCCTCGGGTCCGCCCAGACCATTGTCCTCCATCCAGGCCATCCAGGACATGGCCGGAACATTGCCCGCATCGGCCAGGGTACTGAAGATCTCACGCGCCGTGTCGTGGTTTCCAGCCTTTGACTCGATATATCCAATGAAGCCCAACACCGGATGAGCCTCCCCTTGCCGCATCCGGTCGATATGACCACAGATTGTAAGCTCTTCAGGATTGTGGGTGCCATAGGCATTGGATTTGTGCTTGCCACATTGCCCGACAGTCTGTGCAAAAGCAGGGGAAGCAAGGGCGCTTAGGATCACGATACCGGGGACAGCTAGGGAATGTATGCGCATCGGGGTTTAGCCTCTCATTCTGGGTTTCAGATCTGAGTAGATTTGAACGGATCAGGCCAACCGGTGTGTGAATTTCCGGCAAGAAATCTGCAAAAAATTTGCAAAAAGCGCTACTTTAGAAGCCGGTAGCCAACCCCACGAACAGTTTCGATGACAGGCGATCTGGACTTGTCGGGGTCAAGCTTCTTCCGAAGGTTGATAATGTGCTGATCCAAGGCCCGTGAGTTTGGCATGAAATTGCGCCCCCACCCTGCATCGTACAATTCATCTTTTGTCACGACCTTGCCTTGTTTCGTTTGAAGGAATTCAAGCAGTCGAAAATCGCGCGGTGTCAAAGCTACTTCAAGGGTGCCCCGGCGCGCACTGTGTTGTTCTGGCAGAAGGACAAGTTGATCGTGAGATCTGACGATTGGCCCGCGACGCCAGAACAGCAAGAAGCTTAGCAATCCCATCGCTGACAGCGCGCCTATCATACCCCAACTGACACCAGTGAGCGGGATAGGTACCGCGCTTTGCAATGCGTCACGATCATAAAGCAGACAAATCCGGGGCGTGGGCTGACAATAAAGCAGCACTGTCCCATCACGATCATAGGGCGACCAACGGACCTCAAAGTCTTGTGAGGTGAGCTTCGTCAGATCTTCCAGTTCCTCGAAAGAAAGCTGAAACCGCGTCGGTGAATAGGTGTGCGGGCCGGGATACAAAACCGTTCCCGTCCTTGACCAAGCCACTGCTTTTAAAAGGGCGGGATCTTGGCTTAGCAGGAAGCCGACGCGATCTGGCTGATTCCGAATGTTGAAAAGAGCGGCCGCATCGGCAGATCCCTTCAAAGAGGCGCGTTTCCAAGGATCGACAGTCAGCCAGAAGTAACCCGACCCCAAAAGGCAGATGAACCCTATCAGCAAAAGCGCAAGCCGTATCATGCCCTCAGATTGCATGAACTTGCGACGCCTGGATATGCGACATTCGTCAAAGCGAACACGCTGCGACTGGTGGCAACGCTAGGCCGTGATTTCAGCTGCGCTAATTTGGCCGGTTGTAAAAACTGAGTATTTTTGTCAGATTTGACAAACCTAGCAACATGCATCCGCAAAAGCCCGGCTTTGTCTGAAATTAAAAGCCAAGTCGGTCTGTTTAAATGATGTATCACGCCCACCCGATTAAAAGTCTTCAGCCCTGCCTTAAATGCAGCCCTTCTTGGAGGGTTTGCAGATGAGCAAGACCCTGAGCGATCTTCTGGCCATCGATGGGATGGCAAGCCGCTACGGCTGCGGGCTTAATCCCAAACTCAAGCAAGCGATCCAGGCGGACTTGCGGTTTCCTGCGGCAGCAGCCTCTCCTTTACCGGATGAAAGCGATCTGAAAGGACCATTGCCCGCAAATGTGACACGGCTCACCCCGAAACACTCGTCCGCGAAAAGGAAACAGGCATGACACGTCTCAAGGATCGGTCTGCGTCAGGGCCATTTGCCAAACTGATTTGCGACAGTTTCGAGGCGGATTTGTTGCCGGTGTTACGATGCCTTGTGGCGTCTCTCAGCACGGCGGATCCCACCCTATGGCAAAAGGCGACATCGAAATCGATCGAACACTGGGGCGACGCACTGGGTCATCCGATTGCGCATCGCTTGGGCCACCTTGTGATCGCCGTTTATCGCTGCCGCGAGGGCAAATTGGAGTTGCAGCAACCTTGGGCCAAAGATCACGACGATGCAGTGACGGACGATGAGGTCAAACTCATAACGATGCTTCATCACATGCGGCGCGACGAGGTTGCAGATGCGCGCCGTGCGGTTGATGATCTGACATTTGGGATCATGGATCCGGATGTAATCCGTGCTGGCCTCAGCTTTGCCACACGGTTTTCCTGCGGGCGTCAGGGGCAGCAACGCAGTACTGGTGCGCCAAAACTTTCAGTCGTCAGCTAGACCCCTCTAGCTGACAGGACGCAGCAGTCCACCTACGCAGGTAGCAGAC
>ERZ1740070.656-NODE-656-length-23060-cov-9.490719_pt1 | contig 23060 bp, 18 predicted proteins | sample MGYA00581734_ERZ1740070 | MGnify/ENA primary metagenome ERZ1740070 (study PRJEB43018, sample SAMN04849744) | marine metagenome | isolation source: floating plastic debris | place: Pacific Ocean | collected 2008-09-01 | study: EMG produced TPA metagenomics assembly...
GCACGCCGAGCGCCAAAGAGTGTGCGCAAACGCCAGTTCTGCGCAAGACCCTCCCCCCCCCGTATCCCCCTCTGTGTGCAGCGGGGCGGGTGTGCCGAAGAGTTGCGCGTCTGTACTGCGGGCCGCCGGTCGCGTATGTGCGCACCAGCGATGACCTCGGGCACGACGCGATGCCGTAAGTCGCGCATCGGCCACGCGTTGGGCGGGCAAGAAAATCTCGCGAATCGCCCGGGGCACAGCCCGCTTCGTGCGCACCGTGCGCCCGCTTCGTCTCCTCACCACCCCGGGCCCTGGGGTGGTGAGGAGACGATCTGGCAAGCACAACCCGCCAAGCACAACCCGCCGACCACAACCCGCCGACCACAACCCGCCCAAGGCAAGCCGGCGGGCGCAGCTTGTCACCCCCGCCCCCGGCGTGGTGAGGAGACGACCCGCCGAGCACCTGACCCGCCGACGGCCGATCGGCGCTCGCTACTATGGGCCCATGCACACGCATCCCCTTTCCGTGCGAGGCTTCTTCGCGGTGGCGCTGCTCGCATCGGGCCTGTCGCTCATGTTGCCCGGCTGCGCCGAGGCCCCCGCGCCCGAGCCGCCCCCGCCCCCGCCGGTTGACGTCGCCCAAGCCGAGGCGCGGGACATCATCGAGTTCCAGCGGTTCACGGGCCAGCTCCGCGCGGTCGAGTCGGCAAACATCCGCGCCCGCGTGCCGGGGTTTCTTGAGTCGATCGAGTTCGAGCCGACCAGCCTCGTCGAGCCGGGCGACCTGCTCTTCATCATCGAGCAGGAGCCCTACAAGATCGCGCTGCAAGCCGCCGAGGCGGCGCTCGCCCGCGTCACCGCGTCGGCCGAGCTGGAAGACACGCGCCTGCGTCGCCTGCGCATCGCCTTCGAGCGCCAGGCCGCCAACGAGCTCGAGATCCTCGAGCAGGAGGCGACCGTCGCCGAAGCGCGGGGCGAGGTGCTCGTCGCGCGTGCCGATGTCGAGCAGGCGAAGCTCAACCTCTCGTACACCGAGGTCCGCTCGCCCATCGCGGGCGTGGTCGACGAGTCGATCTTCGACGTGGGCAACCTCGTCGGCTCGGGCGAGAACACGCTGCTCACGACCGTCCGCCGCATGGACCCGATCCAGGCGTACTTCGAGATCTCCGAGCGCGTCGCGATCCGGGGGCTTGCGCGCCGCGAGGGCAACCCCGAAGCGCCCCACCGCATCGAGCCCCACCCCGCCTACATGGGCCTGCTCAACAGCGAGGACTACCCCTTCGAGGGCGTCGTCGACTACGCGGAGAACACGCTCGACTCCGACACGGGCACGATCGTGCTGCGAGCGACCTTCGACAACCCCTCGGCCGAGCTCTACCCGGGCCTCTTCGCCCGCGTTCGCCTGCCGATGGAAGAAGCCAAGGACGCGGTGGTCGTCCACGAGGCCGCGATCAACACCGACCTGTCGGGCAAGTTCGTGTATGTGATCGACACCGAAAACATCGTCGCCAAACGCCCCGTCACGCTCGGCGAGCGCCAGGACGACGGCACCATCCGCGTGCTCGAAGGGCTCGACGCGGGCGAGACCTACATCGTCCAAGGCGGCCAGCGTGCCCGCCCCGGCATGCCCGTCACGCCCTCCAACTACGAGCCGCCCGCCCCGGAAGCGGCTGGCGAGCAGACCCGCGGTTCATCGTCAGGCGGCGCTGGCTCGACACACACGCTCGCCAGTGCAAAAAACCGAGCTTCGCTCCGTGAAGGCGGAGCGAACTAAACGATGCTCAGCAAGTTCTTCATCGACCGCCCGATCTTCGCAAGCGTCCTCGCGATCGTCATGGTCATCGCGGGCGGCCTGTCCGCGTACGTCATCTCCGTCGAGCAATACCCCGAGATCGCCCCGCCCACCGTGTCGGTCAACGCGGTCTATCCCGGCGCCAACGCACAGACCGTCGCCGAGACCGTCGCCGCACCCATCGAGCAGGAGGTCAACGGCGTCGAGGGCATGATCTACATGTCCAGCGTCTCGGCCGACGACGGCACCTACGCGCTCACCGTCTCCTTCGAGCTCGGCACCGACATCGACATCGCCGCGGTCCAGACCCAGAACCGCGTGTCCGCAGCCGAAGCAAAGCTCCCCTCCGAGGTCCGCGCCCAAGGCATCACGACCAAAAAGAAGTCCCCCTCGCTGCTCATGGTCCTCGCCCCCTACGCGCCCGGGGGCGAGTACGACAATCTGTTCCTCTCGAACTACGTCAATATCTATATGAAGGACGCGATCAGCCGCACCACCGGTGTGGGCGACGTCTTCATCTTCGGCGTGCAGGACTTCTCGATGCGGGTCTGGCTCGATCCGCTGCTGCTCGCAGCCCGAGGCCTGACCACCCTTGACGTGATCGACGCGATCCAGGCCCAGAACGTGCAGGTCGCCGCGGGCCGAATCGGCGCCGAGCCCATCGACGACCCCGCGGGCTTCCAGTTCACCGTTTCGACCCAGGGCAGGCTGTCCACACCCGAGGAGTTCGGCGCGATCGTCGTCAAGGTCGGTGAGGACCAGCGCACGGTCCGCCTGAGCGACGTCGCCCGGATCGAGCTCGGTGCCGCCTCCTACGACATGGTCGCGGGCTACAACGGCGCGCGGAACCCTCTGATCGGGATCTACCAACTCCCCGGCACCAACGCCCTCGAGGTTGCCGACAACATCAAGCAGACCATCGAAGATCTCTCAGAGGACTTCCCTCAGGGCATGGAGTGCCCGGTCGTCTACGACTCGACGATCTTCGTCTCGGCCTCCATCAAGGAGGTCATCACAACGCTCGTCATCGCGTCGTTGCTGGTATTCGCGACCGTCTTCGTCTTCCTGCAAGACTGGCGAGCGACGCTCGTCCCGGGCGTCGCGATCCCCGTCTCGATCATCGGCACCTTCGCGATCCTGCTCGCGATGGGCTACAGCATGAACATGCTCACGCTCTTCGGCCTGGTCCTCGCGATCGGCATCGTCGTCGACGACGCGATCGTCGTCGTCGAGAACACCGCGCGACTCATCGACGAGGAAGGCCTGGACCCCAAGTCGGCGGCAAAGAAGTCGATGATGGAGATCACCGGCCCGGTCATCGCCACCAGCCTCGTGCTGCTCGCCGTCTTCGTGCCCACCACCGTCCTGCCCGGCATCACAGGCCAGCTCTACCGCCAATTCGGCGTCACGCTCTCCGTCGCAACGCTCCTCAGCTCCGTCAACGCGCTCACACTCAGCCCCGCCCTCTGCGCGCTCCTCCTCCGCAAGACCCCCGAGAAGCGCAACATCCTCTTCCGCGCGCTCAACGTCGGCATCGATGGCACACGCCGGGTCTACGCCGGCACCGTCCGCATCCTCCTCCGCGTCGCGATCCTCGGCGTGCTCGCCTTCGCCCTCGTCGTCGCCGGCGTCGTCTGGTCCTTCAAAGCCGTCCCCGGCGGCTTCCTGCCCAACGAAGACCAGGCGTACATGTTCGTCAACATCAGCGCGCCCGACGCGGCGAAGCTCGGTCGGACCATCAAGGTGATGGAAGAAGTCCAGGAGATTGTCGCGAGCACCGAGGGCGTCGAGTCCTACGTCTCCATCGGTGGTTTCTCGATCCTCACCGGCGCCGCGCAGTCCAACAGCGCCACGCTCATCGTCGTCCTCGACCCGTGGGAACTCCGCCCCGATCGCCCCGACACCGTGATCGCTGCTGAACTCGGCCGCAAGTTCTACGGCATCACCGAGGCAACGGTCTTCCCATTCCTTCCCCCACCGATCCAAGGCCTTGGCTCTGCGGGCGGGTTCGACATGCGCATCCAGGACCGGGGTAGCGCCGGGCCGGTTCTCTTGCAATTGGTCGCCAATGACATCGCCGCCGCAGCCGGCGAGACGGGCAAAATCGTCTCCCCCTACAACTCCTTCAGCGCCGAAACGCCCCAGCTCTTCGTCGACATCAACCGCGACCGCGCGCAGCGGCTCGGAATCTCCCTGCCCACGATCTTCTCGACACTCCAGACCAACCTCGGCTCGGCGTACGTCAACGACTTCAACCTCTTCGGCCGAACCTTCCAAGTCCGGGCGCAGGCCGAGAGCGAGTTCCGCATGTCCCAGCAGGACCTGCTCGACCTCAAGGTCCGCAACGCTTCGGGCTCGGAGGTGCCGATCTCGACGCTCGCGACCGTCCGCGAGACCGCGGGGCCAGCCGTGGTGTATCGCTACAACCTCTTCTCGGCTGCGACCATCACCGGCTCGGGCGCACCCGGCGTGTCGTCGGGCCAGGCCCTCAGCGAGATGCAACAGATCGCCGACCAAACCCTGCCACCGGGTTTCGGTTTCGAGTGGACAAGCCTCGCGTACCAACAGATCGCCTCGGGCAACCTCGCGCCCCTGGTTTTTGCGCTCGCAATCGTGTTCGTGTATTTCTTCCTCGCCGCCCAGTACGAGTCGTGGTCGGTGCCATTAACAATCATGGCGACCATCCCGATCGGCGTGCTGGGGGCGATGCTCGCCACGCTCGCCCGAGGCATGGACAACAACGTCTACACCCAGATCGGCCTGGTCCTGCTCGTCGCGCTGGTCTGCAAGAACGCGATCCTCATCGTCGAGTTCGCCGAGCAACTCCGCAAGGAAGGCAAGCCGCTCCGCGAGGCAACGCTCGAGGCATCGAGCCTCCGCTATCGCCCGATCCTCATGACCGCGCTCTCGTTCGTGCTGGGCACCGCGCCGCTGCTCATCGCGTCCGGCGCGGGCGCATCGAGCCGCCTCGCGATCGGCACGGCTGTCTTTGGCGGCATGGTTCTCGCGACCTTCGTCGGCATCTTCTTCATCCCCGTGATGTATCTGATCGTCCGGACGGTGTTTAAGGGCAAACGCATCGAAGCCGCCGCGTGACGCTCAGGTGTGAACAGCAGTGCCGCTCGCTCACCCCTTGGGCGTGCGGTGCCATGTCTGCCCGAGTGTGATGATGCGCTGCAATAGACGCGGGTAGTCGTACCCCGCCGCCTTCGCCGACGCCGGGAACTCCGAGTTCCACGCGAGCTCCGGGTTCGGGTTCGATTCGATCACATACACCCGTCCGTCGGGCCTGACGCGCAGGTCGAACCTCGCGTACCCGCTCTGCTCGAGCGCGCGGTACGCGCGTTTGCACCGCCGATGGATGCGTGTGGTCATCTCCTCGCCGAGCCCGCGGGCCGGGCCCGTCTCGAGCCCAAGCGCTTCCTGGTGCGCCACGTCCCACTTGAGCTTGCCTGTCGCGATGTTCGGCGCGCCCTCGGGGAGGCTCGTGAAGCGCATCTCCCAGACCGGAAAGGTCTCGAGCCGTTTGTTCCCGAGCACGCCGACGTAGAGCTCCCGCCCCTCGATGAACTCCTCGACCAGCGCAGCCGTCCCGATCGACTCGTGCATGTACTGGATGCGGTCGGCCAGCTTCTCGTCGCTCGTGACCACCGACGCGCGGGCGATGCCCTGCGAGCCGTGCTCGGTCGCGCTCTTGACAATCAGCGGAAACTCCAGCCGCTTCGGCCGCCTGAACGTCCTGCCGATCGGTACCGTCGCGTACTCGGGCGTCGCGATGCGGTGGTGCCGAAGGATCTTCCGCTGCAGCGCCTTGTCGCTCGCGAAGAGCATTCCCACGGGGTTGCAGCCGGTGTATGCCTGCCCCGCCAGCTCCAAGTACCCGAGCAGGTGCGGCAGCAGCCGGGGCTGCCGATCGAACATCTCAAGCAGGTTGAACACAACATGCGGCCGATGCTCGTCGAGCGCGTCACGCACGTCCTCAAGATGCGTGTCGTGCGCAGCAAACACGACCTCGTGACCAAGCTCGCACAGTGCCGCGCGCACGTCATAGTCCGTGCGATAGGGAGCGCGCGCGACCTCGTCATCGGGCACGACGCCCTCGGGCGGGAGCGTGTCCTCCTGCGTGAGCGCGAGCACACGCATCGGCTTCGGTTTTACACGACCAGCCATCGCCCGCCCCTCTGGATGTGGTGCATCGTCTGCACCGTGAGCATCACCGCGACCTGCTGTTTCACGTCGTGCTCTGCGCGATCATCCGGCACGCGAAGCCGAAGCCGACCCGCCCGACCGATCATCAGGTCGTAGGTGTTATTGATCGCGTACGCATACTGTCCGGTCCACGTGCCCACGGTCTTGAGCATGTCGCCTCGCCAGCGCCGAAGCGCCCGCGATGCGGGGCCGCGCGGGTCGTCCTCGACCCGCGCCGGAAAGATGCGCTTAAGATCGCGGTCATAGATATCCGGCCGATCGAGCCCGTATCGCGCCTGCCGCTCGGCGTAGTGCTCGCCGAGCGTGTGCGTCAGCGACGCGAGCGTGCGATCACGCCGCCGCGTGGCACTCGTCGGCTTCGTTGCGCCCACACGCCGCATCAGCTCGTCAACAACGCGAAGCTTCTCGATCGCGGGCCACTTCCGGTACCGATGCTCCCAATCGCTCCCCGGCGTCATCCACACGGCGAACGTCTCGGCAAAGTCCTCATCCGGATGCGCCTGCGCATAGTGGCCGGGCAGGTGGAGCACGAAGTCGCGCGAGAACGGCTTCGGCCGATATGCCTCCGGGTACGGCATCGAGTGGCGGCCGAACGTCTCACGCCACAGCCTCATCCGGTGCAGCCCATACGCGAACTGGATCGCGTGCCCGCACTCATGCCGGAGCAGCCGCATGCACGTCCGCCGCGTGCCGCCCTCAACCTCGAGCATCATCCGCCGTTCGAGGCGCTTCAGCCGCGGGTGCGCTAGGTAAAACGGCACCGCGATGCCCGGGCAATCCGGCGAAGAAAACCACTCATCGCTCAGCCAAACCGGCGGCCGATACGCGATGCCGTTGCCATCCAGCTCGTCGCGCAGCTGGTTGATCCGTGCCTCGACCTCCGTCCCCGCGAGCCCGAGCTTGAGCTCGCGCATCGGCAGGCGAAGCAGCCGCTCGTCGCGCCACGTCTGCCAGCGAGGCCGCGCCGTTGCGGTCGTTGAGGTGGTGCCCGGGTTCTGACGGAGTGGGGGGGTCATGCGCTGGCGTCTCGGCGTTGCATCGCACCGCCCATCGGCGATCGAGCCCCGCGGGCCGAGTGTAAAGCCGGACCGATCGCCGCACAGCCCACGAAAACGGCCCGCGCCGATTCGCCGGCGCGGGCCGTGGTTATGTAAGAGACTCTGGTAAAGCAGTCCGGCTTAGGGGCAGCCGGCCGACCACAGGGTGAGGTAGTACGAGAAGTCCGAGAGGTCGACCGTGCCGTCGGCGATGCCGTTGGCCGAGCCGGTCGTGGTCACGTCCGCCTGTGCATCCGCGTTCGACCAGAGCGTGAGGTAGTAGGAGAAGTCCGAGAGGTCGACCACGCCATCCGGCGTGCCGCTCGCGTTGCCCGTGGTCGTCACGTCTGCCGGCGAGCAACCGCCCGCGCTGACGACACCGCTCAGCGTGAGCGTGAGAAGCTGGCCCTCCTGCGCGCCGCTCAGGGTGCGGTCGTCGAAGACACGAAGCGTGTATGTCGCCTCGTACGTGTCAGCCGCCGCGTCGTCGAGTGTCGCCGTGATCGCGGCCGACGTGCCCGCCGCGATGTTGTCCAGCGGCAGGCCGCCGAGCGTGATCACCGATGTGTCGCCCGACCCGCTGCCGAGCTCGACGTCGAGCCCCGCGGTGAAGCCGATGGTCGTTTCAAGGTTAAAGATGTCGACGTTCGTCACCATGTCGCCCGAGCCCAACGCGATGCTGCCCAGGTCGATCGTGCCGGCGTCGACATCCGCGAGTGCTTCGAGGGACGCCTGCGCGTGATCGAGCACGAGCAGCGACACACCGACCGTGTCGTCGCCGTCGTTCGCGCCGCGTCCGGCACCGCCCGCGGTGGTCACATCGAGGTTGTCGATCGTGACCGTGCCCGACTTCATGCCGGCCGAGGCAGTGTCAGCCGCGTCGAAGCCGACACTGATCGTTCGGCTACCAGTCGTGTTCATCGCGAAGGCGTTGTACTTGCCAAGCACGTCGCTCTTCGCGTCGCCCGAGACCGACACGTCGTAATACGTGCCGTCGCTGCCCGCCTTATTGATCGTCACCGGCATCGTGAGCAACGTCGTCTCACCCACGAGCACCGCGCCGAGAGAGATATTCAGGGCCGACGTGCCGTTCATGTTGCCCCCTCCCGCGAGCGTGAGCTGCGTGTCGTTCGCCTGATCGACGTACACCGACCAGACCAGCTCCGGGTTGTCGATGTAGGCGTTTCGGTTGTTCGTGTAATAGAACGGATTCTCCGACTGCGTCGCGATGATGTGGTTTCGGCGGCGCTCGAATGTGTCGGGCGCGTCGAGGTAGTGCCACGTGACCAGCGAAGCGAGGTCGCCCATCTGGTTGCTGCCGGGCGTGCCGTTGACCAGGTTCAGGCCGAGCGAGGTCCACCGCGTGTCGGAATAGAACAGCGAGCGTGCGATGTCGCCCTTGTCCGTGTCGCCCGTGAAGTAGAAGGTGCCAAGCGATCGGAAGTTGCCCGTGGTTGTCGATGTGCCGAACGGCTTGTTGCCGCGCGAGGAATTGATGCTCGGGTTGCACGGCCGAAGCGCGTGCGGATCGCCGAGGTTGCCCCGCGACGAGTTGCTCGCCGACCCAGGCTGACGCGACTGCGGCCAAACGTGCTCGCGATTCCACGTCACGCCGGAGTTCCACTGCCCGGATACCGACACTCGGTTGTACGCGAGCAGGATGTTCGACGGGTTGTTCGGATCAGTGTCGAACAGCTTGGACGCGTCGCGGAAGTTGCCATAGGTCCGCTGGATGTGCCCGGCGGACATCGCGGTCGTCAGCGTTGCCTTGAGCGAACTGCCCGTGCCCGAGACGCCCGCGTAGTAGTTGGCGGGTGGCGCGAACTGATCGGCGTTGGCAACGGCGGCAGCGAGCGCGAGCGCACTGATACAGGCTAGCGAGCGGGTGGCAGTCATCTCTTGAGTCTCCAGCGGTGTCGTCGGTGCCCAATGGTCACGCCGAATTCCGGCCCCCCACGGGCAGAATTAGATGGTAGCCGCCGCTGGTGCCAGTGGGAACCCGTGTTTATCCGCGAGTACTCTAAACAGGCGTTATCGGCGGCTTGCGGGTGCTTTCTCGCTGCGCAAGCCCGACACCTGGCTTTTCGCACGAAACTCGTTGGTGTCGGCCCAGAGTTGTGGCACGTTGCGGTGGCAGGCCCCTCTTCCGAGGGGATTTCTGCGTGAACTCGTGGCAATCGGCCGTGTCGGCCCAAGCCGCTTCAGACCAGAAGAGAGGGGCCAACACCATGGCACAGAAGATAGATAGTCGTCTTGGGCTGTATGTCGCCGCCGCTGGTGCCGCCGCAGTCGGCGGTGCCGCCAACGCCCAGATCGTTGCCGAGACCGATCTGGAGATCAGCATTGACATCGGCGAGACCGTGCTGCTGGACTTCGGGCCTGGGCTCGGCGAGGCATTCCAGTTCGAGATGTTCCGCAGCAGCTCGTTCTATGGCACGACCGGCAGCACCACGTTGCGCGGCGGCGGATACGACGGTGGATACTTTGTCTCCAGCGGCGCGCTTTTCCAGTTCAATCCGGTCCAGACGCTCTGGTCCGCGGCGTCCTTCATGAACAGCGCGGACAGCTACAACTTCGGCAACGATCCCGCGCGTCTTGGCTTTGGCGCGCCGATCGGCGCAACCCAGAACTGGGAAGGCCCGATGACGTCGAGCTTCAGCACGTTCCATGATCTGGCGATCCGAAGCTATGGTCTGAGCACCGCGGAGGGCTCATCCTTCTTCTCCTTCTCGTACGGCGGATGGATCGACGATGCTCGCGGCTACATCGGGTTCCGTCTCGACGGTGGTGAAGGGACTGATGCGAGCCGCGGCGCCGACTACCTCTACGGCTGGATCGACGTCGGTCTCTCCAACGACCTCAACACGCTCACTATCTTCGGCTGGGGAGTGAACACCACCCCCAACGCCGGCCTCTTCGCCGGCGAGGTCCCCGCCCCCGGCGTCGGCGGCCTCGCAATGCTCGCGATGGGTGCCGCTGGCATCCGCCGCAAGCGGCAGACTGCCTGAAGCTAACCCTGAATCAGTTACACATTTCTGTATGCTCACGCTCGCCCCCGGTGAATCGGGGGCGAGCGTTTTTTGCCGCTCCGCCCGGTCGGGTGAGCTTCGCGTGAGGGGACTGATTCGTGCACAAGGCAAATGATCGTCGCGTATTACTCATCGGCTGGGACGCCGCCGATTGGCGTGTCATCGAGCCCATGATCGAGCAGGGCAAGATGCCCGCCCTCAAACGCATGATCGATGCGGGCGTCAGCGGCAACCTCGCCACGCTCCGCCCCGCCTACAGCCCCATGCTCTGGACTTCGATCGCGACGGGCAAACGCCCGTACAAGCACGGCATCCACGGGTTCATCGAGCCCACGCCCGACGGCCGAGGCGTCCGACCCGTCACGAATCTCAGCCGAAGCGTCAAGGCAGTCTGGAACATCCTCACGCAGGTCGGCAAGACCAGCAACGTCGTCGGCTGGTGGCCGAGCCACCCGGCCGAGCCCATCAATGGGGTCATGGTCAGCAACTTCTTCCAGCGGGCCGTCAAGCCCGTCGATCAGCCCTGGCCCATGGCCGACGGCACCGTGCATCCGCCCGAGCGTGCCAAGGACATCGGCGAGTTCCGCTTCCATCCGAGCGAGCTCGGCATGGAGCACATGCTGCCGTTCATCCCCAAGCTCCCCGAGATGGACCAGTCCGATCGCCGCGTGCAGATGTGCGCCAAGACCCTCGCCGAGGCGACAAGCATCCACGGCGCCGCGACGGCCGTGATGCAGCTCGAGTCGTGGGACTTCATGGCCGTGTACCACGACGCGATCGACCACTTCTGCCACGGGTTCATGAAGTTCCACCCGCCCAAGCAGGACCACATCTCCGACGAGGACTTCGAGCGCTACCAGCACGTCGTCGAGGCGGGCTATCGCTACCACGACATGATGCTCGGCGCGATGATGCAGCTCGCCGGCGATGACACGACCGTGATCCTCATGAGCGACCACGGGTTCCACCCCGACCACCTCCGCCCCCGCGTGCTGCCGGCCGAGCCCGCGGGCCCGGCTGCAGAACACCGTCACTACGGCGTCTTCGTCGCCAAGGGCCCCGGCATCCCCGCGGGCGAGCGTGTCTACGGCGCGACGGTCCTCGACATCACGCCGACCGTCCTTCATCTCATGGGCCTGCCCGTCGGTGCCGACATGGACGGCAAGGCGCTCACGACAGTCCTCAACGAAGTGCGGCCGCCCGAGGTCATTCCATCGTGGGAAGACGTCGACGGCCCATGCGGCATGCATCCGCCCGAAGCGCGCGAGAGCACCGCCGACAGCGCCGAAGCGATGAAGCAGCTCATCGAGCTGGGCTACGTCGAGGACCTTGGTGAGGACGCCGAAGCCGCGGTACGACAGTGTGTGCGCGAGCAACGCTACAACCTCGCCCAGGCCTACGTCGACGGCGGCAAGTACGCCGAGGCGGTGAACCTGCTCGACGAGCTCTGGGCCGACTGGCCCGAGGAGCACCGCTTCGGCATGCTGCTCATCGAGTGCTTCGGCGCGATGGGCGATCTTGCGCGCCGGCGCGAGGCCGTCGAAACCTTCGAGCAACGCGCCGCGAAGTACGGCATCGAAGCGCGCGAAAAGCTCGAAGCGATGCGTCCCGAGCTCGATGCCTATCGAGAAAGCGGTGAAAAAGCAGGCGAGGAGATGCCCAAGAAGATGCAGGCCGACCTGCGCCGGCTCGGCTCGCTCGCACAGCCCAAGCAGTCGGTCACACGCTGGTTGCACGCCACGCAATCGCTGATGGAGGGCAACCTCGACCAGGCGCTGCACTTGCTCGAGCAGCTCAGCACCCACGGCGGCGAGGCGCCCGGCTTTCGCGTGCAGCTCGGCTCAGCGCTGGCCAAGGCCGGCCGGCACGCCGACGCGCTGGCCGAGTTTGAGCGCACACTCAAGGGCGATCCCGATCATGCCGGCGCACACCTCGGCATCGCGACCGCAGCCCTCGAACTCGGCGATGTCGAGCGGGCGGTCGAGCACGCCTTGACAAGCACCGAGCTGGTCTACTTCCAGCCCCGCGCCCACGCGACGCTCGCGACCGCGCTCATGCGGTGGAACCGAATCGCCGAAGCCGAAGCCGCATTCGGCGTCGCCCTCTCTCAGGCGCCTCGCCTCGCGCTGGCGCACGAGGGCTTGGCGACACTCTGCCGCGAACACCTCGATGACGCTGTCCGAGCCGAGAAGCACGAACGCCTCGCACGCGAGGCCCGCGAAGACGCCGAGCTCCGCGCCGGCCAGCAGCGCCTCGCAACCGCCGACGATGCGCCCACAACGCTCCCCACGCTCCGCGGTGGCGGTGATCGTGCGATGTGGACCGACACGAGCGATGTCATCACCATCGTCGCCGGCCTGCCCCGCAGCGGCACATCGATGATGATGCAGATGCTCGCCGCGGGAGGCATGAGTCCCTACACCGACAACGTCCGCGCCGCCGACGAGGACAACCCCCGCGGTTATCTCGAGCACGCCAACGCAACAGCCCTCGCGCGCGACACGACCTGGCTCCCCGAGGCGCGCGGGCAAGTCGTCAAGATCGTCGCGCAGCTGCTCCCCTTCATTCCACCAAGCGAGAAGCTCCTCATCGTTTTCATGACGCGCGACCTCCGCGAGATCATCGCGAGCCAACGCGTCATGCTCGACCGTCTCGGAAAAAAGGGCGCAGCCCTCGAAGAGCAACGACTCATGCGCACGCTCGCGAAGCAAGTCGAGACCGTCGGCGCCTGGCTCGCGGGCAACAGCAACGCGAAGGTGCTCTGCGTCGCCTACGACGACGCCACCGCGGACCCCGCGGGCACGGCAGCGCGTGTGAACGAGTTCGTCGATGGCAGCCTTGATGCAACCGCGATGGCATCTGCCGTCGACGCGGGGCTCCGCCGCCAGCGGACTTCCTAAGATTTTCCCCGCGTTCTGCGCTGGGCGCTGATTATGTCGCGAGTGCGAGCACGCGGCCCGCCGCGGCGCACCCCGACAAGTACGCGCCTTCCACACGCCCGCCTGCGGCCCAATCTCCCGCGAGCGCGAGGGAGCAGTCTGGGTCCCACAAGCACTCGGTCGGCGTCGCCTCGCTCGTTGGCAACGCGTACCGCCAGCGGTGGGCTGTCGCGTGCGGCGGGTGCGTGCTGCCGGTTGATCGCATAAATTCGGCGACCAGATCAGCCAAGACTTCCTCCGGCGATCGCTCGAGATGTTCGTGCGACCACGCGGGGCTGGCGTGCACGGTCCACGCCTCGACCCGCTCGCGGCCGGGCTTGACCGGGTGGTGCCGGGCGATCCATGACAGGGGGCCCGCATTGACAAATGCACCATCAAAGTCGACATCAACAGGCTGGTCGAACCCGAGCATCGCCGCCCAGCAGGGCGACATCTCCACCGTGCCAAGCGTTTCCAGCAACGGTGTGTTGACGCCTTGAAGCAGTCGAGCGGCCTGCACGGGCGGTGCCGTGCACACGACCGCGTCGCAAGGGCCGACGGCTTCATCACCATCGAGAGCCACGCGCCACGCATCGCCTGTGCGTTCGATCGCGGTGACCGCACCCCTATATCGCACGTGCACGTCCTTCGCGAGATGCTTGGCCAGCGCGTTCATGCCACCCACGCCGACGTACCGTTCTGCCGAGCCGTCGGCCTTTGGTTTCACGCCGGCTTCGTCGATCTCGACGAGTCGGGGCGAGTATGGCGCGACAACTCCGGCTTCAACCCACGACTCGAGCACGTGCCGCACACGCTGGTCACGCACCGTGAAGTACTGCGCACCATGATCGAACGTGTAAGGCTCGGCCCGGCGTGTCGCCGTCCGCCCGCCCGGGCCGCGTCCCTTCTCCAGCACCGTGACGTCGTGTCCGTGATCCGTCATTGCCCGCGCAGCAGCGAGTCCCGCGATGCCAGCGCCGATCACGCATACACGCAGTTCTGATTCTTGTCTGGTCACAACGCGACGATACGCACCAACGTCAAGCCGACGCGCGTGCGTTTTGGTGTCCCGCGGCCGAATCGAGCCGAGGATCGGCACCTCGGGCGAGAATGGCCGATCGAAGAGCCCGAGCGCCCAGAGCAGCCCGCCATACGAGTTCGGATCGCTGCCATCGAGTGCAAACCGGTGGTTGAGATCGATGAGCTCATGAAGGGCCCGCTCGGGTGAGTCGGTCCACATCGGCAGCATCTTCGCCCACGTCATCCGCAAATTATTGTGCAGCTCACCCTGCTGGAGCAGCGATCGCTGCGCGAGGTCCCAGAGCTCGTCGCCGGTGCGGGCACGCATGAGCCGCTCGTGCGTGTACAAGGCTGGGCGATCGTCGTCGCGATGCGCATGGAGCGTCTTTCGTGCCCACTTGGGGAGCACGTCGAGCGAGTGCAGCACATGGCTTCGGTGGAACGCAAGATTGTGCGCGAGCTCGCGCCACACGAAGAGCTCGTCGAGGTACTTATCCGCGCCCGCCCCGCCGAGCGTGTGGGCCTCGCGGGCGAGGCGCATCGGAGAAACCATGCCGTGGTGCAAGTATGCCGACATCCGGCTCACACCTTCGAGATCACTCGCGTCGTTTCGCGTCTCGTGATACGCGGTCAGGTGCTGCTGCTTGAATTGCTCCCACCGTGCGTATCCGGCGTCTGACCCGCCGCGCGTGTGTCGCACCGCGGGGATGGTGTGGTCGACGGGGCACCGCGCGACCAACTCGTCGATGTCTGTCTGCGAGAGATCAACGGGCTCGAAGGGCAGCGGTCCAGCATAGTCCACCGCGTCGTGACCCATGCTCGGATACGGCTCGCCGACACGACTGTCGAACTCCGATCCTGCCGCCTTGCGAAACTCAAACGCCCGCCCGTGCGCCTTCTCCACCGATCGCATCGGCACGCAGCACGCGGTGTCCACGGCAAGCACGGGCGTCCCGCTTTTCGCAGCAAGCCGAGCCGTCCACGCTGGCAGCGGTGGGGCGGGGAAGTCCTCGGTGATGACAACGGCCGCGTCGCGTGCGAGTGCCGCGAGCGGCGACGGCTTATCCAAATTCGTAGGAACATGAACGCGCAGCGAGTGTCCGCGCTCGGCGTACTGCCGCTGGAGGTCGCGAAGCCCCTGCAGAATGAACGTGTGGTGCCGGTCGTTGTTGTATGGGTGGTTGCCGCCGAGTCCCGCGTACACGAGCAGCGGCAGATCTAGGCCGCGGGCGATGAGCGTCGCCGCGTCAAACGCGGGGTTCTCGTGCGCCCGGGCAGCGTGATGCGTCCAATACAGCACGAAGCCGCCTTGGAGGGCCATCGGCGGCTCGCCCGCGGCGACGGGCCGAGCACGTTCATCGAGATGCGGCGGGAGCGATGGGAGCGTGCGGAAGAAGTCGCGTGTCATTGGGTGTGGATTCGGGTACTGGAAGGGTCCGGATGCGGCTGGTCGCGTCCGAGAATCAGAGCGCCCGCGTGGCTGCCCACCCGGCGGTCATGGCGATAGGACAGCGAGCCGATGTCCCAAGATCGCGCCGTTGATATCCGCGCCGGAGGTGAAACGTGACCCAACTCGTCATGCTCGTGGAAGACGAGCGTCATATCTCGCAGGTCGTTGAGCGTCGGTTGGTCGCCGCGGGCTTCGAGGTTGTGGTCGCACGCGACGGCGTACAGGCCCTCGAATTCGCCGCCGATCGCACGCCCGACGCGATCGTGACCGACCTCGAGATGCCGCGAATGAACGGTCTCGAACTGCTCGCGAAGCTCCACGACGATCCGGCGCTCGCGACCATTCCAACCATGATGCTCACCGCCCGTGGCCATCTCGCCGGCAAAGACGGCGTTCCCGAGCACGTCCAGGTCTTTGCCAAGCCCTTCAGCGCGCGCAAGCTCGTCGAAGCGATCGCCGCGATGCTCGCGAGCGACCCTGGCGAGGCATCATCATCATCCGGTCGTGCAGCGGCCTGAGCCTCGCTAGAAAACGGGGAGACGCGATGTCAACCGAATCACAGATCGCATCGATCGCCCGCCCCGCCGGCGTGGTGACCGCAGACGACGAGACCGGCCGTGCGCTGCTGGATGCCGCCCAGCACGCGGCCGGTGTCAACGGACGCTCCGGCGTAGCGACTCTCTGGAACGGCGCAACGCTCGTCTGGCACGAGGCTGCGAGCGAGCCGGGAACGCCACGCTTCGGCGTTGCGCTCGTGTCCGACGCCTCGATCGAGGCAGTCGCCAACGCCGCGGCCGCATCTTGCGGGCTCGCAGCGGATGCCATTCGCACACAGCTCGAGGGTGCCGCGGCCAAGCCGTGGTCCGACACCGCTCGCCTGACGTCGTTCTTCGCCAGCGTCGTCGAGCACGTCGCGACCACAGCCGAGGACAGCCTGAGCTTCGATGCCGCCACCGAGGCGGTCGATCAAGCCTACGAGATGATCGACCTGCTCCACGGCCTCGGCAGCGTCGTCGGCGATCCGACGCGCCAGCAAGACCTCGTCTCCCAGGCTGCCGACGACATCCGCGAAACGCTCGGCTTCGGCTGGGTGCTCGTCGCCCTCGATGAGGACCGCGCGCCCGGCGTCGGCTTGCCCGAGCCGATGATGTTCTCACTCGCGGCCGGCATCGAGGGTGAGCGCGTGCTCGAGTGCTTGCAAGCGCGTGATGAATTTGCCGCGTGGCCCGAGGCGGGCGGCGTGCGAACGTGGGAAGAAGATGAAAGAGACCTTCTCGGCACGTTCGGTGTCGTCGAGCCCTTACGCGTCGATGGCACCGCCGTCGGTGTCGTCATCGCCGGGGGGAAGTTGCCCGGCGCACCCGAGGTCTCGAGCTTCGATCAGCGCATGCTCCAGTCCGTCGCGTCGTACATCGGCCCGATGATGCGCGTCGCCGAGCTCTTCGAGGCCCAGCAGCGACTCTTCTTCGGCACCGTCCAAGCACTCACCGGCACCGTCGACGCCAAGGACCCGTACACGCGAGGCCACTCTGAGCGCGTCGCGCATCTCGGCAGCCTCCTCGCCGAAGCACTCGGGTGGGATGCGAACCAAGTCGAACGCGTCCGCCTCGCCGGCATGCTCCACGACATCGGCAAGATCGGCGTGCCCGAGCGCGTGCTCCGCAAGGCGGGCCGACTCACCGACGAAGAGTTCGACGAGATCAAGAAGCACCCGGGCATCGGCCACAAGATCCTCCAGGGTGTGCCCGGGCTCGACGACGTCCTGCCCGGCGTGCTCAGCCACCACGAGCGCTGGGACGGCCGGGGCTACCCCCAAAACCTCGCCGGCGACGACATCCCCCTCATCGCCCGCGTGCTCGGGCTCGCCGACACCTTCGACGCGATGAGCAGCAACCGCGCCTACCGCCCCGGCATGGACCGCGCCAATGTGCTCGCCGAGATCACCAAGTGCGGCGGGTCGCAGTTCGACCCGGAACTCGCTCCCGTATTCGTCGGCCTCGACTTCGCCGAGTACGACCAGCTCGTCGCCCGCGCCGCGACGCAAGAGGCGTACCGCGAAGCCGCCTGAGCTGCTGACTGGTAGGCGCGTGCTCGCCAACTCGTACTCGGCCGATCAATTGCGAAACGAGAACGGATCGATTGTGGTCACCGCCGGCAGACGAAACTCTGCTGGCGGGTCGGCACGCAGGTCCGGGTTGTCGGCCACGAACATCGTCCCCTGATTAATAAGGAGGTCATCCGTCGCGATGGCCGGGCCCCCAAGCGTGATGCCGCCCTTAATCGTGATGTCGCCCATCGCATAGATGAGCCCACCGATGCCCGAGGTGTAGATGTCCGTCGAATCGTTGTCCGTATTGCCATCCCAAGGAACATCAGGCGGATTCATGTTCTGCCCGGCAACCGACTCCACGAGGTGTGCATCGACGTCGATGGTCAGGTCGCCGTCAGAAAGCAGCACCGGCACGTTGGGTGACATCGGATCCATGCGGACGCCTCCGGAGATCGTCACACCCTTTGAGTTGTTGATGAATATCAGCGTGCCGAGCACCCGGAAGTTGGAGAACGTGAGCTCTTGATCGTCGCAATCGACAAAGTAGATTTCGCCTATCTGGTGCTTCGATCCGAGGGTGTTCGCTGTCGGTGCGAGAAGAAAGCCATCACTTGTTCCCGCTCTGTTCTTAAAGACATCCACCGCGGTCATGCCGACTCTGTCGACGATCGCGGGATCGGGCAGCTCCGGCTCGATGCCTGTGGATCGCGAGCCGGTGTAGAGCAGGCCGAAGTTGCTGACAGTGACCTCACTGTCGGCCTTGATGTTCGCGGCAGAAGCCCATGTCTGGTTGGCGCGGATCGGTTGCGGGGCCTCCATCGTCGCGAAGTTGACCGTGAGATCATCGCCCGCGACCAGCGATGCGGAAAGGCTGTTCATGACGGGCCGGTACGAGTCCAGCACGACCGACGCCTCTTGGATTGATCCCGCAGCCCGGGCCCGTGCTGTGAGTGTTGCAGGTCCATCCTTGAGGTTGCCGGAGACAGGGGCGACGTTCGCCAGAACGGTCGCGTCGCCGATCGTGGTCGCCGGCAGCACCGATACGCCGTCGTATGTCTCACGCCAGTCGTCGTCCGCGGCGATACGCGCGATGGCAATCTCCAGCGCCGACCTTGCCAGGCTGGCCGTCCTCGCCTGCTGTTCCATGGTCGTCGCCGCATCGATCTGCATGCCGCGGAGTTGCACGCCCAGCACACCCGCAGCCGTCGCGATCGCAACGACGCCGAGCACGAGCACATACGCGCTGCCTCTCCGGGATGCCGAGCACGGTTTGGTCGGCGTCATGGCATCGCCTCCGCGGTGGGCACAAAGTCGTCCCACGCCGTGGCCCGATAGATGACCCGCGTGTCCATCAGTTGGCTGCCGTAGGCGACATTGACCGTGACACGCACAAGCCCCGTGTGCGTCACATCCGCGGCAAGCGTCACAGGATCGACGTGCTGGATATCCACGCGGTACACCCAGCCCGCGAGATCGGCAAGCGCGTTGCCATCTCTGTCCTGCGGCGGCGACTCGATGCGCCCCTGATAATCGCTGACACGCATGACATCCTTACGCGGCGGCACCGGCCGAATGGGCCCGAAGATGGTCGCGCCAAGGTTCGTGATGTTGTCAACCGCGAGCGGGTTTCCAGCGGGGTCAACGTGCGGCGTGCTGAAGATATCAGCAAGCACCATCGCCGCGATGGCGTTGGTCGTGTCGCGCTCACGCGCGACCTGAGCCGCCCGTGTTGCGTGCCCCATCGAGGCAAGCAGCGCAACACCAAGCCCGGCAATGATCGCAGCACAGATCACCGTTTCAATCAGCGTGAAACCACGCCATGGGCGACGCACGGCACTCATGGCGCCATCGGCCTTGCGAGAAACACGATCGGATGCCGGATCGGCTGGCCCGTCCCGCTGGATTGCGTGAGTGTGATCATTGCCGACGCGATGCGCGTGTTGTCAGTTGGGTCCATCGCGTACGTGATGCTGATGCTTGCGACGTCATCGGCGAGCACGTCGGCCGACACCCGCGCCACGCGCACAAGCGAGATCGGCGGCCCATCACGCTGCGCGACCATGACCTGGTACACACGACCATCGTTGTTCGGATCGGGCACCGAGGCGATCAGGCTGGTCGATGTCGCCTCCGTGATCTCGACGGCCGTCGCAAGCTCCTCGGCAACCCGCATCAGGGCCCGGCGCACCTCCAACGTCTCGGTCGTCGGATCGCTCGCGCTCGGCATCGAACGCGCAGCCAGGGATGTGATGGACACACACGCACCCATCACGACGGTGAGCAGCGCCATCGAGACGACCATCTCAACAAGCGTGAACCCCGATCGAGCACGCCTCATCGTCCATCCCCCGCGACCGAGCCACCAGCCGCGATCGGATCCATCGCCGCCGGCGAGCGATCTCCGAGAAGCCTGGAGCGCTCGGCAGTTGTGGGGCTCGTCTGATTCGAGCTGGCAACCACCCGGCTCGCTGATCCAGCGCTGATCGTGAAGCTGATGATGCCCGGGAAGCTGTCTGACCGTGGGTCAAGGGTCGTCTTGTTCGCGCCCGAGCCATCGGCATCCGCGGCCGTCATGTCGACCCGGTACGCATCGGACCGCAGATCGATCACGGCATCCGGGGTGCCCGCGTCGGAGTCTGTGATCGTGATCCTGTCGTTTGCAGTGTCGAACACAATGGTCAGCAGCTGGTCGTTTGCAAACGCCGCATCAAGGAGCTGCTGGACTTCGGCCTGCACAAGCCGCTCGACCGCCGCGAGGCGTGATGTCGCTGCCGCGTTTTGCAGTCGCGGGAGCGTGATTGCGGCGACGACCGCGATGATGCTCGTGACCATCACCAACTCAAGAATGGAAAAGCCGCGCCCTTGGCGGGCGCGGCCTCGTGTTGGACAAAGCTTCTGGATCAAGGCCGTGCTCCCCGGGGGTGGGCGACCAGAACCGGATGGGTCACGATCAATAGTCGGCGTACGCGACGCCCGAACCGTCCTTGATCGTGCCGGCGACGTTCGCCTTTATGGTGCCCGTCGCTTCGGTGTAGATCCAGGCAACGCCCGCCGCGTCTGCCGCGGCAACGCCGTTGTTGCCAGCTTGCGCGCCGACGCGGATCGTTGGGATCGCTTCCAGATAGGGGCCGAAGGGGTGCGTCGTTGCCGCCGTGGCGTTGTCGCCGCCGGCGAGGTTGGTGTAGGTCGTCATCTGCTCGACGAACTTCGCAGCGGTGGGGAACGCGCCATCGTGCTCCGCGGCGTACATGTTGATCGCCGAGCGCATGATCGCAAGATCGGCCTTGATCTTCGAGTCCGCCGCACCCTTCGCACCGCGGCTCATCCGCGGAACAGCAATGGCAGCGATGATTCCAAGAATGGTCACAACGATGACCAGTTCGACGAGGCTGAAGGCGCGTGTCCGGCGATGCATGGTGTGCTCCAAGTAGTCTTTCTCAGTCCGCCGCGAGGGCGGGCTTTCGTAGATGAGGTATCGGCAGGCGGGGGGACGCGATTGATCGCATGGGCTGTCTTGTGCCCCGACCCTGCGGGTTGTGCCGGCTGGGTACTACTTCGCGGTAAGCGCCTGCACGGGCAACGCGATGGAGTGCAGGCCGTGGGAAAGTGTGACGGTCTCGCGGCTGATCGCAGTGACCTGCCACCCTTGGACTCGCGTGCCAACCTGTGCGGGCTCGCCGTTGATGGTCGCGATTGCCGTGCCGGAAGCCACGAGCACCGAAGCGACTGCAAGCTCAGGCACCTCCGGCGGCGAGTCTTCCAGAGCCACGTCCGATACCTCGACCTCCACAACTTCCACATCGAGTGATCGAAAGAGCGTGTTCACGCAGGCCGGAGTGTGAGCCTCATCAGCGAGCGTCGCGAGAGATGTCGAGAGCGCGATGCGATCCGACGAAGCGCTATTCTCCTGAACCTTCGTGATCAGCGCGGGCAGCACCGCGGCTGTCGCGGTCAGCGCCGGCGTCGAAGCGGTCGCCGCTGCCGGGCCGGGCAGTATCTGGTCGATCGCCAGTGCCGCCACCGCGACACCCAGCACGCTTCCATACACCTTGTACTTCTTGCTCAGCCCGGACGGGCCAGCTGCCGTGTTGCTGTTGTTGTGCCTCATGCCCGAAACCGTGCGAAACGGGCCGCGGGCAAGCAAACGCATTCGGCGACAAACTTGCCCGGGTCATCCCTCTCTCGCGGATGTCCAGACCAGTCGCAGGTCAAAGCGCACAGCCTGGACGTTTTCGGACGGCCCGCCCGTTGGGGCAGCCTGCACCTGGGCCGACCGCTGAACCGTGACGCCCTCGACGGCGAAGTCCGGGAAATCGGTCCGGATCGCGGTGAGAAACTCGAGCAGCGCGTCACCGGACGATGTGTACGTCGCGTCGATCGCCCGTCGACGGAGCGGGCCCGCGGTGGTCTCCGCGCCGGTTCGCACACTGTTCACCGAGACGTTGTGCGTCTGTGCATGGTCGTTGAGCGCGGCGAGCCGAGCGTTGAGCCCCTGCTTGGCCGCGGCGGAGTTTCCCGGGGCAGCCAGGGCCAACTCGATCTCAGCCGTGGCGATCGATTGCTTTCGGAGGTGGTCGCCGAACGAGGTGAGCTGCGCCTCAAGCCCCGCGGTCTCGCCACGCAGCGCATCGAACTCGCGTGCCGCCGCGAGATCGGGCACCACCCGGAGCACCGCAACCCCCACGCCGAGCACCCCAAGCAGTGCGACGCCCGCCGCATGATCCATCTTGCCACGCTTCATGGCGCATCCTCCGTGGCTGCCGGCGCAGCGCTCGGCCGAATCTCGCCCGCTATCGCGAAGCGGGCCGGCGCACCCGGCTCGGGAGATCGGCTGGTCGAGACGAGCTCGATGCGGCTGAAGACCGGCAACTCCTCGAGCGAGATGATGAATCGCGATGCGTCATCGAGGGAGGCGACCTCCCCAGACATCGTGACCTGGAAGTGCGCCGCCGACTCGCCGCCGCCCGAGACCGGGCTAATCGTGAGCGAGTCAAGCCGAGCGTGCTCCGACGCTGCGCCAGCGATCGACGCCAGGAGCCCCGTCCAGTCCAGGCGAGAGCTCACACGAGTGCGAACGGCAAGGTCGCGCTGGAGCTCCGCCGCCGCGGCACTTTGTGCCATCACAGCCTCGCGGAGCGATGCAAGATCGGCGGTGAGCGCATCGCGCGATGCTTCAAGCACAGCCATGTCCTGCGTGGCAGTTGTGGGCAGTGAGATGAACATGCCGGCACCCGCAGTCGCCGACGCCAAGACCGCCACCCAGCGCCGGCGCCGGCGCGATTGTTGGCGATCCGCGAAGACCTCGGCCGGCAGTAGATTCGCCCCGATCGGAGAGAACGTCGTCATGCGGCACCTCGTGCAGTTGCGGGCTCCGCGTCGGCCATGTGAGCCGCGCCAAGCGCTGCCGCAGCGGCCGAGAGCATCGCCCCGTCAAGCGCAAGCGATGAGTCGGCAGGGTCGAGTTGTGTCATCAGAGCTGCGAGCTCGGGCCGCGACCGCAGCGCGAGCCCGATGCGCTCGGCTTGCTCGCCACCCGCGGTCACGAGCGTCGGGATACGCCCGAGATCGGGTCGCAG
>ERZ1740070.657-NODE-657-length-23054-cov-6.361581_pt1 | contig 23054 bp, 22 predicted proteins | sample MGYA00581734_ERZ1740070 | MGnify/ENA primary metagenome ERZ1740070 (study PRJEB43018, sample SAMN04849744) | marine metagenome | isolation source: floating plastic debris | place: Pacific Ocean | collected 2008-09-01 | study: EMG produced TPA metagenomics assembly...
AACGGGCGAATACCACCTTCGCCCTGGATCGGCTCAATCAGGATCGCCGCCGTATGGGCATCCACGGCGGCCTCGCCCGCGACGTGGTCGGCAAATTGCAGTTGTGTGAAGCCTGGCAGAAGCGGGCCAAAGCCCTTTGTCATCTTCTCGGACCCCGCGGCGGCAATCCCGGCAGACGAGCGGCCATGAAAGGACCCCTCGAATGTGATGATCTGGGTCCGGTTGGGCTGACCTTTATCGTGCCAGTATTTGCGTGCCATCTTGACGGCCAGTTCACAGCTTTCCGTGCCCGAATTGGTAAAGAAAACCGTGTCGGCAAAGGTGTTTTCAACAAGCGTATCGGCCAGCTGTTGCTGCTGCGGGATCTGGTAGAGGTTCGAGACATGCCAAAGCTGACCCGCCTGCGTGCTCAGTGCCTCGACCAATGCGGGGTGCGCATGGCCCAGGGCATTCACCGCGATCCCGGCGCCGAAATCCAGAAAGCGTCGCCCATCTGCCTCGATCAGCCAAGAGCCCTCGCCCTTCACAAAGGACAGCGGCGCGCGGTTGTAGGTCGGCAAAACGGACGGGATCATCTTATGAAATCCTTATGATAGGAAGGCTTGTTGGTGCCGTAGGGGCAAGAGCAAGTCAACGATTTTTGGAGTGAGTGCGCAGCAGCGCGATGAGCAAACGAAAAAAGACCGGCGGATTAGCGTCGGCGTCGGGTCACGATATATGTGCGTTTGCTCATGTCTGTCTCATACCGGGCACAACAGGCGTTTGCCAAGGATTTATTTCAGGCGTATGCGCGAGCCATGGAGCATGCCATCCCACAGAACCGGCCTTTGGCCATCGCGCTGATGTTGCTGGCGGCGGTGTTCATCGCGGGGACCACGCTGATTGCGAAGATGCTGGGCGGTGAGGCTTTTGGCCCTGCACTGCACCCGCTTCAGATCACTCACGGGCGGTTTGTTTTCGCGCTTTTGGCGCTTGGGTCGGTCGCGTTGGTCCTGCGGCCCCGGTTCGGAACGATCCATTGGCGGCTGCATCTGATGCGCACGACCTGCGGAGCGGGCGGGGTCACGCTGATGTTCGCCTCGGTCGCCTTTATTCCGCTTGCGGCGGCGACGGCGATCAGCTTTTTGAACCCGGTTTTCGCGATGATCTTTGCGATCTTTCTGCTGGGCGAAAAAGTTGGCCGCGTGCGTTGGTCGGCGGCGGCGATTGCTTTTGCAGGGATGCTGTTGCTGCTGCGTCCGCTGCCCGGCGATTTCGAGCCAGCTGCCCTTTTGGCGCTGGGGGCGGCACTTGTCATGGGGTTGGAGGTGATCTTTATCAAACGGCTCAGCAACCTTGAGCGCCCGTTCCAGATCCTGCTGGTGAACAATTGTATCGGGGTCGTCCTTTCGAGCGTTGCCGTGCTGGCCGTTTGGCAAACTCCAAGCGCCGCGCAATGGGGCCTGTTGGCGGCTTTGGGCACCATGATGGCCTGCGCGCAAACATGCTTTGTGAACGCAATGAAACGCGCCGAGGCCAGCTTTATCGTGCCGTTCAGCTATGCAACCCTGGTGGTTGCAGGGCTTTATGATGTGGCGTTTTTTGGGGTCGTGCCCGACGCTGTCGCATTGCTTGGCATGGCCACCATCCTGTGCGGCGCAGCACTGCTGGCTTGGCGCGAGGCCCGGTTGACCGAAGCCTAGCTTTTGATCCGGTAGCCGGTTTTAAACCAGCGCCAGCAGACCATCAGGATGGCGGCCGTGCTTGCAAGACAGATGAGCAGTCCCAGACGTGGATCGCTGTCCGAGATGCCCAAGACGCCGTAGCGAGCGCCGTCGATCATGTAAAACATCGGGTTCCAGTGGATCAGTGTTGCAAGCATCGGCGGGATCGCTTCGAGCGAATAAAACGTCCCCGACAGGAAGGCGAGCGGTGTGATGATGAAGTTCGTAATGGCGGCCAACTGATCGTATTTGCGTGCAAATACCGAACACATGATGCCAAGCCCGGCCATCGCTGCTGATCCTGTCACCGCAAAGGCCAAAAGCCAAAGCGGATGCGCGATGGAGATCCCAAGAAACACGAACATCCCCAGCGCAATCGACACCGCCACAAAGAGGCCACGCGCGATCCCTCCGACGGTGTAACCCATCACCAGTTCCAGCGGCGAGAGCGGAGGCATCAACGTATCCACGATATTGCCCTGCACCTTGGCGCTTACGATCGAGCTTGAGGTATTGGCGAAGGCGTTCTGGATCACCGTCATCATCAAAAGACCCGGTGCCACGAAGGTCACGAAAGGCACGCCCATGACATCACCGCGTTGGGGACCAACTGCGAGCGCGAAAATCAGCAGAAAAAGACCTGCGGTCACCAAGGGGGCGGCCAGTGTCTGCGCCCAGACATTCAGGAAGCGGCGGATCTCGCGTTCGGCCAAAGTGCGGGTGCCCAGCCAGTTCCAACGCCCAAAGCGGCGTGTGCCCATCTGCAGATTTTCCACGATACTGTCCCCGATACCAAAGCCTCGCGCTTGTAACCGATGCGCGCAGTGGCTAAAATAGCAGGAACGAGATTTTTCCAAGCGGCCCCTTACGCCATGCGGGCCGCTTTTCTGATAGAGGAATTCCCATGTCCTGGACTGACGAGCGCGTAGAAGTTCTCAAAAAAATGTGGGGCGAGGGCCAGTCGGCCAGCCAGATCGCCAAGGAACTTGGCGGCGTCACGCGCAATGCTGTGATCGGCAAGGTTCATCGTCTGGGCCTGTCGAACCGGGCTGGCGGTGGCGGTGCCAAACCTGCCGCCAAAGAGAAGGCGGCGCCGAAGACCAAGGCAGCGGCGGCACCAAAGCCCACTCCGAAACCCGACCTGAAGACCGAGCCCGCGATCGAGCAGAAATCAGCCATCCCGGCACGCAAACAGATTATTCCCGCAGGCCAGCCCCTGCCCCCGCAGCCCTCTGCCAATGAGATCAGCCCCGAAGCCTTGGCCAAGGTCAATGAGATCGAAAAAAAGGCGAAGAAACTGTCGCTGATGGAGCTGACCGAACGGACCTGCAAATGGCCGGTGGGTGATCCTGCGACCGAGGATTTCTGGTTCTGCGGTCTGGCTGTCAAGCCGGGCAAGCCTTATTGCGAAGCGCATGTTGGGGTTGCCTTCCAGCCGATGTCGTCGCGCCGCGACCGCCGCCGGTAGCGGGCAAAACGCGCTTACAAAGCTGGGTCGCACCGCGTCTTGGGGGCTTTGCCCTTTTAGAACGACACCCCGTAATACGTGCAAAATTTGCCATTCACCAGATGCTCGGAAAGCGTTTGGGGATCGCCGGCACGTTGGCATTGCCCCAAGGTGCGTCCATACCGGTCGGGGCCCAGATCGGTGCACGCGACGGGCTGACCATCAACCAACGCAATCATCGCAGTTTTGGCCTGGGCGCCTTCGGGCGTTCCAAGTTCGGGACAATCCAACGCAGCCAATCGAATGACAATTGCGCCAATTTCAATCGTGTCGCCATCTCGCACGTGGGTCACGGTACCATCGAAAGTGTTGATGCTGCTTCCGGGTGGCGCACCCCACATCAGCAGCGCCCACACCACCGTCAAGGCAACAAAGCCAAGACCAATGTTCGTGACATAGTCAGAGCGGCGGTATCTAGCCCCGCGCCACAACTTCCTGAGCAATCTGCTTGAGCAACGGTTCCGCTTGCTTGCGCGGCATGCCAGAGGTCAGCGCCGGGTGGTACAGCATCTTCAACAGATGCTCATCATGGCGGGTCAGCAGCCCAAACTCCTGATCGTCGTTAAAGATCGACGGACGCGCGTAATTGCAGTCATTCGGAAGCCCCATGCCCTGGGCCAGTTCTTCCTGAATGCAGGCCGTGCGCATCATGTCGGGATGCTCGGCGCGCACGATGGCAACAACAGACTGATAGCCATCTTTGCGGTCAGGATAGGGAGAGGCGATGACCATGCAGAAATGGTTTGGCTTCATCCGCTCGACCGCGCGGATCGAGCCGTTATCGAGGTTGGGCACCATTTTGCGCAAAGTGGTCGCGAGCGATTTCCGCTCGGCGTCATTGACCACCAGAACGTGAAAATTCGACCCTTTCCGGGTTTGCGTCACTTCATGGCCGGTGATCTTGGACAAGCGCTGCATATAAGCGCCAATGGCGCGGGTGTCTTTGAGGCGCTGTTCTTTGGGCACAGACGCGCCAAAGATGACGTTCATGCGCACGGGCACTTCCCACCGCATCACCGGCTTGCGGCTGCCAGACCCGGATGCGCCCAGCGATCCGCCATATTCCGACCGCAACGCAATTTCAGCGAAATCCCGCGCGAGACGGTGCGGCGTCGACGGCGCGTTTTTCACATCGCGCTCCTGCCGCAAAAGCCCGGCATTGATAAGGCTTTCCTGCACGCGGGTGTAATATTGGCCCAAGGACATGCCCTTTTCCATGCGGAACGCAAGGCGGGACGGATCGGCCCAGGACGGTGCAGCCATCACAGCGGTCAATGACGCGATCACCGACAGCACACAACAGCGGTGACGCAACAAAGCGGTTATTTTCGGCACTACAGATTCCCCAAATTGCAGCAGGCACAGATTACACGATAACGAGCATCCTGCGGCCTTGGCAAATGAAACGTCATGTCACTTAATTTCCGCCAAGAAGATTACGCAAGGCGTTGCCCGCCTCTTCTTCCAGCTTCTGGCGCAGCGCATCTTCGATGCTTTGACCGTCTTCTGCCTGCACGCCCAGCGCCTTCTCCGCTTCCCGTTTCAGCTGCTCTTCTGCGCGCGCGCGGGCCTTCTCGGCTTCGTCGCGGGCACGTTCTTCAAGCTTGGCCCTTTCCTCTTCAAGCTGCTCTTCCAACTTCTTTTTTTCCGCCTCAAGGTTCAGATCAAGAGCGGCTGACATATCGGGAAGGAACTTGGGCGAAGACCACGGCCCCTTGATGCGAAACGGGATCGCAAGCCCCTGATCGTCACGGGCCTGAAGCGCAATCGGCGTGACCAGATAGTCGATCTCCTGATCGCCCAGATCGACCTTGCCTTCACCGCGCGTCTCGACGTTGGGCAAAGTCATCACAAGATCGTTATTGCGCAAAACGCCATTCTTGAGCGTGTAGCTGGCGCGGAAATCATCGAAAACCGTCGTGCCCGGCCCGGTGGCGCCGGATCGGATCAGTTTGTCCAGATCAATGCCGCTGATCTGACCTCCGGCCATGGAAACCGATCCATCGCCCGAAAGACTGTTCATGATCGCGTCAACCGATTGACCAACGCCCAGAAAGTTCAGCTGCATGTTGGCCAGCCCCGACATCCGGTCAAGATCCGCCATATCCGTCAGCAGCGATTTCATCTGGACGCCCGTCGCCCGCAAATCTCCGCCAACCGACAGCCCGTTGCGATTGTTGGCGACGAATTGCCCGGTGATCGCGCCGTCATAGCCGCGCAGTTCATTGATCGTCACGACAGCCCGCGCGCGATCATTGGTGACGTTTACCTGAGTGCTCCCAAATCGCAGGGTCCCCAGATCAACGCTGTTTGCGCGCAATGCTATGGTGCCGTTAAAGGCCGAAAGGCCACTTGCATCGATCAGGTCTTTCGACCAGCCGCTTCCGCCAGACGAGCTGCCGCCTTCGGTTAGAAACGCCAGATCAAGATCGCCTGCCACAAGGTTCGCGGTTACCTGTGGCGTGGCGGCCAGAACGACATCGACCGCGCCCTCCAGCCGTGTGCCATCGGCCACGATCACGCCTTCACGCAGGCTCGCGCGGTCTTCTTTGAAATTGACCAATCCATCGACGCTCAGCGCGCGCCCAAACCCGTCTGGCACCTCGACACCGCTGATGCCCAAAGCGGCCAGAAACCGCGGCGTATCGCTGATATCGGCATCCATGCGCCCGGCGATCTCGGGCGTTGTTCCGACCGCACCGTTGAATGAAACCGCCCCACCAGGCGCGCCGATCTGCGCGGTCACAGGGCTGGTCTGACCTGCGATCAGGGCCGCGACATTCGCGATTTCGGCATCGACCGTCAGGCGACTTCCAAAAGGCTGCGCCCCCAGATCAAGCGTCACGGGCCCATTCGCGACGGGCCATTCCAGCGCCAGATCAAAATCGTCAAAGCGCGTGTCGGTGCCTGCCTGCGCATCAATCATGCGGAACGAGCCGTCGATCACATCTGCACGGTCCAGTGTCAGGGCCGGCAGCGCGGTCGCGGTTTCGCCTGTGCTTTCGCCGGTGCTTTCGCCGAATGTCCAGTTGTTGCGTCCATCGGCAGCGACTTCCAGCAGCACCTGTGGCGACACCGCGCGCAAAGTGCGGATTTTTATGTCGCGGTTCCAAAGAGCGGCAGCATCCACGCCAATCTCAAGGCTCTCGGCGCGTAGCATCGGTCCATTGCCGGACCAGTCTGCATTGCCGATCTCGACAGCACCCGTGGTGACCCCCAAAGTCGGCCAGAACGAGGCACTGACATCGCCCGTGATCTGCACATCGCGTCCGGTGTATTGCGTGATCTGATCCGCCGCGATCCGGGCAATCCGTTCCGAAGGGAGCAGAAGGATCGAAACCACGGCCACAATGGCCAGAACAACGACAAACCCGATCAGGCGGAAAATCCAACGCATATGCTCATCCTCTTTTTCCTAAAGGTATGCGGAGTGTCATTTCCACACAAGCGGCGGTTGCGGGGAGTTTTACCGGAGTCGGACCCATTGGCATTTCCATCCGCCCCCCATCCCGCTATATGCCCCCGCATGACCCAGAACCCGCCTGATCTTCGCCCAGACCTTGCCCGTGCGCGCATCACTGAGACGCAGCGCGAGGGGCAGCCGACCATTGGGATGGTCAGCCTTGGTTGCCCAAAGGCTTTGGTAGACAGTGAGCGTATTCTGACGCGGCTGAGGGCGGAGGGGTATGGGATCTCTCCAGATTATTCCGGGGCCGATGCCGTGATCGTCAACACCTGTGGGTTCCTTGATTCAGCCAAGGCTGAAAGCCTTGAGGCGATTGGCGAAGCGCTGAACGAGAACGGGCGCGTGATCGTGACGGGCTGTTTGGGGGCCGAGCCGGAGTATATCGAAGGGCATCACCCATCTGTGCTGGCGGTGACAGGTCCGCATCAATACGAGCAGGTGCTGGACGCGGTGCACACCGCCGTGCCGCCAGCCCCCGACCCGTTCATTGATCTGCTGCCCGCAAGCGGCGTGTCCCTGACGCCGCGCCATTTCAGCTACCTCAAGATCTCCGAAGGCTGTAACCACAAATGCAAGTTCTGCATCATCCCCGATATGCGCGGCAAACTGGCGTCCCGGCCTGCGAACGCCGTGCTGCGGGAGGCGGAGAAGCTGGTGGATGCGGGCGTCAAGGAACTGCTGGTCATCAGCCAGGACACCTCTGCCTACGGGCTGGACCGCAAGTATGATGAAACGCCGTGGAAAGACGGCACAGCGCGCGCCCATATCACCGATTTGGCGCGTGATCTGGGGGCAATGGGGGCATGGGTGCGGCTGCATTACGTCTACCCCTACCCTCATGTGCGCGACCTGATCCCGCTGATGGCGGACGGCTTGGTGCTGCCCTATCTCGACATTCCGTTCCAACACGCGCACCCGGACGTTCTGCGCCGCATGGCGCGGCCTGCAGCGGGGGCGAAGACGCTGGACGAGATCGCCGCGTGGCGTGATGTGTGCCCCGATATCACCCTGCGGTCTACGTTTATCGTCGGCTATCCCGGCGAGACGGAGGAAGAGTTCCAGACTCTGCTGGATTGGCTGGATGAAGCGCAGTTGGATCGCGTGGGCTGCTTTCAATACGAAAACGTCGACGGCGCGCGCTCAAACGCGCTGCCGGATCACGTGCCATCCGAGGTCAAACAAGAGCGCTGGGACCGCTTCATGGAGAAATCGCAAGCGATTTCAGAGGCGAAGCTGGCCGCAAAAGTCGGCACGCGCCAAGAGGTGATCGTGGATTTGGTGGAAGACGATGCGGCCAGCTGCCGGACCAAAGCGGATGCGCCGGAAATCGACGGGAACCTCTTTATCGACGAGGGGTTCGAACACCTCTCCCCCGGCGATATCGTCACCGTCGAGGTCGACGAGGCCAGCGAATACGATCTTTGGGGGAAGCTGGTTTAGCGCTTATTCCCCAATCGCGATGCCTTCACGGCGTGGATCAGCGCCCCCTTCCAAACCATCCGCGCCAATCGCAATCGCATGCAGGCCCGACGTCAGCGCGCGCGCGTTCACCTCATATCCCAAGGCTGTGAGCGGTTCGGCCAAAGCTTCGGCAGAGGTGCCTTCTTCGACGTCATAAGTGCCAAAGCGGTTGACCAGATGCGGCATGGCGACAGCGGCCTGCACGTCCATGCCCCAATCCAGATGCGCGATTATGGTCTTGGCCACGTAACCGATGATCCGGCTGCCACCGGGCGAGCCCACCACCATCACCGGCGCGCCGTCCTGCATCACAATCGTCGGCGACATGGACGACCGGGGCCGCTTGCCCGGCTCAACCCGGTTCGCAATCGGCACGCCATCAGTATGGGTGCGGAACGAGAAATCCGTTAGCTCGTTGTTCAACAGGAATCCGCCGGGCGCCATCAAGCGCGAGCCGAAGCCGTTCTCGATCGTCGTGGTCATCGACAGGGCATTGCCTTGCGCATCCACGATGGAGATGTGGCTGGTGGAGGGCAATTCGAGCGAGATATCGTCGGCAAACAGCAAAGCGTGATCGAACGCCGGGGAACCTGCGCTGACCTCTGGCAACGCATCATCGCCGCCCAGAAGCGCTGCGCGGTTGGAAAGGTAGTCCGGATCCACAAGACCTTGGGTCGGCATCGGCACGAAATCACTGTCAGCCATGTAGCGGCCCCGATCCGCGAAGGCCAAACGCGAGGCATCGCCGATCAGGCGCCAGCTTTCAGGGTTTTCAGCCCCCAACGCAGCCAGATCATAGCTCTCCAACATGCCCAGAATTTGCCCAACGGTCAGCGCCCCGGAGGATGGCGGGCCCATCCCACAGACATCATGTGCCCGATAAGTGACGCAGACGGGCGCGCGTTCTTTGATGGCGTAGATGCTCAGATCCTGCTGGGCCAACACACCGGGATTGCCTTCGGCGTTTTGGACGGTTTGCACGATCCCATCGGCAATGGGGCCGTCATAGAACGCAGCCGCCCCGTCGCTTGCGATTATGCGTAAGGTTTCTGCATAGGCCTTGTTCACCAGCGTATCGCCTTCGGCAATCGGTGTGCCACCGGGCAGGAAATACGCCGATGTGGCTGGAAAGGTCGAAAGCCGCTCGGCATCGTTTTCTACAAGCCCCGCAAGGCGCGGTGAAACGGTAAAGCCGTTTTCCGCAAGCTCTGTGGCCTCGGTAAAGAGGCTTGCCCAGTCAGATTTACCCCACCGCTGATGCGCCGCTTCCATCAAGGCAGGTGTGCCGGGCGTCCCGACGGACAAGCCCCCGACCACGGCATCAAAGAACTTCAAAGGCTCGCCGTTTTCATCCTGAAAAAGTGTGGGCGTCACGGCGAATGGCGCCGTTTCGCGCCCGTCAAGCGTCGTCACCTGTCCGCTGGCGGCATCATACCAGACCAGGAACGCCCCACCCCCAAGGCCCGAGCTTTGCGGCTCGACCAGCCCCAGAACGGCTTGCACGGCGACCATCGCATCTGCCGCCGATCCGCCATCGCGTAGAACGCGCGCACCGGCTTGAACCGCCAGCGGGTTCGCTGCGGCGACCATCCAGTTGTCTGCGCGCACCGGGCTGCCTGCGGCTTTGGCCTCAAGCGAGGTCGCCGCTTCGGGAGCAACCGCATCCGCAGCCTCCTGCGCGCCAAGCGGGAGCGCGAGGACAAAGGTCAATCCTGTAATCGTCGGGATACGAAGCATGGCGGCAATCCTTCCAGTGGCACATGTGATGTGTGAAAGGATAGACCGGACTGCGCCAGACACAAAACGCCGCTCGGCCGGAATATGCACATGAACGCGCGGCAGCGGGTTTCGGCAGCTTTAGCGCAGGGTTTTAAACAGATCGGCGTTCCGGCAATAATGCGGTGTCTGCTCTGCGCCATCGGCGTGGTCTTGCAACCATTTCTCGCATGCGCCTGCCCCGGTGCATCCCGTGCACCGCATCACGGCATCCGCAATTTCATCGAATGGCAAGTCCCCACGCAGGGCCTTTTCTTCCAGATCAAGACCAAGAGTTCCGGCCATCCGGTCCATCAGGTCTGCGTGTCGTTTCAAAGTGGATGTCTGCATGATGTTTCCCAACCTCGCATTTTCCCTCGACAGCAAGGTGTCATGAATGGCGCATCCTGCCCTTGATCCACGTCAAAGCGCGTTCAGGTAAGCGCGCACAGCGTCTTGCACATGGCGAAACCGGTCACCGCCCAGCTTGGTGCCACCGTACCAGCGCGTCACGACGATGATGTGACCGACCAGCGCCTCTCGCTCTAACATGCGCACGATTACCATGCCTGCGCCTGCCTCGCCGTCATCGGCTTTCAATGGGCCTTCCGGCAACAGCGCGGCCCATGTGTTATGGGTCGCCCTGGCATATTTCTTTTTGCGTTTCAGCTGCTTGAGGAAGGCGTCCACATCGGCGCGGCTTTGAACAGCTCCGCCTGAAACCGCATATTTCGAGCCGCGGTCGCTGATGATCCCTTCAAGCTGCAGCAAGACCAAGCAATACGACAAGCCACATCACACCAACCGCGATTGCGCTGATGGCCACCGCAGCGCTGGCCATGTCCTTGGCCTGTTTTGCGAGGGGATGTGTTTCTTTTGATGTGTAATCCACCGCGCGCTCTATCGCGGAGTTCAGCATTTCGACGGCAAGCACCATGACGCCACCGCCCAAAAGAATGGCCCGTTCTGCAGGCGAAAGCGGCAACCACAAAGCCAGCGCACCTGAAATCAAATTGGCGACAAGCCACTGTCTGAGCGAAGGTTCATGACGCCACGCATGCACCCAGCCTTCCCATGACCAGATGCAGCGATTGCGAAACCGTTCCCATTGCGCGTAAAGCATAAAGCGCCCTGCCCCGTGTGTTTACGCCAAGCTAGGCCAGTCCGCACAGGCAAAGCCAGAGGTTTTGCCCATTCATCAGGCAGCTAGAGCCCCAAACAGGTCCCGGTTGAGGCAGAAGCCAGGCGCCGTTTCAAGACACCCTTGGCCCTCCTTGAGAAGCGCGTCACAGGTCTGCGCGTGTTGGCAGGTGCGGCAGCGATTAATCATCGCGCTGTAATCGCCCCGCGTGAGGCGCGTCTTGTGCAAGGCCGCTTGCAGATCAACGCCGGTGGCCTTGGCCATGCCAAGGGTCAGCCAGAAATGCAGGCGCGGGTTGCCAAGGGGGGTCATTGGAGGGTCTCCGATATGTGCGCGTGATCTTTCCGCACGCAGACTGGCGCAGCGCAACCAGCGCTGCCTTGACGTCGATCAAATCAGGCAAGTCTTGACATGTACCCCGCTTGCAAGCACATGATTCCACATAACAAAAAGAAAGACCCAGAGGCGGGCTTTACTGTGCAAGTATTTATCGACACCCATGCCGGGTGGTTCCATAACGCAGGGCTGATCGGCGTTGCGGTTTATGTGACGCTTTATTTTGCGCTGACCTTCGAGATGATCTCGTCCAAGGCGTTTCTTTACTATGCACTGAATTTTTTCGCAGCGGCCCTTGTTCTGTTGGGGCTGCTGGTTGCCTTCAACCTTGCGTCAGCGCTGATCCAGATCTTTTGGGTCGTGATTTCGACCGGTGGCATGATCCTGAGACTGCGTGAACGCGCGCCAGAAAGACGCGTCGACGGGTGACTACTTGAGCGTCGCTGCCACGCGGCGGACGGTTCTGATCCGCTCGGCATTGGGTGGGTGCGTGCCAAGAAAGCGGTCACCGGGATCGGGGATGCGGTTAAAGAACTCCGCTCCGAGCACCGGATCATAGCCTGCCTTGTGGGCAATCACCGCCCCCAAAGCGTCGGCCTCAAGTTCGAAATCCTTGGAGTAGCTGCGTGCGCCAACGGTTGCGCCGATCCGCGACGCCGACTCAATGGCCGAGCTACCGCCGCCTGTGATCTGTGCAAGGCCTCCGAATACCAAAGCACCTGCGGTTGCGTTCTGGCGCTGTTTGCCAAGATGGTTCGAGATGTGGTGCGCAGCCTCATGCCCCAACACAAAGGCAAGCTCATCGGTGTTACTGGCCTGTGCGATCAACGCAACCGTCATGGCCAGAATAGGCCGCCCGGTATTGTCGAGGGTCTGATACGCGTTTGCCGGCTGGTTCGGGCGATCATCCACAACGATCTTGAAATCGCAATCCAGATTGGACGTACGGGCCCTGCACTCACGCTCGGCCACGGGTTCAACCCGGCGCACCACGCTTGTAAAGCTGCGCGCCATGCGGCGCGCGTCAGCTTCGGTCAACTGCTGCGGCGCCCGCTGGGTTTGCGGTGCGTCCTGCTGCGGCGCAGGTTGTGAGGACGGCGTGTTTTGCGTTGTCGCAACCGTGCAGGCCGACATCAACAGCGGAAAAACAAGAAGAGCAGCAAGGCGCATACGGACACTCCAATCAAAACTGACCATTACACTAGCGAATTGCGCGTCACGTTCCAGAGCGATCACGCAGCTGTGGGATTGGCAGGCCCGTTTTGCGGCCTATCTCGGAAATCATGGCTGACACAAAAGTTCTATATAATAGCGATTGCCCCATCTGCTCGCGCGAGATTGCAAGTTATGCGCGCTATGCAGAAGACGAGGCATTACCACTGCGTTTTGAAGCATTGCAAGAGGGCGACCTGACACGTTGGGGCGTCACACCCGAAGACGCAGCCAAGCGGCTGCATGTCCTGAAGGATGGTCAGGTCTATAGTGGTTTGGACGCCTTTCAGATCCTGTGGTCCGAGATGCCACGCTTTGCATGGCTGGCACGCGTCACAGGATTGCCCATCATCCGCCCCGTCGCCCAGCGGATCTATGATTACATCCTGGCCCCTTTGCTTTACGGGATGCACCGCAGACGGCAATCGCGCCTCTAGGGCTTGCTTGGGTCGCAATCATCGCCCACGCTGGTGCCATGTTTTCCTTTGAACACGATTTCGACGCGACCGTTGTGACCCTTGTGGACGAAGGACCAAATCCGCTGCAAGAAGACGTTTCGGTTCAGGCCTTTGAGGACGTGATCCGGGTCGAACAATATGACCCGCGCACAGATAAAGTGGCGGTCATCACCCTTTCACTCGCACAGGCCCGCGATCTGGCCGCAGCCCTTGATCTGCCCGAGGGCGTCTATAGCCTGCGCAAACCCGACAAAGGGTAACGCGCCCGCAAAATAACGGGGACAAGCATGGCCTCCAAAGATCCGTCTTTCACACTTGGTATCGAAGAAGAATACCTTGTTGTCGATCTCGACACGCTTGATCTGGTCGAAACACCACAAGCGGTCATGGAGGCCTGCGCAGCCGATTTGGGCGACCAGGTTAGTCCGGAATTCCTCAAGTGTCAGATCGAGGTCGGCACAGGTGTTTGCGCCACGATCCCTGACGCGCGCGCTGATCTGGCCCATCTGCGCCGCACGATCAAAAAGCATTGCAATGCGCACGGGCTGGCCCCGATCGCCGCGGCGACGCATCCGTTTGCCAACTGGCAGGATCAAGACCACACCGACAAAGCGCGGTACCGCGATCTGGAAAAAGACCTTGCCGGGGTCGCGCGACGGATGCTGATTTGCGGCATGCATGTGCATGTCGGCATCGAGGACAAGGACCTGCGCATCGATCTGCTCAACCAGTTCTCGTATTTCCTGCCGCATTTGCTGGCGCTGTCCTCCTCCTCCCCGTTTTGGGAGGGGCAGGATACTGGGCTGCAATCCTACCGGCTGACCGTGTTCGACAACCTGCCGCGCACCGGGCTGCCACCACAGTTTTCCAGCTTTTCTGAGTATGAACGCTCGATCAACACAATCATCAACACAGGGATCGTTGAGGATGCAACGAAGATCTGGTGGGATTTACGCCCCTCTGCCCGCTTCCCGACACTTGAATCCCGCATCTGCGATGTCACGCCAACAATCGATGAAACGATCACCATTGCCGCGTTGACCCAAAGCCTGATGCGCATGCTCTATGCCTTGCGCCGCGAGAATAAGCGTTGGCGGCAATATGATCGGTTCCTCGTCGAGGAAAACCGCTGGCGCGCCCAGCGCTATGGCCTGACCGAAGGGCTGATCGACTTTGGCGCAGGCGGCGTTGTGCCTTGCGCACAACTGATCGACGAACTGCTGGAGCTGGTCACGCCCCATGCAGCGGCTTTGGGATGTTTGGCCGAGGTGCGCAACGCGCCCACCATCTTGAAGACCGGCACCAGCGCCCAGCGCCAGATGGCGACGTATCACAAAGCCGTTGAAAAGGGTCAGTCCGATGCGGAGGCTCTGAAAGCAGTGGTCCGGTCGCTGACAGACGAGTTTGGTGCGGGGCTATAGGTCTGCTTGAGCCAACGCCACTTTTCCGCTGGCAAACGCGGTGCAGCGCTGGGCGAGTTTTGAGACCACTGTGACACCTGCTGCAATACAAACGAATGTCTTGCTTCACGTAGCAGCAGCCATTGAGGACGACCGCATGTTGTCGCCCGATCCCTAAATTAGTCCGATCACGCTCATACCGGCAGCTTTGGCCGCGTCTACGCCTTGGGGCGAGTCTTCGATGACCAAGACTTGACTTGGCCCAACCCCCAAGCGCTTCGCCGCCAGTTCGAAGATATCTGGCGATGGTTTGGGCCGCACGCCATCTGAGATACTAACAATCTGGCTGAACAAGTCCTTGGGGGCTGCCGCTGCAAGAGAACGTCGCGCAACGCAGCCCTCAGCATTGGTCCCAACTGCAAGTGGGATATCTCGTGTCTTCAATGCCACCGCAAACTCAAGCACCGGCGTGATGGGCTTCACCAAGGAGACAGCATCCGCAAATTTCGCGATGCTTGCCTGACAGGCTTGATCGACGTTGAACGGGGTCTGAAGCGTCGCTGCAAATTCTCGGAACAAGCCCGTGCGGTCTAGCCCCGTGCGCGTTTGGTACCAGTCAGCAGGCATATCGGCACCTTGGTCTCGCGCTGCAGATTGCATGGCCTGCAAATGTGCCGCTGAACTTTCGACCAATGTGCCATCGCAATCGAATATAGCGGCGCTGAACTGCTCTGTGTCAAAGAGGTCTAGCCAATGGTCACTTGAAACCCGGCGCGTGTCGTCGTTGCGGTAGAAAATCGAATGCATGTCTGGCCTTTGCGCTTTAGACGGAAACGAGACGCGCCTGATCTTCAACAATGCCGACGGACACGCTGTCGCCTTGCATGAATGGATCAGAGCGGACCGCCGAAATCACGAACAAAGACCCAACCGGCGTTTCCACCGTGTATTGCATCTCTTTTCCCAGATAGGCCGCATAGCTGATCTGCCCTTTCAGCCCCGGCTGATCTGGGTTTTGTAGCGAGAGCGCGTGCGGACGCAAAACCATCTGGGCAGCCCCTTTGCCGATGCCACTACTGGGGATCAAGACTTGCTGACCGTCGACCCGCACTGTTGCCTTGGCGTCGTTGCAGGCCTCCACATCGCAGGGCACAAGGTTTGCATCCCCGATGAAATCGGCGATGAACGCAGAAGATGGCGCTTCATAAAGATCGTTCGGAGTGCCGATCTGTGCAATCTCGGCATTGTTCATAACTATGATATCGTCCGACACCGCCATGGCCTCTTCCTGATCGTGGGTCACATAAACGGCCGTGAGCCCCAGACTTTGCTGGATCTGACGGATTTCCTCGCGCACATGGCGGCGCAGCTTGGCATCAAGGTTCGACAACGGTTCATCCAGCAGCAAAACCTCGGGCTCCAGAACGATGGCGCGTGCCACGGCGACGCGTTGCTGCTGCCCGCCTGACAGTTCGCTGGGAAGGCGATCTCCGAACCCTGCCAAGCCCACAAGTTCCAGCCCTTGCTCTGCCTTTTGTGCCGCTTCTGCCTTTGGTACGGATTTCACGGTCAGCCCGTAGGCGACGTTCTCGCGCACCGTCATATGCGGAAAGAGCGCATAAGATTGGAAAACCATAGACACTTTGCGATAGGTCGCGGTGAGATGTGTGACGTCTTCGCCCCCGATATGGATGCTGCCCTCTGTGGCCATCTCAAGCCCCGCGATCAGCCGCAAGGTCGTCGTCTTACCACACCCGCTTGGCCCAAGAAGGGTCACAAGCTTGCCGGGTTCAATAGACAGGTCGAGTTTCTTGAGCGCGGTTACCTCGCCATATTTCTTTACGACACTTTCGAAGCGGACAGAGCCAGTGTTTGTCTTGGTCATGTGTCTTTACCTCAAGCCGCTTTCGCGACGTGTTGAACCCGGTCCGAACGGCGCAACCGGCGCGCCCCGACGAGAAGTTGAAGAAAAAGGATGGCTGCCAGCATCGTGATAATCAGCACTGCCGAATAGGCGATGGCGAGGCCGAATTCACCGTTCTCCACCCGACCCACAATAAAGGACGTGGCCATATTGTGCTTGGCACTGACCAGGAAGATCACGGCGCTCACTGATGTGATCGCCCGCACGAAGCTATAGGTCAAAGCCGCCAGGACTGCGGGCCCCATCAGCGGAAGGATCACACGGCGCACCGTCGCAAAGCTGTTGGCACCTAGTGTGATGGAAGCCTCATCCAGACTTTTATCCAACTGGCTCATCGCCGCGATACCTCCCCGAACGCCTACGGGCATATTGCGGAAGACAAAGACGATAATCAGGATGATCGAGGTGCCGGTGAGCTCAATCGGTGGGAAATTGAACGCCATAATATAGCTGACCCCGATGACGGTACCGGGAATGGCAAAGCTGAGCATGGTCGAGAACTCGAACGCGTCCTTACCCCAGAACTTTTGCCGCACGAGTAGATATGCCGTGGACAACCCCACCAAGGCGGTCAGCGGGGCTGCAATCGAAGAGATGGTCAGCGTTGTGAAATAGCTGTCCCATGCAACGCCTGTGAAACGACCCGTCGTGAAGTTGATACCAAAGGCGCGGATGTAGTGATCCAACGTGAAACTGTGATTGATCCCCCAAAGTTTCACAAAGCTGCCGAAGACGATCATCGAATAGACGACCAACGTGAACGCGGCCCAAGGCAGCGCTGTGCCATAGCACACCCATTTGAGAACCGGGTTGAGGCTGGCGTTCTGCCCGCTGTCCGCCTTGCCCGTAATCGTGGCATAAGACTTTTTGCCAAGCCACAACCGCTGCGCCATGAAGGCAGACAGCGTAAGCGTGAGAAGGGCAAGCGCAAGAATGGCCGCCTTGGCAGGATCCGCAACCGCACCCACAATGGCAAAATAGATATCCGTCGACAGAACACTGTAGCCACTGCCCAACACAAGCGGATTGCCGAAATCCGCGAGGCTTTCGATGAAGCCCAACAGGAACGCATTTGCCAACCCCGGGCGCATCAAAGGCAGTGAGACAAAACGAAATGTCTGCCATCGATCTGCATCCAGCGTTTGCGACGCCTCCTCCATGCTGGGGCTCACCCCTTGCACAACACCAATCAGCACGAGAAATGCGATAGGTGTGAAAGAGAGCAATTGCGCGAAATAGATGCCCCAGAAGCCGTAGAGCCAGCGGGTCGCCTCCCATCCAAGCAGTTCAGCGAAATACTCGGTTATGGTGCCGGTCCGTCCGAACAGCAGGATCAAAGCCAGGCCGATGACAAAGGGCGGTGTGATGATCGGCAGCACGGTCAGAACCCGCAGCAGTTTTTTCGCGCGAAACGCGGTGCGGGTGAAGATGAGCGCAAAGGACAGGCCCAAAAGCGTGGTGCCAGCGCCCGTCATGATCGCCAAGAACAGCGAGTTGATGCCGACGCCGCAAGATCGTTCACCGACCAGCCAGCCCAGGCCCCAAATGTCGCTGCTGAAGAACCGTGGAAAGAACTCGGACAGGGAATATCCCCCGTCCACTTCAAACGCGCGCACCAGAATGTGGACGACCGGGAAGAAAACGAAAATGGCAACAAGGGCGACGATCAGCCCGATGGTGCTTACAACAAAGGCGTCCCCTTGGCCTTTGCCGGATTGCGAGAGCGATATCGTGGCGACGAAAAGCAGAGCCAACGCGCACAGGCCCGCGCCTGCGCCCATCCCCGGTTGCCCGGCCATAGCCATCTCGCCCGTGAACAGCCCCTCAAACACACGAGGGCCCGCGCGCACGATGATTAACCCTTGCACCGCGATGAATGTCAGCCCAGCGACGGCAGTCCCCAGCGTCAGACGCGCACGCTTCACTGGATTTTCAATTGCAAGCTGCAAGATCACTGCACCCAGCAAGGCGAGGCCTGCGGGGGCCAGCCACCACTGCCCGGCAAGGGCGCTGAACAGCCCGGTTGCAGCATCACTATCGCTCAACCAACTCGGGTCAAAAAGGCCATCATCTGTCATGTGCCAGGGCAGCAGCACGAAACCAGCAAGCCCAAGGGCCAGCCATATCAAGACTGTCTTTTTCATTGGTCTTCCACGCAAATCAGGGGATGTCCCGCCAAAGCGGGACATCCATGTTGGCCCAACCCAATACCGTGGGTCAGCCGACAGGGAGGATGTTATTGCTGCGGGTTGGGGTCACCCACCTCTGCATCCCAACGGGCCAGCAAGCGTTCGCGTGTCTCGCTTGAGCCATAGGTCGCGAAATCGTAGTCGATCAACTTGATCGAGGCCAGATCCGGCGATTCCGGTGCCACTTGCGCGTTGGAGTTCGATGGCACCTGAAACGACCCTACTTCGGGCGCACGTGACTGCACATCGGCGTGCAGGGCAAACTCAACCCATTTTTTGGCACCCTCGACGTTGCGGGCACCTTCGATGATCGAGACGGCACCAACCTCGTAACCGGTCCCTTCGCAGGGGGCGACAATTTTCAACGGGAACCCTTGGGAGGCCAGTTTGACCATATCGTGCATAAAGCCAATGGAAACACCTGTTTCACCGCGTGCCGCCGCTTTCGATGGGGCCGAGCCAGACTTGGTGTAGGAATTGACGTTCTTGCCTACGGCCGCCAGCTTAACCATGGCCTCATCTTCACCAAAGAGCTGAACAAATGTCGCCAGTTCGGTATAGGCCGTGCCCGAACTGGTCGGGTTCGCCACCTGAATTTCGCCGGCAAAACGGGGATCCTCAAGATCGGCCCAGCATTGCGGTGGCGCAATCCCCTTCTTTTCAAGAATGTCAGAATTATAGGCGATGCCCAACGCACCAGCATAAATGCCGACGGTCTTGCCGCCAGAAATCTCTGCCATGTTCTGCGCCCAGCCTAGCAAATCACTGGTGTCCACGCCGGAGGCCTGTGTCAGACCTTCTTCGGCGGCGATGAGATGGGGGTCACCCGTGCCGCCCCACCACACGTCGATTTTTGGGTTTCCGGCCTCTGCGCGGATTTGTGCCAGCGTTTCACCGGTTGACTTGCGCACCATCAACACATCGATATTCGGGTTCTGCTCTTCAAAAGCGGACGCCATCAAATCACACCAATCTTGTTCAGCGCTGCAGACAACGCTCAACTCGTCGGCCCAAGCCCCCGCCGCAGACACCATGAGTGCAGTGGCCGAAATCATTCCAAATCTTTTCATTCTGTCCTCCCAAAAAGATCATGCACCGGTCTTCGCTCCTCCGCGATCTGGCGCAGGTCTAGTGGTAGAGGGCCGCACAGAATTTTGGCACAAAGCCTGCATGAACAGTGTTACAGACCATCAGTCTTTTGGTTAACAAAATTACAAAATGCGCCCTGGAGAGATCTTTTTATAACAAAAAGATCTACGATCAGCGTCAATAATTAGTGCTAAAGTGGGACTGTCGAAAGGGAGGTGACGGCGTGTCGCTACCAAAGATCGGAATTGTAGATGACGAAGCAGCGATGCGCGATGCGCTCGTTGCTCTGTTGTCCGAAAACCAATTCGACCCCATTCCAATGGCGAATATCGCAGAATACCACGCAGCAGACCAAAACACGCCGCTTGATCTGGTGCTGATCGATCTGCAGTTGCGTGACGAAAATGGGCTATCGTTGGCGATGGATATCCGCCGGACAAAAGACCTTCCCATCGTGATGCTTACAGGACAAGGGGACGAGACAGACAAGATCATCGGGCTGGAAGTGGGGGCTGATGATTATGTGCTCAAACCCTTCAATCCACGCGAACTGATCGCCCGCATCCGTGCCGTCCTACGCCGGTACGGGAAATCCGACCAGACAACCGCAGCTTTGGCAGACACTGACAGGTTGACCTTCGGACGCCTGAGCGTGGATCAAAAGAAACGCATCCTGTTTGACGATACCGATCAGGAAATCGCGCTGACCAATGCCGAATATCGTCTGCTTGATTACTTTTTAAGCCGACCAAACCAGATCATTCCACGGGTCGAGTTGCTTTCAGAACTGGGCAGCGATTTGACAAAATATGTGGACCGAACTGTGGATGTCCTGATCCTTCGCCTAAGACGCAAGATTGAAGAAAACCCGTCCAAGCCCGTACACCTACAAACCCGCCGTGGACAGGGATACATCTTTGTCACGAACCCGCATCGGACGCCAAACTGATGTCTTTGCTGCCGTATTCCGTGCGGGGGCGGCTTTGGACCGCATTGGGGCTCTTGTCGCTTGCCATCTGTTGCGTCAGCGTGCTGACCTGGGTCGCGCTTCAGCGGGTCGAAGACCGCTTGCAGGATTTGCACCGCCAATCCCTGAGCCAAGTTGCGCAAGCGATTGATCTGTCAAAACGCTCGTCCGACTTGGCAACATCCGCACCCTTTCTCCTTAGTCAGCGATCGAATTTCCTGATCGGGCAAGAGGGCCAGAAACTCCTCGATGTGCTGACGCGTGTCCGCGAAGATTGGCCTATTGCCACGACAACCGATAGCGACCGCGCGACGGTCATAGATCTCACCACCCAAATGGAAGGTGGCATTCGTGACTTGGTCGCGGCATCGCAATCCCTTGACCGGGTGCAAACCCGCGTGCGCGCGCGCGTCGGGGCGCTGAGCCGTTTGCGCGAGGTGGTGACACAGCGGATCGAAGCTCAGGGCACAGCAACCGGTGAGCGTCTGGTGTGGTGGACGCTGCAAAGCATGAATGCCGATGCGCTTAACGCTGCCTATGCTGGCAACCTGATTGGCGTGGGCGAAGAACAACGCCATTACCAACGTCAGGGGCAACTCGCGCTAAATGCGGACAAAACAGCCGAGCAGGAACAGTTCCTGCGCGACCTCAATGCCCTTGTCTACGGCGACACCGGCATCTTTGAGCTTCGCAGAAACGAATTGGGACTGACGCTCGATGCGCAAAACGCCCTTTTCCGCATTCGCCGTGACGCAAACGGCATCAATGAACTGGCATCTGATTTTGCATCACGCGCTGAAGCGGTTTTGATTGCAGAGCGGAGTTCTTCGTCAAACACAATTCAATTTACCCGTGTTTTCGTCGCTCTGGTCAGTACGTTCGCGCTTGGTCTTGCGTTGATCGCAGCACTCTACGTTTCGCGCTATGTGGCGTTTAATATCGGCCGGGTGTCCGAAGCTATGGTGCGCCTAGCCAACGGAGATCGCAGCAGTGTTTTGCCGCGCAGGTTGGGCGGTGATGACGAAATCGCCGATCTCTTCCGGTCCTTCCGCAGTTTTCGTGCCAACGCCTTGCGCCTGGATCGTTCGAACCGACAGCTGGATCAGCGCAACGCACTTTTTGAAAAGGTCTTCGCGAATATTACGGATGGTATCGCGATTACAGATGCCAGCGGGAGGCTAACTGCGTCCAACCCGGCGTTCAAACGAATTTTAGATCACGGAGGTGGCAAGGGCAGCTTCGTTGACTGGCTCTCCAAATCTCCATTCGGCGCGGCGGCGCACAAAGCGAAACTCAGTGTCCAGCTTCGTGGGCATTTGGTGTTGAGTGCGGACAACGGGCAAACCCTCGAAATCAGGGCAAGCCGTCTTCCCGATGACGGGCGAGTTTGGCTGATTTCGGATGTAACCGAGCAGCATCAAATGGCAGAGCGCGTAGAACAGATCGACCGCATTGAGCTTCTTGGCAAACTGGCAGGCGACACCGCGCATGACTTTGCCAATATCCTTGCGACCGTGCGCACGCATGCGCATTTGTTGGGTGAGGAAAAGCGCGAGAGTAGCACCAACCTCACCGCAATCGAAAACGCTTTGGAATATGGGGCTTCGCTGACCGACAGATTGTTGGCATTTGCACGCAAACAACCCCTGTCGCCCGAGATTTTTGACCTCAACACTCTTATCGAAGGGATGATCGACCTGATCGAAATCGGCCTTAAGCGCGACGTTAAATTGGACGTCGTTTGCGCTGATGCGCCTTTGCATGTGCGCGCTGATCCGGGACAATTGGAATCCGCTGTTTTCAACCTTGCTCTGAATGCCAACAATGCGATCAATGGGCATGGAACCATCCGTCTGAGCATCACCGAAGGGGCAGACAATACTGCCGAAATCGTCGTGTCAGATACCGGGTCGGGGATGCCTGCACATGTTCAGGCAAAAGCGATCCAACCTTTTTTTACGACACGGGCAGCTGATGGCGGAACGGGTTTGGGGTTGTCGATCGTTTACGGTTTCATCAACCAAAGCGGCGGCACGTTGGACATTGAAAGCACTCAGGGGCAAGGGACGCGTGTGACAATCTCGCTCCCATTGGCGCTTGATTTGCGTGCTTCGCCGGATAGCCAACGTCATCGGCGCGCGTTGCTTGTTGATGACAATGGGGTTGATCGGAAAGCGACAGCGACCGTCCTTGAGAACTTGGGCTTTCAGGCACAAACTTGCTCTTCCGCACAAGAGGCTATCGAAGCCATGACGGGAGACCAATTCGATTTGGTCGTAAGTGATTTCGATCTTGGGGGCTCACATAACGGTTTGGACATCCTGACAAGCGCACAAAACTTGCAACCACAGGCGCAGCGGATTCTCATAAGCGGCAAGTCGTCTTTCGGAGAGCATCCCAACGGAAAAGCCGTCTTCGTTGGGAAACCTGCAACCTCGGCAAAGTT
>ERZ1740070.658-NODE-658-length-23051-cov-9.681553_pt1 | contig 23051 bp, 22 predicted proteins | sample MGYA00581734_ERZ1740070 | MGnify/ENA primary metagenome ERZ1740070 (study PRJEB43018, sample SAMN04849744) | marine metagenome | isolation source: floating plastic debris | place: Pacific Ocean | collected 2008-09-01 | study: EMG produced TPA metagenomics assembly...
GAATCGCTCACGCGTCGGTGCGTGGTCGGTTGCGCAGGTTCGCCCCGCGCGAGCGTTTCGCTTCGATGCTGCGTTGCAGCCGTTCGATGTCTGACAGACCCTCGGCCGCGCCAGCGATAGCGGGAGACCCGCCGGCCGGAGTTTGCTCGGTGAGCAGTCGGAGCGTGTCGGAGAAGTGCCGGCTCAGGCGGTCGGGCTTGGCCTCGGTGATCCGCTCGACGCAGTCGGCGAGCTGCACGGCCGCGGCCTTGGCAGCCTCGTCTTCGAGGTGCGTCAGCGTCGCGCTGAGCGATGGATGGGTGCCGGCATCGGCAAGTTCACAAACACTGTGCGCAACGGTCCCCATATGCCGCGAAGCGTAGGCCTCGGGCGCAATCAGAGGCCGATGCTCGCTGGGCAATCCGGCGAGCAACGCTGGCTCAACCAGGATGCAGCCGAGCAAGTGTTCATGTGGGTTCAGCGAGGACTCGGTGACGGGGCGCGTGGCGGATTCACCGTCGCCGACGTGGTCGCCTTCTCTGTCGCTTGCTGTTGAAAACGGTCGGCCTGCCGGGCGCGTGGCGCTGCGGATCAGATCCCGCAGAGACGCAGTCGGCAGGCCCGTCGCGCTCGATAGCTTGCGCACCACCGCGTCGTAGCGGGCGATCTGGTTTGGGTTCTGCAAATCGCGCAGCCCGAGCGTCGCGAGGGACCGGACCTCTTGCTCGACCGCTGAGGCTCGGGCGGCGGGCTTTGTTGGGTCGAGGTCCTTCATCAGCCGCTCATACCGGAAATCGATGATGGATTGTGCGCTCTCGATCATCGTGCGGAACATCTCGATCCCGCCCTCGCGCTTGAACATCTCGTCGGGGTCCTTCGCGGGCGAGTCGGCCGGCGGCGTTGCGACCATCGCCTCGATGCCCGTGCGCAGGAAGATCGCCGCGGCACGGTCGGCCGCCTTCTGCCCGGCGTTGTCGTTGTCGAACACAAGCACAACGCGCTGGGCGAGGTCTTTGGCGCGCTTGATGTGGCTCTCGGTGAACGCGGTGCCGAGCGGCGCGACCGCGTTGGTGAACCCGTGCTGGTGGCACGCGATCACGTCGGTGTACCCCTCGACGACGAGGATGATGCCGGTGCGCTGGATCGTGTTGCGGGCCTGCTCGTAGCCGTAGAGCGTTTCGGACTTGTTGAAGGCGGGCGACTCGGGCGTGTTGAGGTACTTCGGGTCGTCCTCATCGCGGAGCTTCCGGCCGCCGAAGGCGATCGGCCGACCGATCTGATCCAGAATCGGAAAGACCAGCCGGTTCCGCATGAAGTCGAAGTAGCCCGAGCTGTTGGGCCGCTCGCGGACGAGCCCAGCCGCCTCGAACGCGTTCAGCCTCATCTTCTTCGACTCCACCGTTGAGAACAACCCGTCCCAGCGGTCGGGCGCTGCGCCGAGTTGGAAGAGCTCTGCCATCTCCGCCGAGATGCCACGCTGCTCGACCGCCTCGCGTGCCAATGCTCCGTGCGTGGGGTGCCGGAGGATGGCGCCGTAGAAGTCTCGCGCGGCGCCGCAGGCGTCGCGCACCGCGGCGACGGTCACCGCGTTCGGGTCGTCGTCCTCACGCGTGGGCGTGCGCGAGAGGACGACGCCGAACTGGTCGGCCAGGTGCGAGATCGCCTCGGGGAACGACATGCCGTGGTATCGCGTGACGAACGAGAAGACGTCGCCGCCCGCGCCGCACGCGAAGCACTTGAAGATCTGCTTCTGCGGCGAGACATACATCGAGGGCGACGTGTCATCGTGGAACGGGCACACGCACGCGTACTCACGCCCCTTGGGCTTGAGCGCGATGTGATCGCCGATCACGCGAACGATGTCCGCCGCATCGCGCACACGCTCTTTGTCGTCATCGAATGTCGCGTGCATTGCCAATGGACAGGACTCCTCGCCAGCGCACGGGGATCGCGCTGGCACGGCGGACGATTCTTGCAGGCCGGCGGTGCGTGTGCGACAGCCGGCGTGATGTCAGCGGACGGGCGGTAGCGAGCCTGCGATCTCGTTGGCGCGTCGTGCGCCGCCGGGAAGGCGGGGTCGGCGGGCGGAAGGGTGAGGCGGGCGCCCGCGTGGTGCCCATGCGTGGGTCCGAGGGTGATTGGTATGCCGGGGGTGGGCGTCGTGCCCGCCGGTGCCGGCCGAGGTCTCGGATCTCGCGCAGATGTCTCCAGTGCTATTCCTACCCCGACCCCCGCGGGTTGCAACCCAATCGGGGTGAATGCCGCTCCCGCGGGGCACTCTCGGGTGGGGCTGGGAGGGGCTGGTCGGTGGCCGTGAGGTCGCTGATTCGCCGTCACGGCACTCTGAAGGCGGCTATACACGCCGTATGAACTCGCCAGACCCGCGGCATCGCCGACGCGCAACGATCTTCTCGGGCCGGGTGCAGGGCGTTGGTTTTCGGGTCCGGGCCCGGTCTGTCGCGCAGCAGGCCGAGCACGCCCGGGCGATCACAGGCTGGGTGCGCAACGAGCCCGACGGCACGGTGCGCCTGGAGGCCCAGGGCACCCCGGACGCGGTGGCCCGGTACCTCGCGGACGTGCGACGCGAGATGGGCGCGTTGATCGTGGGCGAGGCGGACGTGCCCACGACCGAGGTGGAGGGCGAGACGGGCTTCGAGATTCGGTACTGACGCTGTTTGTCGCCGGCGTGGCGTACCGTCCGCGAGCAAGAAGTAGGGGAGCCGATGATGCTTGTACTCATGGATATCGATCAGACGATGCTCGCCTCGCGCAACTCGGGGCTGCGTTCGATGGTCGCGGCCGGCACGTCACTCTTTGGCGAGGGTTTTCACGCCGAGGGCGTGAGCGTCTCGGGCCGGATCGATCCGCTGCTGGTCGCCGAGATCCTGACGCTCAACAGCATCGAGCCCGCGCCGGAGACCGTTGCCGCCTTCCGCCGGCGCTACGCCGAGACCTTCGAGGCCGGAATTGGTCAAGACATCGAGGTCTGGTCGCTCCCCGGCGTGACCGAGCTGCTCGCAGCAATCGAGCGTGAGGCCGACCTGACACTCGGCGTGCTCACCGGCAACTTCGAAGAAACCGGCACGCTCAAGCTCAACGCGTCGGGCATCGGCATCGACCGGTTCGTGGTTCGCGTGTGGGGCGACGACTCGCCCCACGAGGTGCCGCACCGCGACCACCTGCCCGGCGTCGCGATCGCGCGGTACCGGGACGCGGTCCGCCGAGATGTCGAGGCCGGCGACGTGCTCGTGGTGGGCGACACGGTGCACGACGTGCGGTGTGCGCAGGCGCACGACTGCCGGAGCTTGGCCGTCGCGACCGGGCACACCTCGGCCGAAGATCTGCGGGCAAGCGCCGCGGATCTGGTCGTCGACGACCTGACCGATACAGAGGGGCTCATGCAATGGATCACACGAAAGGTGCGGGCATGACGGGCGGTGCACACGCGATCGAGTCGCCGCACCCGGTGCGGGCGAGCGAGCGGGCAGCGAGCATCGACGTGCTCCGAGGCTTCGCGTTGCTGGGCATCCTGGGCATGAACATCATCGTGTTCGCCTGGCCGTTCATCGTGACAATGGATCCCTCGCTCATGGGCCCCTATGAGGGTGGCGCGAAGTGGGGCTTCCGCGCGATGAACCTGCTGATCTTGGGCAAGATGGTCTTCATCTTCAGCATGCTCTTCGGCGCGGGCGTGGTGTTCTACAGCCGGAAGTTCGAGAGCGGGCGACTCGCCGAGGGCGCGGGCCTCTGGTACCGCCGCATGGCGCTGTTGTTGATGCTTGGGGTCGCGCACGCGTGGCTGCTCTGGTACGGCGACATCCTCGTGTGGTACGCCGTGGTCGGTCTGGCCGCGCTGTGGTGGTTGCGCAAGCTGCCGGTCTGGGCGATGATCACGATCTTCGTTGTGGTGCTCTTGTACTTCGTGCCGGTCGCCGGCGCGTTCGCGATGTTTGGTCAGCCCGCGTTCAACCCGGATCAGGAGTGGTATTGGAACCCCACGGCCTTCGAGAATGAGCTGGCCGTCTACGCGGGAGAGCACGGCACCTACCTCGCGCCAACCTTCCACCGCATGATCACGACGACTTTGTTCTACCTGCTCTTCCTCCCGTTTATGTACGGCCCCTACCTGCTCGGCGCGATGCTGCTCGGCCAAGCGCTCACGCGGCTCGGCGTGCTCACGGGCCGGCGTCCGCTCGGCCTGTATGTGGCGATGGCGGCGATCGGCATTCCGGTCGGTCTGCTCCTCGCATGGCAAGGCCTCGCCGGCATCGAGGCGACCGCGCTCGCTGGCGACAAGCCCGTCTGGTGGCGCGGGGCGCTCGCGGCGCTGTCCCAGCCCATCCAGAGCCTCGGATACGTCGGCCTGGTGCTCGCGCTCTGGAAGTCCGGCGCACTGGGCGCGGTCGGGACAGCCCTCGCCGCCGTGGGCCGCATGGCGCTGACCAACTACCTCCTTCAGACGATCATCTGCACGACGCTCTTCTACCCGCACGGCTTCGGGCTCTTCGGCACCGTGCCGTACCCGCACCTCTGGGGCATCGTCGCGGGCGTCTGGATCGTGAACATTCTGCTGAGCGTCGTCTGGCTCCGCTATTTCCGCTTCGGCCCGGCCGAGTGGCTCTGGCGCTGCCTGACGTATTTGAAGCTCGAGCCGATTCGACGGCGTTCCGACCTGGCGCCTGTCGGTTCCTGAGGCTGCGGCAAGCGCTGCATGTGTGGACCGCATGTCGGTCGGCGGTGGACAGTCACCGCGGTGGTAGACTCCCGCGATGACCACCGGCATGGGCGCGAGTCTGCGGGCAATCTGTTCGGACTTCTACATCAACCACAAGGTGGGCGTGAAGCTCGACCTGCCGCGCGGCCGGGAGACCGTCCTCGAGCTCTTCGAGCGCGTCCGCCGATCGCACCCGGACCTCGGCCAGTTCCGCCGATACAAAGATGAGCTCGCCCTCGAGACCGCCCCCGGCGTCGAGCGCAGCCAATGGGTCGCGGTCCGCTCGAGCAACATCCGCTCGGGCGTGGTCAACCCCGACGACTTGGGCGAGGCATACGCCCTGCACCGCGACGTGCTCGAGACCGCGCCCTATTTCATGTCGATCTCGCCCTTGGATATCGACTTCGTTGAGTTGCTCTTTGGATTCGATCTCGAGGCACGCGGCAACCACGACGCGATCGTCCACAGAACCCTCTTCGGCGGCTCGGCGATGGGCGACGTGCTCGACATGCCCGGCGCACTGCCCATCGACTGCCAGCCGATGCTGGGCGTCGCGCTCGATACGGCCGCGGGGGGCACCATCGAGGCTCACTTGGAAATCAAGACCCGCGGCGGCGGCAGTTCACCCATGGCGGGCGATCTCCGCGAGCGCGAGTCGGCCGAGCCGATCTCCGTCTATCTGACCGTCCGCCGGTACAACCCCGCGAGCGACCTGAAAGACCTGCCCGGCGTGCTCGACGCGCTGGCCGCGCGGGGCGAGGAGTTGCTCGCCGAGCGGATCGTGCCCGGCATCATCGTGCCGCTGCGCGAGGCGCTGCTCTCGGGGAACGGCTGAGCGTGCAGGCGGTGCTTGGGCAGTCATCCGGGGCAGTCGGCGGCGTGCTCGTCTGGATGGGCCTGCTCGTCGGGCTGACCATCGCGGGCGGCGTGGTCATGATCGCCGTCCGGAAACGCGCGCTGTCGCGCGATCAGCAGTCGATCGACACCGGCGGCCTGATGGACTCCCTCAAGGCGGCCCGCGACGCGGGCGACCTGTCCGAAGAAGATTTCCGAGCCGCCCGCCTGCGGCTGCTCGGGCTGGATCAGCCGGACGCGACTGGCACTTTGCGATCCCCCCCGCCCGCCGGTGCAGCGCGTGCCCCCTCAACGGCTGATTTCCGGTCTGACCGTCAAGCCAAGCCCGGGTACGACCTCACGGGAGACCCGCTGCCGCCGAACGCATCGGACGACCAGCCGCCCGCGTGATGCTGCTGAGAACACGCGCCGGACGTGGATAAGCCCGCGGCGGACCTGCACGGCGTGTGGACTGTGCCGGCTGTGACGGCACATCGGGCGTCAATCACGAGCCAATCGGGCACGCTGCGCTTGGCTTTGCATGTCGGGCGCGCGAAGATATCGGCAACACATCCGAGCGCCCATGCACCGGGCGGCGGGGTCGGGCTCACGGAGGGCCGTCGCACCGCCGATACTGGGCATGCAGGGCGCGTTCGGCCGATCGCAAGATCGCCGCGGGTGCGTCTCCGGCTGGCGGGTGCCGTGTGGGCCTGCGGCGCGAGCGTTGTTGAGCGGTAGAAGCTGGCAGAGATGCTGGTGAGGGCGAAGGCCCGAGAGGACCACGATGGCGAAGAACACCGGCGGCAACGACGGACCGACCGACACTACCACCGAGGGCGGCGAGGGCTTCCGCGGGCGAAAGGTCACGACGTGCTCGTTCTGCGGCAAGACCAGCCGCGACGTGGGCCCCATGGTCGAGGGGCCGAGCGAGGTCTATGTCTGCTCGAACTGCGTCGACCTCTGCCAGAACATCTTCCGCCAGGAACGCCGGCGCGTGTCGTCGGTCAGCACGACCCTCTCCGACGTGCCCTCGCCCCGCGAGATCGCCGAGTTCCTCAACGAGTACGTGATCGGCCAAGATGCCGCCAAGCGCACGCTGAGCGTCGCGGTGTACACCCACTACAAGCGGCTGCTCCACGCCGAGAGCGACGAGGCCGACAACATCGAGCTCGACAAGAGCAACATCCTGCTCGTGGGCCCCACCGGCTCGGGCAAGACGCTGCTCGCACGGTCGCTTGCCCGCATGCTTAAGGTCCCCTTCGCGATCGGCGACGCGACCACGCTCACCGAGGCGGGCTACGTCGGCGAGGATGTCGAGAACCTGCTGCTCAAGCTGCTCCAGGCGTCGGACTACGACGTCGAGCAGGCCCAGCGCGGCATCATCTACATCGACGAGGTCGACAAGGTCGGCAAGACCTCAAGCAACGTCTCGATCACGCGCGATGTCTCGGGCGAGGGTGTCCAGCAGAGCCTGCTCAAGATGCTCGAGGGCACCGTCGCCAATGTGCCTCCCCAGGGCGGTCGAAAGCACCCCGAGCAGCAGTACATCCAGATCGACACGCGGAACATCCTGTTCATCTGCGGCGGCACGTTCACGGGCATGCCCGAGATCATCCGCCGGCGCATCGGTCGCAGCCGCATCGGCTTCGCATCGGGCGGCGAGTCCGTCGGTGAGATCAAGGACCACGAGCTTCTCGCGCAGGTCTCGCCGGATGACATCGTCGAGTACGGCATGATCCCCGAGCTTGTCGGCCGACTGCCCATCGTCACGCCGCTCATGCCGCTCACCGAGGAGGCACTCGTCGAGATCCTCACCGAGCCGAAGAACGCGCTGGTGCGTCAATACCAGCACATGTTCGGCCTCGAGGGCGCATCGCTCTCGTTCACCGACGGCGCGCTCCACGAGATGGCAAAGATGGCATCGAAGCGCAACACGGGCGCCCGCGCACTCCGCGGCGTGCTCGAGGACATCATGCTCGACCGCATGTACGAACTGCCCGACCTCGATAACGAGGGCATGGAGTACGTCATCGACGAGCGTGCCCTCGCCGAGAAACTCCCGCTCAGTGAGCTCCGCGTCAAGCGGGCCGAGAGCGCCTAACGCTCGGCGAACCGCCTGCACACCATCGAACCAACCATCGGCCCGCCCTCACAGGCGGGCCGATTTCGTTGTTGCGGCGGTCGGTATTGAGCAAGCCGTCGCGGCTTTAGAAGAGCGGGACGGTGCCCCAGGCATCGCCCACACGAGCGGCCGCATGCACGCGGATGCCACAGCCGCCCAGCGCCAGCACGCTCCTGGGCGTGTCGGTCACAAGGTGCGCGATGGCGGGCGATGCGGCAAGTCTCGGCTCGGCCTTGGCGAGCAGTGGGGCGTGCTGGGTTGCCCAGGCCGTGGCGGTGAGCAACGTCGACGCGGCACCGTCGGCTGAAGTGCCCGATACGGCCGACGCGACGAGCTGGAGCGTGCCTTCCGCATCGATCGCGAGTAACACACCGGGAGCCGTGGGGCAGTCGATATCGATTGGCACGAGGCCGAGTGGTGTGCGAGCGTCGAACGAGACGCGTGTCGACGCTGGTTGCCCAGTGGCTTCCGCCTCAGCGGGCTTGGGCTGCGCGGTGCGCTTCGCAGCCGGCGTTGCAACAGCATGCGCAACAGGCGTTGAGGCACGGATAGTGTCAACGATCATCGCGGCGTCGTGGGTTGATCGGTTGTCAAAGAGTGTCGCGGTTGCCATCGCGTCGAGCTTCGCGAGGCAGGGCTCGGTCTCGATCGGTGTTTGCAGGAATGCATCGGCGGCCGCCGCGATCCGGTCGCACGCGATGCGGGCCTCATCGAGTGACGGCCCGAGCACCACAGCCCGCAGCACCACACGCTCCGCGTGCGCCTCGTCTAGTTCTTTGAGCGTGCGGTAGGCCGCCACGGTCGCCGCCTCATCGGAAGACGTCAGCAGCGTGACCGCGTCGCCAGCGAGGTCATCGCCGGCGCGCACGATCCACCGCGTCGCATGGGCGGCCGCGGCTTTGATCGCATCACCAAGCGAAGCCGACGGCAACGCGGACAGGCCAACCGCTTCGCAGCCGTCGGGCGTGACAAGATCGAGCGAGGCGTGGGCCGCATCGAGCCGGAGCACGGCGACGGGCTCGCCGATTCGTTGCGCCGTATGCCGAGCGTATTGGGCGATCCATGCCGAGGGCATCACGGGCAGGTTGCCCAGCACAACGCGCTCGAGTGTTGCCACGCGCTGTTTCGATTGTGTGGCGGGCGGTGTTTCGGGCGATCGCTTCGGTCCGAGCGGGGCATCGGCGAGGAAGAGGTCGGCCAGCGCGTCGACCTGGTGTGCGTCGGGCTCGGTGAGCCGAAGGTCGCCGGAGGGCGATCGTCCCAAGCCGTTGCGTGCGGGGGGCGCGTCGTGATTCATGGCGTTCGTCCTGGGTGCCAGTGGCCCGCGTGAAGCTCCGCCGCACGCGTTGGTGTTCCGGCGCCGCACGGTCGCGGCGTCGGTGCTCGGTTCCGCTCGGCTAGGTGTGCCGCTCGATGGGCGATGGTGCCTCGGCGGGGCGGGTGTTGATCTCAACCTGCCCGCTGGTCTCGTCCTGAATCTGGTCGTTCAATTCCGCAGGCGTGGGAAGCTCGGCGACCTCGATCTTCGAGTCGGGCTTCTTGCTCGGCGTGGTGGCGGGCACATCGAGAATCGAGGCCCGGCTGCCGTCGGGCGCGTGTTCGACGACCGCGTTGAAGGGGTCGGCCTCGAAGCGCCCCTCGATCACGAGCCGATAGCTGTGCCGGCCGGGCGTCATGGGGATGCACAGCTCGAAGATGCCGAGTTCGCGGTTGCGTTGCATCAGATGCTCGGTGGTCGAGTGGTCGTTGAAGGTTCCCGCGATCGCCACGCTTCGGCCCGCGGTGAGCGGCTGGACGAACAGCACGCCGTGCGTCGTGTACGTGATGCCGAGCAGCCGCTTGGCCGACTCGTGGACGGGCGGTGCTGCCGTGTCGATCACTTTAAGGATCGTCTCGCCTGGCGATAGCTCACCGGTCGGCGCCTCGCTCGCTTCAGCGTTGTCTGCGCCGGGCTGGGATCGCCCGGACGACAGCCGAGCGACAGCCCGGCGCATCGCGCTCGCACGCGTCACCGCGTCGGCCGAAACCTTCGCCTCGACCGCGGGCAACTCGGCGGGCAGGCCTGCGGTTGCATCGGCCGAAGCCGCTGCGGCGGGTAAGCCATCGGACATCGGGGGGGCGGGCGTGTCGGGGGACGTCGGCGGTGCCGACTCGAAGATAGGAGGCTGGGCCGGCGTTGGGAGCGTGCCCAGGTCAAGCCGCTCGGCGATGATCTGCGCCACTGCGGCATAGTCCATCGAGCCGGCGCTCTCGGGGTCGTACTCGACGACAGGCTGGCCGAACGACGCGGCCTCGCGCAGCGCGAAGTCCGAGCGGATGTGCCGCGGAATCACCTGGCGGCCAAAGCGCCGGCGTAGCTCATCGAGCAGGTCTTCGGCAAGCGCGTTCGAGGCGTCATGGATCGTCGGCAGGATCAGTGTCGGGATATCCCGGCCGAGCCTGCGAGCGAGACTCTTGATCGTCGAGAGCTGGCGCGTCGCGCCCTGCAGCGAGAAGAAGGATGTTTCCACCGGCACGACAACCACGTCGGCTGCCACCAGCGCGTTGAAGGTCAGCAGCCCGATCGACGGCGGGCAATCGATGAAGCACGCGTCGTACTTGTCGTCGAGTGCGCCCAGCACGCGGCGGAGGCGGTGCTCGCGGTCGCTCAGCTCGGCAAGGCCGCCGGCGGACGCCTCGAGCCCGGCCAGACGCATCCGCGACGGAATCAGATCAAGGTTTCGGCACGCGCGCCAGATCAGCCGGCGGTGCTCGGGGAGTTCTTCGGAGAGAAGCGCGTCGCCGACGTCGAGGTCGACGCGTTGCTCGGGGATCGCAAGCCCTGCGGCGCAGTGCGATTGCGGGTCGAGATCGACCAGCAGCGTCCGCCTGCCCGCGTGGGCAAACATCCCCGCCAGGTTGATCGCGGATGTGGTCTTGCCACACCCGCCCTTCTGATTAATGATCGCAATCGTGCGCACCGGCGGCCCGCCCTTCTCACGTCGAATGACGCGATTCCCGACATCGAGGGGCCGAACTGGCCCACTCCGCCCTCGCTCTCCCTCTGCGCGGGCATTATCGGGCGGTGAGACGCAATCACTCCACTTTGGGGGCTTGACTCCGGGGGTTTTGCGGGTTCAAGGTGGGCGATATGGGCTGCATGGGCATCCTAACCCACTGCGCGCGTTCTACTTGCGGATCGCGGACCAGCCCGCAGCGATCGTTGCCGCATCGGGGCCTGCTTCGAGCGTCGCACGGTGCCCGGATGCCGGCAGAACCACCCGAAGTCGGCCCGCCAACGCCTTTTTGTCCGACGCCATCGCCTCGATCAGTTGCTCGTCGGTCGGCAGCCCTGCCACGGCTGTGGGCAGCCCGAAGCGATCAAGCAGTGCCAGCACTTCGCCCCGCTCAGCCTCGGTCATGCGCCCGCTCGCGACACTCGCGGCCGTAGCTGCTGCGCGCCCCAGCGCCACCGCCTCGCCGTGCTGGATGGGGGCGGTCGCCGGGGCGCCGGTCGGAGAGAGGTGGGGGATCGGCTCGATGGCGTGGGCAAACGTGTGCCCGAGGTTCAGCAGCGCCCGGCCGCCCGAGCCGTCCCGCTCGCGCTCGTCGGCCGCGACCACGCGGGCCTTGAGCGCGACGTTCCGCCGGACGAGCCGGGCCAGTGTCGCAGGGTCGCGCTCGAGGATCGCATGCGCCGATTCTGCGAGGTTGGCCAAGAGGTCCTCGTCGCCAAGCCCGCCCGAGATCATGCCGTGCTTCACGCACTCGCCAAGGCCAGCTCGGAAGATGCGGTCCGGAAGCGTCGACAGCGCATCGATGTCAGCAAGCACCACCTCGGGCTGGTGGAAGGCGCCAACGTAATTCTTGCGGAGCGTTCCCTTGTCACCGTCATCGGCGCCGGCCATCCCGACCGCGAGGTTCACGCCCGTCTTGCCGCCCACCGACGCGTCGACCATCGAGAGCAAGGTCGTTGGGCATTGCACGACCGGGATTCCGCGCTGATACGACGCGGCGACGAATCCCGCGACATCGCCCACGATCCCGCCGCCGAGCGCAACCACGCACGACGACGACCGATCAAGGCCAAGCCTGGCGCACTCGTGCAGGAGGTGTGACCACGTATCGACGCTCTTCGTGCGCTCGGTCGCGCGGATCGGCAGCACGTGGTGCCGGGTTTTACCGCGTGAGAGTGCTGCCGACGCCCGCTCGATCAGTGCAGTTGGCAACCCGTCGTCAACGACGACAAACGCGTGGGCGAAGGGAAGCTCGGCGAGCCGACGCAGCGCGTTCGGCTCGGCATGAACGTCATACGTGGCAGCCTTGGTCACCACACGCACCGCAGCCGACTCGGCCGAGGGCGCGGTCATTCCGAGTCGTCCTCGGGGGGTAGCACGGTGCCGAGCTGCGAGGAGTCCGAGAGCTCATCGGGAGTAAGCTTGGCGTAGTTTCGGCTGTCCTGCCCGGCTCGCTGCCAGGGCACGCTCTTCGCATCGCCCCAGAGCATCTCCAGGTCGTAGTGTGCGCGGGCGTTGGGCTCGAAGAGGTGCACGATGACGTCGACAAAGTCCGCGACGATCCAGACGTCCCGATCGTCACCCGAGCGCCGGAGCGAGGGCATGCCGTGCTCCGCGGCCGGCTCTTTGAGATCGTCGGCGGTCGATCGCATCTGGCGATCCGAGGTGCCCGTGCCGATCACGACGTAGTCGGTCACATGGCTCAGCCCCCGCACGTCGAGCACGAGCACATCCTCGCACTTGTTGTCGGCGAGCAGGCGTGCGGCGTCGATCGCGAAGGCGCGCGTGACCTTGGGGTCGGAGACGGAGTGCGATCGGCTGGGAGCGTGGGATTCGGTCATGTGGTTCCGTGGCAAATCAGAGAATTGGCATGCTCCGCCGGCGGTCGATCAGAGCAGCAAGCAAGCGTAGGGACCGGCCTGTGGCAATCCAAACGCCACGCGTACACTCGCGGCCTCGCGATGGACACGCCCACCGAAAAACCCGCCCCAGACTCGACACGCACGGTCGGTGTGCTGCTCGAACGGGCAGACCCGGCCGGTGTGGTCGGCACCCAGTGCGAGGCGTACGACCCGGTCACGCACGTCGGGCAGGACAATCGCATCCGCTTCGTGCCGGGCACGACCGATGCCGACCGCGTTCTGTGCATCGGCTCGCCGGTTCCGCCGGGTGGGCTGGGGCGTAAGACGGCTCGGGAGCGATGGCGCAGCCTTCGCATCGGCCGGGACCGCGCACGCCTCGAGCGAGTCTGGGACCGCCTCCGCGTCCATCGAGATCGCATCGACGTGCTTTTCTATGAGCCGCCCGGCGTCGTGTCCGACGAGGCCTACGCCGTCGCGCGAGAGCGGGCGAGCCGAGTGTTCGGGCCCGACGACCGCGCCACGCATCGCATCACGCTTCCCGTGTGGTGGAGCCTGCCCGAGTCGCGCGAGGAACTGCTCGCGCTCGAGCCTCACCCATCGCCCGCCGGGCTCGTGTGTGTCACCAGCGGCAAACGCATGATTCCGGGGCACGCCAATCGGCTCAACTTCATCGTCGCGTTGCGCTCGGCGGAGATCGACTTTGATCTGTTCGGCCGCGGCCTCGATGCGGCGCTGCTCGGCAAAGGACCGGTCGAGAGCAAGACCGCCGTGATGCACGGCGCGCGGTTCGCACTTGCGATCGAGAACGACCCAAGCTGCCCGGGCTACGTCACCGAGAAGCTCTGGGATGCGCTGCTCGCCTGGTGCCTTCCGATCTACCACGGCAGCGGCGCGTGGGAAGGGCTCATCCCGCCCGAGGCGGTGCTCCGGTTGCCGAGCCTTGACGCGGAGGGCGTCGAGGTCGTCCGCCGCGCACTCGCCGATCCAACCGCGTACGAGCGGGCGTTACCCGCGATCGCCGAGGCACGCGAGCGGATCCTGGGCGACACGCGGCTTGTCGTGTGGTACCGACGCGATGTCGCCTGCGGTATGGTGGACCCATGACCGATGTTGCTGGGATGGTGTTCGATGGTGTGTTGGCGACGGCGCTGGTTGCCTTTGCGGTGGTCGCGACCCGGGCGGTGCGGCGAACGACGAAGCAGCGAGACAGGCTCGAGCGTCTTCGCGCTCGTGTGGGCTGGCTCGAAGGGCAGAGTCTGCAGCTGCGCAAGCGTGCGGCCGAAGCGGATGTTCGCGCGTTTCTTGCCCGCGTGGGGCGAGAGCCATCGCTCGATGTGCGTGCGCTCAGTCAGTACGGCGAGGACACGTTGCTGTGGACACTGCTTGGGCATCGCGTCGCCGATGGGCGCGGGGTGTTCATCGAAGCGGGCGCATTCGACGGCAAGCAGATCAGCGTGACGTGGCTGCTCGAAGCGGCGGGTTGGCGTGGGCTGCTTGTCGAGCCGATTCCGGAGCGTGCCGAGGCGTGCCGCGGCAATCGGCCAGGTTCGCACGTTGTCGCCGCAGCGCTCGGTGCGCCTGGTGGCCCCAGCCAGCTTGAGTTTTCGGTGTTTGGAGACAGTGAAGATGGCTTGGGTGTGTTGTCGTCCGTGAAGGGTGTCGACGGCGTCAGCGCCGAGATCGCAGCTCGCGCGAACGCGAAGACCGAGACCATCCGCGTGCCCGTCGTGACGCTCGACGCCGCGCTCGAGCAGGCGAGTGACGAACTGGGCGCAATCGAACGCGTCGACGCGATGGTACTCGATGTCGAAGGATTCGAGGCGACGGCACTGCGCGGGCTCGACATCGCGAGGTGGAGGCCTCGTGTTGTGCTGCTTGAGGACAACACCATGGGTCGTGAGCGCGACGCGGCCGGCATTCTCGAATCGGCTGGTTATCAGGACGGAGGATGGCTGGGCGTGAATCGCATTTACGTTGCGGATGACCAGCCCGAGACTCTTAGCCTCGCTCGCGCGTGGACGACCGCGCTCGATTGGTCAAACTTCATCGTCCGCGGGCTTTGAGTGATGGCCGGTTCCGCTTCGTTCGACGTCGTGATCCCCGCGCACAACACGCCGGCGGGCATGCTCGATCGTGCCGTCGCAAGCGCTGCCGGCGCTGCGTCGATCATCGTCGTTGACGATGGCTCGGCGTCACCGATCGACCGTGGCGACGCGATCGTCATACGGCATGAGACCGCTCGCGGCCCCGCAGCGGCTCGCAACGCGGGCATCGCGCGGACCTCGGCCGAATGGGTCGTGCTGCTCGACGACGACGACGAACTGCTCCCCGCGGGTGTGCGCGAACGGATCGAGCTCGCGACTGCCTTGGATGCGGTCGCAGCGTGCGGCCCACGCGTCGAGGTTGTTGAGGGCGACGAGCGCGTGCGCTCGATGCCCGGCGATTGGCCGAGCGATCGCCTGCCCGGCTGGTGGGCGTGCTTTCGGCCTGTGACGATCTTCGGCTGCTCGGGCTGGGTCATCCGTCGCGATGCCGCGATCGCTCACGCGATGGACGAATCGCTCTGGATCGGTGAGGACCGAGACTTCTTTGCAAAGCTCGCCTCGGCTGGGACCGTTGCGGTCGGTGCAACCCTGGCTGCGCGTTGCACGATCCGGAGCGATGGCAACCTCACGTCCGCGGCCCATCTCGGGCGGCGCGTGCGTGACCACGCTGTGCTCGTTCGACGCTGGATCGCTCCGGAGAGCGAGGCCGATTTGCGAGCCGCGACCATGTGGCTCGGCAACCAATGCTCCAAGGCGGGTGTCGATCGGGAGACCTGGAGCGTGTTGCAGGCCCTGTGTGTCGAGCACGGATGGCGTCTTCCGATGAAGTCCCGTGTACGCCGGGCGATGCGGCGGGGCAGCCCATGAGCGGCGAGACGATGGCGATCGGCGTGTGCACGCACAACCGCGGCGAAGCGCTGGGTCGAACGCTCGCCGCACTCGCCGCGATGGACCGCGTCGGCGGGCGCGTTGCGCGCGTGATTGTCGTCGACAACCGCAGCACCGCCGCGAATCGCCAAATGGCGCAGCGCCTCGCCCGCGAACACGATCGCGGCGAAGGGTTCATGCACTTCGAAACCGAAGACCGGCCCGGCAAGGTTGCCGCGATCGAGCGATTCCTCGCGACGACCAACGACGCGATCGTCGGCATTGTCGATGACGACGTGCTTGTCGATCCAGACTGGGGGGCACGAATGCTCGCCCGCGCCGATCGCCAGCCGAGGGCGGGGTGCATTGGCGGCCGGATCGACCTGCGCTGGGAGACCGGGCCGACGAAGATCGCCCAGCGGTATCGCCAGTCGCTCGCGTGGCAAGATCGAGGCGACGAGCCACATGAGATTGAGTCCGGGCACGAGTTCGTCGCGGGCGCGAGTGTGGTGTATCGCCGCGAAGCGATCGATGCGACGGGCTGGCCCGCCGGTGCGCTGCTCGATTGCCGACGCGGGGCTGTGCTCGCGGGCGGTGAGGACGCGGAACTCTGCCTGCGTATCCGCCGGTCGGGTTGGGAAGTCTGGTACGAGCCGGCAGCGCGGTGCGAACACCAAATCCCGGCTGCGCGGCAGAACACTCGATACATCGCCACGCTGCGACAGAGCATCTGCGCCACCGAGCCGGTGCTGCGATGGATCGCCGAGGGGGGGCTCGCACCGGCGGAGGTTGACCGCGGTGCGCTCCGAGCGCGGCGTCTGCTCATAAAGACACTACTCACCGACCTGCGTCCAACGCGCCGCCGCGTGCGGCTCGCCGAGCGGCGCGGCCGGGTGCTCGGCTGGGACGCGGTTCGCACGCTCCAGCAAGGCGGCTAAAAACGCGTGTCGCCCGCGGCGCTGCCCTTGGGCGCATGAAGGCGGATGGTGCACATCACGCGGTCGTCGACGCGGGCCGTGCGCACGTCGTGTGGTCGCGGGGAAATCGCCGGCGCGATCGCACGTTCCACAGCTTCGGCCGACTGGATCGGTGCGCTGAGCAGGATCGCGCCGCCCGGCCGCGTGACCCGCGCGAGCTCTGGGAGTAAGGCCGCGGCGTTTTCGGGCGTGACCGCGTCGATTGCGACCGTGATGTCGAACGCCGCATCCGTCTCGCCCGCAACCGGCGTGGGCGGGCCGATCTCGTAGGCAACGTTGGGTCGGGCATACCGCCGGCGCGCGAACCGGATTGCCTGGTTGTCCTGGTCGGTTGCGACGACGGCACCCGAGGGGCCGACCAGTTGTGCCAGCAAGTTCGCGCCGGCCCCGGTGTTGCAGGCCGCGTCGAGCACGCGATCACCGGGTGTGATGAGGTCCGTCGCGTGGGCGTACATGCGGGCCCGCGGGATCGGCGCGAGGTCATCAAAGATCCGCCGTCTCGTTGCCGCGATCGTCATCGGCTTGCCCGCGGGAAACGTGACGTCGTATTCCTTGAAGCCCCGGCCCGACGGGCTCAGCGCCCGTCGCAGCGAGTCGCTCGACCGCTCGCGATAGCGCACGCCATCCACGGTGATCGTGCGGCGCACGCCCAGCGCGATGCCGATGCGTTGTAGCAGCGATCCGCGGGCGCGGTTGCGCCGAACACGCCGCTTCGCGGGCGCGACCGGTCGGATCGGGCGATGCTTCACCGTGCCGGCCGCGGGCATGGTGCTCGCCTGCGTCGCGTCATCGCGATGTGCATCGTCGTGCTGGTCCGACATCGGGTTAGACCCGCGGGCCGAACAGCGCGTGCTGCGTCGCGCCGATTGCGGAGAGACGGGGCGTCGTCGTCGCTCTGGCTGCGCTCGGCGTGACCGGGATCCAGCGCGTGGGCGATGACTGCGAGGCGATCGTCCACGCGTAGTCGGCGCCCTCGTGCAACGCCGACACACGCTCGGGCTGGTTGCAGTCTCGCGAGAGGTGCAAGAAGACGACATGCTCGCGAGGCCCGATCCGGTCCACCGCCTCGGCCGCCTCTTCGTTGGACAAGTGCCCCGCGCCGCCCATGATCCGTCGCTTCAGGAAGGCCGGTCGATCGGAAGACTCCTGCATATCCGGGCAGTAGTTGCTCTCGATCGCGAGCACATCGACGCTGGCGAGATGATCGATCAGCGCCTCGGTCGGCCTGCCGAGATCGGTCGCGAAGCCGATGTCGCACCCGACCTGGTCGAGCCGCAGCCGGAAGACGCACACGCCGAGATCATCGTGGGCCATGCGGGCGGTGTCGGCGGTGAGTGCGCGCGCGATCTCGTTGGGGCCGTCGTCCATCGGCTCGGTCCGGCGGTGCAGCAGGCCCGCCCGGCGTGCCCGGCCCATGTGCGCTCGGTGGATTCTCAGCGTGGCATTCGGCGCGACAGCCGGACGGGCCCAGCCGGTGTGCGCGTGGTCGTGGTCCAGGTGCGTCAGCAGGATGTCGGAAACGTCTTTCAGCCCAATGCCCGACTCGGCCAGCAGCGTCTCGGTCTTCCGCGGGCTCAGGCCCGCGTCGATGAGCATGACCCGGGCCGGCCCGGCATCGCCCGCGTCATCACCGGTCGCCAATGGCACAACCAGCACCGAGCAGTTGCCCGCCGAGCCCGAGGCAAGCACGCGAAGGGCGGAGCGGTCTGGTGGAGGAAGTGTCATCAGGTCACGAGTGTACGAGCCATCGCCGTATGTTGGTCGGGCGAGCCCGGTCGTAGGCGTGGCGCTTAGAGGTCGCCCGCCGCGGTGTCGATCGATACGGCCTCGCCGCGGCGCTGGTGGCGCAGGAACGCGGCGAACATCCGCGGCGGTCGGCCCGCACCCGGGCAGATCGGCCGCTTCGCCGACTCGACGAACGCGTGCATCTCTCGGATCGGGGCGCAGCCATCGGCACGCTCTGCAAGGGCCGAGAGCATCTCATCACGCGGCAGGCAGGGAGCGAAGATGTCTGCAAACGCCCGGCGGGTCGCGGTGATGTCCTCGCGCTTGATGCCCGCGCGGCGCATGCCCACGAGATTGATCCCGCCGATGCGGTTGCGCTCGTTGACCGTGCAGAAGGGCGGCACGTCGGTCGAGACGTTGGTGCCGCCCGACATGAAGCTGAGTCGGCCCAGCCGGCAGTGCTGGTGCACGCCCGCCTGCCCGCCGATGGTCACGTTGTCCTCAAGAATCACATGCCCCGCGCAACCGGAGTAGCCGACCAGGATCACGTTGTTGCCGACGATGCAGTCGTGGCCGATGTTCGTCGCGGCCATCAGCCAGACGTTGTCGCCCAAGGTTGTCGGAACGGCCTCGTCGGTCGACGCGTGCACGATCGCCTGCTCGCGCAGCGTGCAGTTCTCGCCAATGATCACGCCCGCGGTCGCGTCACCCAGCCCGAACTTAAAGTCCTGCGGCGGGAAGCCGATCGTCGTGAAGGGGTACACGGTCGTGCCCGCGCCGATCGTCGTCGGCCCCGTGACGTACACGTGCCCGACGAGCCGGACGTTCTCGCCGAGTGTGACGGGGCCCGTGATCACGCAGTGCGGGCCGATGTCGACCGAGTCGTGCAGCTGGGCAGCCGGGTCGACAATCGCGGTGGGGTGGATCGTTGCCATAGGCCCCATCGTACCGCTCGCGTACGATTCGATCGTGGCAGACACTCCATTGAATGATGCCGTTGGCATGGCCGGCGACGCCCGCGAGATCGGCCTCGTCGACATCATCGACCTCGGCCGGCTCGGATACCGGGCCGCCTACGAGCAGCAAGTCGCCCACCACGCGGAGGTGCTCGCGGGCCGAGGCGCGCCTCGCCAAGAAACGCAGTCGCCTGCAGCCCGCGTGCTCGTGGTCGAGCACGACCCGGTCATCACCGTCACGCGCAAGGCGATCGCTGGCGGGCATGTGCTCGGCGACCCGGCAACGCTCGCCCGCCTGGGCGTGGCGCTCGAAGAGACCGATCGCGGCGGCGATGTGACCTACCACGGCCCCGGGCAGGCGGTCGTCTACCCGATCGTTGATCTCAATCGCTTCGGCCTGCGCCTGCACGGCTATCTCCGGCTGCTTGAGCAGGCGGTGATCGACACGATCGTCGAGGTCGGCCTTGCCGGCCAGCGCGATGCCGACGCGACCGGGGTCTGGGTGCCAAGCTCTGGGTCTGATCCCGCGGGGGAGCTGGCAAAGATCGCCGCGATCGGCGTGCGCGTCCGAAAGTGGGTCACACTCCACGGCCTCGCGCTGAACGTCGCGCCCGACATGTCGCACTTCAACCTCATCGTGCCCTGCGGCCTCCACGGGCGGCCGGTCACAAGCATCGCGGCGGAAACCAACCCGCCGGCACCAGCGACCCAAGTCATCGGCCACCGCGTCGCCGAGCATGTCGTCCGGTTGCTCGCCGGGTGCGATCGCAACACCCAATAGACAAGAAAACACCGGGCAGCCTTGCAGACGCCCGGTGTTTGGTTGTTTCAAAAAAGCCCAGTCTCGAACGGCTCACTCGGCCGCGTCGTCCTCGGCGGGCGCAACCGTCAGGCCCAGCTCGGTCCGCACGTCGGCGGTGATGTCGTGCCCGTCGGGGTAGACGATCAGCGGGCGGGCGAGCATCTGCTGGGCGAGCCCGGCGACTGTGTTGGCGTTGGTCGGCTCGGCCGAGTCGCGCGACGCGACGACGAAGTCGTACCCGAGACGGTCTGCCACGACCTTGCTCGCCTCGGCGATCTTGGTGTACGCCTCGCGCGCTTGTTCGGTGCCCAAGACCTCGAGCTCGCCCGCGCCCTGCTGGCGGAGTTGCTGGTAGCGCTGCTGGGCTTGCGCGCCCTGCTGGTTGATCTCTTGCTGCTCGAGCGAACCGGCGACAGCCGCGTTTCGGCGGGTCAGCAGGTCGTTGACCTCGGCCTCGAGCAGCGAGAGCTGCTGGGTCCAGTTCTGCTCGACCGCAGTGCGGGCGTCGGCGTACTCGGGCTCATCGAGCATCCGCTCGACGAGCATCAGCGAGTCGACCACGCCGATTCGATGCGCGCGGTCGCCCGTGTCGTGGGCGATCGCCGAACGCGTGGCGAGGGTCGCGAGGGCAGCGATGCAAAGCACAAGAGCGATTTTCAGCGTGGATTGACGCATGGGAATCCTTTCGGTGTCGGTTCGGTGTCGGCCCTGCCGCACCGCCCAAAGCCTAGCCGCGCTGCGAGATGCGCAGCCGGGGCGGCGGTCGGAGCCACCTGGGACGCATTACGGCGTGCCGCTGGTTGCAGAACGGAACGCGTAATAAATCAGCATCGCCACGCCAACGAGAACCGCGCCGATGCCCAAGATCCCCGCGGCAATACCGAGGAACTGCACGATCCCACTCGCCGGCTGATCCTCCACAAGACGCCATTGCCGCATGGTCTGCTGGAACGACTCTGCATCGGCTCCGCATTCGGGGCATGGCGCGTGGGCCGCGACGCTGTCGCGCGGGTAATGGCACCGGTAGCACGACCTCATGGAGTCGAAACGGTTCTCCGACGCCTGCTCGCTCGCAGCCCGAAGGGTCTCGCTTGCAAACTCATGGTCTGCTCGCCGAACCAAAATGGTCGAGCCGATGCTCGCGAGTGGGGCGATCGGCAGCCCTGCAGGCGAGTGTGATCCCGCGACCACCGCGTGAATGCCCTCTGCATCAAGGATGCTCTTGACGAGCGCTGCGCCAAGCTCTGTTTGCGAGAGCGCAACGATTACTGGCGCATCCGGATCAGCCCGGCTCACGGCCACTGCCCCGGCACCCAGAGGTAGTACGCCGCGCCCGGCGGTGCCGCAGCAAGTGCCTCGGCCAGATTGAGATCGACGGATGCGACTGCCGCGCCCTCCGCCCGAGGCGTCGGCACGCTCGTCGTCGCGTAGGGCGAGCGCGGCCGCGTCGATTTGCCGTAGTGATACTTCACGAGCTGCGCCGACGTCACGCCCGCGAGCGACTTCGCTTCGGCAAACGCCACGCGCACATCGCCGAGCTGATCGACGAGCCCCGCGTCGAGGGCCTGCGTGCCCGTGAAGACCCGGCCGTCGGTCAGCGGATCGAGCGTGTGGTCGTCGGTCAGGTTTCGCGCCGTGGCGACGCGCGTGCGGAACGCGCCGTACATGTCGTCCACGAGCGATTGCAGGATCGCGTAGTGCGTCTCGTCCATGGGCTCGAGCGGGCTTGCGAGCGTTTTGTTCGGCCCGCTGGTGATCGCGCGGGATTGGATGCCCAGCCGGGCCATGCCCTGCGAGACGTTGACGGTGGGGAGGACGACGCCGATCGATCCCGTGATCGAGGTCGGCTGGGCGACGATGCGATCGGTCGCCAGCGCCGCGTAATACCCGCCCGACGCGGCGACCTCGGACATCGACGCCACGATCGGTTTGATCGCACGCATGCGGTCGAGCTCGCCCGCGAGCGCCTCGGTCGCGGCGACGGTGCCGCCGGGCGAGTTGATGCGCAGGACGATCGCCCGAACGTCGGGGTCCTCGGCCGCCTTCTCAAGCCGAACAAGCACCTCGTTGAGCGGGTTGGCCCCGGGCCCGAGCAGCGAGGGCGCTGGCTGATCCGCGATGACGCCCGTCAGGTCGATCAGGGCGATCTTGGCAGCAGCGGGCCCGTCGCCGAGCACCCGAGTCTCGCGGAGTGTGAGGTCCTCCGGGCCGAGGCGGAAGGTCACCGATGCGTTGTTGCACGCGGGCGCGACGAGGCAGACCAAGGCAACACACGCGAGCAGCAGGGGGCGGGGCATGGGGCAAGTCTACCGGTGGGCCAGGTCTACCGGTGGGGCTGGGCTTCACGGGGCGATCGCATCGGCGTAGGCTCGCGTCATGCCCCAGGAGGACCACGCCGAGCCGACCGATGCGCGACCGAAGCCAGATGCCGGGCATATTCCCGTGCTCATGGATGCCGTTCTGCGCCTGCTCGAACCGAAGCAGGGCAACACGTTCGTCGACTGCACCGCCGGTTTGGGCGGGCACGCCGGCGTCTTGGCTGCCAAGCTCGCCACAGCAGGCGGCGGGCGGGTGGTCATCAACGATGTCGATCCGGGCAACCTCGCCCAGGCCGAGGTTCACGTCCGCGAGATGGCCGGGCGAGACGCGATCGAGAGCGGCTCGGTCGAGGTCGTTCCGGTGCTGGGCAACTTCGTGGGGTTGCCCAACGCCCTTGCCAAGCGCGGGCTCGCGGCCGACTGCGTCCTGGCGGACCTTGGGTTCTCGTCCAATCAAATGGACGACGGCCAGCGAGGCCTGAGCTTCCGCCGCGACGGCCCGCTCGACATGCGGCTCGACCCCGAGCTGCCCGAGTCGGCGGCCGACTTGGTCGCGTCGCTGCCCGAGGTCGAGCTCGCCCGCATCATCTATGAGTACGGCGAGGAGCGGCGATCGCGGGCGGTGGCACGCAAGATTGTCGCCGTCCGTGCGCACGAACCGATAACCACCACAAGTCAGCTTGCGGAGATCGTGCGATCTGTGGTCGCGCGCTCGCCCGGGCCGCGACCGATCGACCCCGCGACCCGCACGTTCCAAGCGCTGCGGATCGCGGTCAACGACGAGCTCGGTGCGCTCGCCGGCCTGCTTGATGCGGTCCGGCGCGGCGCAGCATCGCTCGCCAAGGCGTCGGCCG
>ERZ1740070.659-NODE-659-length-23013-cov-6.224758_pt1 | contig 23013 bp, 15 predicted proteins | sample MGYA00581734_ERZ1740070 | MGnify/ENA primary metagenome ERZ1740070 (study PRJEB43018, sample SAMN04849744) | marine metagenome | isolation source: floating plastic debris | place: Pacific Ocean | collected 2008-09-01 | study: EMG produced TPA metagenomics assembly...
TCAGACTGGGGCTCTACACCACCCGATCCGCAAAATACGCCGACACCGCCGTCTAATACCTTGAGTGAACGATAAACCTCAATAGTGAAGTCAACGTGTCCGGGGGTGTCAATAATGTTGAGCTGGTGCTCATTCCAAAAGCAGGACGTAGCCGCCGACTGAATCGTAATGCCGCGCTCCTTTTCCTGATCCATAAAGTCGGTGGTAGCTGCACCATCATGCACCTCACCGATCTTGTGTACCTTACCGGTCAGCTTCAAGATCCGCTCAGTGGTGGTGGTCTTACCTGCGTCTACGTGGGCAAAAATGCCAATATTTCTATAACGACTGAGATCTTTCATGGGTATTCTCTAGGGTTTAACTACGTCTCCAAACAGTTTTTGACCACCTTTTAGGACCGTTTCAGGACCATTTAGAGCTAAAGCAGACTTGCCAAATGGGGGCAGCTCCGTGGCCGCCCCAAGCAATAGATATATTACTTCAAAATTATTCACATTCCCTGAATTCTTAGAACAGAGCGGTCTAAGCAAAGAGGGAATGTGAACGTCGTGGGTCTGCCAATAGATAGGACTATGGTATCAACTTAGCCAGATCAATGGCGTTGATTCGCTTCGTGATAACCGAATCACATAGTGTTAGTTCGCGGTGACCAGAGCAGATGCCCACTAAAAAAGGCCGCAGTTAGCGGCCCATGTTTGAGGACATATCAACAGTTGCTATAGCTCGCGGGAGCAAACGTCTAAAAACCCACTGCAATCTTGGTTATCCATACAGAGTAGATTGCCCACAATTAAAGCATCACTCCCTAAAAATTCAGAAAATACGCTTACAACAGGCTAGAGATTCCTTTAACTGCCACCAGCTGGAGCTTTAGCAGGACTGTAATCTTGAATGTCATAGGGAGTTGGTACAACAATATAGCCTGTCTTTAAACTGCCTAATACCTGATTGCGATGCTGTCCCCAATACCACCAGTGGGCACCTCCATAGGCACAGACAAGGCTGTCGAGCTGGTCTTCGACTGCTTTTAGGGCAGTGCCTCGTTCCGGTACATCCGGCAGGGTGGGGGGCGTTAAGCTGGGAGTATGGGCGGGCAGGTGTCTTAAAATCAGCATTCGTAGTCGCTTCAGTTCCTGACATCGCTGGGCAATACGTCCTTTTTTGTATTTGAGAATACGCGACAGACCAAACAGGTGCACCATGGCAGGGTGGGGAAAAAATTCGATTTGATAGCGACCAGACTGTTGCGGTTTGAGGGTGGGCGCATGGATAAATCCTCGGTGCTCTAGGGCCTGACCAAAGGCAATCAGCTTGGCAGCAAAAGCCAGGGACTGGTTGGCCGGATAGCAGCCTGCATGGTACTTGCCAAAGTATTTGTGGGCTAAGCGGTCTGGTTCTCGCATGCCTGTGGAGTTAGGAATGAGGGTGGGCGCATCGACCGCGACCATAGCAGGGCTAGCGATGGGAGCATGGTGGTCTACCCAAGCCAAAACATCTGTGTGGGTATCGAGGCGGCCAAGAGCGACAAGGTGTAGCGTATCTCTATCTATTCTGAGACAGCAAACACCGCTAGGGCCTGTTTGCCAGCCTAAGTCAATGCCTAAAAAAATCATTGATTAAAAAGAATTTTGTCCCTATAAATAGACCGGACTTGAACAGTCTAATTTGTTGAACTCAAGTAGAGTGAATTTGAACAAGGACAGTTGAGTAGTAAGGACATAATGGCAGCTAATAGCGGATTTATTTTGGACTTGACTGTAACCTTGGCAGCCTCAGCAGCTGGGGGCTATTTTGCTAATCGGCTCAGACAGCCCGTGTTGTTGGGCTATTTGATCTCGGGCTTGGTTATCGGTCCTTTGGGATTACGACTAATTAACGATGCGGCTGCAATTCAGGGTCTAGCAGAGCTGGGGGTCGCTTTTTTATTGTTTTCCCTGGGGGTGCAGTTTTCGTTAGCTGAACTCAACCGGGTGCGTAATGTGGCCCTCCAGGGCAGTCTTTTACAAATCGGTTTGACCACAGCAATCGTAGCAACCATTAGCGGTTGGTTGGGGTGGTCAGACTCCTGGATTCAAGGATTTTTTTTAGGGACGGTACTGTCGCTGTCGTCTACGGCGGTTGTTTTAAAAACTCTGACAGAACGAGGGGAAACCAACACTCGCCACGGTCAGATTATGTTGGCGATTTTGATTGCCCAAGACCTGGCACTGGGAGTCATGCTGGCGATTGTGCCTTCTCTCAATTCTCAGGGATCACTGTTGCCGATTTTGGGACTGGCGCTGCTGAAGGTGGGGGCGTTTATCGGGGTTGCGATCGCAGCTGGTTATTGGATAGTCCCTCGCATGATTCGTGCTGTTGCCCGCACTGAGAGTAGTGAGTTGTTTTTGTTAACCTTACTGGCTCTGTGTCTCAGTGTTGCCTTAGTCACCGCTCGGTTGGGTCTATCGATTGAGATTGGTGCCTTTGCGGCCGGATTAATGATTGCCGAAATCGACTATGCCGATCATGCCCTTAGCCGGTTTTTACCGCTGCGGGATACCTTTGCTTGCTTATTTTTTACCTCCATCGGCATGCTGATCGACGCTCAGATTTTGATCCAAAATGCCGGAGTCATTTTAGGTCTGGTGGCCCTGGTGATGGTGGGCAAAGCTCTAATTGTGTTACCCATAGTCCTGTCCTTTGGTTATTCATTTAAGACAGCACTCCGCAGCAGCCTGGGCATTAACCAGATTGGTGAATTCTCATTTGTGTTAGCCCTGGTGGGTTTGGAAAATAATCTTATTTCGGAACAAAAGTATTTACTTTTGTTGGGCACCACTGCAATCACTCTGGTGTTTACTCCCATTCTCTTTGAGTCGGCCAGTCCTATTGCTGAAACGTTACTAAAATCGCCTCAGCTGCAGCCATTGTTGACACATTGGGAATCTCCTCAAGAGATGTGGGTTGAAGATGACCTCACCAATCACATCGTAGTAGCTGGCTACGGTCGTGTTGGACAGGTAGTGGTCAACGTTTTGCAACAGCAGGGGAACTATCCGGTACTGGTGATTGAAAACAATGAGGCCGCGATTCAAACGCTGCGTCACCATGGTTTTCCCTATATTTTGGGCGATGCCGACTCAGAACAGATTTTAGAAAAAGCCCATTTAGATAAGGCGATTGCTCTGGCGATCACACTACCCGATCCAGCCAGTACTCGACTGTTGCTAAAACGAGCACTTGCGATCGCGCCTAACCTTGATGTCATTGCCCGCGCCCATATCACAGCTGAGATTGACAGCCTTACCCAGGCTGGTGCACGCGAAGTTGTGCAGCCTGAGTTTGAAGCCGCCTTAGAATTGGGCTCTCATCTGCTTAAAATTCTGGGCAATGCCCCTGTCGACATTCAAAACACAATGGAAGCAATACGTCACAATCGCTATCTAAGCATTCGCGGAAGTAGATAATGCCAGAACAACAGAATGAGAGTTTAAAGCTGATTTAACAAGTCCCATGCGGTCTTACTATCTAACGGAGGTGAAAACCAATAGCCTTGCCCATAAGTACAGCCAAGATTAACAAGTTGTTGCGCCTGCCATTCAGTTTCGATCCCTTCAGCAACAACCTCTAGTTTAAGTGCCTGGGCCAATTGCACAATTGCCTCAACAATTTTGAGATTGTCATCATCAGATTTCATATCCTTAATAAATGCCCGATCAATCTTTAGGGTATCCACCGGTAGCTGCTTTAGATAGCTTAAGGATGAATATCCAGTACCAAAATCATCAATACTGATTTCTACGCCTGATTGTCTAAGCTGCGCTAGGGTTTCCAATACCGGTTGAGTGTCGGCAATCAACAGGTTTTCAGTAATTTCAAATTTAAGCCAAGATGGCTGGGCCTGGGTGTATTGAAGAACCTTATAAATCTGTTGAGCAAACTGCTCACCCTGTAAGTGTTGCACGGAAAAATTAACACTGACAAAGGGAACGGGTTTAGACGGGTAGGCCCGATGCCACTGACTTAATTGTTCACAGACTTTTTGAAATACCCAGTTGCCTAACTGAGAAATGAGATCCGTTTCCTCTGCTAGCGGAATAAAATCTGCCGGGGATAGAAAGTCAGATGTGCCCTCAGGCTGCCACCGTACCAGTGCTTCATAGCCAACAATGGGGGCTGATACCGATGCCGATGTCATCGCCACAATGGGCTGATAAAAAATCTGTAGCTGCTGTTGGCGCAACGCATGACGCAGCTGTCCTTCCAGGGTAAGACGCTGGAGAGCCTGGGTATGCATTTCAGGTTGAAAAACACGCCAACCCTGGGGCCTTTGTTTCGCCTGCAGTAAGGCTAGAGAACCATCTCGAAGCACATGCTCAGCCTGACAATAGCCAGAATCCACTAGCACAATACCGACATTAGCTCGAATAGTAACCTCGTAGTTGCCTAGTTTAATTGGGGTGACGAGACGCTGCTGTAAACGTTGGACAAGGGAAAGAATAGCTCCTTTATCAGCCAGCATGGGTAGCAAGATGGCAAACTTATCATCCCCCAGCCGCACGGTATAACTATTGTCGGGCACAACAGCCGTTATTCGAGCAGCAATTTCGATTAACAGTCGGTCCCCCTGCAGATGACCGAGCGTATCATTAATTGTTTTAAAGCGATCGCAAGCCAACATTAGCAATGTTGACCATTGCTCAGGAGACTGATTTGTTTTGACGGCTGCTTCTAGACGTTTAACCAACAGCGTCCGGTTTGGCAATCCTGTAAGCGAGTCATGCATGGCCAAGTGCATGAGCTTAGCTTGAGCCTGCTGCCGTTCCTGGCTCTCTTGCTGAAGCGCTTGATTGGTCTCATAGAGAGCCTTTGTCCGTTCTACAACCCGCTGTTCCAACACCTGATTATTTTGATGGATTTGCCTCTCAGCAATTTCATACTGATGCAGAATAATTTTTAGTTTTTGGTTTTGAGACTTCAGCGTTTGTCGTAGATGACGTAACTCCAGCTGATGCTGTATGCGGACTAATACTTCATCGATTTGAAAGGGTTTTGTAATATAGTCAGCTCCCCCGACAGAAAATGCCTTTAATTTTTCAGGCACATCGTCTAAGGCACTCATAAAAATAATTGGAATATCCGCCGTAGTAGAATCGCTATGGAGCTGACGACAAACTTCAAAGCCATCTAAATCTGGCATTTTAATATCGAGTAAAATTAAATCCGGTAGCTCAGTGGCGATATCTTTAATCGCCGCTGAGCCACTAGTAGCGTTGCGAACGCGATATCCCGACTCAGTCAATGCTGTCGACAGCAATTGTAGATTGCATGGCAGATCATCAACAATCAAAATCTTCGACGGGCCACGACTCTCAGGTCGCAGGACCATCTTAGCGATATCAGCATTTTGAATAGGGGGCAAAAGACTTAAACCGTGCTTTCTAGTTGTTGTTTTGTAAACCAGCGCTGCCCGTTTGTAGCCACGGGACAATTTGAGCTTGCTGCCACAAATTTACATGCTCGTAACCCTATACTAGCCCTAAGTTTTACTGCAGACCTATGCAGTTGCCGGTAGCTTCACAGTAATTATAGGAGCCTCATTTGCTGTTGGTAGAAGCAGTTCCCCATTAAGCGCCTTTACCATCTCTTGGGCAACAGCTAAGGTTAACCCAGTGGAAAGATAGACCGATGAGAGATTGCTTAAATCCACTTCACGACCATAGAGGGAGGTGTCTAATCGGGCACTCAGCTCGCCTACCGGACGATCAGCTTCTATCTTTAATAGAACATACTCTCCATCCGCTAGCGCTTCCAGGGTGATATCACCTAACTTGGTTGATGTAATAGCATCATCGAGCAGACTAATTAACATCATCTGGAGCCACTTCAAATCACTGACCACTGACAGGTCAGTCGGTTTCAGCGTCAGACGTAGATTGTGATTAGCCGCCTGTAGACGGGTTAGCTCCTCCAAAGTTTTGAATAATGTTTTTAATGGAATCGGCTCCAGGGCAGGAACCTCACGACCAATATCTAATTTTGAGGCTGCAATAATTGTGTCAAAGAGCTGTAGAACTTTGTAGGCTGCTTCTTTAGCCTCAGCCGTAAACTGTTTTTCTTCGTCCGGGGTTTCACACAGTCCCTCTAAAATCAGCTGATGTAATCCAATAACGCTGTTGATGGGAGATCGCAACTCATGGGCCGTGCGAGCAAGAAAGCCGCTTTTAAATCGTTCTAATTGGCTCAATCGTTCATAAGAGAGGGCTTTTGGATCATCCGGCGGAGTCCCCTTAAGGGCGGGGGAAGGGGGAGTGAAATCCTCGTCGGGCGGTATGGACGGCTTAGCAGGCTCTAAAGTATCGGCTGTGCCTACCGTTGCTTCCTCAGTAGATAGAGACATAGAAGTAACAGGGGCAACACTTTCAGGCTGACGGCGCAGGCGGGTGGTGACGACGCCTCCCAAAAAGCCAAGGCCGATTAGTACTGCTGTTTGCCAATCCATAGGAATTTTATATTATGAGTACTCTGGTAGCTATACAAATAGGAACTGCTGTTAGAACATTGTCCACAGGGCTCGAGCAGGTTTCCCATTGACGTCTAGAAGTTTCAAAAGAAGCAGGATTTAATGTGTCTTAAAGCCCAGACATTAAAATAACTTTCTTCCTGGGAGAACTTCCTCATTACTTATACTCTATAGATGCACGGTTCCCTGACGTATCGTTTCCCAATGATCAGATTGCCAGGCCGCTACTGTAGACGGCAATCCAGAGGGAGTTGGTACGACGGTATGGGGAGCCAAAAGTTCCAAAACAGATCGTAGAGCGTCGTCGTTTAATCCACATATCTGCGGAAATTGGGTGAGCACCTCCTCAATAGTCATGAGGGCGGGTTGACCTGAAATATTAGCGCTGGTGGTAGCGAGAGGTCCTGTCAGTGTCAGCAACTGTCGAGCAATTGGATGGTCTGGCACACGCACCCCGATAGTATCTGGGGTTTTTGGATGCATCTGCAAAGGGACGTTGGAACTAGACGGTACAACTAGGGTCAGCTGGCCTGGCCAATATCGTTTCGTGATGGATTGCCACTGGGTCTGGTCCATGGTCACATAGGGCCACAAATCAGCAGCGCTTGCCCCCATCAAAATCAGCGACTTCTCTAAACTGCGCTGTTTTAACTCATATAGGCTGGGACTGTGCTCAGGGAGGCAGCGAGTCCCCACACCGTATCAGTGGGCAAAGCAACGATACGGCCGCCCTTAACTGCTTCAACATAGGCTGATAACGATACGTAGGACATGGGCTACAACAAAATAGGGTGACCTACCAGATAATCGTCGCCATGAGCGAATGCGCACCTCTAGCAACGATTGGGGCAGCTTGTTACATTATTGCGGCTGTTTGTTTATGGTCAGGGCCTGACGCAGATTGCCGGTTTGCTGTTCTAGCGCTAGCTGAGCGGTCTCTTTGTCTAAACCAGTCCAGTGCATCAAAAGCGCCAGCTTAACGTGTTGATCACTCCGACTCAGTAGAGCATCCGCCTCTTCCCGTGATAGATCGGTGAGGGCAACAAGAATTCGCAATGCCCGATCATGGAGCTTGACGTTAGTCACTGACACATCCACCATACGATTGCCGTAGACTTTACCCAGTTTGACCATCACTCCCGTAGACAGAATATTGAGGGCCATTTTGGTCACAGTGCCTGATTTAAGTCGGGTGGACCCGGCTAAAACTTCTGGTCCCACCAGCAGCCGCAGGTCAATATCAACCTCTATCTCGACTTGCTCTGCTGGAACACAGGCCATAAAAATCGTCGTTGCCCCCCGCAGATTGGCTTCTTTAAGCGCGCCATGGACATAGGGCGTAGTCCCTCCTGCTGTAATTCCAACAACTACATCAAGGGCAGAAATCTGGTGAGTTGCCATGGCCGCCGCACCATCTGCAGAGAGGTCCTCCAAGGCTTCTGAACTCTTTAACAGAGCCGGTGGACCTCCCGCTAAAATTCCTTGGACTAGCTCGGGTGGGGTACAAAATGTGGGCGGACATTCAGCGGCATCTAAAACCCCTAAACGTCCGCTAGTGCCAGCACCGACGTAAAACAAGCGACCCCCTGCTCGTAGGGCAGTCGCGGTTTGATCAATCGCATCTGCCAATACGGGGGCTGCGGCCGCGATCGCATCCACCGTGCGCTGATCTTCCTGGTTAAACACCTGCACCATTGCCAACGTTGACAGCTGGTCAAGGTTTTGACTGTTGAGATTAATCTGCTCAGTTAAAAGATAGCCACGATCGTTTGGGGGTTGAGACATGAGAATGACTGAAAGACAAGGGCGGAAGTTTGAAGTTTACGCTGAGAGCGGGCCATGGGGGAGCGGCCAACTCAACACGCTAAAAACATATCCCCCCTAGAGTAAATTCTCCAACTGCTGTCGGATACGGTCGAGTTCTGTCTGCGACATGTCCTGGTCTGATGGCGATGGTTCCTGGGGCTGTGACTCCGGGCGGGTGTTGGGGTCCCAATCCGTTGCTTCCAGGTTTTGCTCTGGGGGCATAACCAGGGTACCGGTTTTTACATGTTTAGCTTCATACTCAGCACCGCGACAAAATTCCTCAATTTCGTCTGACTCAAATCCTTCTACACTGCAGGGCGGAAAATCTTGTGCTTCCAGCAGGCCACCAAAGCGGGTGGCATCATCTTCGTCCTCAAACATTAAAACGATGTTGCGATCACCCACCTTTAAGGAGTGGATGCCTTCATTTTCAGTGCGAGCGTTAAACAGAACCACAAAAACACGCATGGCCATTCTCAGGTCTAGAAGATTTGATAGTTATTTTATCAGCACGATAAAACAGCATTTTCAATGGTTAATCTTTGTCTATTTAGCCCCTTGAACCCTTTCAGTCTATTTAGTTAACTAGGCTGTAAGTACTCCATTCCATACCGTTTACGCCGTTAGAAAAGTCGTTTTTCTGTAGCGAAAGTTTGCCTTTTACACAGATTGAGCGTTCACTATTTCCCGTTAAATAAAAAATAAATGTTACATCCATTCCATCGGTAACCCCCTAGACAGACGATTAGGAGGCCAAGGCAGTTCACTAGGATTAAGCTACACACGACCGCTATGTCTAATCAATCGGGAAATATTCAACAGCCATCTGGTTTAACTAGGGCCATTGCTAACTTTTTTAACTTCAGTGCTCTCGGTACAGATTTACCGACCGAAGTATTGGCTGGGGCAACTACGTTTGTCACCATGGCCTACATTTTGATCGTGAATCCGGCCATTTTATCGGAGGCTGTATTTCTCGACGGGGCCGGGGACTTGTTTGGAGAGTTGGTGATGGCAACGGGCATCTCAGCTGCGATCGCAACTCTGGTGATGGGGCTTTACGCTAAGCTGCCATTTGCCCTAGCCCCTGGTATGGGTATCAATGCGTTTTTTGCCTTTAGCGTTGTTTTAGGGATGGGGGTGGACTGGCGTGTAGCGCTAGCTGCCGTCTTTGTAGAAGGCATCATTTTTATCATTCTTACCCTCACCAATGTGCGTAGTAAGATTGTTTCCGCTATTCCCGATGCCGTTAAACACGCTACCACAGCAGGCATTGGTCTGTTTATTGCCTACATTGCACTCAAGAGTGCGGGCATTGTTGTCTCCTCTGAAGCCACATTTACCACCCTTGGCAATCTCAGATCGCCCCAGGCCGCGATGACGCTGTTGGGGTTAGGCATTACGGCTTTTCTCTTCTCTCGTCGCGTCACCGGTGCTCTGCTGTGGGGCATCATTGGCACTGCTTTACTTGCTTGGCTATTTGGTATTGCCCCTTGGCCAGAAGGAGTTGTTGCCCTGCCTGCAGCACCCACACATCTGTTTGGTCAAGCCTTTGTAGGTCTGGGTGAGTTGTTTCAGCTCAACATTTTAGAGATAATCAGCATTGTGTTTGTCTTCTTATTTGTTGATCTGTTTGACACCATCGGTACCTTAACTGGGTTGGGGTCAAAGGCGGGCTACATTGACAGTGAGGGTAAGTTTCCTGGCGTAGAAAAGGCGTTTATGGCTGATGCCGTTGGCACAACCGCAGGGTCTATCTTGGGCACCTCGACGGTTACCACCTATATTGAGTCTGCCTCAGGTATCTCTGAAGGGGGGCGTAGCGGTCTAACGGCCATTGTTGCGGCCGCGTTGTTTCTGCTCGCTCTATTGTTTATTCCGCTTTTCTCCGGCATTCCGGCATTTGCCACAGCGCCTGCATTAATTATGGTAGGGGTAATGATGATGTCCGGCGCTCGGTTAATTGATTGGGAAGATCCGGCCGCTGCGATCGCGGCTTTTCTGACCATTATTATGATGCCGCTTGCCTATTCCATTGCTGAAGGTCTAGCCATGGGATTAATTGCCTATCCGTTGGTTAAAGCATTCCAAGGGAAAGTACGGGAAACTACGGTTGGTATGTGGGTTCTAGCCATTATCTTTATCTTGCGGTACATCTTTTTGGCTGAGGGATAAAACTGGGCCCGCTGCATTTTTAGAATTGCCGCTGCTCTTCTGAAAATTCCAGCTACAGTAATAAAAAGGGACACTGCTGATCCTCGGGATGATGTTAGCTGCGAGCGGCTGTTAAACAACCGCTAGACCGATTCATCCCGAGGGTCAGCAATCGCTTAAAAGGCAGAGGAGTTTTAATGGGAGGTTGGAAAAAAATGATATCCGGCATATTGGCGCTGACCTGTGGCTTGGGTGCCATGGGCTGCACTACTGCTCTGACAGCTTCCCAAACGACTTCACCCCGCATTACATTTGAGGGAGAGCCCCCCGCTTGGGCTGACTCGGCTAGCTCTGTAATGACTGAGCTAGAGCAGTGGCGTGGTCTCAGTTTTAAGCAAAGCCTACAGGTCACGTTTCAACCTCAGGATGACCCAACCCTCAATGGCTGGTACAACTCAGAAACAAAACAGCTGGTCGTGACCACATCAGGTTCCGATGAGCTGGGTCGTGGCGTTATGCTGCACGAGATGTTTCATGCCCTGCAAGATCAGCACTTTGATCTCTATAGCCTGCACCTACAGACCCAAACCGCGCCTGACTACGATAAAGCCGTCACCGCCGTGATCGAAGGTGAAGCCATGTTGGCCGTCAGCGAGTTACTTAACTATGACTTTCTGGCCCATGCCCAGCTACCTCCAGACGGTCCCGTTAGCGAGCAGCTGTTTGAAAACATTTTTCTCTATGGTGCCGGTCTGCAGTTTATTCAGGCGGTCCGAGAAGATGGTGGCTGGGATGCTGTCAGTGCTGTCTTTGCCGATCCGCCCCAAGCGACCGCGCTAATTTTAAACCCGGAACGCTATCTCGCTGGAGAACGAGCCACAGCACCTGCCGAGATTCCTCTGGAGGCAGATGAGAGCTTGAACGCTCAAACCATACGGGGTGAATATGCCATTCGCTTACTATTGGCAAAGCAGCCTGAAACTCGCTCTCTGGTAACCGATATGGGCAGCACCTACCTAACAGATACACTAGGCGTCATCACTGACGGTAGCGGTAACACGCTTCATCGCTGGGTGATTGAACTGAGCAGTCTCGATAACTCAGACCAGCTAGCATCTGATTTAGCAACCGCACTACAGCCTGAGCTACAAAAACAGCCACTGGTGGAAATTCAAGATAACGCTGTTGTGCTTGAATGGTAGTCTAATAATCTTAGGGTGGATCGCTCACGAGGGCAGCGATCTGTGTTTTTCTCCACTGAGCATCTGCTTTGCGATCGCTACAAAATTCTAAAACTCGCATACCAGGATTTTTATCTAAGTTTTTGAGCTGTTTTATTAGCGACTCCCAGGTTTGAATCAGGCGATGGGAAACACCATAGGCGGCGCATAGTCTCGAAATATCCACAGCTTGTGGTGTAGCAAAGTACTCTTCAAACGGAGGATTAAACGCTGCAACGGGCAGCATCTCAAAAATCCCACCCCCCTGATTGTTGATGACAATTACGGTAAGAGGCCCCTTTAGGTAACGATGATTTAAAAGCCCGTTTGTGTCATGTAAAAACGCCAAATCGCCCGTTAGCAAAACAGTGTTTTGGTGACCATGGGCAACTCCCATGGCTGTGGATAGTGTGCCGTCGATACCGTTGGCCCCTCGGCTAAAATAGGGGTGAATATGACGATCGTTAGGCTGCCAAAAGGATTCAATATCTCGTATTGGCATACTGTTGGCAATAAAGAGAGCGGTATTCTCTAGCAGATATTGTGAGAGTATCCAGGCAATTTTTCCTTCAAAGGGTGTTTGCATCGCTTGGAGACAGTCAGTCAGGCGTTGGCCAACGCTGTGCTCATATCTGAGCCAAACGTGACAGTACTGACTAGAGCTTTGCCTCGACAAAACCGATTGTTCTGTCGAGGCGATTAACGCTCCCAAGTCTTCTACCGAGGTTTCAAGCACCTGGGTTCTACCATGTAAAGCATCCACATTAGAGACATGGGGAGTCACCTGCCAGGTATGTGGCTGATGGGTTTGTAGCCACTGTCGTAGCACTTTACTCGTGGGCAGCGGCCCCAGCTGAATTACAGACTCAGGTATGAGCCGATCAGCGACAGCATTGTTGCGCAATAAACTGTCGTAGGTGCTAATTAAATATGGATTGACGGCATGATAATTGCGCAGTGGCGATAGCCCATCTGCTATCACGGGCCATCCTAACGCTTGAGAGAGTTGGGCAACGGCCTGACAATAGTTAAGCGGGTTGAGTGGCTGTGCCGGTCCCGCCACAATTAGTCCCCGCTCAGTGTTTGTCCACCGCTGCCACAGATGTGGCCACATCTGTAGGGGAAGCTGCCGCAATGCTGCTGGTTTAAGGGCAGGGGGGGATACCGCTGCAAAAAACTCGGACTCCACTAGCTGCAAATTTATGGGTTCATCTAGAGGAGGAAGCGGATCTCTAAATGGACAGTTGATGTGTACTGGCCCTGGTGATAGTGCCTGTCTCCAAATTTGCATGACAGTTTGGCGGGCGTAGCTTAAAAGGGCAACATTGGGTACGGCCATTTCTGTGTACCAGCTGATAAAGCTACCAAATAGCTTTTGTTGATCAATGGTTTGCCCCGATGCACAGGATCGCATTTCTGGTGGACGATCGGCAGTAAATAGAATTAGGGGAACATGACTTTCTTGCGCTTCAATGATGGCTGGATAAAAGTTTGCACCTGCAGTGCCTGACGTACAAACAATAGCAACAGGCCGATGGAGGCGTTTTGCACAGCCTAACGCAAAAAACGCCGCCGAACGCTCATCTAAAATTGGGACAGTTTCGATATCAGAATGGCGCACTAAGGCCATAGTCAAGGGAGTAGACCGAGACCCTGGACAGATAATGGCCATCGTTAGCCCTAGAAGGCTTAGGGTCTCTGCCATAACTGATGCCCAAAGCGTATTTGTGTTGCGATAGTCTAATGTGTTCACCCTAAAGCCCCTAGCAGTGCCTGTAGCTTAAGCTTGACTTCTGCTAACTCACTTTGGGGTTTTGATTGGGCAACAATACCAGCGCCAGCAAATAGTCTGGCCTGACGACCATTGATGAGGGCAGAGCGAATACCCACAACAAATTCGCTATTGCCATTGGCATCAATCCAACCGATGGGAGATGCATAAAGCCCCCGATCAAAGGATTCTGTTGTTTGGATTAGCTGACTGGCGACAGGTCTTGGAAATCCGGCTACAGCTGGAGTCGGGTGTAAAATTTTGACTAGATTTAGGGGCTTGAGATGATCTGGCAAAACGGCCCGAATCGGCGTGTGCAGATGCTGAATGTTGGCTAGCCGCAGCACGTTAGGAGAGTTACCAAATTCAGGGTTAAGACCAAGTTCGATCAGCTGTTCGACAATAAATTTGACAACAACTTGATGCTCATAGCGTTCTTTTGGATTTTTGAGCAACTGATCGGCAATCAGCTGATCTTTAATTGCTGTATCGCCTCGCGGTGCAGAGCCAGCCAGAGCGTCGGTGGTGAGCTGTTTGCCATTGACTGATGGCCCCAACGGCCCAATGCTTAACAATCTTTCTGGGCTAGCACCGATAAAAACAGGTCCTTTGCCATTACTCACCGAAAAAATGCAGCAGTCTCCATAGGCCAGGCTAAGTGCCCTGAGCGAGGCTGGAATGCTAAATGGATTGACAGACAGCACATCAAGAGCATCTGCAAGCACCACTTTGTGGAGTTTAGAAGAGCGGAGCGCTGGCAGTACGCCGCTAACCATCTGCTCAAAGTTGCCCACATCTCTCACAACGTTTGGAGTCTGTAATGCATTTTGAGACAGTAAAGCAGAAGACGCTTTTTTAGCAGCTGTTTCTAAGGTTTGGAGCCGCTGTCTAATATCATCGACAATACGCGTAATGTTTACTTCATCATCCACCAAATAGTTTAGACTTACTGCTGTCTGACCGTTGCGCTGAACGATTTGGAGCTGAGGGACAAACACTTGGGCGGCACTAAATGAGCTATTGGCGGCCTGGTCAAAAAAGGTAAACCCACACAGAAAATACGGTTTAATAACAGGACCATTCTGCTCAGAGGAAAGAATTCGCCGCTTCCAGACATCTACAAACTGTTGCATGCGCTCAAAGCGATCGCAACCGGCGGCCTGTTGAGCAATGGTGATGCCCAACCCTAAAAGGGTGTAATTCGTAGTTGAGTAGTAAAAATGTATCGGATAGGTGGCTTCAAGCTGCTGCAGGGCTAACCAAGGCTCAATCGGACTGATGGGGACTGTGAAATTAGCTAACTTGGCATGCTGGTCATGGGTTGCCTGTCGCTGGCAATCTGACAAAAATCCATAAATTTCTTTACATCTTTTAAAAAGGTCAGATTGATACGGTGCAACGGTCATAAATCAGACTTAAACGCTAGTTTTAAATAATGAAATATTTCTACAGGTAACATACTTTTAGGCGTCTGAGCTAGCGGTTTAATCTACATGTAAAGAGTCATGAAACCTTGTGAGGAATACTGGTCAAGTCATTGATTTAATGCTTTTGCTTAAGCCCTTAGCGTCTGACGGTTGTAAAAATTGAGAGCGGCGCGGCTATGATTGCTAACGTTAGGTGTGAGCGTGGTTTGCGATCGCACGTGAGACCACAAAAAAGACTAGAACACTAATTCTTCCGGCAAGGGGTGAGAAACTAACTTACAAAAGTGAACAGCTAGCAATTTTGAGATCTTCCAGATCATAGATTTATCCCTGATATTGATGCTCGTTCAAGCAAATGCTAAGCTTTTGAGCCAGGCTTTGAACATAGGGCTCATCCATCAGTAAAAAGTGATGACAGTCTACGGGTTGAAGATTAATTTGGCCCGTGACAACCTGATCCCAACCCAGATAATCATCCACCTTAGGCGCCTGATACCCAAACTCCTCAGGCGTACATTCAGCCCTAAACAACACAATGTCACCGCTGTAAGCTTTGGCCTGATAGTGTTTTAATGCGGCTTCAAATGCGGCTTCATGGACAGTAATTTTCTCTTGAGCTTGCTGTTCAATCGCTGAAGATGGATGGAGCACGGCACCTAGAGACCGTAGCTTTTGTTGGCTGTAGGCTGAGCGTTCTGACCATGACAGTGTTTGGAACCTACCCACAACGTTCCGTAACCGCAGCGACAACGGTCTACAAAACCAGCTATCTGAATAATTGTAGGTGTCAAACAGAGCCACCATACCCATAGATTTTCCCTGAGCAGTTAGCTGTTGAGCAATCTCATAGGCCAGCAGTCCGCCAAAAGAGTAGCCGCAAAGATAATAAGGACCGACCGGCTGTAGCATTTGGATTTCCCTAATATAATCAGCAGCTAAGGTTTCAATACTGTATTGCAGACGCTGGCTTTTCAGTTGGTAAAACACCTCCTGGTTATCCAACCCTCGAGCTTGTAAACCGTAGACAGGCTGATCGGGTGCCAAATACTTTGCTAAGCCATAGTAGTTAAAAATGCTGCCGGTTTTTGTATGTAAACAGAATAGAGGTGGCTTGCTACCTTCAGTTTGAACGGGTATCAGCACCAGATCAGGGGTGTCACCTTGATTTTTCTGAATCAGAGTAGCCATCTGACTCAGGGTGGATGCTTGAAATAAACTGGCTACTGGAAAAGGATGGTTAAAGGTTTTTTCAATGCGTGTAGCCAGCTGCGTTGCTAACAAAGAGTCTCCCCCTAGCTCAAAAAAATTATCAGTTTGGGCTACGGTTGATACTCCCAAAACCTGACACCATAGTTTGGCTAACTGAAGCTGCCACTCATCTTGGAGTGGGGCACCCTCATTGGCGACATAGGTATGGTGAGAGATAGGTGTCGGCAACGCTTTGCGATCTAATTTACCATTAGCATTTAAAGGAAACGAAGCCAAAGGCATAAATATGGCCGGAATCATATAGTCTGACAAGCGTTCTTGCAGCCAGTTTCGCAGCCTTGTCACATCTAGGGACATCGTGTCACGCGCAACAAAATAAGCCAACAGCCGCTTTTGTCCTGGTGCAAATTCCCAGGCAGTGACAGCACTCTGAGCAATGGCTGGATGCTGATCGAGACAGCTTTCAATTTCACCTAACTCTATGCGAAAACCGCGAATCTTTACTTGCTGATCGACTCTACCCAAAAACTGAACCATACCATTAGGCAGATATTTTCCTAGATCTCCAGTTCTATAAATCCGAGACTGGTCTACAGAAGAGGTAATAAATCGAGCCGTGGTTAGATCAGGACGATTTAAATAGCCTTGAGCTAATCCTGCACCTCCAATGTAGATCTCTCCTATTTGTCCGGGTTCCGTCGGTTGTTGGTCGCTATCTAAAATATGTATCTGGGTATTGGTTATGGGATGACCGATGGGGGCAATGGGAGAGTTATTAGTCTGCTCACAGGTCCAGTAGGTCGCATCAATGGAGACCTCCGTTGGCCCATACACATTATGTAAACAAGTCGATATGCCCACAAAGCGCTGAAAAAACTGTTGCCGAAGGTCTAAAGGGAGTACCTCACCACCGCAGAAAATATGGCTTAATGTCTGACATCGCTCCAGAGCAGGGTGCTCTAACAAAACTCTCAATAATGAAGGAACTAGAGCAATTACCGATATCGCTTGCTCAGCAATTAGCTGTACCAAATAATTAATATCTTGATGTCCCTTAGAGTTTGGGAGAACCAGCTGGGCACCAACCACCAGAGGCCAGAAAATTTGCCAGACTGACGGGTCAAAGCTAAACGATATATTTTGTAGGACTCGATCCTCAGCATTTAGGGGGAATGTTGTTTGCCGCCAGTGCAGCTGATTACAGATACCACGGTGAGGAATCATCACTCCCTTGGGGCGTCCGGTTGAACCTGAGGTATACATGACATACATCAAATTGTCGGTACCCACTGTCTTTTTGGGATCCGGACAAGAGCGCATGTTGGTCCACCGATCGCGATCCAGACAAATCAGAGTCGTTTGTTGCCCAGATAGGCAAGTGGTAAGGGTGTGCTCAAGAGGGGTTTGACTTAATAGAACCTTTACTTGAGTATCTCGTAAGATAAATTCTATGCGCTCAGTTGGAGAGTCTGGATCAATCGGAACATAGGCTCCTCCAGCTTTGAGAATAGCCAACAGTCCTACCACCATATCTAGGGAACGCTCTACACAGAGCCCGACTAGATGGTTAGGACCCACACCTAAAGCTGATAGCTGATAGGCCAGACGATTGGCCTGTCGATTTAGCTGCTGATATGTAAACTTAGCATTTTCAGTAATAACGGCAACAGCTTGAGGAGTTTTCTGGACTTGTCGTTCAAACAGACGATGAATACAAACATCTAGGGGAAGACGTTCTACCGACCTGTCAGATGCTTGAGCAGATCTGTGGTCGTCATAACCATCAATGTGAGCGGATTTCAACGAGGCTGGAGCGTTTACGTTGGAAAAACTCATGAAGACAGCGTGTAGTAACGATGATATGTGTGCACCACCCGGGCGCCTACATTCCGGTCAGCTTCCAAAGCTTTCAAGGTTAGAGACTCAAAATCTCTTGAGTTTAGAATTCTTTACCTAAGCCTTACGGGAGATTAAAAGCTCCGTTCAGATAATCAACAGAGTACGGGACTAAACCATTAAATTCATAATCGAAAAATAGTGGTTTTAGTTTGTGTTTAGAAGGCGAAGAATACTTATGAAATTAACAGACAGAAATCCCTGATGTAGTCAGCCGTATTCAGCCTAACACCTACGATGGGATTCATTTAGTTTCGGCTCTGTTAAAGTTTTGATAATTTCATCTGTAGACTTCTTAGCGGGCCAGCAAGAGAGTTCTCATAATTAGATGAAACACTACTCAATAATATTCCGTCTCACACTGGTAAGGGCATCTCTTTAGGGAACTATCATGCCAAAACCTGGAGAGATATTTAAAGGCTATATAAGGTTCTTTAAAAGAAAAACTATCGACTATTTTTGTGCAGCCTCTTGTTATCAGCAGCGGTGTGTCTTAACAAAATTATTTTTAGAGACTTTTCTCACATTTATTTGTCATAAGCCATCAAGATTTGTGTGAGATTAAAAACCAATGTGCTTAGTTACACCCAGTCAGTCAAAAGATCCTGCTGTTGTGTCTTCTGCTTTACTAGCAACAGCCCGGTGGCTTGAACAATTTTTGGCCAAACCCCATCCAACGTTAGGACGCGCTGGGTTAGTGTGTCCGTTTGTGCCTCGGGCTTTAAGGATGGAAACGATTCAAATGGTGGAAGTCTCGACACAGGAGCTAAACCAGACTGAATTAGAGGCACTGGTCAAAAACTGTCGTGAGACATTTTTAAATCAATTTCCTCAGCAGGGAAATTTGGCTACATATAAGGCATTGCTGCTGATTTTTCCGGATATTCCAAACGAACAGTGTGGCATTGTTGATCAGGTTCAACAAAAATTAAAGCCTTTTTTTGTGGAAAAGGGCCTGATGTTAGGAGAGTTTCATCGGTTTAACCAGAGCCCAGGGTTACATAATCCTGATTTTCGACCGCTCCAAAGCCCAGTACCAATGTTGGCAATTCGGTTTATGACAGAAGCCGACCTCCCTTTTCTCAGTCGCACAACCGATAGTCCCGAAATGAGGGTCGAATACCTAGCAGCTTATTTGGACCATATGTCTGCTGTGGGTATCGGCACAAAATTACCCCTAGCCCAACAGGCGCTGATTAAGGCTAAATATCAGCTGCAGAGCTCGGATGAGACCGGTACCGGATGCCCGATTAAACGGTTGACGACTTTTGTAACTCGCAGAGCGGATCACTGTCTACAGTGGGCGCTACACCATTTGCTCTTACATGGATGGCCAAAGAGACTATGGAGCCTGATGTGGCCGATGTGAACTAGTAGTGATTGCCTGTTTTGCGATGGTGCACGGCGGTCTTAGCATTAGTGTCGAACACCTGACCGCTGTCGATGGTGGCGTAAACAACCCAGTGGTCACCGCAGTCCATCCGGTTTCTCGCTGTACATTCTAGATATGCGATCGCATCCTTGAGAATATACGCCCCGTTGCTAGCCACCTCAATATCCACCCCGTCAAACCGATTCTCACCTGGACTAAACGGCTTTAGAAACTGTTTCATGGGGCCAAGATGTTTGCCTTCACCCAAAATATTAAGTACAAACGGACTGTCCGGATAAAGCAGCGTTTCAATGGCACGTTCTTTGGCAACCGAAACCGTAAAGCCAGGTGGATTAAATGTTGCCTGAGCGACCCAAGAAGCCAGCATGGCGCTGGCCACCTCACTTTGTTTAGCCGTAACCACACATAGCGACCCCACTAAGCGGCCCACGGCTTTTTCCACATCACTAGCCGGGGTGCGGGGAGTTTTAGCCCGTCGCGATTTTTTCAACGCCTGGGCAAAATCAGTTCCCGCTTCCTCACAATATTTAAGAGTCACCTCATCGGGTTTAAACTTGACTCGAATCGGATCAAACCCAAAGCTGTAGCCACCGTCCCGCAGCTTGTTCTCCAATAGGTCAATGGCTTCACCGCTCCAGCCATAGGACCCAAAGACACCGGCTAGCTTATTTTTAGACGCCGTAGATAGCAATAGCCCTAACGCTGTCTGAATTTGAGTCGGGGCATGTCCCCCCAGAGTAGGAGAGCCAATAATAAACCCCGCACAGCTCTCAGCAGCGGTTTTCATATCACTCTGAGGGGCCTGTTCAGCATTGATAGATTCAACAGCCACACCGGCTTTAGTGATACCGCGGGCAATAGCCTGACCGATGGTGGCAGTGTTGCCGTAGGCGGATGCATAGATCAAGGCCACACTCAGAGTCTTTTGCTTTTGCTGATCGCACCACTGTTGATATTGCTGGGTCAGTTCATGCACACCGTACTTCACCATGGGACCGTGACCGGTGCCATAGAGATGGGCAGGAAACTCACTCAGTTTTTCTAAGGCTGTGGCCACCTGTTTGGCATTGGGCGCCATCACCGTATCAAAGTAATAGCGACGATCGTCTAACAGGTCTTCCCACTTAAGATCGTAGGCATCATCGTTACAAATGTGGGTGCTAAAAAATTTGTCGGTGTAGAGGGTGTAGCTACAGGGATCGTAGGTAGACAGGCCGTCGGGCCAGCGCGGTGTAGGTACTGGCATAAACTGCAGTCGGTGGCCCTGACCGAGATCCAGCACATCATCTGAACTTTTAATGACCAGTACCGGATTTTGTAGCGGTAGCTCAGCCGCGTTCACTGCGAGCGCACCCGGATTTGAGCACACAACCGTTACCTGTGGGGCTTCGCTGATTAGATGCTGCAGCGTTTCTAGCCGGTTAGGGTTAACGTGACCGAGAATAATATAGTCCAGCTGGTCAAGGGCAGTGTGCGATCGCAAAGCCTCCAGAAAGATAGTCGTAAATGACCCGCCAGGTGGATCAATCAAAGCCATCTTGTCGGCACTAATCAAATAGGAATTTGCCGTTGTGCCTTTTTCTAAAGCATATTCAATCTCAAACCGGAGTCGATTCCAGCTGCGAGAGCGCAGGACGAGGGTATTGTCCGCAATAGGCAAGATTTGAACATCCCTCTGTTTGGTCTCAGTCATAGTACGCCTCACTGTCCCCAATAAGTAGCAACAAGTTGTCAGGGACCCGATCAACCCATCGGCTAATATTTCTTAATCTATCTTAAAGGTATCTGCAGCCAGCCACTATTGGTTCCTTTAATGACAAAGTGGCTGAAGTTACATGATAGTTATCATCCGTCGACATAGACCAAACAATGAAGCGAACTCAAGCCCTTACTCGCCCAGATCTGGGGCACCAACGCTTTTGGCGATGGCGCGGCTGGCGGGTGCGCTATACCTATGTAATGCCGACTGACCCAGTTGCCCAACAACAAACACCGATGGTGCTAGTACACGGATTTGGGGCCAGCCTAGAGCAATGGCGCTCTAACCTCAGCCACTGGGGCCAGCAACGCCCTGTATATGCCCTAGATTTACTCGGGGTAGGCCACTCTCTAAACCCAGCCGTGGGGCTCGGCGCGCAACTGTGGCAACAACAAGTCTATGATTTTTGGCAGACGATAGTTGGTCTGCCAGTGATTTTGGTAGGTCACTCTCTCGGTGCCCTAGTGACCCTAACCACAGCCGCCCGCCACCCTCAAATGGTCAGTCGGCTGATTTTGCTAACGCTGCCGTTGGCTCGACAAGAGCTAATTTCTGGCTGGCTAGATCGCCTAGCGCGAGGGATCGAGGGGCTTTTTGCCACGCCGTTACTGTTACGTCCTTTATTTGCAGCTGTACGTCGGCCAGCATTTATTCGTCGAGTCCTGACGACTGTTTATCAGCAACCAGAGCGAGTGGACGATGCACTTGTAGAGGCCTTTACCCGCCCTACCCTAGATCGCGGTGCAGCCCGCACCCTTTGTTACTTAGTAAAGTCTCGCACCAAGGCTGATTTTAGTGACGTGACTGCCGATTTAATCGAGCAGGTACAAGCCCCAATTTTGCTGGTGTGGGGACTGCAAGACACTGTTTTACCGACGGCCTGGGCAGACCAAATTGTCACTGCCAATCCACAGATTACCTATCGGTCCATCGATGGGGCCGGTCACTGTTTGTATGATGAAGTGCCTGATCTAGTGGATGGAGCTATTCAAGGCTGGTTAACTTTACTAGAGCCCTAACGGGGAAACAGATGGCTAGGGCGGTTTTTCATATGCTGACGCTGACGCAGACGTCGAATAGCCGCCGCCCGCCGCTGGATTGGAGATCTGATTTGTTCTAGATCAATGACATTTTCCTGAGCAGAAGCTTCTGCTTTAGGAACTCTATTTAGACAGCGTTCTAGATTGCTGTAGTGGGTATCCAATTGGAGGGCACGCTGTAGATCGTCAATCCGTTTAAAGCGCTCTGACAAATCAGTGGTGACCATTTTTGCCAGCAGCCGCTCAAACGGCCTACTGACATCGACCGAACGCTGCCAGGCGATCTCTTGAGTATCAGAATTGATATCAAACTCTAACGGAGATTTACCCGTGAGCAAATATAGACAGGTCACACCCAGGGCGTAGATATCACTGCTGTAGGTGGGACGTAGGGCTAGCTGCTCGGGGGGGGCAAACCCCATGGTGCCCACAAAATGGGTGGTGGGGCTAGCCGCATGATCGCCGGGGTCATCATCATAGTGAAGACACTCACGCACCGCCCCAAAGTCTAGCAGCACCAGACGATTGTCATCCCGGCAGCGGATAATATTAGGAGGTTTAATGTCTCGGTGAATCACCCGGTTGCGATGAATATATTGAATCGCGGGCAACACCTCAACCAAAAACTTTTTAACCGCAGGCTCTTTTTGAGCCCCGTTTTTACGAATTTCTCGGCTTAGGGTGTCTCCATGGACATATTCCTGAACCAGGAAAAACTCCCCCTTGAGGGTAAAGTAATCCAGCAGCATGGGCAGCTGAGAATGGCTACCCAAACGCCCTAAAATTCGAGCTTCACGCCGAAAGCGCTGCTTGGCTCGTTCAAGGGCAATGGGATG
>ERZ1740070.660-NODE-660-length-22995-cov-7.247036_pt1 | contig 22995 bp, 23 predicted proteins | sample MGYA00581734_ERZ1740070 | MGnify/ENA primary metagenome ERZ1740070 (study PRJEB43018, sample SAMN04849744) | marine metagenome | isolation source: floating plastic debris | place: Pacific Ocean | collected 2008-09-01 | study: EMG produced TPA metagenomics assembly...
TAAACGATTCTGACGAAGACGCGCGCCGTCTGGTCAAGCTGATCAAAGGCATCCCCGCCAAGATCAACCTGATCCCTTTCAACGAATGGCCCGGCGCGCCCTACGAGCGATCAGACTGGTCGCGGATCGAGGCATTTGCCGACATCATATACAAAGCGGGATATGCCAGCCCGATCCGTACCCCACGTGGCGAAGACATCATGGCCGCCTGCGGGCAACTCAAATCTGCAACCGAACGCGCCCGTAAATCGCGCGCGCAGATTGCAGCAGAGACCGGGATGTGAGGGCGGCAGATCGGTGGCATCGCTCAAATCAGGTTGAAACAAGGTGACAACACTGACACTTCGACCAGCACATCATGACGACGCCTCCAGCATCGCTGCACTCTGCATCGAAGTCTGGCTCGGCACGTATATCAAGCAGGGCATTAACAAGGTCTTTGCCGATTTCGCCCTCTCCGAATTCACCATTGAGAACGTGGCGAACTTGATAGCAGATCCCAACGAACACCTGATCGTGTCTCAAAACCAAGATGGCATCGATCGCCTGATGCGACTGTTCTTGGAAAACGCACCGCCGGTTCCGGGATTGTCCAGTTTTGAGATCTCAACGCTTTACGTCCAACCGCGGCACCACGGAAAAGGCATTGGGCGCGCTTTGCTGCACGCGGCCTTCGAAAGGTGCAGGTCGCATAAGGCGCAAAACGTCTGGCTTGCCACCAATGCCGAGAACAGCCCGGCCATTGCGTTCGATCTGTCCCAGGGCTTTGACCAGGTTGGAACAACGCATTTCACCATCGATAACCAAGCCTACCTAAACAACCTCTACGCGTACCGTCTGGACTAGCCAGCCAGTTCCAACATGCCGCAGGTGCAAACCTTGACCTTCCAGTGACTGGAAGCCTTATCTGATTTGAAAACAATGGATCAAAACCGTGGCTGAATTCCGATTCGAGGTCGAAAACCTAAGTTGTGCTGGCTGCGCAGGACGTGCGGAGCGCGCATTACAGGGCGTGAGCGGTGTCGAAACCGCGAGTGTTAACATCGCCAACCACATCGCCCAAGTCTCTGGCGAGGTCACGGCAGATGCCCTCCAATCCGCGCTGGCGAAAGCGGGCTATCCTGCCAAAACATCGACCCTACGCTTCAAGATCGAAGGCATGAGTTGTGCATCTTGTGTCGGACGGGTGGAAACAGCGCTGACCGATCTGCCAGGCGTCGTAGCCGCAAGCATCAATCTCGCTGCGGGACGGGCAGATGTGCAATTCCTCGAGGGCGCCATCGCACCTCAAACGTTGACCGATGCTGTTTCAAAAACCGGCTACACGGCAGAGGCTTTTGACACTGAAAAGTCTGAAGCCAAAAACGCCGAGATCACCCAACTCAAACGCGACACTCTGATCGCAGCCGGACTGACCTTGCCCGTTTTCCTGACAGAGATGGGCGGTCACATCTTCCCGCCTATCCACCACGCGATCATGCAAAGCATCGGCATGCAGACCTTCTGGATGCTGCAATTCCTGCTCATCACGCTTGTTCTCATCTGGCCCGGTCGTCGCTTTTTCCGCATTGGCCTGCCGCTTTTGTTCAAAGGCGCACCGGATATGAACAGCCTTGTTGCGCTCGGCACCGGGGCAGCGTGGGTGTATTCGACCACCGCCACTTTCGCTCCGGGAGTTCTGCCGACTGGTACACAAGCCGTCTATTTTGAAGCCGCCGGTGTGATTGTCACTCTCATCCTTGCAGGCCGCTGGATGGAGGCACGCGCCAAAGGCAAAACCGGCGCAGCTATTCGCCACCTGATCGGTTTGCGCCCAGATACGGTGCGCGTCGAAAAAGACGGCACGTTTGCCGAAGTGCCCCTCAACACCATTCAAACCGGCGATCTGATCGAAGTGCTGCCGGGCGCGCGCATCGCTGTGGATGGGCACGTTCAGCGAGGTCAAAGCTTTGTCGATGAAAGCATGATCACCGGAGAACCGATACCCGTTGCAAAAACGCAAGGCGACCCCGTCACTGGCGGTACGATCAACGGCCAAAGCCCCCTTGTGTATCGCGCCACAGCGGTCGGTCAGGACACGGTTCTGGCGCGGATTATTGACATGGTGCAAACCGCTCAGGGCGCGAAACTTCCCATACAGGCACTGGCAGATAAGGTTGTGCGCATCTTCGTGCCTGTCGTCCTTGCAATCGCCGCGCTGACCGTCCTTGCGTGGCTGATCTTTGGCCCTAACCTCAGCTATGCACTGACCGCAGGTGTGGCGGTGCTCATCATCGCCTGCCCGTGCGCTATGGGCCTTGCGACGCCCACCTCGATCATGGTGGGGACAGGGCGTGCGGCGGAATTGGGTGTGCTCTTCCGCAAAGGCGACGCGCTGCAACGGCTGGATGATGTGAAAGCCATCGCATTCGACAAGACCGGAACACTGACGCGTGGACGCCCGTCGCTGGTCGATCAGTACACAGTACCCAGCGCCGACCCAGCGGATGCCCTGCTTATGGTCGCCAGCGCCGAACAAGGCTCCGACCACCCTATTGCCAAAGCCATGATCGCGGCTGCACCGACAAACATCAAAACGCCGTCCTATAGCGAAACGACACCGGGGTTTGGACTTGCGGCGCAGATTGAGGGTCAAAACGTCCTCGTCGGATCCGAACGCTGGCTCACATCAAGCGGGGTTGATACGGCACCCCTTACGGAAGCGATTGAGCGGTTTTCAGGCAAAGGCCAAACCCTCGTGTGTTTGGCCATCGATAACGTTGCCACAGCCGCATTCGCTGTTTCGGACCAGATCAAACCAGATGCTAAAACCGCAATAGACGCCCTTCACGCGCGCGGCCTCGCTGTTGCGATGATCTCTGGCGATACGGAAGCATCTGCTAAGGCGATTGCAAAAGACCTCGGGATTGATCACGTCACCGCCAACGTGCTGCCGGATGGCAAGGTTGAGGCTGTCGGTGCGTTGAGAGCCAAATTCGGGTCCGTCGCTTTTGTCGGCGATGGCATCAACGATGCACCTGCCCTCGCCGAAGCAGATGTCGGGATTGCCATCGGCACAGGTACCGACATCGCGATTGAAGCGGCTGACATCGTTCTTGCATCGGGCCGTATTTCAACAGTGATGAACGCGGTCGAGGTATCGCAACGCACAATGACCAACATCCGGCAGAACCTGTTCTGGGCCTTCGCCTACAACACGGCGCTGATCCCGGTGGCCGCTGGCGTGCTTTACCCAGGTTTTGGGCTGCTCTTGTCACCGATGCTCGGGGCAGGCGCAATGGCGCTCAGCTCTGTCTTTGTGGTCAGCAACGCGCTGCGTCTGCGTCACATCCAACCCGACCAAAGCGCTACGTCTTTGGGCACCCCCGTACTGCAAGAGGCCGCCGCATGAACATTGGTGATGTTTCAAAAGCCGCTGGCTTGCCTGCAAAAACCATCCGCTACTATGAAGAGATCGGCCTGATCAAACCGCTGCGCGATGCCAACGGATACCGGGCCTTCCGCGACAGCGACATGCATAAACTCGCGTTTCTAAGTCGCGCACGTACCCTTGGGTTTAGCATCGAAGACTGCCGCACTCTGTTGACTCTGTACGAGGATCAGGATCGCGCCAGCGCCGACGTCAAACAGGTGGCCGAGTCGCATTTGCATCAAATCGAAGACAAAATCGTACAACTGCAATCCATGCGGGATACGCTTTCGGAACTCGTTCACAGCTGTGCCGGCGATCAACGACCCGACTGCCCAATCCTGAAAGACCTCGCGCAGAAGACCGTCTAACGCTTTCCTCTTGCCAAAAATACCTCGGGGGAGGCCGCAGGCCGGGGGCAGCGCCCCATTTTCCGTCGTCGGAAAATCATACTTTACTTAAGCAATCTCAACAGACGTCACCTGTCGATACGGACGGTCTGGCGTGCAAAGAATGGACCCGAACGCAGGGATATTCACAGCGTTGGGCATATCCTGCGCCTCAAGACACAAGCCCGCAAACTGCCCATGCGCCGCCCCTGCACCTTCCGGGAAGTGCTTTTCCAGCGTTGAGGATGTGTAAACCTGCAGACCCGGCCTGTCCGTTCGCAAACAAAGCTGCATGCCATCTGGCCCAACAACCCGAGCCGCAACAGCTGATCGACGGTTGAGCACAAGATTGCCGTCCCATCCATCCTCACCGGTCAACCGCTTTGGTGTGCGGAAGTCGTAATGCGTGCCATCGACCGCCTCAAATGTCCCTTCTGGCACCAAATCCGGACGGTTGGGCGTATAGCGGTCTGCATCAACCCAGAGCGAGTGGCCCGCAACAGTGCCCTGACCCGACAGGTTGAAGTAGAGATGTTGCGCCAAATTGATTGGCGTTTCGCGGTCAGGCACGCCAGACATGTCCCAGGTCAAACGCCCAGCATTCAGGCGCATCTCAACAGCAAACGCGACGCGCCCGGGATAGCCCTGGTCCCCATCCTCTGAGGTCAAAGTCAAGCGCACAGCGCTGTCACCGTCGCGTTCCATCGTCCAGTTCCGCCATCCTAGACCACCGGGTCCCCCATGCAGATGGTGCGGCGCGCCATTGGCCGGAAGCGTGTACTCGCGACCATTCAAGGCAAAGCGCGCGTTCTCGATCCGGTTAACAACGCGACCACACACAACACCCAATGAGGCGGGGTTGGTTCGGTAGGCCTCAACGTCGCGATAGCCAAGTACAACATGGCGTCCGAGCACCTGCCAATCCATGACAGCACATCCCATCGACAACACTGTAATGGCGGTGTCGCCGTCTTGCAGGACGTGGCGGTCTATCTGGTCCATGTTGGTCCTCCCTCAGGCAGCAAAACGGGCAATCGTTGCGGCGTCAAGCAGACACAATTCATCACTGGTGCGCGCCGGATGAACCACTAAGGTGGCGCCATGACCTCCACCTCAATTCTTGACAGCCAATACGCTTGTGGTCGCCTACTGGTGACCGTCATGATCACCATTGTGATCAACATCGGCATCTGGATTCCGATTGTTGTCATGCCCGACGTGCAGGCTGAATTCGGGGCCAGCCGTGCGGATGTCTCTGTGCCCTACACCCTGACGATGATCGGATTTGCGATTGGCAACTTTGTCGTCGGACGCGCTGTGGATCGATACGGCGTGGTGATGTCACTCTCAGTCTGTGCGGTCGCTGTTTCAGTCGCCTACATCCTGGCTGCGTTGAGCCCCACACTTTGGATGCTGACCATTCTTCAGTTCTTCATCGGGTTTGCGTCAGCTATCGGGTTCGGCCCGCTGATTGCCGACCTGTCCAAGTGGTTTCTCAAACGCCGCGGGATCGCAGTGGCGCTGGTGGCATCCGGCAACTATCTGTCAGGGTCAATCTGGCCGCTTGTTCTGGAAGCCGTCGCAAGCGATGAAACATGGCGATGGAGTTACACCGCCATTGGGATCGTCACTTTGGTCACCGTACCTCCCATGGCGCTGCTCTTGCGGCGGGCGTTGCCACAAGAAGCGATCCAGATCGCCGACACTCAATCGCAAAGCCGCACGAAGGCCAGCGGATTCACCCCGCGCCAGTTACAAATCATGCTCAGCATCGCCGGGATCGGCTGCTGCGTGGCCATGTCGATGCCACAGGTTCACATTGTCGCTCTGTGCGTGGACCTTGGTTACGGCGCTGCCGTCGGGGCAGAGATGCTGTCGCTCATGCTGCTAGGCGGCGTGGTGTCCCGACTGATCTCGGGCGCTGTTGCTGACAGGCTGGGCGGTATCCCGACGCTGCTCATTGGCTCGACACTCCAATGCATCGCACTGTTTCTCTACCTGCCCGCAGGCGGCTTGGTATCTCTCTACATCGTCAGTCTGATCTTCGGGCTCAGCCAGGGCGGGATCGTTCCGAGCTATGCCATCATCGTCCGCGAATACATGCCAACACGCGAGGCAGGCGCGCGCGTAGGGTTTGTGATGATGATGACCATTCTAGGAATGGCTCTCGGCGGTTGGCTGTCGGGCTGGATTTACGACCTGACCGGCAGCTATCAATGGGCATTCGTGAATGGCATCGTTTGGAACGGCATGAACATCGGCATCATGATCCTGATCCTATACCGCAGCCAACGCGGCGGAATGGTGCACACTGCCTCTGCCTGAGGCCCTCTACACCACGACGCAACGTCCTGGTCCGACTTTGGCAAAATGCGTCTCACACGCCTCGGCAAAACACCGTACAAGCCGGCGGGGGTTTGCTTTTGGATAGGCAATGGCAAGGTTCAAAGCTGGCAGATCGTCTTCAATCGGGAGCGCAACAACACGGTCGCCCGCGTAAGTGATGTCGGTCATCGGAACCATGTTAAGCACCGCGCACCCCAGACCAGCCCCAACCAGGCTGCGCACCATTTCGGTCGAACTCGCATGCGCGACAACGGTGGGCGACATGCCCCGCATTACAAAGAGCTGTTTGTAGTATTCCGTTGCAAAGGGTCGATTCAAAGCCACGAGTGGAACATCAGAAATCAGATCCAGCGTCACGCTGTCCCGGTTTGCCAGAACATGATCAGCAGGCAGCAGGCAATAGGCAGGCGCATCGACCAACGGGGTATAATCCACGGCCGGCCGCGCACTGTTGCTGACAAAAAGAACTGCATCGTAGTGCCCGGCCAAAAGACCCGACTGTGCCACGTCGTTGTCACAGGCCTCCAGATGCAGCGTCACATCCCCCGTCGCCAATCCGGCTGTTTTTAGCACCTTCGGCAAGAATGCCGGGGCAATCGGCGCATAGTATCCAACGCGTAAGGTCCCGCTGAGAGACTGCTTGAGGTCGGCCCCTTCGGTCAGAACCGCCTCGTATTCATCAAGAACCCGCTGGAATTTCTGCGCGATGGTCTGCCCGCTTGTCGTGGCAGAAATGCCCCGGGACCGTTGGCGCACTGTCAGTGCCAACCCAAAATGCGCTTCGACCTGATCAATCGCTGCCGCCACAGCAGACGCCGCGATGTTCAACTCGGCCGCCGCTTTGGCAATGTTTCCGTGCCGCAGCGCCGTCAAGTAGTACCGCATGGTTTTGAGGGACAGCGCCAAATCCAACCTCAGTTTTTACGATTTAATTCCTATTTAAATACTGTTTTTCAGACGTATCGTCATCTGCCAAACTCACGCAATGTGAAAAGATCCCTTGGAGATGCGACAATGTCTGACACCCCGCTCAAAGGCTGGAACCACACGCCAAACGTGCCGCTTCAGGTGTCGCCCTTGTTCCGCTGGCCGCTGCAACCCATGGCGATCCTGCGATGGTTCTGGGATTCGTGGTTCCTGATCTCCGAACGCCTGATCATTGTCGCTATCGCATTCATCTCACTCACCTTCTTCCAACCGCCGCTGGAAGAAACGCAGACCCTTGCCTTTGGCTGGGTGGCCGAGATGTATGTGCGCAACCTGATCCTCATGACGCTCGTCGCGGGTGGGCTGCACCTTTATTTCTACACCTTCACCAAACAGGGCAAAAAGCTGCGCTACGACCCGCGCCCGCTCATGAAGAACGGCAAGCAGTTCACGCTGGGTGGGCAAATTCGGGACAACATGTTTTGGACGCTGGCCAGCGGTGTCACGATCTGGACGATCTATGAGGCCCTGCTGTTCTGGGCGATGGCAAACGGCTATGCGCCGATGATCACATGGGCATCAAACCCCATCTGGTTCATCGCGCTCTTCTTCCTCATCCCGGTGTGGGAAAGCTTCTATTTCTACTGGATCCATCGCTTCCTCCACATCCCATTCTTTTACAAACACGTGCATTCCTTGCATCACCGGAACATCAATGTCGGCCCGTGGTCCGGCATGTCGATGCACCCAGTCGAGCACATCATCTTCCTTGGTTCGGTCCTGATCCACTTCATCGTGCCCGCCAACCCGGTGCACATCCTTTATCACCTGCAGTATTACGCCCTGACAGCGGCAACAACGCATACCGGGTTCGAAGGACTGGTCGTTAAAGACAAGAACCGCCTCGCGCTGGGGACGTTCCACCACCAGATGCACCACCGCTATTTCGAGTGTAACTACGGCTCGCTTGAAATTCCGTGGGACAAGCTGTTTGGGTCATTCCATGACGGCACTGAAGGCGCCAATGAAAAGATCAAGGAACGCCGCAAGCGTATGATGGGCCAAACCTAATTCTTCGGAAAACGACCAAATAGTGGCCACCGCGAGGTCTAAACATCTCGCATGCAAGCAAATCCCTGCACGCCGCCGTATTCTTCCGGCATAGTCAAAAGATCACACAGGGAGAGTCTACATGACGAATTTAGATACCGCCAACGCGTTTTTTGAAGCCTGCGAAACAGGGCAAGGATGGGAGGCGTGCTCCGCCTATTGCCATTCGGATGCGACCTTTGCTTGTCAGTCTGGTGCGCTGGCCGACACTAACACGCTCGCGGACTATGCCGAATGGATGAAGGGCCTTCTGACTCCAATCCCGGACGGGCATTACGAGCTGACGAGTTTCGCGATGGATGAAGGGCGTAACACAGCCATCGCCAGTGCGATCTTTAAAGGCACGCAAACCGGTGAAGGCGGGCCGATCCCTCCTACCGGTAAACCCGTCGCATCCGACTATGCCTATGTCATACAGTTCGACGGCAATAAAATCCGCCACATGACGAAAATCTGGAATGATGGCGCTGCGCTCCAACAACTTGGATGGGCCTGAAATCGGCGCGTCCTATTCGGACGGTGTGGCCACGTAAGACTGAACAGCCCGCCACCGCGGGTTGTCATCATTTAGATGCCGGAGTGCGCCCCAGCTGCCCCATTTGCTGAGCGGGGCGACATCGACGAAGACATTAAAGGAGGTGCCACCGATCTCTGCAAACGCCGCGACCGCATCCTCGTAGAGCGCGCCCATCTCGTCCGAGTAGTTGAAGGCGTTTAGAAATTCGACCAGACGCTCGTTGTCCACGGCCTCCCAGTCCGCCGCTGCATGGGTGCCGCCTTCGTACATCAACAATTCCAAACCGTGAGAAGCCGCAACCCTTGCATGGTAGGGCCAAAGCTCTTCCGTGAGTTCACGAAACGATCCAGCCCGGACCATATCGGCAGCCTCGGCAAACGTCCCGTCGAACTGCCGCTCTCGCACAAACTCACGCAAAGCGACACGTTGCAGGCCTTCTGCTTCACCAGCGGTTCTGGCGCGGGCTTCGGCTGCGTCCAGCATCGCTTCTGAGGCCTCTGGATCGTTGAGTTCATATCCAAAGTATCCGGTCACGGCGTAAGCATCGAAGAGGTCAACCGGATTACCCCCAAGCGCCTCGCGCACTTTTTGACCCTGCAAGAATGCCTCTTCCAAGCCCGGCCAACCGGTGTGCATGCCCGCCACGCGATTCAACTGATCGGTGGCGGCGTCTCCATAAACATCTGTCCAGATCTCCATGACCTGCGCCGCGCGCAAGCCGTAGAACTGCATCCACCCATCACCAAGGTCACCCCAAAGCGCCTCGGCCTGCTGCCCAGCCCAGCGCGCCTGTTCGAAGATGAAGTTCCAGACCTCGTTGGAATACTCCACATGCGCGACAAGCTCAGGCTCCAACGTTGCAAACACCTCGGCTGCGTATTGCTGAACCAACGCGTCGCTTGCCAGATGGGGCATGTTGAACCACGGATGCGCATCGATTTCGTTCGCAAGTGCCACCATGACCTCCAGCGGGACGCCACGCCAAGCGTATGAAAAATCTGAGGCTGTGGGCAGGTCGTCCCAATCAACCACAGTAGAGTTGTTGGTCAGCATCCAGTCCATGAAACGGACAGTGTCAAAGCCCTCCAGCTTTTCGACCCAGAGCGGATTGAACACCGCCCCAGCTTCGGCCAACTCCAATTGCTCGTCTTTGATGACACGGATATTGCGAATGGGGTCAGATGCATCCGTCGATGTGATCCGCAAACCAACCAACCCCTCACCGGGGGTGTAGGTAAAGACTTTGTGCCCATCATCGCGCCGTGTCACCCGCGCGCGCCCCGTAACTTCCAATCGGCCCTGCCCCTCATAGAGCACGTGATACTGGCCGTTGAGATGCACCGCATCCTTGGGCTGGTCGGTGAGGATCAACGCTTCCAAAAAGCGCGTTTCCGGGGGGACAGAGATCGGCCACCCGTCCGACGCAATGGCTCCTCGCGTTTGCAGCTCTTCAAATGTCACACCGCCCCATTGGCCGGGCAGATGCCCGATCCACGGGCGCGCGGTTTTCATAAGGTCGATGAATGGATGCTGCGTTGACCAGTCGGATATACCGTTCAAACCAATCGACATCCGTCGATCCGCGTCGTCCGACAAAACAACCTGCGGTAGGCAGAGAGCCGCGCAAAGCAGAACAATGCGCATCAACAGGCGGACGTGGGCTCCGGACATCACCGGCACCCCTCTCCCCTTACAAAGCTCACACCAAAACGTCCTGTCGCACTTGGTCGCCAACCGCAAAAACGCGCTTGTACCGGTCGATCTGATCCGCAGGGCCCATCGCCTTGTTCGGGTTGTCAGACAGCTTGACCGTGGCTCGCCCATTTGCCGCGACCGCTTTGCAGACAAGCGAAAACGGTGCCAGCCGATCATCCGGGGTCAACCCGCGGAAATCATTGGTCAGCAAAGTTCCCCACCCGAACGACACACGCACACGACCGGCAAACTGGGCATGCAATTCCAAAATCTTGTTTTCGTCCAACCCATCCGAAAAGATGACAAGCTTCTTGGTTGGGTCTTCGCCCCGTTCTGTCCACCAGCGGATTGCCGTCTCGGCCCCTGTCGCAGGATCACCGGAGTCGATCCTAATGCCTGTCCAACCCGCAAGCCAATCAGGCGCAGCCCGCAGGAACCCTTCGGTGCCATAGGTGTCTGGCAAGATCATCCGCAGATTGCCGTCGTGCTCTTCATGCCAGTCTGCCAGAACATCGTAAGGGGCTTTGGCCAGCGCATCATCGTCCTTAGCCAAAGCGGCGTAGACCATAGGCAATTCATGCGCATTGGTGCCAATCGCCTCAAGGTCGCGGTTCTTGGCAATCAAGCAATTCGACGTGCCAACAAAGCTGTCGCCGAGCCCTTCGACCATCGCTTGCACACACCAGTCCTGCCAGAGAAACGAATGCCGCCGTCGCGTGCCGAAATCCGCAATCCGCAGATCTGGGACTTTGCGCAAGCGGTCGATCTTTTCCCACAACTTGGTCATGGCGCGGGCATACAGCACCTGAAGCTCGAACTTGCCCATTTCCTCAAGAACCGCTCGACCGCGCAGTTCCATCAACACGGACAGCGCTGGGATCTCCCACAGCATCACCTCGGGCCACGCGCCTTCGAACGTCAATTCGTACTGATCGCCCACCCGTTCCAGGTGGTACGGTGGTAAGCGCAGCCCCTCGAACCATTCCATGAAATCGGAGCGAAACATTTGCCGCTTGCCGTAAAAGGTGTTCCCGCGCAGCCAGGTGCTTTCGCCCCGCCGCAATGACAGCGATCGAATGTGATCCAACTGCTCGCGCAGCTCACCTTCGTCAATCAGCTTGGCCAAGGGCACATGCTTGGACCGGTTGATGAGGCTAAACGTCACCTGCGTGTCGCGTTTGTTGCGAAACACCGACTGGCACATCAATAGCTTATAAAAATCCGTATCGATGAGCGACCGTACGATTGGGTCGATCTTCCATTTGTGGTTCCAGACGCGGGTGGCGATATCAACCATGGCTGTCTCCAAGGGCACGCGGCGCACTGCTTAGACCAACCGAACGCAGAGTTGTCCAGCCTCAGTGATGTTTGTCCCAGTTGGCCAGTTCGTGCTGTCGGATCGCTTCGCAGCGTTCTTCGCTCACACCCAGTCGTTCCGCGATCTCGGTCACGATGCTGAGCTCTTTCACATGGCGGTTGCCGTCAGCATACACGACATCCCAAAGTGCAGCGACTGCCTGTTCGCGATCAGCCGCGCTGGTTGTAGATCGCAAAATCTCGGCCAAGTCAGCGGTTTTGGGCAGCTCATGTTCCAGCTTTTCGCACTGCGCACGCATCTTGGCCGCATCAAGCGGGCCAAGGTCATGCATCTTCGCAAGAACACGGTCGATCTCGGCCACTTCTTTGAACAGATACGAATTATCCGCCAAAGCCGTCCGTACCATCAACGCGCCAAGTGCATATTTCGCATCAGCAGGCGGCAATTCGGTCTGGGGTTTAGAAGTCTCGAAGAGAGCCAGTATACGTTCAAACATGGCGCAGCGTTCCTTGTCACAGCGGCGGCAGTCTACGAATGCAACACGCTTTGACAACGGCGGCAGCGCATTCCTTAGCCAGCCCGCGACAGATCCCGCTTGCTGCGTCGCAATTCGGCATCAAGCTCTGACGGCGCGTGTCTCGCTTTGGTCAGCGCATCCTCCAGCGGCAAATCCTCGACAGCAGCCGCCGCCACGCGCGCCAAAGCATAGGTCGACACGCGCTTTGCTCCCTTCAAGGCCGCCCGGCTTAACCCCAAAGCGGCAAGGTAGGTGTGATAGGGGTCAAGCGTCCCAGGGCCGTCCGACGCCTTACCTTGTGAAACCATTTCGCAAGCATCGACGTCTGTCGACACATAGCTTCGACAAATCATTGGACGGGCGTCGTACACCCGACATTGCCGACTGACAGGGTCCAGCGCTGGACAAGCTTTGACGTTCCAATCCCGCCCGTCTGGTTCGCCGGCAAAAGGCGCCAAGGCAGAATGAAGTGCGACTGCTTCCGCCTCTGTGATTGTACCGCCATCATCACCGCTCAGAATACAGCAAAACGCACAGCCAGAGGTACACGCAAAACCGCCCGTTTGAACGGCTGATAGTCCCACTCGACCGATGCCTTGGGCGGCAGACCCATCTGCAATGCGACCAACGACGTCAGCGGCAGGCACGCCTTCTTGTGTGGTGGCTTGCACAAAAGCTTGCACCCCCCGGCGGGCGCGGTCGGCGACATTGGGGTCAGACAACACGCGCGCCTTTGCGATCCGGTCCGCGAGTGTCGCTTTTTTGCTCAAACCAAGGTCACTCCAGCAGCCAACATTTGATCCTTTGCCGCCGAAAGCGACCCATTCAGAGCAATAGCACGGCACAAATCCATACGAACTGTCACGTCAAACCCAATCTTGGCAGTATCAATCGCAGAATATGCGACACAGAAATCCGTTGCGAGGCCCACAAGCGTCAGGTCTTTGAGCCCCCGTGTCCGCAAGTATCCCTCAAGACCAGTGGGGGTTTTGTGATCGTTTTCAAAGAACGCAGAATAGCTATCTATGGCCTGTCGATAGCCCTTGCGAATGACCATTTCTGCTTTGTTCAGGTAAAGATCAGTGTGGAATGCTGATCCTTGCGACCCGATGATGCAATGATCCGGCCAAAGCACTTGGGTGCCGTACGGCATATCTACCGTTTCGTAGGCTGACTTGCCGCGATGTTGGGATGCAAACGAACTATGGTCTAACGGATGCCAGTCTTGCGTCAGGATCACTGCATCGCTGTCTTCCATCAGCGCGTTGATGCCGGAAACGATTTCATCCCCATGTGGCACAGCAAGCGCCCCTCCCGGACAGAAATCATTTTGAACATCAATGACGATAAGCGCTGACATGGCTAAAACCTCCTACCAAACGTGTCTTGGGTAGAAACCCTGCGCGACACGGTCAAGGGTTGCGGCATCACGGAACCTTGAAAGGCGCGCCCACGGGGCGTAACTGCCCGCGCATGTTTACGGTTTGCGCAGTTTACCATTTCACCCGTTTTGAAGATCCGGCTGTTTTGCAACAGCCACTGGCAGATCTATGCGCGCAGCATAAGGTCACCGGCACGCTCTTACTGGCACAAGAAGGCGTAAATGGCACGGTTGCTGGACCGGAGGCTGGGATTAACCATCTGTTAAGTCATTTGAAGTCTCTGCCAGGCTGCGCCGATCTGGAATGGAAACTGTCGTCTGCCAAGGATCGTCCCTTTGCGCGCATGAAGGTGCGTTTGAAGAAAGAGATCGTCACGATGGGTGTGCCAGACGTCGATCCGCGCGCAAGAGTTGGGCATTATGTGCACGCATCCGATTGGAACGCCCTGATCCAAAGCCCCGACGTTGCAGTGATCGACACACGCAACGATTACGAAGTTGCGATTGGCACGTTTGAAGGCGCGATTGATCCCGAGACCGAAAGCTTTCGCGAATTTCCCGAATGGTGGGAACAGAACAAAGACCGGTTTCACAACAAACGCATCGCGATGTTCTGCACCGGTGGTATTCGGTGTGAAAAGTCCACGAATTACCTGATCAGCCAGGGCATTGAAGACGTCTATCACCTCAAAGGGGGCATTCTGAAATACCTGGAGGACGTGCCACAAGAAGAAAGCACTTGGGACGGGGAGTGCTTTGTCTTTGACGGGCGCGTGTCTGTTGGTCACGGGCTCAAGGAAGGCCCACACGTGCTGTGCCACGCGTGTCGCCGACCGATCTTGCCGAGTGATCAAAATCGTCCAGAATATGAGCATGGCGTGTCTTGCCACCTGTGCATCAACGACACGTCGGATGCAGACAAGCTAAGGTTCAGGGAACGTCAGAAACAAATTCGTTTGGCTGCCGACAGAGGCGAACGGCACCTGCACGCGGATGTAGTTGATGACTAGCCGCTCGCTAGTCCCTAGCGCTCTACAGCAAAGACCTCATCAGCCCAGCCACCGATATTGTCACGCGCGCGAACAAAAAGCGGCCCATCAGGCAGGTTAGTCACTGTCAGGCTGCGCGTGAACGGTTGCTCGTTAACGTGGGGATGCAACAACTCACGCGTCCCGATCACGGTGCCGTCTTCCGCCTCGATTCGCCAACCATCCGCGTAGTCATCCCATCCAGTATCCGGATGAGACAGGGTGACAGACACACGCGTGCCATCAATCTTGACCGCATCAACGGTCGGCGGATCAGCCAGAACTGGCAGTGCAAAACAGATGAAGGCGCAAGCTGTACGATAGGTCATGCCTATACTCTACCAGAGCCACAGCCGCCTAAAAGTCACGTTTTCGCGTCCGGTGCACCGTGCAGCAAAACATGGCGCGAATGAGAGGCGAATTCACGCCGAAGCACCACTGCCGTGGTCAGCAACGTGGCAATGATCAAGGCCCCACCGCCCAGCAACCACGCGGATGAGGCGATCCCGAAATAGACTGACCGCAAACCCCGATTGTACCCACGTCCAGCCGTGATGTTGATCTCAGCGGCCTGCAACGCCATCGGCAACGCTCTTGGGTCATCCACTTCGTTTGGGACGGCTGACATCAAGACCGAGCAATATCCGAACAACCGGTGCGACCAGACAAACTTCAAAAAAGCGTTCGCCGCCAGCACCAAGAGCAGAACCAGCTTGATCTCAAGCAGTATGACGGGATCGCTCTCGAGCGTCAGGTCCTGCGCCACACCGCGCAGCCGTTCGGCATTGCCCAAAAGCGCAAAACCACCGCCAATCGCAATCATGCTTGCAGAGGCAAAAAACGCCGTTCCCTGTCGCAGGCTTGATATGATCTGCCCGTCATAGATGCGCGGCTGGCGCGTTATGAATTGCACCATCCATTCGCGGCGATACCCGGCCATGAGTTGCGACATTGATGGATACCGCTTAGGCGCATGTTCGATGATCCATGTGCTGCCAAGCCACATCGCGATCAAAAGCACAAATCCAATAGCGTCCGCAGCGCTGAACAGCTCAAGCCGGTCGATCCATTCCATGCCATCCATGGCTCAGAACGGCTTGACCACAACCACCCACAGGATGGCGATGGCCCCAAACACACTGATCTCATTGAAGATGCGCAGGTACCGGTCTGACTCAGTGAAAACACCGCGCTTGGCCCGCAGGACCAGACGACCCGTCCAGGCGTAATGTCCTGCGAGTGCCAGAACGAGGCCCAGTTTAACCCAAACCCATGTCGGCATGCCCCAAAGGCCCCCAAGCCAAAGCCCCGTGATCAGAGCAATCACGCCCAACCCAGCAGAGAACCGGTACAGCCGGATCGTCAGGTCACCCAAAGGGCCAAACTCGCCAATCCGGTCATATTCACGTTTCCAGTAAATCAGGGCGCGCGGCACTGCGAAAATGGATGTCATCCAGCCCATGACGCACAGGATATGTATGATCTTGATCCAGTCCATGCGCGCTTGGTGGCCTTGCTGTCGCGCGATGGCAAGAGGTGTGATTGCCGCTGGTTCAGAAATTAGCGCTGGTCAAACAGTCAAAATTGGTTATATCTTTTTACCAATTTGGAGGATTTCATATGCAGATGCCCCAGCCAGACGGATTCGTCCTGTCGCGCAAGGATCAGATTGTGACCCGCCTGAAAGAGGTTTTGCCCGCGGATGCCGTCATCTCGGACGAGACCGAAACACGCGCCTATGAGTGCGATGCGTTAACCGCGTATAAGTGCCCGCCGCTGGCCGCCGTGCTTCCAGCCACCACAGAAGAAGTCGCAGCCGTACTCAAAGTCTGTCACGACATGGGCGTGCCAGTCGTGCCACGCGGGTCCGGAACGTCTTTGGCAGGGGGTGCTTTGCCGACAGCCGATTGCGTGCTGTTGGGTGTCGCCAAGATGAATGATGTCCTTGAGACAGATTACGACAACCGTTTCATCCGCGTGCAGACCGGGCGCACGAACCTAAGCGTGACCGGTGCTGTCGAAGAAGACGGGTTCTTTTACGCGCCTGACCCATCCAGCCAGTTGGCCTGCGCCATTGCGGGCAACATTGCGATGAACTCGGGCGGCGCGCATTGCTTGAAATATGGCGTGACCACCAACAACCTGATGGGCGTGACCATGGTGCAGATGGATGGCACCATCGTGCAGATCGGTGGCGCGCATCTTGATGCCGCCGGGTACGATCTGCTGGGCCTGATCTGCGGATCGGAAGGTCAGCTTGGCGTCGTGACCGAAGCGACTTTGCGTATTCTGCCGAAACCCGAAGGCGCGCGCCCTGTACTTATGGGGTTCGATTCCAACGAAGTTGCAGGCGCCTGCGTGGCAGACATCATCAAAGCGGGTGTGTTGCCTGTGGCGATCGAATTCATGGACCGGCCCTGTATTGAGGCGACTGAGGCATTCGCCAAAGCCGGATACCCGATGTGCGAGGCGCTTTTGATCGTCGAGGTTGAAGGATCGGACGCAGAGATTGACGAACAACTGGCGCTGATCCTCGATATTGCGCGCAAGCACAACCCGGTGGAGTTGCGGGAAGCTAAGGATGCAGATGAAGCGGGGCGCATCTGGCTGGGTCGCAAATCAGCCTTCGGCGCGATGGGGCAGATCAACGATTACATGTGCCTGGACGGCACGATCCCCGTGTCCGAATTGCCGTATGTCCTGCGCCGGATCGAAGAGATGTCAAAGGAATACGGGCTGGACGTGGCCAACGTGTTTCACGCAGGCGATGGCAACATGCACCCCCTGATCCTCTTTGATGCAAATAAAGAAGGGGACCTTGAGACCTGCGAAGCGTTTGGCGCTGACATTCTGCGGCTCTGCGTTGAAGTCGGCGGGTGCCTGACTGGTGAGCATGGTGTGGGCATCGAAAAGCGCGATCTTATGGTGGATCAGTTTGCGCCGGATGACCTTGAGGCGCAGATGGCCGTCAAGGATGTCTTTGATCCTGCCTGGCTGTTGAACCCTGCCAAAGTGTTTCCATTGGCGGTGTCGGAAAGCCGTCGCAGCGTTGCATTGGCGGCTGAGTGATCGTTGGGGGGCCAGCCCCCCACACCCCCCGGGATATTTTTAAACCAGAGAAGATCATGAGACCTGACACAGAAGCCGCATTGGCGGACGCAATCTCTGCGGCCTCGGGTCCGCTTGCCATCAAAGGTGGTGGAACACGCGGTATGGCACTGGACGGCGACGTAATTGACACGACAGCACTGTCAGGCATCACGCTTTATGAGCCGGGGTCCCTGACATTGGTGGCACAAGCCGGTACGCCATTGGCTGAGGTTGAGGCTGCTTTGGCAGCAGAAGGACAGCGGCTCGCGTTTGAACCGATGGACCATCGCGCTTTGATGGGTACAAAAGGTACGCCGACACTGGGGGGCGTTGTGGCGGCCAATGTCAGCGGGCCACGGCGTGTGTCGGTCGGGGCCTGCCGTGACTTCATGCTTGGCGTGCGCTTTGTTGATGGCAGCGGAACCATCGTCAAGAACGGTGGCCGGGTGATGAAGAACGTCACAGGCTATGATCTGGTCAAATTGCTCACCGGGTCATGGGGCACATTGGGTGTAATTTCAGAAGTCAGCCTGAAGGTCTTGCCAAAACCCGAATCCGCGGCCTCTGTCATGATCGATGGTTTAGACGACGATGCGGCGGTGAAAGCGATGTCAAAAGCGCTTGCGTCGCCGTTCGAAGTGTCTGGCGCGGCGCATATACCTGTGGGTATGGACGGCAGACCTGTGACAATGCTGCGGGTGGAAGGGTTTGAGGGCTCAGTCCTTTATCGATCCGAACAGATCAAGGCATTGTTCCCAGACCTCGATGTGCGCATCGAACGCGATTTGGATGCCGTCGCCCAACACTGGACATGGGTGCGCGATGTCGGTGCATTCCAGAACCAAGACGGAGACGTCTGGCGCGTATCTTGCACACCGTCGGAGGCAGCAGCACTCGGCGCGCGCGCGCAGGCAGACAGCTTGATGTACGACTGGGGTGGCGGACTGATCTGGGCACGTGTTCCAGCAGACACCGACCTGCGCGGACGGTTGGGTGCGTTTGACGGGCACGCCACATTGGTGCGAGGCACCGGACACCCGAAATTTCAACCAGAGCCGCCCGCCCTTGCAACGCTATCCCAAGGCTTGCGGCAGCGGTTCGATCCACGCGGCATCCTGAACACCGGATTGATGGGGTAAGTCATGCAGACAACCTTTACCGAGGCACAGCTTGAAAAGCCCGATTTCAAACGGTCCAACGAGGTGTTGCGCACCTGTGTGCATTGTGGGTTCTGCACCGCGACCTGCCCAACCTATCAAGTCTTGGGCGACGAGTTGGATAGCCCGCGTGGGCGCATTTACCTCATCAAGGACATGCTGGAAAATGAGCGCAAACCGGATGCGAAAACGGTCAAACACATCGACCGGTGTTTGTCATGTCTCGCGTGCATGACCACCTGCCCGTCCGGCGTGCACTATATGCATCTGGTTGATCACGCGCGTGCGTATATCGAAGAAAATTATGACCGTCCCTGGCACGAAAAGGCCCTGCGTTGGACACTCGCGCAAATCCTGCCTTATCCGAAACGCTTTCGAATTGCGTTGTTGCTGGCCAAGATTGGCAAGCCGTTTGCACCATTGATCCCGGATGCGCGGCTCAAAGCAATGCTTGCCATGGCACCCAAAACCATTCCTCCGGTCAGTCGCAATGATGACCCGCAAAGCTTTGCGCCTGCCAAATCGCAAAAGAAACGCGTCGCATTGATGACGGGCTGTGCGCAAAAGGCGCTCAACACTGACATCAATGACGCCACAATCCGACTGCTGACACGATTGGGCTGCGAGGTTGTTGTGGCAGAGGGTGCCGGCTGCTGTGGCGCGCTGACCCATCACATGGGCAAGGTCGATCAAAGCCACGGCTCAGCCGCTGCGAACATCAAAGCCTGGGCACGTGAGATGGATGGCGATGGACTTGATGCGATTGTCATCAACACAAGCGGATGCGGCACAACCGTCAAGGATTACGGCCACATGTTCCGCAATGATGCTTTGGCAGGCGATGCCAACCGCGTGTCGGCGATTGCGAAAGATGTGAGTGAGGTTCTGATCGACCTGCTTGAAGAAAGCGACGTTGCCGCAGCGCGGCAGCACAATGGTGACTACAAAGTGGCGTATCATGCTGCGTGTAGCCTTCAACATGGCCAGCAGATCAAAACACACCCCAAAACCTTGCTCAAAGCTGCCGGATTTGAGGTGGTTGAACCAAAGGACAGTCACCTATGTTGCGGGTCGGCCGGAACTTACAACTTGATGCAACCCGAGATCTCGCAGCAGCTCAAAGCGCGAAAAGTCGAAACACTCGAGGCGAAACAGCCAGATATCATCGCAGCTGGAAACATTGGCTGCATGATGCAGATCGGCTCGGGCACGGACGTGCCCATCGTACACACGGTTGAGCTTTTAGATTGGGCAACCGGCGGACCTTCGCCAAAAGCCTTGAAGACGCCCAACGCCTGACACCCTCTGTCATAGTTACGCCGGATTAAATCGCTAGCTAAAGTGCAGCAAACGGAGACTTTGTGTGCGCCATCTTATCCTGGGGGTTTTGTTGGTCGCGCTGCCTGCTGCCGCGGTGGCGCAAAGTACCGGGCTGTTCTCGATGGAGAGCCGCCAGGATGGGCGCGCGTGGGAAGCTGTCGGTCGATTGGAATTGGGCGGAACCGCTTTTTGTACAGGGTCCTTGATCACCCAGGAGCTGGTTCTCACAGCGGCACACTGCCTTTACGACGAAGACGGAAATCTACTGCCACCCGAGGACATTCAGTTTCTGGCAGGCTGGCGCAACGGACGGGCCGCCGCGTATCGGCGCGTGCGGCGTGCGGTGGCACATCCAAAATACGACTTGAACGCCTCACCTGATGCAGGTCGCGTCTATTACGATATTGCCTTGGTCGAACTTCAGCACCCTGTGCGCAACACCACGATCATTCCCTTTGTCACAGATGATAAACCGCCAGCGGGCGAAAGCGTTGGCGTGGTTTCTTACGCACATAACCGATCAGAAGCACCGTCGATGCAAGACACGTGCGAGGTTATGTCGGAACAAGACAACCTTTTGGTCCTGTCATGTTCTGTAGATTTCGGCAGTTCAGGTTCGCCCGTCTTTGCTTTTGCCGATGACGGACCGCGCATCGTGTCTGTTGTGTCATCCAAAGCGAAAAGCGGTGACCAGCCGGTATCGCTGGGTGCGCCATTGGAGCATCAGATCGCGACCATTCTCGATCTGATGCACAACGGCGAAGGATTTGCCGAAGGATCCGCCTTTCGCCCTTTCCGTGCAGACAAAGGCGCGCGCAAGGACACTGGGGCGAAATTTATCCGGCCGACGGATGACGCCTCTGACCCCTTGAAACCCTAATTCAGACTTCCCAAATTTCGTGTTGTCGGGATGCCCAGGATGGGGCCCGGCACTAAAAATGAGGCCTGTCCGCAGATGGAAGGCTTTGAAAATTTGGTATCGCTCAATGGAGGATGACCCATGCGTAGCTATGATTTCGCACCCCTTTACCGTGCAACTGTCGGCTTTGACCAAATCGCTGACATGATGGACCGGGTTTTGACAAATGACGTCACACAACCCAGCTATCCCCCCTACAACATTGAAAAAACCGCAGACGACGCGTATCGTATTTCGATTGCCGTCGCCGGTTTCTCTGACGACGACCTGAGCGTCGAAGTCAAAGAAGGCGCGCTGATCGTCTCTGCCAAGAAGGCAGATGAGGATGCAAGCCGCACTTACCTGCATCGTGGTATCGCAACCCGCGCGTTCCAGCGCCGGTTCCATCTCGCCGACCATGTCCGCGTTGTTGGTGCAAGCCATGTGGACGGCATGCTGCACATTGATCTTGAACGGGAAATCCCCGAAGCACTGAAACCGCGCCGGATTGAGATCGCGAAGGCAGATGCGATTGAGAAAGACGTGGTTGACGCAAAAGCCGTCAACTAAACCGCAACACAACATCATTTGAAACAGGCCCGGAACCACACCGGGCCTGTTTTGGTTTTGGCCGCTGTGCCGAAGGAAAACCGTCAAAGATTTAAGTCTATTCGAATGTAGGCTTGTCCGGATTTGAAGGTCCGATTATCGTTTTGAGATCAGAATTTCCCACAAGTCATGGATACGCTTATGACACCCGATATCAGCGCGGCTCGTAAAATGGCCGAGGATCATTGTGCCGCCTGGACAGACGGAGCACCGGAGCGTGTTGCCAGTAGATATGCGGAAAAGACCTCGATGGCCATGAACGGAGGCGAACCCATGACCAGCCGCGCTCAAATATCTGACATGGCTGAGGGTTTCATGGCTGATTTCCCCAACCTTGTTCTAAGTCTCGACACTGTTCTCGTGGCTGATCATCACATGGTTTATGCGTGGACCTTCGAAGGCGAACACAAAGATACAGGAAACCACGTCCGCTTTTCTGGATGGGAAGAATGGGACTTGGATGAAGACTTGAATGTGAGCAAATCGTTAGGTTGGTACGACAGCGCCGACTATCACCGCCAAGTTGCAGGGGCATAACCCTTTATCCGCGCAACTAGGCAACGGCAAAATGGTCTCAAAATCACCTCTTGTACGAATGCGCCTCATCGCGCTGGCAAGTGCTAAGCGTAAGTACGGTCAGCCGCGTTTTGGACCGGAGTGCGTTTTGGGAAAGGCACCAGCCGTTCGGTCTCTTCATCCCAAAGCTTGAGCTTGAATGACCGGATCGCCTCTGGCCACTCGATCGTTTGGATGTCCATCTCTTTGCGCAGATCCTGATGGCATCGGCGCAGGTTGTAAAGCGGGATGCGTGGGTTGAAGTGGTGAATGTCATGATACGCGATATTGCCGGTCCCGAGGTCCCACCACCAGCCGAGGTCAAGCGCGGATGAGCCTTGCAAGGCTGCACGTGTATAGTCGAGTTCGGGTTTATGATCCCAATACGTATCTTCAAAATTGTGCTGCAAATACACAAGGAACACACCAATACATCCAGAGATCACAACCGTGATCGCATATAGCGCCAGCCCGACCCAGCCAAACATCCAGTAAATCGCAGCCCACCACAGCACCACGGCGAGGTTATGCGTCAGAATTCCAAGTGGCCCGATGCGCCCGGCATTCTTGGGCCATCGATACCGCGCGACAAACGTCCAAACCCCTCCAAGGGGCAACATCAAGAACGGATTCCGATAGAGCCGGTAAAACAGACGTTGCCAGACTCCGGCGGACTGCCATTCCGCCAGCGTCATCGTGTAGATCTCGGTTGCCTCGTGATGGTCAAGG
>ERZ1740070.661-NODE-661-length-22981-cov-6.156373_pt1 | contig 22981 bp, 21 predicted proteins | sample MGYA00581734_ERZ1740070 | MGnify/ENA primary metagenome ERZ1740070 (study PRJEB43018, sample SAMN04849744) | marine metagenome | isolation source: floating plastic debris | place: Pacific Ocean | collected 2008-09-01 | study: EMG produced TPA metagenomics assembly...
CTGACGTCTACACCAACCCCATGATCATGGGCTGGATGATGGACCAGTACAGCATTATTCAAGGGAAGCGATCGCCCGCCGTCATCACAGGCAAACCCGTCAGCATGGGCGGCAGCTTAGGCCGCAACACGGCCACCGGAACCGGCGCTTTCTTCGTCATTCAAGCCATGATGAAAAAGCTAGGAAAATCGCCGACGGATCTGACAGTTGCTGTCCAAGGTTTTGGCAATGCAGGCAGTATTGTCGCCCGCCAGCTATTTGAAGCCGGCTATAAAGTTGTTGCCGTCAGCGACTCAAAGGGCGGCATCTACAGTGCCAGTGGCTTAAACATTCCCGATGTTCAAGAATTCAAGCGCACAGAACGCGCGATGAAAGCTGTTTACTGCCACGACAGCGTTTGCAGCATTGTGGAGCACGACACACTCACCAATGAAGAGTTGCTGCTGCTCGATGTTGACATTCTCATTCCGGCTGCGCTAGAGAATCAAATTACGGCTGAGAACGCAGCAGCTATTCAGGCCAAGTACATTTTTGAGGTAGCCAATGGACCCGTCAGTGCAGACGCTGACGAAATTTTGGAGACAAAAGGAATCTCTCTTTTCCCGGACATTTTAGTGAATGCAGGCGGGGTGATGGTGAGCCATTTTGAGTGGGTGCAGAATCGGAGTGGACTGTATTGGAAGCTGGATAAAGTAGAGGCGGAACTGAAGGAGCGGATCGTGGCGGAAGCGGAGAGGGTGTATGCGATCGCGCAAAAACACAGCGTCTCGTTTAGAACAGCCGCCTACATTCACGCACTCAGTCGCCTAGGCGAAGCGCTCAACGACAGAGGCACCCGCGACTACTACAGAAGTTAAGGTAAGGAGTTGATACAATCAGTAGCACTCTTTCCCCTAACATCCCCCTAACACCCGTGGCCAAACAGCGAATCGATACGCTTTTAGTAGATCAAGGCCTATGCCCATCGCGGCAGCAGGCGCAGCGATGGATTCGTGCCGGAGAGGTAAAAATTGCGCAGCAGATTATCGACAAGCCGGGCACACTAGTCGCGCTCGATGCGATCATAGAGCTGAAAAAGAAGCCACCTTTTGTCTCACGCGGAGGTGAAAAGCTGGCTAAGGCGCTCAAAGCCTTCGATGTGCAGCCCGAGGGCAAAATCTGTTTGGATGGCGGTATCTCTACCGGTGGCTTTACCGACTGTCTTTTGCAGGCAAAGGCGCAACAGGTCTATGGCGTAGATGTCGGCTATGGACAAGTCGCTTGGAAGATTCGACAAGATCCTCGTGTCGTGCTCAAAGAACGCACCAATATTCGCCATCTCACAGCAGAAGAGCTGTATGAGAGAGAAGAGCTTGCTACGCTAGGCGTGATGGATGTCTCTTTTATCTCTTTGGCCAAAGTGCTTCCTGCTTTTTGGTCACTCCTGGCAGCGCCCCGCGAAGTGATTCTTTTGGTAAAGCCTCAGTTTGAAGTGGGTAGAGAAAAGATTGGGAAGAAAGGCGTCGTTCGCGATGCAAAAGATCAAGCGGGGGCAATTCTCCAAGTCACGCAAGCGGCAGCTAGACTAGGCTGGCACTATCGAGGATTGACTTGGTCGGAAACTGTAGGGCCAGCCGGGAATATTGAATACTTACTATGGCTACGTTCTGATGAGGAAACGCAGCCTTGGCCCGAGATAGGAGAGTTGTGTGAGGTGACAAAAGCAGCTAGGCAGACGTTAAAAAGATAGATGCTGACCTCTATCTTTTTAAGGATTTTGTGTAGGGAACGTCAGTTCTGAATAAACAATTACTTGAGAAACAAACCTGTCAGTACAGACTGAAGTAAATCCCCTCTGTGGAGGGGCGTAGGGGTGGGTTTTCGGAGTGTTGCGTAGGTTACCGACTCATCCCGTCGCTGCGCGCCACCCTTCCAGAAGGGATCACTTCAGGTAGGTGGGTAGAAGTGCAGATGTAGCAGGCGTTTTATACGGTTGATTTGTCCCAACCTAACGTTCTCTCCGCTGTGAGTAAGCGGGAATAATGTGCTTATGGAAAAGCATATTGTTCATTACAACCACAAACTGAAAGCCCGCGCTAGAGAATTGCGTAACAATGCAACTCGGGGTGAAATCATTTTGTGGCAACATCTGAAAAACTCTCAGATGATGGGCTACGACTTTGATAGACAAAAACCGATTGACCAATTCATTGTGGACTTTTACTGCAAGTCACTAGCACTCGTCATCGAAATCGACGGTTCAGCTCACGATAGCCAAGATGCACAAGCCTACGACAAAGAGCGACAGGCTCACTTAGAAGGTCTCGGCAATCACGTCCTTAGATTCAGCGACAACGAAGTCAGAAGCCACTCAAATAAAGTCTGCCAAACAATCGCCGACTGGATTTTCAAACACCGTCAAAAAGCAGCACAGTCATCAGACCGATCTCAACCTACTCATTCCTAGCCCAAATAAATTCCCCCTCACCTCATCGACTGAAGTAAATCCCCTCTGGAGGGGTGGCGCGCAGCGACGGGGTGAGTCGGCAACACGAGCGAACCATTGTTCAATATCCTCGGAATCAAACCAATAGCTGTCTAAAGCGGATTTTGTCACGCACTGATCATCTGAGCAGGCTCTTCAAAAGCAACTAGCTCAGTCTGGCGCGGCACCTTCACCGGCAGCTCAATCAAAAACTTGGTTCCTTTACCAGGTACCGAATAACACTTTAGGTCACCGCCATGCTGAGTACTCACAACCTGATAACTAATAGAAAGTCCTAAGCCTGTGCCTTTACCAACGTCTTTAGTCGTAAAAAACGGGTCGAAGACCTTATCTTGAATCTCAGCAGGAATACCAATACCATTATCAACAATCCAGACGACGATACGGTTGTCATTTACCATAGAGGTCGATAGCTTCAGCTTCAGCGGTTCTGTCCTGGGTTGATTGTTCTTCTCGGCAGCGGCTTTGGCACTGGCCAACGCATCGATGGCATTGCGAATAATGTGCATAAACACCTGATTCAACTGGCTGGCGCAACATTCTAGCATTGGCAAGTTGCCATAGTCTTTTTCTACCGTAATATCCGCTAGGTCAGGGGTTAACATCGCCAATGTACTTTCTATGCCTTCATGAATATCTACGGTTTTGACTTCGGACTCATCAAAACGAGAGAAATTGCGTAAGCTAAGGACCAGATTACGAATTCGCTTAGCACCGCTACGCAAAGAGACAAAGCTCTTCAACAAATCAGCAGAAGAAAATTCAAGGTCTAGCTCTTCTAGCTTTTCGTGGATAGTAGGCACAGGCGTTGGATACTGCTCCTGATAAGCCTGTACTAGCTCTAGCAAGTCTTGAACATAGCCTTTTACGTAGTTCAAGTTGCCGTAGATAAAGTTGATCGGGTTATTTACTTCATGCGCAATACCAGCAACCAGCTGCCCCATACTGTTCATTTTTTCAGTATGGATCAGCTTAGCTTGGGTTTGCTTCAGCACATCAAGGGCAGTTTTTAGCTCTAAGGTACGCTCGTCTACTTTTGCCTCTAGCGATTTGTTGTAGGCCAGCGTTTGGGCTGCTTCATCTTGCTTCAAAAAGTTATGATAGGCGGTGGCATGGTAGCGCAACCGTGCGATTAGCTCAATCGGGTCGGGCAGCTTTACCAAGTAATCGTTGGCACCAGAAGCAAAGGCCATGGCTTTCGCCTTGGGCTCATCCTTGGAAGAAAGAACAGCAATCGGGATATCCTTAGTGCGCGGGTGAGCCCGAAAAAACTTTACCAGCATCATGCCATCTACATCTGGCATGATCAAATCTTGAAGAATCACACTCGGTGATATTTCGGCAGCGACTGAGAGCGCTAGCGTAGCATCCTCACAGGAATGTATTTCAACATCTGATTCGTTTACTAGCAGCCGACGAATAGATTCAACGGTGATAGGCTGATCGTCGACAACGAGTACTTTAATTGCCGAGGGCACAGCAGCAGTAACAGATGGGGAAGCTGACTCAGTCATTGAAACGCTGGATGACGCTGCTTAGGACGCCAACATGAATAGTTACGGTTACGAATATCGCTGTACTAAAGGGAGAATTACCAACTATTATTCCCGCTCTATCAATCCTTTATTCAAGCATCATTGACTTTCTCTATGGTATCTCCCTGTATATTTTCTATACTCTGATATTGATAAAAAGAACGATTGCATCAGAGCGGGATGATTAGGGTTTGATAGGGGTTAGAAGGGTTGATTTTGACTTGTTTCAAGAGAAAAAGAAGGAATTCATCACAATTGGAACAAAACAGCTTTGAAAAATAGCCATTATCAGTAAGTTGTCACCTCTAGATGAGCCAGGCAGACAACATCACCCCTGCTGCAGAAAGCCGGCAATTTCACTGGCAGCCAGTATCTGCTCTGCCGCGTCCATCTCTACCGCTGCGCGCGGCATCCCGTATACAACACAGCTTGCTTCACTTTCAGCAATCGTGCACCACCCCGCAACGCGTAACTCTGCGAGCCCAGCGGCACCGTCGCGGCCCATGCCAGTCAGCAGCACGGCCTGTCCCAACTGTGGCCAGTGCTGGCTCACACTGTTAAAAAAAACGTCTACCGACGGATGATAAGGTGTGCTGTCGTCTACAGCGCGGTAAGTAAGGGTGCGATCGCGTCTCATCACCAGATGATCGTCAGTCCCGGCAATCAAAACTTGGCCTGGCAAAATGCGATCGCCGGACACAGCCACTCTCACACTCAGCGCAGTGTGCTCATTGAGCCAAGTGGCCAACCCCTGAGAAAACTGCCGGTCGATATGCTGAACAACCACCACAGATACCGTTGAGTCAGCGGGCAACCCGCCTAAAATTTGAGCCAGTGCCTTTGGCCCCCCGGTGGATGCCCCAATCACAACGAGTGCAGGCAGTGCCCTGCTAGAGAGCACACCTGAAGCGGTGCGCAGTGGAGCTGTCCGTCGCCTGGGCGATTTCCCAATAAATGCGGCGACCGTAGCCATTTTTGCCAACAGAGGCTGAGCAGCAGCAGTATTGGCAGAAGATGAACGGGCCTCTATGGTCGGTGTCCCGACGACATCTAGAGCGCCGTGGCCCATCGCTTCAAATATTTTGGATGTGTTGCTGTGCATACTAGCGGTGACCAGCAAAATGGCGCAGGGCGAGCGGGCCATAATTTGCCGAGTGGCTTCGACCCCATCAATACCGGGCATGAGTAAATCCATCAGCATTAGGTCTGGCGGCTGCTGAGCGCAAAGCGCAACCGCCTGCGCACCGTCTTTGGCTGACCATATCAATTCGTAGGCCGAGTCGGTGGCAATAACGCGACGCAGGGCTTCCAAGGCAATGAGGGTATCGTTTGCGATCGCAACTTTAATCATAGATTCGGAAGCTTTTTGGCAGCCTCAAAGAAGACAGTCGTCACCGACCGATCAAGTCGACAACAGCATTGATCAGGCCATCGTCATGAAAGCTGCTTTTGGTCAGGTAATAGTTGGCCCCAGCATTCAGCCCTGCGAGCTGGTCTTCCTGCCGATCTTTATAAGAAACAACAATCACAGGCAGCCTACGAGTAGGGGCGTAGTCTCGCATTTTTTGAATCAGCTCTATGCCGTTCATTCTCGGCATATCTACGTCGGTCACAACCAGGTCATAGGCATTCATCCGCACGGCATTCCAGCCTTCAGCACCATTCACCGCAACATCGACGGTGTATCCCCGATTTTGCAACAGTTTCTTCTCCATCGCTCGCACCGTCATCGAGTCGTCTACAACCAGCACCCGCTTTTGGACGGAGGCCGATTTCGATCCCTTTTGGCCAGCTTTTTGAGAGTCAGTTTTTGCACTGGAGGCTGAAAGCGACCCTGTTACGCCTGACATCAGCCCGACATCGCTCACGGCGAGTTTGGCCGCAGAGCGCAGCACATCGGCCACGTCCAAAATTAAAATGGGTTCACCTTTTTCGGTTAGGGCCGCAGAGCTAACATTGGGAACTTTGCCCAGGCGAGCATCTAGCGGACGGACCACCAGGTCTCGTTCTTCCAGCAGCCGATCGACGCAGAGACCATAGCGACTGCCCGGCTCACCCAAAATCACAACCCAAATGTCTTCTTCTGCGGTAGGCATAGCTGTTTGAACAGGTGTTTGAGCCGGTGTTTGAGCCGGTGCCTGGATAGTCGTTTGGGCCAGTGCCTGGATAGTCGTTTGGGCCGACAGCGATAGCACCTGGCGCGCTGACACGAGGCTGATATTCTCCGCATTGCCAGACGCGGCCGCTTTGTCGGTAATGCGCACCGACAAATCTGTTCGATTGCTTTCGCCTTCTAGCGAAAAGTAGGGTTTGCCCTCGCTGTAGCGTAGGCGCTGGGGCGATAGCCTGAGCACTCGGCCAATGCGAGCCAGGCTCATGGCGTAGGGCTCTCCAGCGACTTCAAAAAGCAGCGATCGCACGACCGAAAGCGTCAGCGGCAGCTGAAACTGAAAATGGGTGCCTTTACCTGGCTGCGACGTCGCCTGCAAAGCACCGCCCACCGCCTGCACCACATTGCGGGCAATATCTAGCCCATAGCCTCGGCCTGCCACCACATCGACCTGGCTCGCGGTAGAGAACCCCGGCAAAAACAAAAACTCAATTAGCTCTGCTTCACTGAGCCGATCTACCACGTCAGCTGGCGTCATGCCCTGATGCACAATCTTTTGGCGCAGCCGCGCAAAATCAACGCCCGCGCCGTCGTCTTCTACCGAAATAAGCAGTATACCTGAGCGATGCAGGGCCCGAATGCGAATAGTCCCGGTAGGCGGTTTGCTCGTCTGGGCGCGCTCGGCTGGCGGTTCTATGCCGTGGGCGATCGCATTGGTCAGCAAATGCGTAATCGGCGCATCTAGCTTTTCCAAAATATCTCTATCGACCTGTGTGGTGAGCCCTTCAATCTCTAGCGTGACCTGTTTACCCTGCGACTTTGCCAAGTCTCGAACCAATCGGGCATAGCCCCTAGTACCCGCCTCAAACGCGCACATGTGGCTAGCAATTACCTCGCGATACAGCCGGTCGGACAGCTGCCCGAACCGCTGCGAAAACATATCCAAATCGCCCAGCTGATCGCTCAGCAAGTCGTGGCAGGTTTGCATACCCGCAATGGCAGTACTCACCTCTGCTAGCGGCTCACCGTCTGTGGCTAGTCTACTTTTCTGCTCCAGATTTTCTAGCACGGCCAGCACCGATTGCTGCTGTTGCTTTAGCTGTAGGAGTGAGGCAGCAAAAGGCTGAAGCCAGTTGGACTCCACCAGTGACTCACCCGCCAATCCCATCAGGCGGTTGAGATTATCCGCACTCATCCGAATCATCCGAGCGGCGCTACTCGCCCCTGTAGGCGGAGCAGTCGGAGATATAGGCTCATCTATTACGGGCTCATCTGTTGCGGATCCATCTGTTACAGGCTCATCAACAGTATTGTTCGCTTTATTTTCTACATTATGTAGTGTTTTTGTTTCAACATTGTGCTCTAGTCGGCTCTCGATGTTCTGTTCGATCTCCTCTTTTTTTGTTTCTGTTTTAGAGTCATCTGTTGCAGATAACTCTGTTCTAGATGGCTTTGTTTCAGAAAACGTTGCGCCGCTATCAGGTAGCTGCAGCTGCGCCTGCAAGGAATCGGTAACGAGCCCTTCAATCAAAAGCACAAGCGCATTGACATCACACTCGCTGGCCAAAGACGCCGTCTCGTCTCCCGCCGAAGCAGCCTCAGCATTGGCTTCAGCATTGGCACCTAGGCGCAACAGAAAATCGCTGGCCTGTAGCAGCACGTCTACATGCGCGCTACCCAGTGTCAGCGTTCCCTGCTTCGCCGTCACAAAAAAGTCTTCGAGCGCGTGGGAAATTTTCACCGCCGACTCTATCTGCACAATGCGAGCGGCCCCTTTGATAGAATGGGCCGCTCGCATCAGCGAATCTAGATCATCGAGATTGACCGCGCCTTGCTGTTCTAGCAGTAACAGATGCTCGTTGAGTACGGCTACTTGAGTCTCTACCTCAATGCGAAAGAGGCCAGTCAGAGACAGATCGCTCCAGTCTTGCGTAGCTGTCATAGGGCGCGATGCCTCAAAGTATCAAACAGTCGGGTGTCATCTAGCAAACTAACGCGCCGATTTTGCCAAAGAAAAACACGCCGCGTGCAGGTAGCTGTGCTCGTCTGCACACCGGCTGCCGGAGACTCCATAGCATCGAACGCAATCGGATGAATCCCATCTAACTCATCTACATCGAATACCCACACATCCGAGCCCCCCGCTGGGAGCGCTTTTTCAATCACCACCATGCGAGGATACACTTTTGCAGCTGTGCTATTTTCAGCCGTTCGCTCTGCGGCGTTCGCTCTATTATTCTCAGATCGAGTTCTCTCAGAACTAGCCACAGAAGACAACCCCAACAGATCAAAGAAGGAGACTTTTAGCAGCATCTGTCCGCGCACATTCACCACCCCTAGCAGCGTGTCGTTACTGCGATGGGGCAAGATATGCGCGGTCAAAGGAGAAATCACCTGCCGACAAAGACCCGCCGACAGCGCAAACCACTCTGCCCCCAGCCGAAATACCAGCACAGAGCATACGTCCGACTGCCCCGTTTTTTGAGGCATTGGCGCAGCCAGCTGCACTGTGCGCTCATGCAAAGCGTCCGCTGGAATAGGCCGCTGCAACAGGGCAGCACTGGCGCTGATGTTGTTTGTCATCGCTGTGTCTTTGGGATCTTGTACATCTTTGGGATCTACATCTTTGGGATCTCCGTCTTTGGGAACCGTGCTCATACCTGTAGCCCCTCTGCGGTTTCTTGCAACAGACCCAGAGCACTGTTGGACTCTTGTAGCGATCGCACTGTCTGCTCAGCCCCTTCACTAAACTGCTCTAGCGCATCGCGAATTTGCCCAGCGCTCAGCGACTGCACACTCATGCCATCGCTCACCTGAGTCAGGGAAGGCAATAGCGATCGCACCTGCTGCGCAATGTTCGTCACCTGCTGAGTCACTCGCTCAGTACGCCCTGTGCCGTCGCTCACCTGCTGGGTAAACTTGTCCATCTCCATCACGCCAACAGACACCGCCGACTGCATCTCTTTTACCAACGCCTCAATCTCCAAAGTCGACATTGCCGTTTGGTCGGCCAAGCGACGAATTTCACGCGCCACCACCGAAAAACCCGCTCCATACTCACCGGCTTTTTCCGCTTCGATAGCAGCATTTAGCGATAGCAGGTTGGTCTGATCGGCCACTTTAGTAATGGCAATAACAACTCGGTCGATAGTGTTGGCGCGATCGCTAATCGTACCTAACCGCGCGGTAATCGCCGCTGTCATCGTCTCTAGCTGATCCATCGTAGCGGCCATCACAGCCAGATCTTGCTCTCCCGAAGCAGCGGTTTCCATCGTGGCTTTCGCTTCACTCAGCACCCGTTCTACATGGTCTGTTAGGTTTTGCGCCGTGGTTGCAATCTCCCGAGAAGCCCCGGTAATTTGAGAGCCGGCCGCAGCCTGTTCGGAAACCGTGGCTTCAAGCTGCCGGCAGGAAGCCGCAATTTGAAACGAAGAAGACTTTACCTGAATGCCAGATTCTTGCATCGTCGCGACCATATGGTTGACGCGGCGAGTCACCTGAAGAATGGGAATCAGCACCGGTAACAGCGCTAGCAGGGTCAGCACCAGCAAAATCTGCTGCGTCACCTCCAGCTGATGAACGCGGCCAGTTGCTTCTGTCTCGTACTGCGTCACAATCGCATTCATCTGTGTCAGGAAGTCGCCCTCGTGTGCAGAAATTTGAGCAACGGTCTCTTCTATATCTCCTTGAAAAGGCGTCAATAGCGCTGCCGCCGCCGCCACTATCTCCTGATAGTCAGGCTCCAACTCAGCAAACATCGCAGAGACCATTTCACTATTGTGCGTGCCCGACAGCCCTAGCCCTGCGCTGCCTACTTGCAACCCTTCATGCGCCAGCTGAAACTGTCCCAGCGCGTCTCGCAGCTCCAAACGCGCCGCTCTATACAGCACAGAATCTAAGGGCCCACTACCATCAGCGGGAATCACTTGAAGCGCATTCGCAGCCTTCGCAATTTTTTGGCTAAGCATTCGCTGCCGGCCTGCCACATTCACAACCCGAGCGTCTTGCTCTTGGCGAAAGAGCGCCCGCTGGGTTAGCACCTGCCCTCCTATCAACAAAAGAGAAACAGCTACCACTGTCGAAATGTAGAGGCCAGAGAGAAGTCGAGTCGGCGAGCTTTTTTTAAGATGGAATATCATGGAAGTGAAAAGAGTAGGCCAAAAAGATGACAGTAAGCAACGTTAAAAGAACAGAAATTTAAACGGCGACTCTAAAGTTGGATACTTCAGATTGCAGCACCTGAGCCACAGAACCCAGCTGAGAAATCGCCTGGTTGGTATCTTTCACCGACTCAGCAGTTTGCTGAGACGTATCGTTGAGCTGAGACATCGCCGAGCAAATCTGCTGCGCCCCTTGCGACTGGGCCACCATCCCTGCTGTCACACTTTCATACTGAGGAGCCAAGCTCTGCACCTGGCTAATAATTAGCGACACCTGTTCGCTGATTTGGCCGATGTAGGCCGCATTTGTACCGACATCCTGCGTAAATCGGTCCATTTCCATCACCCCTGTAGAAACAGAAGAGAGCATTTCTTGCACCATTCGTTCTATCTCTAGGGTTGCTAGCGCGGTCTGGTCGGCGAGCCGCCTTATTTCTCGGGCCACCACAGAAAAGCCCGCACCGTATTCGCCTGCTTTTTCAGCCTCAATCGCGGCATTAAGCGAAAGCAAATTGGTTTGATCGGCCACTTTAGTAATGGCGCTCACTACGTCACCGATGTTGTTGGCCTTGTCGTCAATCAGCCCTAGCTTGGTGGAAATAGTGGCTGTTGCACTTGTTAGCTGACGGATGGTCTCTTCCATGCGAGCGAGCCCCTGCTTACCATCTGCAGCCGTCGTCGCCGCAGACTCTGATTGCTGCATCACCTGTGCCATCGTTTGAGTGAGTTCTTCGGCAGTCGCCGCAATTTCCACAGCGGTGGCCGCGATTTGGGTGGTCGACGCAGCTTGCTCAGTGACGGTAGCTTCTAGCTGGCGGCTGGTTGCAGCAATTTGAGTACTGCTGGTGGTCACTTGAATACCGTTATGCTCTACCACGCCAACCATTTTCTTGATTTGATTGCGCAGTCGCAAGGTGGCGAGGCCGCCGAGCATTATGGTGATTAGCGCTGCGATCGCAGTGCCCCACAGCAGCGTCTGCAGCAGCTGCGACTGAGCGTCGCTCGAACGCGCCGCGTTCTCTTCTAGTGCGTTAGCCAAATATTCTCGAAGCGCCTGTCGACTTTCGGCAACCTTGGCTGCTTCCAAGTTAGGAATCAGAGAAGTCGCCCCAGAAGCATTGTTGTTCTCAATTTGTTCAATAATCGTGTCGGCAGCTCGACTAACCCGGCCCCCCTCAGCCGACAGGTCAGTAACCAGTACGGCCAAAGCTTCATCGTTTCTACGATTGGCTAGCTCAGTAAGTTGTTCAATCTCTTCTAAAAAGAAAGCATAGTTGTCAGCATATAGTGCTCGATAGCGCGGCTCTTGAGGCCGAAGCAAATACCCTTCCACCTGGCGAATAGCATCTATCAGGTGATAGCTGGCATCGTTTGCGTCATATTCAGCTGATTGAATCAGCTCTCTTTGCGCTTTTAGCTGAAATGTTTTGTTGGCACTCACAGAAGAAGCCATTCCCAAGCCTGCCAAACAAACCAGCGGAACCGCATAGCTCATCAGGAGCTGAGTGCTAATTTTCTTAAACGTAACCTTCAGCATTTTTCACTCGCTCTACAGATTTTCACATGCCCTACTGATTAAAGAATCCAGCTTATTTCAGCCTTTGCAGCCGTTCTTTAATAACAGTGGCACCTGCGATGTCTTGTTTTTCTTCCTTTAGCAGCATCAGGTGAGTGAGCGCGGCGCTAAGCTGCGGATCGAGGTAAATTGCTTTTTCAAAGCAGGTCTCGGCGGAGCGCTCATCACCCATAGCCTGATATAGCTCACCGCGCAGTAGGTGGGCTGCTGCTTCAGAAGGGTGCGCGGCTAAGTAGCGATCGCACAGCTCACTTGCAGACTCAACATCGCCACTATCTGCGAGCTGCTGGGCCGTTTTCAGGGCCGTTTGCAGGGCCGTTGGCTCGGCAGCTGAATATGGAGTTGAATCTGGAGTTAAATCTGGGGCTGGCGCCAAAGAACTGTTGTGATGTCCAGCTTTGTAGTCAGGATTTATGTCCTGCGTAGACAGAGCAGGCATGGTGATCTTCTGATCCGGTTCAGCAGCAGGTGCCGACGTTTTTGGGAAGGCGGATAAGGCGGCAGAAGACGCAGAAGAAGATGCGCTCACCTTGCGATAGGCAAAGGTTTGCGGATAGGGAATGGGTCGGTATTGCTGAGCGTCGACCATGCTGGTTTCGGCATAGCCTAAAAACAGGAGGCCGTTGGGCCGAAGCAGCTGCGTCAGCTTTTGGAATGTGCGATCGCGCGCCTCCTGATCGAAATAAATCAGCAAATTACGACAGAACACAATGTCATAAGGCGGCTGATCGACTAATAGACCCGAATCGAGCACATTGCCCTGATGAAAACAAACCTTGTCGCGTACCGTTTCAGTCAAAAAGTAGCGCTGCGTAATTCGCCGCCCTTGGGTAACGCCTTCGGGCATACCCAGCGTGAAATACTTGTCGTCACTGCGATAGGTCTGTCGCCGAAAGGCATAGGGACTATATACGCCCTCTTTCGCTTTTTCGAGCGCCCTTGAGCTAATATCAACCGCATCAATATGAAAATCATCTAGCGCTAGGCCTTCTTCTAGCAGCGTAATGGCCACCGAATACGGCTCCTCACCAGTAGAGCACGGCAGGCTCAGCACCCGCAGCGGGCGCCCATCTCGCCCATCGCCCTCTTTCCATTCATGAGACACCCACTGCCGCAAAAATACAAACGACGCGCGATTGCGAAAAAAGCTCGTCTCCGGCACCACTACCGACTCCACGAGCGACTCAAACATATCAGGAGAATCTTGCAATCCGGTTAAATAGTCCGAAAGCCCCTGCATCCGCCCAGTGCGTATTCCTTTTTTAACAGCGCGAAAAATCGAGCGAGAGCCTACCGATTCAGGATTTAGGCCAATCTTTTGACGCAGCATCGTCTCAATTTCGTGCTGAATCAGCTCATCTTGTTGCATGGTTTAGCTACCCCTAAGCAGGTTGTGAAAAATAGGTCTAAAAAAATGATGCGGTTGCCAGCTGCTGCACAATGCCTTCTGGCCCTGCCAGGGTTGCATTCACATATGGACTACTCACCGGTAGGTCCACAGTTTTAGACAAATAGGCCGTTTCGTAAGCCCGGCCTAGAATAAGGCCGCGCTTTTTGAACGCGGCACCACCGTCTTCCGCTGGTTCTGCTGTAATGCCAGCGAGGGTCACAGCTATTTTTCCATCTGGCTGGCTGGCTGTCTTTCTGGCGGTGGACTGAGCCTCTACAATGGCAATTCGTGTACTCAAAGCAAACGGCGTACGCTGACGGGCAATCATGTGAGCCACATCGATCACCGGCAAATGCTCGCCGTGATAGTTCAGCAAACCAGCAATCTGCGTACCATTAGAAGAATCAGAACCCGAGTAAGGCTGTAGCGTCGCCAAAGGGATCAAATCTTTTACTTCGGTAGCTGCGATCGCCCACGGCTCATCCGCTATTTGAAATAACAGCATCAACATATCAGCACAAAACCATACCAACCCTGCTTTATATATCCCCAGCCCACTGGCCTGATAACGAGTTGTATGGAGCAACAGACACTGAGTGATTTAGATCACGATGCTATAGCTGCGATCGCCACAGCACCACAAAAGCAGGCGGCAAATGGCCAGGTGTTAATTTAGCGATAGCGGCCCAACGGGATTTACACGCAAGCACCAACACAAAAGTAGATGCAGGCACAAAAAAAGGAGCCGACAGTGTCGACTCCTCCAATAATTCTGAAATTACGTCCTAGTACTCAGCGACAGGCCACATACTAAAACGCTATTACAGCAAAAAATTACTTGATAGCAACCTTAGCGCCGGCATCTTCCAACGTCTTCTTCGCTTCTTCAGCAGCGTCCTTAGCAACGGCTTCCTTAACTGTGATAGGTGCAGACTCCACCATACCCTTGGCTTCTTTGAGGCCCAGGCCAGTCATAGAGCGAACCGCCTTCAGAATCGCGATCTTCTTATCGCCAGGAACTTCATCCAACACCACGTCGAATTCAGTCTTTTCTTCTACTTCTTCAGCAGCAGCAGCACCGCCACCGCCAGCGATCGCTACGGGTGCAGCCGCGCTCACACCAAAAGCTTCTTCAATCTGAGAAACCAGCTCAGAAGCCTCTAGCAAAGATAGCGTTTTCAGCTTTTCCAAAATTTCGTCAGTTGCAGCAGACATATTTGTCTCTCCTTGTAGTTAGTTAATAGTTGATTATTCTTCGCCTTTCTCGGCATATGCCTTGATACCGCGACCAATCGAAGCCGGAACTTCTTTGATACCCAGCGCCAGCTTCGTTGCCACCGCGTTGATACCAACCGCAATTTTGGCGTACAGCTCGTCTTTGGTTGGCAGATCGGCCAGTGCTTCAGCACTTTTTTGATCTAGCAGCTTGCCTTCAAGCACACCGCCGCGCAGCTCAGTTTTCTTCGTGTCTTTCTGAAACTTTTTGTACGCTTTTACCGCAGAACCAATGTCTTCTTTGGTCAGCAGTACAGCTGTGGTTCCATTCAACAAAGATTCCAGCTCTTGCCACTGCTCTTGGCCATCAATGGCCCGCTTCATCAGCGTGTTTTTAGAAATTTTGCACACCGCACCCGACTCACGCAGTCGATTGCGCAGGTCGCTAATTTCAGACACTGAAAGACCTTTGTAATCAATCACAAAAGCGGATTCCGATTCGTCCAAAAGAACCTTCAGATCGCTCACAAGCCCTTGCTTATTCGCTAACGTTCTTCCCATTCTTTTTCACCTCCTTTTTGTTTAGATTTTGGTGCCCCTTATGCAGGGACGGTGGGGGCGTAGCATGCTTTGGCTTTTGCCTCACCATAGGTGATAGCCCCTACGTATCTTCTTTTCACATCAAAAAGCCCCACTCTGAAACCAGAGCGGGGCAAACGTATCGAGGCAGGGCAATTAAGCACTCAGCGTACAATCGTTAACCTCGGCAGGGCATTAAGGGCAAAGCCCACCTGCTGTCTCTGGTCACAGTATTCGATTGTCAAAATTGACTTATATCTTCGCCACTCCTTGCATCAGCTAGAGCGCTCTGGAAAAATATCAATTTTGTCGCTGAATCATAGGCAAATCAATACGTCCAAAAAATTCTTTATGCGCCCTTTCTAAGCATCCTCTAGCTTCAAATCACGCAGTGCCTGAATATCTACCGAAATAGAGGGGCCCATTGTAGATGAAACCGATACCGAACGCCAGAAACGACCTTTGGCACCAGAAGGGCGATTGCGATCAATCGTCTCTTGCAGCGCTTTCAGATTTTCTAGCAAGTCGGCTGCAGAAAAATCGGCCTTACCAAATTTAACATGAACGATGCCCGTTCGATCCGCACGAAACTCAAGCTTACCTGCTTTAAATTCCTGAATGGCGCTCGCCAAGTCAAAGGTCACAGTGCCACCTTTAGGCGAAGGCATCAAACCACGCGGACCGAGCACTCGGCCCAGCTTAGCGACCTTAGGCATCATGTCTGGCGTAGCGACCAGCACATCAAAATCCATCATGCCTTTGCTAATTTCATCAATTAGCTCTTCGGAGCCAGCCATCGCAGCGCCCGCTTCATTAGCTTCATTAACCTTTTCACCACGGGCAACCACCGCAACTTTCACGTCTTGACCGGTTCCCTTTGGTAGGGCCACCGTTGTTCTCAGCTGCTGGTCTGTGTACTTAGGATCGATGCCTAAGCGAATGTGGACCTCAGCAGTTTCGACGAACTTAGCTGTTGCGGTTTCTTTGAGCAACGCAACTGCTTCATCAGGCTGATATTCTTTTTCGCTGTCGACTTTTTCGTATAGCGCAGTCATACGCTTGGAAATCTTTACCATTTTTCTTTTCTGGGGTGTTTAGCGAGGCGATCGCCTCTCCCCCGGTAATGTGTTTACGGTGTGTTTGCAGTGTGCATCTACGCAGCGGGCGTGTTAGCCAGCGACATCGACGCCCATATTGCGAGCGGTGCCCTCAATAATATTCATCGCCATCTCAATGTCGTTAGCATTGAGGTCAGGCATTTTCATTTCAGCAATTTCCTTCAGCTGAGCGCGGGTAATAGTCCCCACTTTCTCAATCTTAGGATTACCCGACCCTTTCTCAATCTTGGCGGCCTTTTTAATCAATACAGATGCGGGCGGTGTTTTGAGAATAAACGTGAAGCTTCTGTCTTCAAAAACAGAAATTTCAACCGGAACGATCAGCCCGGCTTTTTCAGCCGTTCTGGCGTTGTAATCCTTACAAAACGCCATGATGTTTACACCATGCTGGCCCAAAGCCGGGCCAATCGGAGGTGCAGGGTTCGCCTTCCCAGCTGGAATCGCCAGCTTAATGAGCGCAACTACCTTCTTTGCCATTGAATAACTCTACTGTTTACTGTGTCTTAGGATTCAAAGAGCGATCCGAAAATCAGCTCTCCTTTTTCACTTGATTGAACTCAAGTTCTACGGGGGTGTCGCGGCCAAAGATCGACAGCAGCGCTTTGAGCTTGCTGCGCTCTGGGCTCACTTCAATCACCTCACCCTCAAAGTCCTTAAACGGACCCGAAAGCACGGTGATCTTATCACCTGCTGCCATATCGATTTTCACGACAGGTGCTTGCTCTTGAGTCTGCTTAAAGATTCGCTTTACTTCCCCAGGACTGAGCGGCATCGGCTTTACGTGCCCACGGCCCCGACCCTGCGCTCTGCGCTGCTCAGCCCCGACAAAGTTAATCACGTGTGGGGTGTTCTTCACCACCTGCCACGCGTCATCATCAAGATCCATGCGAATCAGCACATAGCCAGGGAATACCTTTTCCTCAATATTGTGGCGGGAGCCATCTTTACGCATCTTCACCGCAGGCGTCTGAGGGATTTCCACCTGAAGAATAACGTTTGACAAATCAAACGTTTTTACTCGCTGCTCTAGCGTAAGCTTCACTTTTTTCTCACAGCCCGAAGCCACCTGCACCGCATACCACCTAGGGCGCGCCTTACGGACAACGACCTTCTCTTCCTGAAGCTCTTCTTGGTCTTCAGAACCCTGAGACTCATCGTAATTAGAATCGTCGGATGCGTAAGCCATAAAAAATCGCCTAATGTATCACCAAAAGTTAAACGCCCAATCACCGCCAAACGCTTAACGCCAAAATTTCAAGGGGATATAACCCTTTAACTGTCGAGCACTGAGCTACCAGGCTTCAAGAACCTGAGCTCACGTCAGCCCATACGAGGAATTGATTGAACGACTCAATTAAAAGACTTGCCGAGAGACCCAACCAAAGAGCTTGTCGATGAAGTAAATCAGTGTCGCCGACAAACCTACCATCAAAATCACCGCTGCTGATTCACTGATCAGCTGCTGGCGAGTTGGCCAAATCACCTTCGTCAATTCTTCGCGAGTGCCCTGGGCAAATGCACCGGCACTAAAGCTATCAGGCGCGGCAGGCTCTGCCGCTTTCTTAGCGTTGCCCGCGTTGCCTGCTTTATCTGCTGGGTTAGCCTGTTTCTTAGCCACTAATTTATGATTCCTCGCCGACACTGGCTCAAAATTGTAAGGTCTTAACTATAACGCTACGACAGTCGGTCTATCGCTAGGGCTGGGCTGCCATTTGCCGACGGCTTACGCTTAAGCAAGTCCCAGACACAGCTCTGCCCGAAGGCTAAAGGCTAACTCTACTAAAGGACAAAACCTTCGTGAGACAAGACCACCTTCGGGCAGAGTCATGGGCCGATACTGTCAAGCAGCTGGCACTTCAAAAGCACGCCCTGAGGGACTCGAACCCCCGACATTCGGTTTTGGAGACCGACGTTCTACCAACTGAACTAAGGACGCATGCAATTGCGAGTAAGGGAAAAAGGCGTTTAGCGGCTACCGGTTTTGCTAGCCGCTAGATGGCCCATTGGCTATGGTCGACTGATGCAGCCGACGACGACACCTAGCTGATTAGACACCTAGCTGATTAAACTCAGCGGCTCAAACAGAGCGATCGAATCGCTGCTTGAGGCGGGTTGCCTTACCAACGCGATCACGCAGGTAGTAAAGCTTAGCCCGGCGAGCCTTACCCCGACGAATTATCTTAATACTAGCAACACGCGGTGCATGGAGCAAAAATACTCGCTCTACGCCTACGCCCTGAAAAATTCGGCGGACGGTGATCGTCTCATTGATGCCACCATTGCGCATAGCAATGACAGTCCCTTCATAGGGCTGGACGCGCTCTTTGCCGCCCTCGACAATTCTCACACCGACACGAATCGTGTCTCCAACATAGATCTGAGGCAGATCGTCTTTGATTTGTTCCGCTTCAATAGAGCGGATAATTGCTTCAGCGTTCATCACGGCCTTCGGTTGTAATCGCGCATCAAAAGCGCATAGTCTTCAAGGATAAAGCAAAAAGGAATTAATGGAAATAGTATTTGAAATAATTCTTTTGCCGCATCGGTCCAGCACATCTAACACACTAGACCGCTAGGATATAAGGAAGCCTTGATCGTTTTTTCTCCATGAACTTTTTGTCAAACCTGCTTCCGAAAATATCTTTTCCGCCTGCACTAAAAGTCACGGCAGGAAGACGGATCGAACTCAAATCAGAACCCGAAATTGAAACGATGCGAGTCGCATCGAAGATCGTGGCGACCGTGCTCAAGGAAATCAACGATATTACCGAAGCAGGCATGACCACAGCCGATCTTGATGACTACGCGGAAAAGCGCATCCGAGAAATGGGCGCAACGCCTAGCTTTAAGGGCTATCACGGCTTTCCGGCCTCCATTTGCGCCAGCGTAAATGACGAGGTGGTGCATGGCATTCCACGCAAGCGCAAAAAAATTCACAGTGGCGATGTCGTGAAGATAGATACCGGTGCCTACTACGAAGGATTCCATGGAGACTCGTGTATCACCATCGCCGTGGGCAAGGTAAAACCCGATGCGCAGCGGCTGATTGAGGCGGCAGAAGAAGCCCTGTATGCCGGGATTGGGCAGGTAAAAGCGGGCAATACACTTTTGGACATTGCGGGTGCTATTGAAGACAGCGTCAAGGCCAATGAGTTTACGGTGGTAGAGGGCTTTACGGGTCACGGTGTGGGGCGTAACCTGCATGAGGAACCTGCCGTATTCAACTTTCGCACGAAGGATGTGCCGAATGTGATGCTCAAGCCAGGCATGACGCTGGCGATAGAGCCGATTTTGAATGCGAAGGGCCAGCATACGCGGACACTGAGCGATCGCTGGACCGTGGTCACGCTAGATCGAGGGCTATCTGCGCAGTGGGAACACACTGTACTGGTGACTGAGTCAGGCTATGAGATTTTGACCGACCGCAATCGGGTGTAACCACAAACTAATTTTGATAGACCTACTTTTTTGATAAGCCTACTTTTGTAGACCCTCAGCGGTAATACACAGTTCATTGTCGTAGAAGACTTCCACTTCGAAGGTGTAGGCTTTTGAGGCGCGATCGCTCGGAAAGTCGTCGTAGGCGGCGACCATCGCCTTAATCTCTTCATTCAGGGCGCTATAGCCTGTACTGCGCAATAGCCTAGGCTCATCGGCGACATTGCCCCTAGCATCGAACCGAACACCGACTTCTGCCGTCTTTGGATCTTCTGTCAGGCACCGGCGCAGCGATCGCCCTGCCGACTTCAGTGAAGATTCAATCGGGTATTCAATCTGAGTCAGCTCAGCAATCTGGGCCGGTGGCATGGGCTCAATTGGGCCAACATTTGCCTGCTGCTGCATATCAGACTGCCACTCATCTTTGGCCTGCTGCGCACTGGCATCATCTGTATTCTCAGCGTTGTAAGTCAGCGACTGGTCTATCTTTGCGGCAAAGTCACGCAGAGAATTAGGCAGCTCGCGAGTCACTTTGGCCAAGAGCGCACTGACAGCTGCATTAGAATCACTAGCATCGTTGGCGTCAGTGGCATCGGCACCCGGATCTTCTATCGGCGGCTCGAATACAGCCAAGCCACTGTCAGAGTCGTTGGCGCTATTGGTTTGGTTGCTATCTTCGGCAGTGGACTGCTCAGCCTGGGAGCGGGTGCGGGTGCCTGATGCAGCCGAATCATTTCCCGGAGAACTCGCCGAACCAGTCGTTGCACTGCTAGACGCGCCTTGCCTGTTCGCCGCAGCCCGCCTGCTGTCAGCAGCCGCGGTACTGGCTGGCGCGGCTGGCCGCCGACTGGCAACGACACTAGCAGCAGCTTTGGCAGTCGGCGTGAGGGCACCCGGCGCGGAGGGTTGGGGCTTCGTACCGGTTGTCACGTTAGGATCAGGCACTGGCAAAGTACCAGAAGGAGCCGCTGAAGAAGATTTAGCAACTTCAGACAGCTCTACATCTTCGACCACTGCCGTTTCGGCCTCACCGTAGGGCAAAAACAGCGCCAAGGCATGCAAACCCAGCGCGACAAAAAACAGCGGACGGAGCAGTTGAACAAACTTCATTAGTTAGTACGTTCCCAATGGACTAGATTCCCAAGTCACTAACAGCGTAGACCCTTTCAAGCTAACAAGGCTGACATGAATGACCACTTCGCCCTGTGGATTTCTCAGTTCGTACACAGGCTCTTGAGCATATTCGCCCACTGGCGCAAAATCTCCACCATAGGTTTGCGAGAGCAGCGGCAAAATTTGGTCTAGGTTCTTATCCATCCAAATGGCATTGAGCGCACCGTCTACTGGAGAACTATTTTGTGTAATGTCAGCACCAAACACCAAAAAGCTCTGCCCATTCCCCTTAGAAGAAAAAGAGTTTTCAGTCGGCAGCTGGTCTCCATAGGTTTGGATACCGACTTCTGAAAAGCGATTAATACTTTCTAGAAAAACACCTCTATCAGCACTGGGATTGTAAGCAGGCGCCTCTTCTACAGGCGCCTCCTCTACGGGGAGCGCTTCCACAGGTAGGTTTTCTGGCTGCGCTTCTGCAGGCGCTTCGTTCACCACAGGTGGCGCCGGAACCTCTACAGGCGTAGGGACAGAGACAGGTGCAGGTGGTGCAGCGCTCACGGGTGCAGGCGGCGCAGCTTCTGGCGGTGGTGTAGAAGAAGCGATCGCAGACAGGTTCAAAATATCAACCGGGATAGATTCGTCTATTTCCGCTTCTGGCTCTTCAACGACTTCCGCCGTTTTCACACTTGGGTCGAAAGGCACGACTAGTAGCAACACATGCGCCCCTACAGCCAGCCAAATAAGGGGACTATACAACAGCTTAATAAGAATCTTTTTCGGCGATAGCCGACGAGTATGCGACGCATTGCTTGCAAACCCTTCTTCGGCAGACACTATGTCTGCAAATGGTTTGTCTGCAAATGGTTTTTCAAATTTCTCTTCTTCGGTGGCAAGCGGCATAAATAAACAGCAGATCAGGGCATCCGCGCAGAATATATAGAGATAAAAATAATCATGGAGAAAACCTTAGGCGCGCAAATCGAGAAAATGCCGACTCAAGCGTCCTAAGGTTACAGGTGGGGTTCGATGACACCGTTGAAGCAGCCTTCTTCAAAGCGGTGGTAGATGCGACAAGCGTTTAAGCGTTTGATCAGGCTGCGGAATATTCAGCTTGCAGCAGCTCATTGCACTGATTGCTGCTACAAGCGTCTTACCTTGTTTGCCCCTTTAAAGCGGGCCTCAGCAAGGATTAGAGGAAGCTTCTAAAGACGTCGTAGTCTTCGGGCGCTAGAGGAACATAGCCAACATCACCAACGATATTGTCGGAGGAAGTATCAGCAGCTTGGTCCAGGTAGAATTCAACGAAGGCACTGACCTCAGGGCGAGCATCCAAAGTAGCTGGATCTACATAGATGAAGATAGGACGGGCAAGCGGAATATAGTCGTTGATAGTCTCCGAAGAAGGCTGAATGTACTGACCGTCTGTCTCAGGGCCTTGGATAGCAACTGCGTCGAGCACTTCAGAGTTCTCCTCGAAGTACGCTAGACCGAAGTAGCCAAGTGCATTGCGATCGCGAGAGACACCGAGCACAAGAACGTTGTCGTCCTCGCTGGCAGTGTAGTCGCCACGGCTGTCAAGGTCGTCACCCAAAATCACTTCGTTGAAGTAGTCAAACGTACCTGAATCTGTACCAGGACCGTACAGGTTCAAAGGCTCATCTGGGAAGCTAGGGTCAATTTGCGCCCAGCTAGTAGGCGGCGTCTCAGAAGACCACATCTCCTGAAGCTGATCGACTGTGAGGTTGCGAGCAAACGTGTTTGCTGGGTTGATAACAACTGTAATGGCATCGTAAGCAACGTCAATGCGCTCAGGGTTGATGCCATTGGCCTGGCAGTCTGCTAGCTCAGAGTCCTTGATAGGACGAGAAGCGTTAGAGATAACGGTCTCGCCTGCACAGAACTTCTTGAAGCCACCGCCAGTACCACTGACACCAACACTGATGTTAGTGCCAGGGTTAGCGGCCATGTACTCTTCAGCAACCGCTTCAGTAATGGGGAAAACGGTACTAGAACCGTCGATTGCGATTAGGTTGCTTTGGGCGTTTGCAACCACTGTGCCCAAGGCTACAGTGGTTACTGCAACAGTCGCGGCTACTGCGGTAGCACCTAATACTTTGAATTTTGTAGCTATTTTTTTCACGCTCGTCACCATATTTCGAAAACTCCTAAGACCGATAATAAAATCGGCCAAGGAGTAAAGTACGGCGTCAAGTTTAAGGAAACAAAGTTGATAGGTTATCGAGTCATTAAGTTTGGGTTAAC
>ERZ1740070.663-NODE-663-length-22887-cov-5.060135_pt1 | contig 22887 bp, 22 predicted proteins | sample MGYA00581734_ERZ1740070 | MGnify/ENA primary metagenome ERZ1740070 (study PRJEB43018, sample SAMN04849744) | marine metagenome | isolation source: floating plastic debris | place: Pacific Ocean | collected 2008-09-01 | study: EMG produced TPA metagenomics assembly...
GCGCCCACGGGCGAAGAGATCGCCGAAGCGCGCGAGGCTCTGGAAGCGTACCACGCGGGCGGAGAGCGCGCGATCCGTTTCAAGGGCAAGATGCTCGAAGCGCCGTTTGTGAAGAAATACCGCGCGGTTCTCGCCCGCGCTGAAGGAGTGTCTAATGCGTGATGGAGTGATCGAAGTTGCCCCTGGCCGGTTCCGCGAAGTGCAGGGCCGCTATTTCGAGGATTTCGAAGAGGGCCATATCTATGAGCACCGTCCCGGGCGCACGATCACGGACGCGGACAATGTGTGGTTCACGCTGTTGACGATGAACACGCACCCCGCGCATTTCGACTATGAGCTGTCGAAAGACACCGAGTTCGGCAAACCGCTGGTCGTCAGCCCGTTCACCATCGCCCTCATGACCGGGATGAGCGTATCGGACACCAGCGGCAAAGCGATCGCCAATCTGGGCTGGGACGAGGTGCGTATGGTCAAGCCGCTGTTTGTGGGCGATACGCTGTACTGCGAAAGCGAAGTTCTCGAAAAGCGCGAAAGCAAGAGCCGCCCGGAACAAGGCATCGTTACGTTCAAGACAATCGCCAAGAACCAACACGGCGATATCGTCAGTCACTACAAACGCACCGTGCTTGTGTGGAAGCGCGGTTTTGGCGGCCTGGACGACTAACCGAAACGTTAAAGCGTCGCCGCAATTCATTCGATCTTATTGGTAAGGGACACCTATCATGGCCACAGCCGCAATCCTTGAAGACCAGGTCCGTTCGATTTCGCCCGAAGACGAAGCGGCTTTTATGGACACAATCGACCGTTGGCTCGAACGCGACGTGATCCATGTGATCAAAGAGCACGATCACGGTGATATCTGGCCCGAAAAGCTGGTCCATCAGATGGCCGAAATGGGCCTGTTCGGCGCCACGATCGGCCAGGAATATGGCGGCCTAGGCCTGCCTGCGACGACTTATGCCAAGATCGTGATGCGCATTTCATCCTATTGGATGGCGATCACTGGCATTTTCAACTCGCACTTGATCATGGCGGCGGCGGTCGAGCGGTTCGGCACGCCCGAGCAAAAGATGCGTTGGCTGCCGAAGCTTGCGACGGGGGAATTGCGCGGGGGCCTGGCCCTCACCGAACCCAACGCGGGCACCGACCTGCAAGCGATCCACACCGTTGCCAAGAAAAACGCTGATGGCGATTATGTCCTCAACGGCTCGAAGACGTGGATTTCCAACGCGCTCAACGGCGATTGCTTTGCGATGCTGGTAAAGACCGATCCCGACGCGAACCCGCGTTACAAAGGGATGAGCCTGTTCATTGCGGACAAGCGTGAAGGCCTTTCGACCGGCAAGAAGTTTGACAAGCTTGGCTACAAGTCGATCGACAGCGCCGAACTGATCATGGAAGATTACGTGGTTCCCGCGGATCAGCTAATCGGCGGCGTCGAAGGACAGGGCTTCTTCCAAGCCACAGGCGGTCTGGAACTGGGCCGGATCAACGTGGCGGCGCGCGGTGTGGGCTTGGCGGAAGGCGCGCTGCGCCTGGCCACCGAATACGCCCAGCAGCGCGAAACCATGGGCAAGCCCATCGCGCAGCACCAGGCGATTCAGCTGAAGCTTGGCGAAATGGTCACCAAAGCGCGCGCCGCCCGGCTGCTCACGCTCGATGCGTCGGTCGCCTACGACAAGGGTGAGCGTTGCGACAAGGAAGCGGGAATTGCGAAATATTACGCGTCCGAAGCCGCGGTCGAAAACAGCCAGGAAGCGATGCGCATTTACGGCGGGTATTCCTATTCCAAGGAATACGACATCGAACGTTATTATCGCGATTCCATGCTGATGTGCATCGGCGAGGGGACCAATGAGATGCAGCGCATGATCATCGCCAAACAGCATCTTAAAGAAAACCAAATTTAGGCGCGGCCCTGAGGTGCATCTCCCTCTCAAAGGTTTCCGTGTGATCAGCGCCGAGCAATACGGCGCGGGTCCCTATGGCACTATGTTCTTGGCGCAGATGGGCGCCGAGGTGATCAAGATTGAGCCACCGGGCAAGGTTGGCGAAGATGGTAAGCGGCGCGGTGGAGGGGACACCGCGCGCATGGTGGGGCCGCATTTCCTCCGAAAGGGCGAAAGCACCTATTTCAACGCGTTCAACCTCAACAAGCGTTCGCTCACGCTTGATCTGAACAGCGACGAGGGACAGGCGATCCTGCACAAGCTGGTCGCCACCTGCGATGTGGTTGCCAACAACATGCGCGGCGATCTGCCCGCGCGCCTGGGCCTTGAATACGACGCTTTGAAAGGCGTGAACCCCGCCATCGTCTGCGCGCACCTGTCGGCCTATGGCCGTGATAACGAGCGTGCCAAATGGCCGGGCTACGACTATCTTATGCAGGCCGAAGCGGGCTATTGCAGCATCACCGGCGAACCAGGCGGCGATCCCCAGCGCATGGGGCTGTCGATGGTGGATTTCATGACCGGCACGATCTTCTGCATCGGCCTGCTCGGCGCGCTGGTCGACGCGCAGCGTACGGGCAAGGGCCGCGATGTGGACACCGACTTGCTGTCGGCCGCCGTCCACCAGACGAGCTACCCCGCGCTGTGGTATATGAACCACGGCGACGAAACCGCGCGCACTCCGCGCAGCGCCCATCCCACCGCGACGCCCAGCCAGATGTTCAAGGCCAAGGATGGCTGGATGTTCATTATGGCGCAGTTGCCCAAGTTCTGGGACATCCTGACGCAGCGGATGGGGCGCGCCGACCTAAAAGACGATCCGCGCTTTGCCACCAACGCGGACCGGCTGGCCAACCGCGAAGCGTTGACGCAGTTGCTGGATGAAGAACTGTCCAAACAGCCTATGGCCCACTGGCAGGAATTGCTGGCCGGTTACGTGCCGGTGTCCCCCGTCTACACGCTGGGCGACGCGCTGGATAATCCGTGGCTCGAAACCATCGGTCTACGCGATACGGTGGAACACCCGGACAATGCGGATCTCAACATTCTGGCAAGCCCGCTCAAATTCGATGGTCAGCGCCCACCCAACCGAGCCGCGCCTTTGCTTGGTGCGGACAGCGATTCCATTCTGGCCGATCTGGGATATGACGAGGCCGCGGTCGCGGATCTTCGCAAATCGGGCGTGATCTAAGCGCGCGCAATCCCAGGGGAGGGGACAGCACAGATGGGCAAACTCACCGGCGTTCGGGTGGTGGACCTTTCGCAGTTTCTGCCCGGTCCCATGATGACGGTCATGATGGCCGATCAAGGCGCGGACGTCATCAAGGTCGAGCCCGCCGCTGGCGATCCCGCGCGCGATCAGGCCCCTTTTGATACCTATGGCGACACCGATCATTCGGTATGGTTCGCTAACCTTAATCGCGGCAAGAAAAGCGTTGTCCTGGATTTAAAGAGCGAAGACGGCAAAGCGGCCCTGCGCGATCTGATCGCCAGCGCGGATATCTTTGTCGAAGGCTTCCGCCCCGGCGTGATGAAGAGGCTGGGCTTTGATTACGACGCGGCCAAAGCGATCAAGCCCGACATCATCTATTGCTCGATCTCCGCCTTCGGACAGGACGGCGCACTCGCGCATCATCCCGCGCACGATATGGCGGTTCAGGCGCTTGCAGGCTTTCTGGCGGTCAACGATGGGCCGGACGGAACACCCGTTGTGCCCGGCGCGCCCAGCGCCGACTTGGCCGCTGGGTTGACCGCCCTTTCCGCTGTGCTGATGGCGCTGGTGGGCCGTGACCGGACGGGCGAGGGCGCCTACATCGATTGCGCCATGTTCGACAGCTTGTTGCCCTGGTGCGCGCACACAGCGGGCAGCGCGATTTCGGGAGGGCCAAGCCCTGTTTCCGCCTCGCAGCGATCGCTGGGCGGAGCGGGCTTCTATCAGGTCTACGTTACACAAGATGGCAAGCACGTCGCGCTGGGTGGGCGCGAGATCAAGTTTGCCAAAAATCTTCTTACCGCACTGGATCGTTTGGATTTGCTACCGTTGGCCGAAGCGCCAGCGGGTGAGCAGGAAGCCTTGATTGCTTTTCTGCGCGATACCTTCGCTACCAAGTCTCGTGACGAATGGGTCGAATGGTTTGCGGATAAGGACGTCGCCTTCTCGCCCGTCCTCGATTTTCGTGAAGCCTTCGATGAACCGCACATCGAAGAGCGCGGCCTGATCGTCGAAGCCTCCAGCGGAGGGCGTCATATCGCGCCCGCGATACGCTTTAGCGGCGAAGAATGGCAGCCCGCGCCTGTGCCTCAAAAAGGTGAGAACGGCTAAGTGGCTGGCGGTTCACACATCCACGTCGATATGCATCGAATAGGCGAAGCGATCGCCGGCGTGGTGGCTGACCGAGATTTCGAACACACGGCCTTTGGCGTTGAAGTAACACCGGATGATGCGCAGCATCGGCGCGGCTTTGTCGATCTGCAACTCGGCGGCGAAAGCGGCGTCGGCGGGGATCGCCTGGATGTCTTGCGTGACTTTGCTGACTTTGACGCCCGCCAGCGTCTCGATCTGACTGAACAAGGTGCCCGCGCTCAGATCAAGCTGGTCGACCGCGTCTTTCAAGGTTTCGTGAAAATAGGCGTCAGTCACCGCCAGCGGCAAAGCCTCGCCTGCGTGCCGACGCACCCCGCGAAAGCGCGCCCAATTGCCTTTAACGCTCGAGGCGATTTGCTCGGCAATCTCGCTTGGCAGGGGCGCGATGTCTTGCTCGGCGTAGGTGACTTCGCTTCCGCGCGCGTACTGCAAAAGCTCACCGACATTCGAAAGCGGTTGGTGCAGCGCACCGCCACGCGCAGCGGCCGGTTGCACCGTGGTGCCCGATCCTCGGCGCCGCTCAATCAGGCCTTCGACTTCAAGTTTGCGCAACGCCTCGCGCACCGTGAAACGGCTCACGTCGTACTGTGTGCACAGGACGGTTTCGGTCGGGAAAGGTTTGCCGCTGGCGTATTCGCCTTCCAGAATCGCTTCGCGAAGCTCGGCGGCCAGCTGCAGGTAACGCGGCGTGCGCGCGACTTTCTTAGCCGCGCTCGATTTAGCCATCTTGGTGTTCGCCTTGGTCGCCAATCCCTGCTCCATCGACCTTTTGCGCAGAGCGGGGGGCGCGTGTGAGCGATCCGCTGCTGTCGAGAGTTGTCCGGACGTTAACGCGTCCGATCCAGAAAAGCGAGCGCCAGCGCGCGCGTCTCCACCTTTGCGATTGGTTAGCCTGCGTGGCGGGCGCGCGAACAAGCGAAGCGGCGGGCGTCGCGGCGCGGATTTCGCCAAGCGGCTGGGAACGCAGCGCTTATCTGGGCAACGTCCTGGAGATGGACGATGTGCATCGCACATCGTTGCTGCATCCCGGTCCGGTTGTCTGGCCTGTGGCCTTAAGCGTGCCGGGCGCCGAGATGGACGAGGTGCTAGACGCCGCGATCCGGGGTTACGAGGCTATGATTGCGATTGGCGCCGCCTTTGACGCGCACCACTACGCGCGCTGGCACCCGACCGCAACGATGGGCGCCTTTGGGGCGGCGGCGGCGATAGGATCGCTTTTGGGCTTTGATAAAGCGGCTTACACACACGCGCTGGGTAACGCGGGCTCGGTCGCGGGCGGCGTGTGGCACATGCGGCACGACCATGTCCTGACCAAGCAGTGGCATATCCATCACGCCGTGCGCACCGGTCGCGATGCGGCGCTACACGCGCAGGCCGGCGCGACCGGGCCGTCGGGCATCCTCGAAGGGCCGCAAGGCCTGTTTGCCGCCATGACGTCAAAGCCGGGCGAATTGGCCTGCGCAAGGGATGGTTGGCTGATTGAGACAGTCAGCTTCAAGCCGTTCGCCGCCTGCCGCCACGCTCATCCCGCGATTGACGCGGCGATGGAACTGCGCGCGCGCGGCGAATTGACCGCGCCCTTTACCGTTGAGACCTTCGCCGACGCGTTGACGTTCTGCGACCGGCCCGATCCCGTGACCGAACTGGAAGCGAAGTTTTCGCTGCAACACGCCGTGGCGGTGGTGGCCGACGGGCGCGAGGCCGACGCCGAGGATTTCACCCCCGAAGTAATCGCTGCGCTTGCGCCTCTGCGCGCGGCTGTGAGCGTCGTGGAGGACCCGGTGATCACCGCTCGCTATCCCGCCCATTTTGGCGCGCGGGTTAACGGGTTTGAGCTGGTCGATACGCTGGGTGATCCCGAACGGCCCGTTGATCAGGATCGCATCATTGCCAAGATGCACAGCCTTGTTCGCTGGGGAGGCCAAGGGTCCGAGGACGCTGAAAGAGCGGTTTCACTGGCTCTGGAAGCCGATGATCCCGAGGCCATTGAGGCGCTGTTGTTGGAGTGGACTGGATGAGCGCCACCGCCCGCCTCCTCGAATTTGCCAGCGGCAACCACGCTTTGCCTGCTGGCGCCCGTGCGGACGCCGAGCGCTTGCTAGCTGATACGCTCACCGTGGGCGCCGCCGGAGCCACCGCGCCCGGCGCGGACGCGATCCTTGCCGCCGCGCGCGCCATGGGAGCAAGCGACGAGGCGCGCCTGATCGGCAGCAACGAGCGCCTGAGCGCGCCCGCCGCCGCTTTCGTCAACGGCTATCGCATCCATTGTCTGGAATGGGACGCGGTGCATGAACCAGCGGTTGTCCACGCGCTCAGCACCGTGGTCGCGGCAACCGGCGCGGCTATCGATCGCAAGGGCGGATGCGAGGCGGATGAAGCTTTGACCGCGCTGGCGGTGGGTGTGGATGTAGCCTCGGGCATCGGGATCGCGGCGACAACCGGCCTCAGCTTTTTTCGCCCCGCCACGGCGGGCATCCTTGGCGCGGCCTGCGCGGTCGCGCGCATCGATGGCGCGCCCATGGCGGACACGCTGGGTCTCGCCTATTCGAGCGCGGCGGGGACGATGCAGGCGCATGTCGAAGGGCTGGCAACCTTGCCCTTCCAGATCGCCAACGCGGCGCGCGCGGCGGTGACCTCCAGCGATCTGGCGCGCCATGGTTTTCCCGGGCCCAAAGACCCGCTGGAAGGCCAGTTTGGGTATTACACACTGTTCGATGACGGCGATCTCGCCTCGTACACCGATGAACTGAAAAAGGTCTGGCGGATCAGCGAAGTCAGCGTCAAACCGTTCCCCAGCGGCCGCGCCAGCCATGCGGCTTTGGGCAAGCTAGCCGAGTTAGCGCTGGTTCCCGAAAGCGTGGCAAAATTGGAGCTGGCTTGCCCACCACTAATTCGCCGCTTGGTCGCGCGAGACTATAAGCCCGATATGACCCCCGCTTACGCGCGGCTGTGCCTGCCTTTCTTGGCGGCCCTGATGCTGACCGATGGGCGTATCGACCCGCGCCGATTTACGCCCGATGGCATTGCCGATCCGGCGCTTGCGGCGCTGGCCGCCAAGGTTGCGCTGGTGCCTGATGGGAACGAGGACCCCAACGCGCTTGTCCCGCAAGGATTAGCGGTCACGCTTAGCTCAGGCGAAACGCATACGCACACCATCGCGGCCACGCTGGGCAGCCCGGACAACCCGCTCACCGAGGCGCAGGCCCGCGCCAAATTTGACCTTGCGCGTGAGCTGGCCCCGCCGGGCCACGATCCGCGCCTTTTCACCGCTCCCTTCGGCTTTTTTACGAGCCCCTAGATGACCTATCCCACCTATTTCGAAGCGCTCGACCACCAGCAATTGCTTAAGGATTATCCCATCGGCGACGCTTTCACCGCGCGCTACACGTCGATGAGCCAGGACGAGCTGTTCGCGATCCAGGACGCGCAGTTCAAGACGCTGATGGTGCGCGGTTGGCAGGTGCCGTTCTATCAAAGGCTGTGGGGCGCAAAGGGGATTGAGCCGGGCGATATTCGAGGGCTCGAAGACATCACCAAGCTGCCCGTTTACGACAAAAGCGACCTGATGGCCTCGATCGCTGAGCATCCCCCCTATGGCGATTTTCACGGTATGGGAGAGGCCGCGACCCGCCCCCCGACGATCTTTCACACGACCTCCGGCACAACGGGCAAGCCGCAGACGCTGATGTTCGGGCCCAAGGGACGCGAAGTGGGCAATCTGCTGGTGGGGCGCATGTATCGCTGGATGGGCCTGAGCCACGAGGATGTGGTCCATTCGGTCTATGGTCACGGCATGATCAATGGCGGGCACTATATCCGCGAGGCTGTCACCCACTTTACAAACTCGGTGTTCCTCTCAGCGGGAACCGGCATCGAAACGCGCAGCGTCAATCAGGTGCGATTGATGGCCGATTTCGGCGTCACCTGCATTGTCGGCTTTGTCGATTATGTCCGCAAACTTGCCGCCACCGCTGAGGCCGAAGAGCTGTTCGACAAGATCAACATCCGCATGATTATCGGTCATCTGGGAACCGAGGACCGCGCCAGCACCGAGGCCGCCTGGCACGGCGCCAAAGCCTATGACTGGTACGGCGTGGGCGACACCGGAACGATTGCGGGCGAAGGGCCGGAACGCGACGGCATGTATGTCTGGGAAGACGCACAATATCTCGAACTGTTGGGCGTAGACGACGGTGAACCGGTGGCCAAGGGCGAGACCGGCGACATGGTTGTCACCTGCCTGTACAAAGACGACATCGCGCCCTGCATCCGCTTTAACACGCACGATATCACGCACGAACTCGATGGCCGCGGCGAGATCGCGTTCAAACGGATCGCGGGTTTCAAGGGCCGCAGCGACAACATGGTGAAGCTGCGCGGCATCAACGTGTTCCCTCACGCCATCGGCGCGATCATCGAGAACCGCCCGGATCTGACCGGCGAATATGTCTGCCATCTGCGCCGCGATGACGCGCAAAAAGACCACATGACGGTGACGCTGGAAAGCCGGGGCGGTACGGATGAAGCCGCGCTTGCCGAAACGCTCAAACAGGGCTTGGGCGTGGAGGTCGACATTGTGCTTGTAGGGGAAGGCGGCACCGCCCAGGTGACTGAGATCGACACCCGCCAGAAACCGCTGCGTTTGATTGACGAGCGGAAGGTGTAAGCTGGCCCGCATGATCGACGCCAAAGACATAGACTGGGACGCCATCGAAGCGGCTAACGAACCGCTCAACGCTTTCACCGATCTTGATCGCAACGCGGCGTTTGGCGAGGGGCCGCTCAGCGGGCTGACGGTGGGCGTCAAAGGCAATGTCGCGGTGGCCGGAATGCCGTGGCACGCCGGCCTTGAAGCGTTTGAAAGCCGCCTCGCTGAACGCGACGCCGACACGGTCGCTCTGCTGCGGCAGGCGGGCGCCGCGATTATCGGCGTGCTCAATATGGAAGAAGGCGCGCTGGGAGCGAAGACTGACAACCGGCATTTCGGCCCTGTCCATAACCCGCACCGCGTAGGCTTTTCGCCGGGTGGTTCTTCAGGCGGCAGCGGCGCGGCGGTGGCCGCGGGCCTGTGCGATATTGCACTGGGCACCGACACCATGGGTTCGGTGCGCATCCCTGCGGCGCATTGCGGCGTTTACGGGTTTAAACCCGCGACCGCGAGCGTCAGCCAAGAGGGCCTCGAACCGGCTGACCTGACGCTGGACGCCATTGGTCCGCTGGCGCGTGATCTTGACACATTGGAGCATGCCGCGCGGTGCATCTCTGGCTTTGGCGATGACCGGATCGAGGGCACCGGCGCGTTTCTGACGCAGCACGGTGTTGAGGTTGCGCCCGATATCGCCGCCGTTTTCGACGCTGCCATCGCCGCTTTGCCCAGCGATCCGGTTCCGGTCGCGCTGGCGCACAAGCAAAGCCGCATTCGCTTTGCGGGCTTTATCCAGGTGTCCAAGGAGATGGCCGCGCATCTGCGCGGCGTCGCGACGTCGGACCATCTGGCCAAGCTGTTGACCTATGGCCCCAAACGCTCGGTCAGCGATTTCGCCGATGATTACGCAATCCTGGCGGAAACGTCCCATGCGGCGCGCACGATCATCGAGGAGTGCGGCTTTCTGATCATGCCGACGGTGCCCAACACCGCTTTCGCGCACGCCGATCCCGAGCCCGCCGCGCAGGCCGACTTTACGTGCCTCGCCAACATTGCGGGACTGCCCGCGATCAGCATTCCTGCTGGGTGGAGTTCGGACGGCCTACCCATCGGGTTGCAGATCGTTGGCCCGGCCGGAGCGGAAGCGGCCTTGTTCGCGCTCGCCCGCCATCTCGACGCCCAATTGAACGCCTATCGCGCGCCCCAAAAGACTCATGCACGAGGAGAATAACCCATGCGGATTATCGTACCCTTCAACCTGAAACCCGGCACCGATGTCGCCGAATACGAGGAATGGGCCAAGACCAAGGACGTGCCGACCGCCAGCGCGCTTCCCTCGGTGAACAGCTTTACTGTGCACAAGGCGACGGGCCTTTTCGGCGATCCGGACGCCGCGCCACCCTACCAGTATTTCGAAGTGCTCGACATCACCGATATGGACGCCTTCATCGCCGATGTATCGGACCCGGAATTCCAGGCGAAGGCCGCTCCGTTCCAGGACTATGCCGATGGCCCTCAATTCATCCTGACTGAGGACCTGTAAGCCATGGGCAAGTTCTCAGGTAAAACGATAATCGTCACGGGCTCTGGCAAGCAAAAGGGCCTTGGGCAGGGTATCCTGCAGGCCTTTGCGGACGAAGGCGCGAACTGCGTGGTCTCGGACCTCGCGATTGACGCCGAGGCCGAAGCGGTCGCGGAGGAACTGCGCGCACGCGGAGCCAAGGTCGCAACGATCGCATGCGATGTCTCCAAGGCGTCGGATTGCGCCGAATTGGTGGCCGAGGCGATCAAGACTTTCGGCAGCGTCGACGTGTTTGTGAACAACGCCGGGATTGGCTTCAAAATGAAGGCCTTGCTCGACGTCGATGTTGAGAACGAGTGGGACCAGGTGATCGCGGTCAATCTGTCGGGCGCCTTCTACGGCACGCAAGCCGCCGCGCGCGCGATGGTGGAGGCCGGAAACGGGGGGCGCATCATCAATATCGCCAGCCAGGCAGCCAAAACCGGCTTCCCGCATTTGGCTGCCTATGTCTCGTCCAAACACGGCATGGTGGGCCTCACCCGCGCTTCGGCGGTTGAGCTGGGTTCGCACGGGATCACGGTCAACGCGGTCTGCCCGAACCACGTCACCACGGGACTGGGCGCTATGCAGAACGCGTACTTTTCCAAGCTGCTCGGCTTTGACACGGTCGAGACTTACCTTGCCAACATGTCCGCCAAAAACCCGATGGGCCGACCCGGCTTGCCCAGCGACACCGCAGCCGCCTGCCTGTGGCTGGCGAGCGATGAGGCTTTCTATGTGACCGGCGAAGCGTTGAATGTGAGCGGTGGTGAGGAAATGCATTAGATCTTGAGCTCGCTAACGCTCGCGCCGCTATAGTTTTCTGGGCCACCCGCTCCCTCCACCCTTCCACCCGGATTATCACACCGGGTTACGATCCGGGTGGAAGGGTGGAGGGAGCGGGTGGCTACGGCAAGGACAGCGCGGATGCGATGGCCGTACGAAGAAAAGGAAACGAAGTGTACGAAGAACGCATGGACTTGCCCGACAATTCGAAGATGGCGCTCAGCGTCGTCGTCAATGTCGAGGAAGGCTCTGAAATGACCATTGCGCGCGGGGATCGCGGGATGGAGCCGGTGGACGAACTCGGCGTCTTTGTGAAGTCGAAGATGCGTAATTATTCCAACGAATCCAACTACCTCTATGGCATCAAGGCGGGCGCGCCGCGGATCGTCAAGCTGCTTAAGCGTTACGATATGATGGCCAGTTGGACGGTTGCGGCGCTAAGCCTTGAGAACCATCCCGAGATTGCTGAGGCTATCGTTGAGCTTGGACACGAACCCGTCAGCCACGGCTGGCGCTGGGTTCACCAGTTCAAGATGGATGAAGATCAGGAACGCGAGTTTATTCGCAAGGCTGTGACCAGCATTGAGAAGAGCTGCGGTGTCCGCCCCTATGGCTGGCTCTCGCGCTATCTGCTGACCGACAACACGCGGCGCCTGCTGAGCGAAGAAGGCTTCAGCTATCATATGGACGATTATTCGGGCGATGTTCCCTTCTGGGATCGCGAGACTGTACCGGGCAAACCCATGTGCATTGTGCCCTACGAGCTCGACAACAACGATATGAAGATGTGGACGGACCCTGCGCTGACCCCGCACCAATGGCTCGATTACGCCAAGGCTAACTTTGATCAGGTCTATCGCGAGGGTGAAGAGGGCAATCCCAAGATGATGAGCCTGGGCCTCCACCTGCGCATTATCGGCCGTCCGGGCCGGATCTGGGCGCTGGAAGAGTTCTTCAAACATGTCCGCGCGCATGAGGGCGTTTGGGTCACAACCCGCAAAGCGATTGCGGATCACTTCATGGCTGAGAACCCGGCATGACGCTGAAGCTTAAGATGGAGGGCCAAGTCGCTCACCTGCTGATCGACCGGCTGGACAAGCGCAACGCCTTCAACATGGCGATGTGGGAGGTGATGCCCGGTCTTCTGGATCAGGTGGAACGAAACGCTGAGGCCAAGGTGTTGGTCATCCGTTCGGCTGAGGCGGGCGCGTCGTTCTGCGCGGGGGCGGATATCAAGGAGCTGCTGGCGAACAAAGACGACGCGGACTGGCGCAGCGCCAACCAGGCGGCGATCAACCGCGTGCAGCACAAGTTGGCGCGGCTCGATATGCCCACGGTTGCGTTTGTCGAGGGCGATTGCATCGGCGGGGGCTGCGGGCTGGCGCTGGCCTGTGATCTGCGGATTGCGACCGATAAAGCGCGCTTTGGCATTACGCCTGCCAAGTTGGGTCTCGTCTATCCCCTGCACGATGTGAAGCTGCTGACCGATCTGGTCGGGCCGGGGCAGGCCAAGCGGATCCTGTTCACGGGCGGGCTGCTGGACGCCGACGAAGCCTCGCGCATCGGGCTGATTGAAATGATTGCGGATGAGCCGACCGGTCTGATCGAAGCGCTGCTCGCCGCCAGTCCGCATTCGATCCGCGAGAGCAAAAAGTTCGTGCGCCGCGTGCTCGATGGGCAGCACGAAGACGATGAAGAAACGCTGCGCCTGTTTGCGGAAGCCTTCACCGGAAGCGACTTTTTGGAAGGCACGACGGCGTTTGTTGAAAAGCGCAAACCGGAGTTCGGTTCATGACGATCCCTCACGGCACCATTATGGGCGGCCTTTCTACGGTGCCCGATCTTGAACAGGCCATTCGCGCGTATCGCGATATTCTGACGCTGGACTTGGTAGAAGAAGGCGCCTTGCCCGAGGCCATCGCGGCAAGCTGGGGCTGCCCAGCCAACGCCGGTTCGCCTTACGCGGTGCTGCGCCCCAAAAGCGGCGCGCCGTGCTGGTTTCGGCTGGTGGAACAGCCCGATCACCCCGACTTCAAACCAACGACGACCTATGGCTGGGCCGCGTTTGAGACGACCGTTGAGGATGTGTGGCGCTGGCCCGACGCTTTGCCCCAAGATCTGTTCGAAATTGTCGGTCCGCCCAAAGTCCTGGAGAACATCGAGCCCGCTTTCATTCCGATGCAGGCGTTGGGCACCGGGCGCGAGATGATCTATCTTAATCAGGTGTTGGGCGATCTGCTTGACACCGACCTTCCGCGCGCGGGATCTGCGGTAGACAAGATCTTCATCGTCGTGCTGGCCACGCCTGATCGCAATGCAAGCATCGCGTGGTATACGGACAATCTGGGCCTGATGAGGGGCGCAGATTACACTCTGCCCTATTCCATGATCAACGATGCGTTCGGCCTGCCGCCTGATACCCAAACGACCATCTCTATGGTCAGCCATGGCAAGATGCCGATCGTCGAAGTGGACGACTATCCCGAGGCCGCCACCGTGCGCGCGCGGCACGAGGGTATGCTGCCGCCGGGCAACGCGCTCGTAACGCTGGCGGTCGCAGACCTTGACGCTTGCACCGCCTCGTGGATCACGCCGCCCGCTGCGCGCGAAGGGGCTCTTTACGAAGGGCGCCGCGCGGCCACCGCTATTGGGACTGGCGGAGAGTTGGTCGAATGCGTAGAGGTCGGCGCATGACCCTGTTTGCCTTCTACTGCCGCGACGGCGAAAACGCCGCCACTTTGCGCGAGCGCCTGTTGGCGGATCACTTGGCGCATATCGAAACCAATATCGACAAATTTGCCGTCGCGGGCCCGCTCAAGGATGGCGAAAGAACGGTTGGTTCGCTCGTCGTCGTAAAGGCCGAGGACGAGGCCGAAGCGCGCCGTGTTTTTCAAGGCGATCCCTATTACGAGGCGGGCGTCTGGCAATCCGTTCATGTCGACCATTTCCTGGGCGTGGCGGGCGATTGGGTCGGCGGCGTCGCCTGGAAGTAGACCCCTAGGGGCTTTTAGTGGTCCCCGCGATCCCACCCTTTTGACGCCAGTTCCTCGCTTGCAAACGCCGTGGGAGTGTCCTCGAGGCTGGTGGCAAGAGTGTCGTTCCAGCGGTTGAGAAAGCCGAACATCGAAATCACCGCCATGATCTCAACCTGTTCCTTCTCGCTGTAATGCTCGCTGAGGCGCTCGAAATGCGCATCGGTGGCCGCGTTGGGCTGGTCCCCGGAGGCGAAAGCTAGAGCCAGCGCCGCGCGTTCGGAATCGGTAAAGGCGTCTGAGTTTTCGAAATCATAAAGGGCGTCCAGCTTCGCCTGATCGACGCCCTGCTCCACCGCGCCGTGCCCGGTGTGCGCCTGACAATAGCGGCATCCGGCGGCCAGACTGGTCGCGTGGCCAATCAGGCGTTTGAACCCGTTATCGAGCGCGCTTTCGACGTAGATTACGCTCACAAGCCCGCGAAAGGCGGTGAGCAGTTCGGGCCAATGCGCCATCGTCAGCACCGAATTGGGGATATAGCCCATCATGTCGCGGGCAAACGCGGCGGCTTCCGGTCCGCCCAGCGCTTCAGCCGGGTCTTTGGGTGCAATTCGGGTCATTGGGAGCCCGGTGTCTCGAAGTCTTCCGGTGTCACGTCCGAGGCGAAATTGTCGATATCGCGCCAGAGCTTCCAGTCGCCGTCCAGCCATTTGTAGATCAGCAAGGAACGCCCCGCGACGGCCACCGGCTCCGAGCCGGGGAAGGTCACATCCATTCGGTATTTGGCCGTGACAAAGCCCAGCCCGCTTTCGATCACCGCTTCTTCCTGCGCAAATTGAAAGGTGACATCGGCGCCCTGCTGGCTGAGGCGTTGCAGGAAAGCCAGGATCGTGTCCGCGCCTTCCAACTTGGTCTGCCCTTGGCTCATCAACACCGCATCGTCTGTGTAGAGGCCTCGCAAAGCGTCCCAATCGCCCGCTTCGTAAAGCTGTTTCCATCGCTCGCCCGCAGCGATCAGCGAGGCGGACGATTGTTCGGTGTGATTGTCCGCCAAAGCCGGCGCGGGTGCGGTCAGCCCAAAGGTGAGCAAAATGGAGGCGAGGGCTGCAATTACGCGTTTCATTGGCTATTTTCCTGTCAGGGGATCAGCAAGGTCGACCCGGTTGTCGCGCGCGCCTCGAGATCGGCATGCGCTTTGGCCGCTTCCTTGAGATGGTAAGACTGGCCCACCTTGATGGTGATCTTGCCGCTTGCGATCATGTCCCACACACGCGCCATGCCGCTCGCGCGCTCGTCTGGCGTGGTGTAGTAGTGAAACAGTGTTGGACGGGTCACAAACAGCGACCCTTTCTGCGCAAGGATACCAAGGTTTACGCCGTCAACTGCGCCGCTTGCGTTGCCAAAGCTGACCAACAGGCCCCGCGGCGCGAGGCAATCGAGGGAGGCCTCGAAAGTTGCGCGCCCAACGCCGTCAAACACAACGGGCACGCCTTCGCGCGCAGTCAGTTGGCGCACGCGCGGTCCCACATCCTCTTCGCTGTAAAGGACGATTTCATCCGCTCCTGCCTCGCGCGCCAGTTCCGCCTTTGCCGGAGTGGAGACAGTGCCGATAACCTTCGCTCCGATGGCTTTGAGCCATTGCACCATTATCAGCCCGACGCCGCCCGCCGCTGCATGCACAACCACCGTATCACCGGCTTGCACTCTGGCGCACCGCTCAACCAGCGCTTCGGTAGTGGCGGCCTTCAGGATTGCGGCGGCCGCCACCTCGTCGGATATCGCGTCGGGCACTTTGAACAGCCCGGCGGCTGGCATCACACGGTGCGTGGCGTAAGCGCCAAGGGCCGGGCCAAGATAGGCGACCCGGTCTCCTGTCGCGAAGTCGATTACGCCTTCGCCCACGGCAGCAATCCGCCCGGCTGCCTCCAGTCCAAGCCCGGTTGGAAGCTCAACCGGGTAGAGGCCCGATCGATGATAGGTGTCGATGAAATTGAGACCGATGGCCGTGTTTTCGACCAAAACTTCGCCAGCGCCGGGCGATGGGATCTCTTCCTCGATCCAGCCTATCGCCTCTGGCCCGCCATGCGCTGTGATCTGCGCCCGTGTCAGCATCATTCGTCTCCCACATCCTCGATCAATGAGCAGCTGCCCTGCACCCAGCGCAGGTTTATGCCAACCAACTCTGCGTCCGGCGAGGCCCAGGAATAGCTGACCGCGCGCACCGGATCATCCTTGTGAACATAGAGCACAAAAGAGGGGCGGTTGCGGCTGCCTTTGGCCCAGGTCACATTGCGCAGGCGCAGCGTCACGTCGGGCGCCTCACCTTGGCCAGCGACAAAGACGCGCCCGCCTTGATCAAAGGTTGTAAGGCCCCTTGTGAACGTCCACGCGGCGCTGCCGTCTTCCTTTCCAGCGAATTTTCTCGCCGAGACCCAGCAGGTGAATGGACGGCTTTTGCGGATTTCGCTCTCGCCGATTTGCCAGCCTTCACCGTCAGATCGGCGGGTCAATTCCGGGATGGGATCAGTCGACCAATCCGAAAGCGGTTCGCCAAACGCATCAAGGCGGCGCCAGCCTTTCTCTTTGGAGACTTCGAGCATCACCTCAGGCGCTTTCTCACGGCCTTCTTCTTCAGCGAAATACACATCTTCCGTGTTGGTCCAGACGCCGGGTTCAAGGGAACTACTAGCAGCAGCTGGAACGCTTATGACAAGCGCGGCGAATGCCAAGGGCGATGCGAAACCTCTCATGTCTCTTGCGTAGACCAGCCCCGCGTGGTTGAAAAGATGTCCGGACAAATGGAGGAGGGCGCCGTGGTGCGATCGGGTTTGGCAGCAATGATGGCCGCTTGCGCGCTGGCGGTGGCCGGACCGGCAAACGCGCAGGACGCACGGCCAGAAAGCCCAACGCCGCGCTCGATCATCGAACGCGCTGTCGAAGCGCATGGCGGAGAGGTTTGGCTGGAACCGGGCACGCTTCAGCTTTCGGGCACCGCTACATTTTACGACGCCAAGACCGGCGCTGTGCGATCAAAAGCGGACGATTATCGCATGTGGCGCGAGATGGACGCAGCCCGGACCTCGGCGCGAGGCGCTTCGGGAAAAGTGCGCATTATCGCCAAGGCGGGCGAAAATCTGATTTTCGAAGTGGGCTATGACGGCGAGACCACCTGGACCGAGCGCGGCATCATGCCCAAGGCGCAAGCGGACGCCTATTGGGCGACGAATTTCGGATTTGGGATTGTGCGCCAGGCCTTGAAAAAAGGCTTTGCCTTAGCTTCCGCACCGGCGCGCAACCTGCGCGGGCGCGGCACCCATCTTGTACGCATCACCGATCCCGGCGGCGCTGAGACGCTGTTCGGCTTTGACGCCGAAAGCGGGTTCATCACTTACCTTGCCTTTGACACGCCGCGCGGGTTTCACGAGCGTCTGTATGAAGATTTTGTGCGGCTGGATAACGGCTGGGTTCAGGCGCGCAGCGTCACGCTGCGCTATGACGGGATAATGAGCAACACGGTGTTCTGGAGCGAGACAAGGGTGGGCGAAGCGGTGCCTACGGCCATCTTTACTCCGCCATCGCCCAGCGATTGATCAGTCTTCGGTTTTCGAACCGTCAATCTCAGCCTCGATCTCGCTTTCGATTTCTTGGGCGAGTTCCTCAAGGCGCTGTTCGGCTTGGTTAAAACGCTCATCAAAGCTTGGCTCATCAGGGCCGCCGAAGAGGGAAAAGCCCACGGCGGCAAGGACGATACAAAGGCCGATCAAGATCAAAGACCGGCGCATCAATAGTCCTTTCGATAGCGCAAATTGACGTTGGTCGCGCCCACGCCGCTGGCCTGGCTGAGCACCGAGAGGGTGGGTGAGAGGCTTAGCTCTAATTGGGTGGCGGTAAACCCGCGCGCATCGGTGATGACTTCGACATAGATGTCGTCCGAGATGTATTGCCCGGCGGCCAGCGCGGTGCCGCGCCCGTTAGCCTCGTCAGCGGCCAGCAGCCGCAAACGGTCTACACCGGTCAGCGAGCGCACTCGGCCAAGTGGGTTCAATCCGCCACCCGATCCGTTCAAGGCATTTAGCGACTGAGCCAATTGCACCGCTTCAAGCGCGGAAAGCCGCGCAATCGAACTGCCAAACAGAATGCGCGAGACAATTTCGTCCTGTGGCAGGCCGGGCGTGCTTGAAAACTCGAACTGCGGGGTGAAGGCCTTGCCCGACACATTGACCGCGACGGCGACGTCGTCGATCCGCTCGGTCGCGATGATAGCGATAGTCGGATCGAGGCTTGCCCCTCCAGCGAAGCGCACGCGGCCCTCTTCGATAGCAAAGGCGCGGCCAGCAAAATCCAGCGATCCGCGGATTAAGTCGATCGACCCCGATAGGCGCGGGTCCGCGCTTGTGCCGGTGACGCGCAAATCGGCCTGCCATTCGCTGTCGAGACCAAGGCCGGTCACGAACAATTCGTCGCGCGCTACCAGCTTGAGGTCGAGCCGCAAGTCGCGCAGGCCGGGTTCCTTGGCGCTGTCTGTTTCAGTCGATCCTTCCGCCACCTGCGATGCAAAGCGAACGGCGGTGAGCTCGGGCACTTCGACCACGTCCAGGGCGGCCAGAGTGTAGCGGGTTTCCGGCAAAAGCAGCGTGCCCGCCAGAACGGATCGCTCGCCCGGTTTCTTCGTCAGCGTGAGCTCGCCGGTTGCGCGCGCGGCCAGATCCTGACTGCGCGCAAGCTGCGCGCGGTCGAGCGAGAACGCGAGGTCCATCGGAAAGCCCTTTTCGGCTGAGAGGCTGATCGTGCCATCCGCCTCAACGCGGCCCTTGCCCGCCGCAGCGGTAAGACTGTCGACCACCAATTGGTCCCCGTCAAAACGCGCGCTTAAGCGCATGTCAGACAAGCGCGTGCCGTAAGTCTGGTTCTCATTATTGAGCGCATTGGCTTTGATAATGCCTTCGAGCGCGGGCCGCTCAAGCCGTCCTGAAAAGTCTGCAGCGATCCCGATGGGCCCGGTAAGGCTTTGATCAGCAAAGCCCAACAGCGAGAAGGCGGTTTCAGCCGATCCGCTGTAGCGTGCGCCACCGCTCAGAGGTGCGCGCAGCAACTCATCAATCCAGTCGCCTTGCGCAGTATCCGCCAACCGCACGCAGGAGTTCAGCCGGCCGATCGCCTCGCCGTACTGCCGTGCGACCGCTTTGGCCTCGGCTAAGCCCGGGCCAAGGTCGGCGGCGACATTCACGTTGACCGGACGGCTGACGGCCAGCGCGGTTGAGCGCGAAAAACCACGGATGGCAAGCCGGGCCGTGGCTGTCGGGACGGCGACGTCGCTGTCTTGCGTGAAGTCCACCGCGCCTGTCGCCTTGCCGCCGATGCCCAAGCCAGGGGCAAAGCGATTGGCGATTGCCAGATTCAGATCATCGAGCCGCGCCTGGACTGTAACCGAAGGACCCAGTTCGCCCGCAAGGCGCACGCTTCCCTCCTTAAAGGCCAACCGTGTCGGCAGAAGAGTGTATCCCTCGTCGCCCGGAACAATCCGGGCCGTAGAAGCTGTTTTGAACGTGAGGCCTCGCACATCGCCAGCTACCTCCGCGCGCCACAGATTGGGCTCAAGATCCGCCTTTACGTCAAGGCGAAAGGGGAACGCGTTGCGTCCTTGGGCTTGCACCTTGGCTGTGCCCAATCCGCCTTTCAGATTGGCTTTAGCGCTCAGGGTTTCAATCGAAGTTCCGAAATAGCGCGCGTTCGCCAATTCGATATTGGCGGCGATTTCCGGCTCGTCGCGTAAGGTTATGTTGGCGGTAATCTGGCCACGGCCGATGCCTGCATTCGCGGCGCCCGGCAGACGAAGGCCATCAGCCTTTAGCGCGATGTCCGCGGTCTGAACCGTGTTGACGTTGGCCAAGCGTACCGTGCCTGAAAGCCCGCGTCCCAACGCGTTAAGGTCGCCAACAAAAGGTCCATCAGCGCTTTGCTCTAGGCGGCCGGCGAACCCAACGCCTCCGATCTCGCCGCGCGCCAGATCGATGACCGCACGTTCGCCAGAGTAATCGGCGGTCATGGAGGCGGTGAAGGGGCCGAAATCGCTGCCGCCCTCCGCGTCTATGGCGTAGAGCCCGTTGTCGCCGCGGATGATTGCGGTGAGGTCGGCCAGCCCCACGCCCACATCGGGCCGTGCGGCGGTGAGTGTCGCCACAGGCTGAGCCAGAGTGCCGCCTAGCGTGAGGCCGAGCGGTCCGTAATCCGAAGATTGGCCGCTCAGCGTTATGTCCATGACGCCTTGCGCGCTGTATTCGCCGCCGCCATCTGCTACCCGCAAGCGCGGACTGGCCAGGCGAATGTTGGAGAGGCGGGTTACGCCGTCACGGCCATAGAGAACATCGCTGGAAAGCGTCGTATCGCCGCCCGTCAGCGCCCGCGCTCCGGCGTTGGTCAAGGCGGTCGAGCGCGCCTGTATCGACCCTTCCAGAGCGACACCCGCGCCCACATCGCCGTTGAACCGCGCGCCAGTCGCCGCATCAAACAGCCCAACGCTTTGTAGCGCGTAGCCGCCCAGGCGGCCTTCGAGCGCGCCGCCATACCGCCCCTCTTGTCCGTTCGCGAGCACCGTGATCGTCGCATCCAGGCGCGAGGAGCGAAGGCGCAGATTGTCCGACAAGACGCGCGGCCAGGAAACGATCACGTCGCCGGTGAGGCGCACATCTTTAAGCGGGCCGCCAGCGGCGGTGTCGAGGCCCACCACGCGCCGCGCACGCGCCGATATCGGAACGCGCATTTGCGCCGTGTCAATGGTGGTGGAGCCACTCGCTTCAAAGTCTTCGACGCCGTAATCGCTTGCCGTTATCCGGTCGGCGGTGAGCGTGTAGGCGAGGTCGGGCCGCGTGAGAGCTCCATTGAGCATGAAGCGCGCGCGGATGCCTGACCCGCTTACGCTATCGGCGATGGCCGATGCGTCGGACACACGCAGTTCGCCTTCGAAATTGTCAAATTGCGAAGCGCTGAACCCGACGCCGCCTTGGCCTTCAAAAGAGAAAGAGGCGTTGCTCATCCGCGCGGCGACCGCCGTGATGGGCTCTTCGATGCGCGCTTCGAGAGCGATGTTCGTGTTGCCTTCAAACAGAGCAGAGCCAGCGGATGGAACCATTTGAGCCAAGCGGGCAGAGCCTTCTGCCCCCAAGGTGCCGTTGCGGGCTGTGAGCGCCAGCGATACGGTCTCTTCTTCGTCGAGAACGGCCTCCAAGCGGCCATCCCATCGCGTCCAGTCTCCTTCGCCCTCAATCCTGGCTTCCAGCGCTCCCGACCAGGGGGCAAGCGCGGTGATGATCCCATCAGCAGGCGCGCTCAGCGCCGCGTTCAGGTCCAAGCGATTGTCGTCAGGCACGGCATCCAGAACCAAGGCGAGGCGATCCCCGCTTGCGTCGCCATCGGCGAGACTGGCGGCATCCAGTGTCACTTGCGCGCGCGAGTCCTCAATTCGGGCCTTGCCTGTAATCGTTGCAATCCTTTGAGCCCCCGTCACTGGCGCTTCGATCACAAGCCGATCCAGCGCAAAGGCATCAATGGCTATCGCGTAATCCGGAAAGAACGGCGCGTCGCTGGGGGGCGTTTCAAGGAACTCAGGTGCGCGTTCGAGAGTGGCAGTTTCTGCCCTGGCCTTTTCGATCTCGATACGGCCCAGCGCAAAGGCCAAGGGGTTCCACACGATCTCGACCACAGGCGCTCGAGCGAATACGCCTTGCGGGTCCGACAGCGTCAGATCGCGCAAGGTCATCGCGCCAAACAGCGATCCGTCAATCGCCTCTACGCCCACGCTGAAGCCGTTCGCGAACTCGGTTGCTTCGATCTGGTCCTTGATGAACCCGCGACCAGGAGCGGTGCTGAGGGTCAGCAACGCCAACGCCGCCAGCGCTGCCAAAGTGACCAGCGCGATCAGAAGCCACTTGGCCAAGCGGCGCAGAAGAGGCGCGTTTGCCGCCATCAAAACGCTTGCCCGATTGAAACGTATAGGTTGATCCGGCTTTCGCCCGTGCGCCGGTTGATCGGGGTGGCAACGTCCACGCGAATGGGGCCAACACCGGTGTAAACGCGCGCGCCAAGGCCCATGCCAAAGCGGATGTCGCTTAAAGCGGGGGCGGTGTCGGTGTAGACTTGGCCCGCATCGACAAAGGCAACGAGCCCATAGTCACCAAAACGATACCGCATTTCGGCAGAGGCCTCGACCACGCTGCGCCCGCCTATCGGTGTGAACAGGAACGGATCGTCGGTTTCATCGGGATCGCTTGGGTCGAAATCCGGATTGGCGATGGCCCCTTGCGGACCCAGTTCCTGAAAGCCAAAACCGCGCACCGATCCACCGCCGCCCGCGTAAATCCGGCGCGAGGGCGCGATATCGACGCGGTCGGCTCCCAGAAGGCTGCCCACGCGCGCACGGCCAGCTATCACAACGTTTTCGCCGATCGGCGTGTAGGCTGAGGCGTCGATGATGGTTCGTACATAAGGGGTGAAGTCGCCCGCCAGCGAACCCTCAGGCTGCACCAAGGCCTCCAAACGAAAACCACGCGTCGGGTTGAGCAGATCGTCCGAGGTATCAAAGCCTAGCTGTCCGGTCACAACCCCGATCAGAT
>ERZ1740070.664-NODE-664-length-22872-cov-10.032432_pt1 | contig 22872 bp, 20 predicted proteins | sample MGYA00581734_ERZ1740070 | MGnify/ENA primary metagenome ERZ1740070 (study PRJEB43018, sample SAMN04849744) | marine metagenome | isolation source: floating plastic debris | place: Pacific Ocean | collected 2008-09-01 | study: EMG produced TPA metagenomics...
TGATCCATCGAACTGAACCAAACCGCCCACATATCTCTTCAGATATATCAATTTCAAACAGCGTAGAGACAAAAGAGACTAGATGCGCCCTAACTTTCTGGCGCGCCCCGCCTCGAATACCTCTGAATTCTTTTGTTCCGCCTCGTTGCCGTGTGGCCCGTTTGGCGTCCCGTTAGCGCCTCAGCGCCGCCGGTGAGGGGGGTTCTACGGTTAGTGGCGTGGACCCGCAACCCCTTTTTTCGAGAAAAATGCATTTTTTGTGACAAACTCTATTTTCTCTATGTTTTTAGGGGGTTGGGGCAATTTCTATGCTGTGACGCCGGGTGAGATCGCAATTTTATTAGGCGGAATGGAAACGGAACATACTAGATTTTGGGTTATCCACAGAGTCTCCCACAAGACTCTCCAAGACTCGGGCAGACTCAGTACCGATTTTTCATCTGAATCGGCCCGATTCATTCTTTGTTAACCAAATCATCAGCGAGTCACTCGGTGAATCGCAACATCGTGCCTGCCAAAGACCCCTGCTTCGCCTGTCGATTAAAGCTGAACTAGTGCCGTATGAGACAGCCGTTACTTGATGCGCATTGCATGATTGACGCAGCCCCAATGCGAACAAAGGAATTCATAGATGGCAGACCCCAATATTAACCCCCTTGCAAAGACCACCCCATTGATACCGACCGAACGCGCGACATCGATCCCGGCCGCAGACGGCGATAACCCCGTCACGCATATTGCTGGTCAGCTTGCAGAGACTAACGAAAAAGGCCCGCCACCACAGGTGAAGAAATCAACTAGGCTCGCGGACTTCCTTAGCGCCAATAAATCCAACAAGGCTGAAGATAAAAAGAGCGGGCTTCACGCCTCCTCCGATGAGGCGTCTCTATCAACCAGTTCGGATGACCAACATAATGCCATGGAGACGGGCAAAAAGACCGGCTCTGGTCTGAACAAGCTGCAAGCGTTTCTGGCGACCACGACCAAATCAACAAAGTCCGAAGTCGACAGTGCTCATGAATACGAGTTGTTTGTCGATCAAGATGCCGAATCCGTGACAGGTCATGACGGGATGGACGCAGGCGTTCGGCCAGAACCACTTGGTACCCTGGGCCGCCCTGCCCCGTTCCACAAGGTCCTGCAAAGGAAAGTCGACGATCTTGCAGCAAAGCAGCTGAGAGACGAGGCGCTCAATGGGCCACCAAAATTCACCTTGGCTAACGGCATGAAGGTCGTTGGTGATATGGCCCGCCGCTTGCAAGCAATCGAGGATGCCAGACCAGAGAACATGTTCAAAAGTATGGGCGGGGTATCGGCAACGCCTAGCGTGAAAGAACGAGTCGATGGCATCAATGCGAAACCCAACACGCCAGAAAGCCTGCCCCCCAAACCCATTTTGGCCATCCCAGAGCGCGGCAGGGGGTTTGACGAAGCAAAGGCCAAGTTTACCGATAACACCCAAGACACCTCTGCTGTTGATAAGTGGCGGCGCAACAATCCCGTTGAAATCGTCCAGCCAGACACAAGTGTGAAAGACATGATTGCAAGGCTGCAGCCGAAAAAGCCAAATTAGACAGACCCGAAACACGGGCCGCACCAGGCGGCCCGTGTTTCACAACGTTACGAAATCAAAAGGCGATCTCTAGGACGCCAGATCGCGCGCATGACACAAACGTCAAGCTATCACGCCATTGCGCGGGCACGGTTCCATTTCATCCGAGCGACCAACAAACCCAGGATAATCGCCAGATAGATAATCGGTTCCCACTGAAAACCCCGCGCCAGCCACAGGTAATGAACAGCCCCCAAGACAGCGATAGGATAAGTCAGTTTATGCAGCTTGCGCCAAATTGCGGACCCCAGCTTGCGGACAGACAGATTATTCGACGTCAACGCCAAGGGAATCATCAAGACAAAGCTCGCCATACCAACGGTCACGTAAGGCCGCTTCACGATCTCGGTCCAGACACGTTCCAGCGACTGAACATCCAGTACGGCCCAGACGCTGAAATGGGCCAGCACAAGAAAGAACGCACTGACCCCGATGGCCCGGCGGAATTTTAGCAGGTTCACCCCCGTCCACTTCCGCAATGGCGTGACCAGCAGGCCCAGCACCAAAAGCTGCAGGCCCAGTTCACCATACTCCCGTTCCAGCGCATTGATGGGTTCTACCCCCAGCCCGCCTGTCAGCGCCAGATAGAACAGCCACGCCGTCCAAACAGCGCATACTATATATATAGTCCATGCTGGGACTGTGCGCAGCGCGCTGTTAATTGATTGCGATAGGGTCAAGTGACGTGTCCTTAGATATCCACAGTCAAGTCTTGGCCAGTGTAAAGGTCTGCCACTTCTTTTTCGTAACCATTGAACAGGAGTGTGTCGATGCGCGGGGCAAACAACCCACCACCGATCCGGCGTTCGGTCGCCTGGCTCCAGCGCGGATGATCCACATTCGGATTCACATTACTATAGAACCCATATTCGCGGGCATTCGCCTTGTTCCAGCTCGTCGGGGGTTCCTGATCTGTCAGCGTGATCCGCACAATAGACTTGATCGATTTGAACCCATATTTCCACGGCACGACCAGCCGGATCGGAGCGCCGTTCTGGTTGGCAATTGGTTCACCATAGATGCCAGTTGCCATGATCGTCAGTGGATGCATTGCCTCATCAAGGCGCAGGCCTTCGACATAGGGAAAATCCAGCACGCGGCGCTGCACGCCAATCATGTTCTCGGGCTGTACGACCGTCTCAAAAGCTACATATTTCGCCCGCGATTGGACACCGACTTTATTCAGGATGTCGGCAAGCTCAATCCCGTTCCAAGGAATGACCATTGACCACGCTTCGACACAGCGGAACCGATAGATTCGATCCTCGACCGGTAGACCATCCAGCAGATCTGCCAGACTATATTCGCCTGGATTATCAACCATGCCATCGACCTTGATCGACCACGGCGACGTGACCAGCTTATGCGCATTCTGCGCTGGGTCGCTTTTCCCTGTGCCAAATTCATAGAAGTTGTTGTAGGTCGTGATCTCTTCCAGCGTGTTTGGTTCAAGCGTATTGGCGTGTGCGCCACCGGCAAAACCAATCGCACCGAGCCCAACCGTCCCGGCCAAAATCTGGCGGCGATTCAGGTACACAGGTTTTGGCGTGATATCCGCCTGTGTCAGGTCATTTGTCCAGCGATGTGCCATCTATCGGCTCTCCGTGTTTTACGCGTCTCGACTGCATATAGGGTAGAATGATTGAAAGGTGTCTCACGATGCCGCCAGAACATTGAAATGTTCACGCATTAGACCCGAATTCTAACGCCTTTTCACAGATCTGTGATTGGAAATCAAAAATCACCGTGGCTTAGGCGGACATGATTGCCCGTCAAGTCGCGCCGGCAGGTTTCCCCGGTGATCCGTGCTTTCAGAGCCACGTAAACAATACGATGTCCAAAAGGGCATTGGTTAACAATGGGAGACTAACAAATGCTACGCAGAACTTTCTTCGCAGTCACAGCCGCCGCCGCCGTCGCAACATCCGCTTTTGCAATGGGTGAAAAAGACATCGTGGACACAGCCGTTGAAGCAGGCACATTCACGACACTTGTCGCCGCTGCCGAAGCCGCTGGTCTGGTCGATACGCTGAAGGGCGAAGGACCTTTCACCGTCTTCGCACCAACCGATGAAGCCTTTGCCGCACTGCCAGCAGGCACCGTCGAAGGCCTACTGGAGGACCCAGAGGCGCTGGCAGCGATCCTGACTTACCACGTTGTCCCAGGCAAGGTGATGTCCACCGACCTGACTAACGAAATGGAAGCCACAACCGTAAACGGTGCTGATGTCACAATCATGACCGAAGGCGGCGTGATGGTTGAAGACGCTAACGTCGTTGCAGCAGACATTGAAGCATCCAACGGTGTGATCCATGTGATCGACAGCGTAATCCTACCTGCAAGCTAAGCGTTTGTATCAATAAAGGCGGCCCAATTTGGGCCGCCATTTTCTTGAACTAAAAGCGGCTATCCAATCACGACTTTCCTAGGCATTGCCAAGAAACACCCAGACTTCAGCATTCCGATCGATAAACTTAAATCCATCGATAACACCGGGACCAATGCTTCAGACCAACTCCGCGTCAGTCATAATCTCGACCAATGCTGGCCCATCTATCGCAAGCGCTTCGACCAAAGCTGCCTCGACTTCATCACCCTTGGCGACCTTGCTACCATGCGCACCGCAAAGCCGGGCAAAAGCCGCGAATGACGGATTGACCAGAGACGTTTCCCAAACCGGCCATAGACCTGACCGCTGTTCCTTGGAAATCTTGCCCAGCTCATCGTTGTGCAACAGGATATGGGTGATATCCATCCCGTATTTCACAGCCGTCGTCAGCTCCATCGCATATTGGCCAAAACCACCATCACCTGAGATCGAAATCACTTTGCGCCCGCGCAGATCATCAAAATCCTGCGTCGCAGCCCAAGCGCCCAAGGCTGCGGGCAGCGAAAACCCGATCGACCCCAGATAGCCCGACATCATGACGTGCTGGCCCTTGGTCTCAAAGTAGCGGCCAAAGGAATAAGTGTTGTTGCCGACATCCACGGCGATCAAAGAATCTTCGGGTGCTACACGCGACAACGCCTCGAAAATCGCGGCGGAATGCACACCGCGCGATCCTTCCTCCGCCAGCCGCCCCTGCTTTTCTGCGCGCCACATCTGCCAACGGTCTGCCAGTTCGGCGATCTGATCCGGCGCATCCGCATTGCGTTTGACGGCGGGTGCAACAGCATCACAAAACGCACCAATCTCGCCCCAGATAGGCAGCGTGACGGGGTGGAACTTGCCCAACTGCATCCGCTCAAAATCGACCTGAATGGTCTTCTTGCCGGGGTTGATGCCAGTATGGTTGGAAAATGACGCGCCCAGCACGATTTGTACGTCGCATTCATTCATGAACCAGCTTGCAATCGGCGTACCAGACCGTCCCAACACGCCCGCCGCATTCGGGTGGCTGTCGGGGATCAACCCCTTACCTTTGAAGGTCGTCACAACTGGCGCACCAATCGCCTCGGCCATCGCGATGATCTGATCACGCGCCTCCCACGCGCCGTGCCCGATGATGACCAGCGGGCGTTTGGCATTGTTGATCAGCGCAATCGCCTCTGCAATATCGCCTGGCGCGGGGGTCACAACCGGCCCAGAAACGCGACCCTCTGGCCCCTTCGCCGGGGCATCGCAAGGGTCGGTCTGTGTGTCATCAGGGAAAATCAGATGCGCCACATCGCGTTCGATCAACGCGGTTTTGCAGGCCAACGATGCCAGCTCCGCATGGTTCGACGTCGACAGTACCGGCTGCGAAAATTTGCTAACCGCCTGAAAGGCCGATTTCAGATCAATGTCCTGAAACGCGCCGGGGCCAAAGACCTGCGTCTGCACCTGACCGGTCAAGGCAATCACCGGTGCGCGGTCGACCTTGGCATCCCACATACCCGTCAACAGGTTGGTCGCCCCCGGCCCTGCAATCGCCAGACAGGCCGCAGGCTGCCCCGTCAGTTTGCCATAGGCAGAGGCCGCAAAGGCCGCCGCCCCTTCATGCCGGATACCGATATAGGACATCTCGCCATCCACCGTGCGCCTGCGGATCGCATCGGCAAGACCAAGGTTGGAATGGCCGACCATGCCAAAGACAGTTTTCACACCCCAGTTCACCAGTGTCTCTGCCATGCAATCGCTGACGGTGCGTTCATGTGGCGGCTCTGCCTCCAAGCCGATGAAAACCACGCCATCACGGACCTCAACCGGATAGGTCTTTTGGCCCGTATCCTCATGGCCACCGGGCGGCTTACCGGTCAGCGGATCAAAGTCCCAACCATGCCAAGGGCATCGTATCCAGCATTTATCATCAATCCCACGCTCAATCGTGCCTTCACCCAAGGGCCCCTTTTGATGCGGGCAGTGATTGTCCATCGCGGCCCACTGGCCATCGAAATGCGACAGGCACAGATAGACATTCTTGGCCGATACGGTCTTCACCCGCCCCTCTGGCAGGTCCGCCGGGCCGACGCTGACCCAATCAAGTTCCGTTGTTTCACTCATGTCATTTCCTCCCTTCACGCCACGCCGCCATAGGCGACACCCGACAAGTCGGACATGTTCCGTTTCCATGTGGTCAGATCATCCGCGCCGAACTGCGACAGGTGGCTGTGCCCACAGGCGCGCGCCATGACCTGCATCAGTTCCACACTTGCATCAAAGAAATTCGCAAGCTGTTTGGCGGAGTTTTCAACGATAATCCGGCTCGCCAATTCCGGCCGTTGCGAGGCGATACCAACCGGACAGTAGTTCGTATGACACGCCCGCATTGCAATGCAGCCGATGGCCTGCATCGCTGCATTCGACACGGCAATCGCATCGGCACCCATCGCCATCGCCTTGATGAAGTCAGCCGGGGTGCGCAGCCCGCCGGTGATGATCAGGGACACATCCTGCCGCCCCGCCGTCTCCAAATGGCGCCGCGCCCTGGCCAGAGCCGGGATCGTCGGAACCGAGATGTTATCGCGGAAAATCGTGGGCGCCGCCCCGGTCCCGCCACCGCGTCCATCAAGGATGATATAGTCAACGCCAACCGCTAGGGCCGCATCGATGTCCTTTTCGACATGCTGGGCCGACAATTTGTACCCGATGGGAATGCCGCCGGTGCGGTCGCGCACCTCATCTGCGAACTCCTTGATCTGGGCTGGATCGGTCCATTCGGGAAAACGCGGGGGCGAGATCGCATCTTGCCCCTCTTCCAGGCCCCGCACCTCGGCAATCTTGCCCTTGACCTTAAAGCCTGGCAAATGGCCGCCCGTCCCGGTCTTGGCCCCCTGCCCACCTTTGAAATGGAACGCCTGCACCTTTTCCAGCTTGTCCCAGGAAAACCCAAACCGGCCTGAGGCGAGTTCGTAGAAATACCGCGAATTCGCCTCTTGCTCTTCCGGCATCATGCCACCTTCGCCCGAACAAATCCCTGTCCCGGCCATCTCGGCCCCGATGGCGAGCGACATTTTCGCAGGTTCCGACAAAGCGCCAAAAGACATATCCGAGACAAACAGCGGGATTTTCAAGCGCAACGGCTTTTGCGCATTCGGCCCGATGACAACATCTGTGCCAACAGGCGCGTCCTCCAACAAGGGTGCTTTGTGCAGCTGCGCCGTCAGGATCTGAATATCATCCCAACTAGGCAGCTTGTCGCGCGGGACGCCCATCGCGTCCACCCGTCCGTGATGCCCCGTCTTGGACAAGCCGTCGCGGGCATATTGCTGGATCAGCCCGGTATGCGGTTCCTCTGCAACGCCATGGGACGGGTCTGCATATAGGCCCAGATAGGCGTTTCGGTTAAAGGGCTGTGGGTTTTTCTCGGCCCAGGCTGCGATCTCATCCGCATCAACAAGCACCTCATCGTCTTCGACCCAGGATGTGAACTTCGGCAGTTTCTCATCATTAGCATAGGCCGACACGCCGCTGTCCAGCCTGTAATCCCAATTATGTACCCCGCAAATCAGATCTTTACCGCGCACGAAGCCATCAGACATAAGCGCGCCTCGGTGCAGGCATCGCCCATAAAAGACCGAGATTTCATCGTCAAACCGCACGACCACCAGATCAACCTCTGCCACAAGAGCGTATTGCGGCTGACGATCTGGTAGCTGGCTCAGGCTGGCTACTGCGGTTTTTTTCATCGACGATCCTTCCAAGGCTTTTGTCGTTCAACAAAGCATGGAATGGACACCGCGCCTAGCGTTTGAACGCAAATACCACGGTACTACCACGGTTGGATGGACCAGAGAAAAGGGCACCCGAAGGTGCCCCTTGTTTAATGGACCACAGCATCATCCGGCCTTGGCCTGTTAGAGGCTGACAACCGGTCACCCACGATCAACCCATCCGCGCCGGCGCTGACGTTGATTTTATCACCGTCCATAACATCACCAGCCAGGATCATCTCAGCCAATTGATCCTGCAGCGCGCGCTGAATCACGCGCTTGAGCGGACGGGCACCAAAGACCGGATCATAGCCTTCCTCCGCCAGCCATTTCAGCGCGGCCTCATCTAGATCAATCTGGATGTTGCGCCCGGCGAGCCGTCTCTCCAGCCGCTTGAGCTGGATTGTGACGATGCCAGACATGTCTTCGCGGGCGAGCCTGTCAAAGATTACGGTTTCGTCCAGACGGTTCAGGAATTCAGGCCGGAAATGCGCCCGGACCGCATCCATCACGTCCCGCTTGGCTTCTGACGCGTCTGCCCCATCCGGCAGCTGGCTGAGCGCCTGTGCCCCAAGGTTCGACGTCAGGATAATCAGCGTCTGTTTGAAGTCCACAGTTCGCCCCTGCCCGTCCGTCAGTACCCCGTCATCAAGCACTTGCAGCAGCACGTTGAACACATCCGGGTGCGCTTTTTCGACCTCATCAAAGAGGACCACCTGATACGGACGTCTGCGGACAGCTTCGGTCAGCACACCGCCTTCGTCATAGCCCACATAGCCCGGAGGCGCCCCGATCAGCCGTGCGACCGCGTGCTTTTCCATGAACTCGGACATGTCGATGCGCACCATCGCGCTGTCGTCGTCGAACAGGTATTCCGCCACCGCCTTGGTCAGTTCGGTTTTCCCCACACCGGTTGGCCCGAGGAACAGGAACGACCCAAGTGGGCGGTTCTCGTCGTTCAGCCCGGCGCGGGCACGACGAACCGCATTTGCCACCGACGTCACTGCGGCCTTCTGGCCAATGACCCGCTTGCCCAGTTCCTCTTCCATGCGCAGCAGCTTTTCCCGCTCGCCTTCCAGCATTTTGGAAGTCGGGATACCCGTCCAGCGTTCGACGACCTCGGCGATCTGTTCAGGTCGCACGGCCTCTTCGACCATCAGGTCTTCGTTTTCTTCGGCCTCGGACAGTTTGCGCTCCAGATCGGGGATCACGCCATACGACAGCTCCCCAGCTTTCGCCAGATTGCCCTCTCGCTTGGCGATATCCAGATCGGCGCGGGCGCGGTCCAGCTTCTCCTTAACCTCACGGGTGCCTTCCAGCTTGTCGCGTTCGGCCTGCCATTTCGCGGTCATTTCCGATGCGCGGTCGTTCAGATCAGCAAGTTCCTTTTCAAGCTTTTCAAGCCGGTCGACAGAGGCCTTGTCGTCCTCTTTCTTCAGCGCCTCGGCTTCGATCTGCAATTGCAGGATCTGGCGATCAAGCGCGTCAAGCTCCTCGGGCTTGCTATCCACTTCCATACGCAAACGCGATGCCGCCTCGTCCATCAGGTCGATGGCCTTGTCGGGCAGGAACCGGTCGGTGATGTAACGATGTGAGAGTGTCGCGGCAGCAACCAAAGCCGCGTCGGCGATCCGCACACCATGGTGCAGCTCGTATTTTTCCTTAATGCCGCGTAGAATACTGACGGTGTCGGTCACTGTCGGTTCTTCCACCATCAGCGGCTGGAAACGACGGGCAAGGGCCGCATCTTTTTCAACATATTTGCGATACTCATCCAGGGTCGTTGCACCCACACAGTGCAATTCGCCCCGTGCCAAAGCAGGTTTGATCAGGTTGGCCGCATCCATCGCGCCATCGGATTTCCCTGCACCAACCAGCGTATGCATTTCATCGATAAACATGATGATCTCACCAGCGGCAGCCTCGATCTCTTTCAAAACCGCTTTCAACCGCTCCTCAAACTCACCGCGATATTTCGCACCGGCAATCAGGGCTCCCATATCAAGCGACATGAGTTTCTTGTTGCGCAAACTTTCGGGCACATCACCGTTGACGATCCGCAGCGCAAGACCTTCGGCAATCGCCGTCTTACCCACACCCGGTTCACCAATCAGGACCGGGTTGTTCTTGGTCCGGCGTGACAAGACCTGCATGGCACGGCGAATTTCCTCATCACGGCCAATGATCGGGTCAATTTTGCCCTGTTCGGCGGCTTCGGTCAGGTCGCGGGCATACTTGGCAAGCGCTTCGAAACTGTCCTCTGCCGTGGCACTGTCAGCAGTGCGACCCTTGCGAATGTCGTTTATTGCGGCATTCAGCTTTTTGGCATCAACGCGACCTGCATCCAACGCATCCTTCGCCTTGGATTTCACGACGGCTAGGGCAGTTAGCAGCCGCTCAACGGGCACAAAACTGTCGCCCGCTTTCTTTGCGATCTGTTCAGCCTCATCGATGACCTTTGCCGTCACATTGTCTAAATAAACCTGGGCCGCATCGCCGGTTACCTTTGGCAATTTGTCCAAAGCAGCGTCAACCGCACCGCGCACGGCGGCCGCATCGCCACCCGCACGTGTGATCAAGTTGGCGGCCAACCCTTCTTCGTCATCCATCAATGCTTTGAGCAGGTGTTCGGGCGCAAACCGCTGGTGGTTTTCGCGCATTGCAATCGTTTGGGCCGCCTGAACGAACCCGCGCGACCGCTCTGTGAACTTGTCTAAGTTCATGGGTCTCTCCTTTGTTAAGCGCCCGTGAATTGGCATGCCCGGCTTGGCGGCACATGCCCGGATCGGGCCTTAGCTCATAGATGGGAATTGCTGATTTAGGGTTCAAGTCAGCGAGGTATGGAATCCCATACTGGGAAGCCCCGGCAGCTTTTCCCCGCGCATAACAAACCTGCCTTAGACCATAAGCAGCGGCAGGAGAACCAATGATGCAACACGCAAATATCAACAGAGGTATCGATCAGGACGACAAGCGTATTTTTCCGCTTTCCCCCGAAGCGGTCCGCCGTTTGCGCCAACGAACCGAAAGCGAGGCTGCATCAGGCCATCCTTCTTGCCGCGACGACCCAACCACCACTCACGCGGATGATCTCTTGCGGCACTTGCTGCAATGCTAGGTCCGAAAAGGCGCAACCCGGGGACAGGTTGCGCCTTTTTGTCGTCGAATTGCGTTTGGATGCCGTAATCGCTAAGGCGGCAGTGGAAATGCAAAAGGACCTGAAAATGCCTGACGACCGTCTGATAGTTGCGATGGATGTGCCCAACGTCTTGGATGGGATGGAACTGGCAAAAACGCTTGGTGACAGCGTTAGTTTCTACAAAATTGGCTTGGGCATGCTGACCGGAGGCGGTCTTGCACTTGCCAATGAACTCAAGCAGGAACATGGCAAGCGTATCTTTCTGGACATGAAATTCTTTGACATCGGCGCCACAGTTGAAGCTGCGGTGCGCGGTGTCGCGCAATTCGATCTGGATTTCCTGACGGTGCATGGTGATCCACATGTTGTGCGCGCTGCGCGCGAAGGGGCCGGCGGCTCTGACATGAAAATCCTGGCTGTGACGATCCTAACATCACTTGACCGGGACGACCTCGATGCCTCTTGCATCAAAGCAGGCGACTTGGCTGACCTGGTGCAAGAGCGCGCAGGCATTGCCCTGTCAAACGGGGCAGACGGCGTGATTGCCTCCCCACAAGAGGCCGCACTGATCCGTGCTTTGCCAGAAGCAGCCGGCAAGCTGATCGTCACGCCGGGCGTGCGTCCTGCGGGGGCAGCATTGGGTGACCAAAAGCGGGTCATGACACCGGCACAAGCAATCGCGAACGGTGCCGATCACGTGGTGGTTGGACGTCCGATCTGGCAGGCGCGTAATCCGCGGCAATCCGCGCTTGATATTCAGGCAGAGCTCGCCTCTCCCCAAGCAGTAACCCCCAACCGCTAGGGCCGGGGGTTACACATCATCGGTACGGATTCTAGCGCTTTGGTGGCGGATTGTCGTTCACATCCGTATCCCAGACTTTGACCTGACCGGTCTTCAGCCCGAATACCTTGCGCATCAACAGATATGAGATCAGCGAAAAGACGGCGAAGATGACAAGCGTTAAAGCAAGCCCACTGGCCGAAAATCCGAACAAGATCATTAACCCCATGACCGCCGCGCCCAGCGCGAAGCCCAGAAAGATATAACCAGGGATCAGAACCTCAAGTGTCGCAAGGATCAGCGCACCTGACATCCACACCCACCATTCGGTCCAAAGTGGCATTATCCACGTCCTTTCAGCATCTGGAACGCATTGGCAAAGGCATCCAGCGCATTCGCAGGTAGTACAACTGTCTGGCTGCCCTGACCATCGCCCAGCTTTTGCAGTGCTTCAACCTGCTTAAGCGCGACCTGATACTGTGCAGCTTCCAGGCCGTTCTCTGCGATCGCCACTGCCACCACTTGTGTGGCATATGCTTCTGCATCGGCCAAAATCCGGCGCGCCTTGGCGTCTTGTTCGGCGGCGTAAAGCTCTGCATCTGCCTGCAGCTCGACCGACCGCTTTTGCCCTTCGGCTTCGGTCACTTGCGCACGGCGGGCCCGTTCTGCGTTCAACTGCTGCAACATCGCTTCGCGTGTTGCCTGGTCCAGATTTACGTCCAGAATTTCAGCACGGGTCACTTCGATGCCCCAATCATCGACTTGCTGTGCCACCTGCGACCGAACCGCATCAATCAGATTGGCACGGTTTGCCTGCACCTGGTCGAGTTCCATCCGGCCAATCTCGGAACGGACAATACCTGCAACTGTCGTCGAAATCGCACCATCCACATCACGGATCCGGTAGACTGTCTTTTCGGGTTCGATAATCCGATAGAACACAGACGTCTCAACCTGCACAAGCACGTTGTCTGACGTAATCGCATCCTGCTGCATTGATGGCAGTTGGCGTTCCAGAATTGAAACCTTATGACGCACACGGTCCAGAAACGGCACAATGAAATTGATGCCGGGCCCAAGCACCGACCGCAACCGACCCAGACGTTCAACGACGAATTTCTCGGACTGCGGTACGATGCGCACACCGGCCGCAATACAGATGATGATGAAAACCGCCAGCAGCAGATAAAGGATGTTCTGGCCGAAAAATTCGGCCAACACTTGTTCAATTGGCATATATCTGTCCCTCTTTTGTTATTTCAGACAGATATGCACTTAACGTGCGGTTTTCAAAGTCGTTTGCGGATTACTTGGGGTGAGTTTTGGCCGCATTTTCCCCGCGACAACACCTGCGACGATATCTGCAGTTGCAGCCGACAGCGTCCAACCCAAATGCCCATGACCTGTATTATAGAAGACCCGCGCATGCCGACCTGCCCCCACGCGCGGCATCATGTTGGGCATCATCGGACGCAGTCCCGCCCATGGCACAACACTTTCGGTGCTGACACCGGGGAAATGCACCTCGCACCAATCCACCAGTGGCTTGACCCGATCCGCTCGAATGTCACGGTTTTCGCCATTAAACTCGGCTGTGCCCGCAATGCGGAACCGGTCGCGCCCCAACCGAGAAGTCACGATCTTGGCTTTATCATCCAGCAGTGACACGGTTGGTGCGGCCGCTTGCGAGGCCGCATCAGGAAGGTTCACCGTAATCGAATATCCTTTGACAGGGTAGACATTCACCCTGTCACCCAGCATCCGCGCAAAGCCACGCGAGGCAACACCTGCAGCAACGACGACACCGTCGAAACGCTGCGTGGATTTGCCGGCGACGGTCACGCAATCTCTGTCTGCGCATACATCCCGCACCGCGTGCCCCATCTCAAACATTACACCCTGCCTGTGCAGCCAATCCGCCAGACCAACTGTAAATTTGTGGATGTCGCCAGTACTGTCGCTTTCGGTCCAGAATCCGCCCAGGATATCACCCCGCAACGTCGGTTCCTTTTCCATAACCTCTGCCGGGGTCAGTTCCTGACGGGACAGACCACCTTGCGCCAACAGCCCGGTTACACGCCGCGCATGATCAAGGTCTGTTTGTGTTTTGTAGAAATGCAGAATCCCCGCTGGCGTGAAATCAAAATCAATCCCTGCGCGATCTGCCATGTCCGCAAGCCCTTTCCGGGCTGCGACTGCCAGCCGCGCAGTCTCAACCGTGTTGGTCTTGTACCGCGGGATATTGGCAAGAAACTCTGTCATCCAACTGATCTTGTGCCAGCTAGGGCGGGGGTTCACCGATAGCGGCGCATCATGCTGCAGCATCCACTTGATACCTTTGAGCACCGTGGACCACTGGTTCCAGACTTCTGCGTTAGAGGCACTCAACTGGCCCCCATTGGCGAAACTGGTCTCCATCGCGGCATAACGCTGACGATCAAACACCGTCACATCGAACCCGCGTTTATGAAGTGAATAGGCAGTCGTCACACCGGTAATCCCGGCACCCAGAACAGCAATATGAGGCATGGCACATCTCCGAACCATTCGCGCCCCCGCCGTCTGCTGTACCTGAGAGATTCACCCTGTCAGGGCTTGCTCCTTCGGCGGGCCATAGAGCTGGCCTCTCTTCGGCGTGTTGCACCCCAACCGGTCCTTTTGCCTGAGAGTGACCGGGGCGGTTGCTCCTTCGGCGTCGGACGCGACCGATCTCTCCCGGTCAGCGTGTTTCCTATACGAAACAGATATACAGATTGCCGCATAACGCAACGAAAATCTGGTGGGCATTTCAATTAATCACGCATAATTTCAAGGTAGGTGATTTTCGGGTATTCACTGGGTAAAGCTGCACCCGACACGCTAGACCAAGGCATCTCATGACAAAAACCTCAGCCTTTCAGGCCATTCGTGCGCTTGATTACACAGTCATTTTCGTACGTGATATGGCGGCGATGCGCCACTTTTATGAATCGGTCATGAATTTCCGCGTTACGCGCGAGTTATCCGCCAACTGGATCGAGTACCAGCTTGGCCAAAACACATTCGTCCTTTCGCACCCCGGTCGTACAGCAAATGACCAACCAATTCCCCAAGGGACTGCAGCGTTGCAACTGGCATTCAGGGTCAGCATCAACGAAGTCGATGCTTGCGCGCAAGAGCTTGATCGCGCAGGCATTCCGATCATGTCCCCGCCCACAAACCAAGACTTCGGCCATCGTACCTTGTTCTTCCGCGACCCAGACGGAAATCTGTTGGAAATCTATGCCGAGATCGGCGAAAGCTAACGTGGCACTGCTGGCAAACCGCCCGTCTCTGCAACCCACTTCGCCAGTCTAAAATCATAAGACGGCACACGATTTGTCAGTGCAATAAAGGTGTCCATGTCAAACAGGGCCCAGCGCTGCCCCTCATCCCCAAATGTGATGTTGTTGACCGTCTCTGTGGGCATCGATGCCACGAAGAACGCATTCCACTTTTCCGGCTCGGTCAGGGACTGAAACATGCTTTCCCACAACACCGCAGCACGCGGCAGAACCAGCCCTAATTCTTCCTGCACCTCGCGGGCGAGTGTCTGAAATGTCGTCTCATCCCCCTCGCGCCCGCCTCCCGGCAGGTCCCATAAGTTGGGATAGGAGATATCTGGCAGATCATCGCGCAGAATACTGACCAACCGGTCCCCCAGAAACAGCGCCACCTTGGCCCCGTGATGCGGTTGCGTTGTGTCCATGCCCTACGCCTCGTAGACTGTGCCCATGCCCGCCCTTTGCCGCGATTGCCTGACCACGTTCGACAGCCAAACCCGCTGTCCCAAATGCCGCAGCCCTCGGGTCACGCGGCACCCGGAACTCTTTGACCTTAGCATCGCACACATGGATTGCGATGCCTTCTACGCGAGCGTCGAAAAACGTGACAATCCGGAACTGGCCGACAAACCCGTCATCATCGGCGGCGGGCGGCGTGGTGTTGTGTCCACCGCCTGCTATGTCGCACGGATCAAGGGTGTCAAATCCGCGATGCCGATGTTCAAAGCGCTGAAACTTTGCCCGGAAGCGGTCGTGGTCCGCCCCCGCTTTGATGCCTATGTCGAAGCCTCGCGCGCGATCCGCGCCATGATGGATGAACTCACGCCTGTGGTCGAACCTTTGTCCTTGGACGAGGCGTTCATGGACCTCACAGGAACCGCACGCCTGCACCACGCGCCGCCCGCCGTGATGCTTGCGCGGCTCATAAAACGGATGAAGGATGAACTGGGACTAACTGGGTCTATCGGCCTGTCCCACAACAAGTTTCTGGCCAAAGTCGCTTCCGACCTCGACAAACCCCGCGGCTTTTCGATCATCGGCAAGGAAGAGACGACCGCCTTTCTGCGCCCTAAATCCGTGCGCCTGATCTGGGGCATTGGGCCCGCGGCACAGACCAGCCTGAACAATGCGGGCATCCGGACTTTTGACGATCTTTTGCGGTGGGACCGGCGCGACCTGCATGACCGTTTCGGCGGTATGGGCGAACGGCTTTATTCCCTTGCACGTGGTGAAGACGGGCGACGGATTTCACCGCATACACCTGTCAAAACGTTATCGAATGAAACAACCTTTCACGAAGATACCGGCGACATCGATATCCTCGACGGACATCTCTGGCGCATGGCCGAGAAGGTCAGCGCGCGGGCCAAGGCCAAGGATAAGGCGGGGCGCGTGGTGACGCTGAAGCTAAAGACCCACGACTTCAAACTGATCTCCAAGCGCCAAAGCCTGCACCATCCTACGCAAATCGCCGACACGGTGTACCGCACGGCGCGTGGGCTATTCGATCAGGTCAGCAACCGCGGCCCATTTCGCCTGCTGGGTGTCGGTCTGTCCGATATCACATCAAACGCGGACGCAGACCGCGAAGGCGACCTGCTTGATCCCGGCGCGGCCAAACGGGCTGATGCCGAACGCGCCGCGGACAAAATCCGCGAACGCTTTGGCCATGACGCAATCATCAAAGGGCGGGCATTACGTTAAAGGCCCAACTGCTTTGCAATCTGACCAATGATCCGTGCATGGATATCTGCGCGCAAAGCGCCATTCGGATCATTGCAGATCGGCGGCTCACCTTCTTCTGCCAGGATAGCGGGACCAGCGGGTTTGCACGGCAAAAGTGCACTGAAATGGTTGGCGGGCACGATTTCAGTGATCTCTGCATCCGTCAGATAAGCATCGAAACCGCTGGCAAAAATATCCGTCGCAAACAGCCGGTCCGCTTCGCCACCCAGAACAATGACCTGCACGTTGTCGACCAACCCGGCGGCATTTTCTGCATCCAGCCCCCAATGCAAAGCTGGATCAATCGCCGCTACCATACTTATCCCCGCGTCTGCATAGGCTGCATTCCACAAATTTTCATCAAGCGTGGCCAAGTCCACACCACCGCGGGCGATATCGGTGCAGTGGATCGAGGCTGACCCATGTTCTGCGCAATGGTCCGCGTACCCCATCAAATCACCCGTCAGACCGCCCATCGACAATGCCGTCCACCCGCCATAGGAAAATCCGGCAGCCATGACACGGCTCATATCCAAGCGGCCAGAAAATCGAGGATCAACTTCGAGTGCGTCGATGGCCACTTGCAAGTCCAGCACTCGTGTCCAGTGGTCCAAACCCGCACGCAGATCGAAATCACCCGTAGAGCTGTTGGGATGATTGAGGCTGACAACCACCGCACCCTTGGCTGCCAAACCAGCAGTCAGCCAAGACAGCGTCCGGATATTGCCGCCCAACCCATGTGACATCAACACAACAGGGAATTGGCCCTCAGCAATGTCTGCATCTTCCAAAACCGATGTGCCGACAAAAACCGGGTTGTCGCCATAAAGCACCTCTGCACCACCGCCAACAGCGGGATACCAATAAGCCCCCTGAACGGTGCGCCCGTGGTGGGGGACGTCAAAGGTCATCTCGGCAAATCCAGCCAAATCCTCGGCACAGGCTGCGCCTGCGATCATCATGGCGGGCAAACTCATCATCATTTTCATATCGTGCATCCTTTTATGCTGTCGTGATGAAAGTGGGATGGCCGATGAGGCGTCGCGCCCGCGTCCTAAAACCGGTTTCAGGTCGCGCAGAAACCGTTTTAGGTCCAAAACAGGTGCAAAAAGGAAAACATCCAAGATGCCATCGCTGCCCATCCCAATGATTGCCGCACTTTTGCTTGGGTTCTTGCTGGTTGCCTTACTGCGGCGGGACGGCAGGCATGGATTCCTCGCCGCATTGCTCGGAGCCTGCGCCCTGCAAGGTGTCGTCATTTCTTTGGCACAACACTACCAGATCGCACCCTTTCGGTTGATCCAGCCCGTGACGGCAGCAACCATCCCACCGCTTGCCTGGGTCAGTTTTCAGGCAACGGCTGTGCGCGGGATCAAATGGGGGCAAGATGCGGTGCATTTGATCGGGCCAGCCTTTGCGCTGTTTTGCCTTTTCGCGGCACCCTATGCGCTGGATGTGATCATCCCCGGCCTTTTCATCGGATATGGGATCGCGATGCTGATCGTCCTGTCGAAAGGGGCCGATACGCTGCCGCGCATGCGTCTGTCCGAAGGGGACATGCCCACGCGGGTCTGGCGATTTATCGGGGGCGGCCTCATCATCTCGGCTTTGAGTGACGGGTTGATTGTGGCCGCACAAATTGCGGGGCTGGCGTCGTGGCAACCCTGGATTATCAGCATCGTGTCCACAGGCATGCTCATGTTGATAGGTGCACTGACTCTATCGGATAGCCTCTCAGAACCGGATATGGACAGTACACCCGAACCGGAACCCGACACTGCACGCGATGCCGAAATCATGACGAAACTTGATGCATTGATGGATAGTCAGCGCCTCTATCTAAACCCCGACCTAACGCTCAGCCAGTTGGCGCGACGGCTGACTGTACCAGCCAAACAGCTTTCCGCTGCGATCAACCGCAAAACGGGGGCGAATGTGTCTCGCTACATTAATGCCAGACGCATCGGCGTAGCTTGTGCCGCCCTGAAAGAGGGGGAAAATGTAACGTCTGCCATGCTCTCTGCGGGCTTCAACACCAAGTCCAACTTCAACCGCGAGTTCCTGCGTGTCGTTGGCAAATCGCCCAGCGACTGGTTGCGCGACCAGCCCATTGCCAAAACACCGCATGCTTCCTAAACTGGTTGCCATGATCAACCGCAAACAACAGGAGGGCACAAGCTGAACATGCGTATCATCCGCCGACTTCAGCATGGTCCCCGCCACGCCCTGTAAATACGTTTGCAGGGCATGATCACACTCTGATCTGCCCATCAGGCCGCCCCGGCGCGGCACACTTTTCGATCAGAGACACATCATGAGCATTATGAATATCAACGGGTTAGGCGTGACCTTGGGTGATCCGCTTTTCACTGAGCTTAACCTCACAATTAGCAAAGGCGACCGGATCGGTCTGGTCGCGGCCAATGGACGGGGCAAATCTACGCTGCTCGCCTGTATGGCGGGCACGCTGGAACAAACCACAGGTAACATCACCCGCGCGCGCGGTCTGCGCGTGGGGCATGTTGCGCAATATGTACCTGAAGAGGCGGCAGGAAAGACACTTTATGACATGGTGCTCACCGCCTTGCCACAAGAACAGGCTGAGTATGAAAGCTGGCGTGTGGATGTGGTGCTGGATGATCTGAAAGTGCCTCATGAGCTGCAACACAAACCCTTGTCGGACCTCAGCGGCGGCTGGCAGCGCACGGCACTTCTTGCTGCGGCATGGGTCACAGAACCGGACCTGCTACTGCTGGACGAACCGACCAACCATCTGGACCTGTACCGGATCGGACTGTTGCAGGACTGGCTCTCTGCCCTGCCACGTGACACACCGGCAGTAATCACCAGCCATGACCGCGCCTTTCTGGACGCCGTGACCAACCGAACTCTGTTTTTGCGAGCCGAGCGTAGCCGCATCTTTCCGCTATCGTTCACCAAAGCACGTGCAGCGCTGGACGACGCTGATGCTGCTGACGAACGCCGCTTTGCCAATGACCTCAACAAAGCCAAACAATTGCGGGCGCAGGCCGCAAAGCTGAAGAATATTGGGATCAACTCCGGCTCGGACCTGCTGATCACCAAGACAAAGCAACTGAGCGATCGGGCAGCCAAGATCGAAGCGGCGGCAAAGCCCGCCCATCAGGAAAAGGGCGCGGGCGATATCAAGCTAACCAATAGCGGGACGCATGCGAAGGCGCTGATCGCACTGGAGGATATCGGTGTGGAAACGCCCGATGGCCGGGCACTGTACCAGACCGGACAGAAATGGATCACGAAAGGCGACCGGATCGTCCTGCTTGGCACAAACGGCACCGGCAAAACGCGGCTGATCAAACTGATCCATCGGGCGATCAGCGCGGAGGTGCCCGGCATCAAGGCCGCCCCTACGCTGGTCGAAGCTTATTCAGACCAGCATCTCAGCCAGTTGGACGATTCCGACACGCCCATGACAGCCGTGGCTGGGCAATTCGATGTGGGCGACCAACGGGCACGCGGCTTGCTGGCTGGTGCCGGGGTGAACATCCAGATGCAAGACACCAGAATCGGCGCATTGTCAGGCGGACAAAAGGCGCGGCTGGCGATGCTGATCCTGCGACTGCAGCAACCCAATTTCTATCTGTTGGACGAACCTACGAACCACCTGGACATTGAAGGGCAAGAGGCGCTCGAAAACGAGTTGATCACCCAAGGCGCCGCCTGCCTGCTTGTCAGCCACGACCGCTCATTCCTGCGCAATGTCGGTAATCGGTTCTGGGAAATTCAGCACAAAAGACTGGTCGAGATAGACGATCCAGAAGCTTTCTTGCACGCTGAAATGTCCCACCAGGCACCATAGCCGCCGTGGTTCAGGGCAAACCTGGCTATCCGACGTGGGCAGTATCTTAGACATCGACTGTCTTGCTCCGAATGTCGTCAAACAGCTATACGCCAAAGGGTCAGAGAAAGGCATAGTTTATGAATGTCCAAAAACTCGGTATCCGCGTTGCCACAGTCTTTTTCGGCTTTCTGACGACGGCAGCCAATGCAGAGGAGATGACATTCTACTGGACCGGAAATGGTGGCAATTGCCTTGGCTGCGAATGGGTCGAGGCCAGTGGAGAAATCACCGCCAATACGCCTTCACGGTTCGCTGCATTCGCTGACGCGTTGGGGGGCAGCGGTTCATTGGCGTTCCACTCAACTGGTGGGGACCTCGACGCAGCCATCGCATTGGGCCGTATGATTCGCACCAAAGGTTGGGATACGAGGCGGCGCGAGATGGGATCATCGACAGGCATTCCTGCCGAGAGGACAGTGTGTGTCTCGGAATGCGTACTGGCCTTTATGGGCGGTGTATCGCGGGATATGAATGGCCGATTTGAGCTAACGATTGATGGTGCACGTGGCATTGATTGGGTATCGCCAATGCTGCTGGACTACACGCTTGATATGGGTGTGTCAGCCGAGGTTCTGACAATCGCCGACAGCATTGCGGCTAGTGAAACATACACGTTCAGTCTTGATGAAATCGCTCGTTTGGGTTTCGACAATACGTTTGTCACGGTCGATGACTGGCATCTTGAACCTTATAAAGAAGGGCTTGTGCTGGCAACAAAGAAGCGGTTCATGCCCTACCGCCGCGAAGAAACATTTACCTTGTTTTGCAGGGTCGATAACGCACGCTGGCATGTCTTGATATCCATTCCCGGTGATTTCAGCAGCGACTTCTATACTATTGAGACGCTCTTTGATTTCACACGCGATATTGCCCCCTCTGGGCCTGAGTTCCGATTTGGCGACGACGCCTATCCGGTTGGCCCGAGTGACATCGAATTCGTCCGCAACACAAAGACAAGTCTGACCGCTTCATTCATCCTGCCGGACGAGGTCACGGATTATGCGGGCCAAGAGCTTTGGTTCTATCCAGATCTCGCCCGTGTCTGGGGTGGCATTTTGGATTTCACTATTCCGCTGCCTCCAGCGCATTGGATAGAGGCAACCCGCAGCAATTGTATTTGAAGCCGTTCGACCTCCAACGGAGGCATAATACGCTGCCTCTGCCCATCGGTCAGTCGCGACTTTGAACGCTGCGGCAACTCAAACTAAAATCGCAACCCTGCTGACCCACTTTACTCAGCAGCGACCCTTTGATCGGCCTTACGTCCAATCTCAGCCAGTTCGGCAATGATCCCGTTTAGTAACGTCTTAAATGCTTCAAAACCGTCATGCGGTTTCAGGGTCTGTTCATCCATGTAAAGCGCGCGATCGATCTCTATCTGAATGGCATGTTGCTGCCGCGCGGGACGTCCGTAGTGCTGCGTGATAAAGGCACCGGCAAACGGCATGTTACGGGCAACACGCAAGCCGGCGCTGGCAAAAGCCGCCTCGACCCGTTCCATGATGGAACCAGCAGCAGCAGCGCCAAACCTGTCACCCAGCACAATGTCAGGGCGCGCACCACCAGGTGGACCAATGTTTTCAAGTGCTTCATGCGGCATCGAATGACAATCGATCAGGATCGCTTCGCCAAAAGCATTAGCGCTTTCATCAAGCAGCGTCTGCAACTGATCATGATAGGGTCGCCAGTGATTGGCGATCCGCTGGTGAGCTTCAATCAGCGTAAGCTTGCCGCGATAGATCTGGCGACCATTGGCCACGACACGCGGGATCACACCCAGCCCGCTTGCGATACGCGGATTATGCGCGCTGCGCCGCACGCCTTCGATCAGCGCCGAGTCCAGCTCATCAGCACCGCGGTTCAAATCCAGATAAGCGCGGGGCGCGCAGGCCGTCAGGAAAGGCGCGCCATGCTCCGGCACGTTCGCAAAAAGCAGATCAACGTAAGCATCTTCTGAGGAACGAACCTCGTGTTCATTCAGAACCGATCGGTGCAAGAAAGACTCTGGATAATCCCGTCCACTATGAGGGGAGGCAAAGACGACACTCGTTGTGCGGGTGGTTGGCCGGGTCAGATGATAAGCAGATTTGAGCAATTTGTGTTCCTTTGCTTGATAGAATAGCGCGATTTTACAATTTACCAAAAGCCCTTGATCCCTTTTCCGACTCCTTCTATAGACCGCACGACTGACGTGAGCGTGGCTCGCGTCCTATTTCGTTATGGGGCGCACCGTTTGCAGAAGACATGGACGATTAGCTCAGCGGTAGAGCACTTCGTTGACATCGAAGGGGTCACTGGTTC